>Ga0214921_10005121_pt1 | contig 18742 bp, 16 predicted proteins | sample LL1505_MetaG_FD_177992 | JGI IMG/M metagenome (GOLD analysis project Ga0214921, IMG submission 177992) | Freshwater microbial communities from Lake Lanier, Atlanta, Georgia, United States - LL-1505 | ecosystem: Environmental > Aquatic > Freshwater > Lake | place: USA: Georgia | collected... | reverse complement strand
CCTCGTCGCCAACTCAAGCCGCTGGGCCGTCAGGCAGAAGTTGCTCGTCGCGCAAATGTAATTCAGTCTGATGTTCGCGATTCACGTTTGCGTTTGCTGGCAGATGATTTGAGTCAGTTGCGTGAAGCACTTAATGCCGAGATTGCTGACGAAACTGCGATGCGCGAAAAGCGAAGCGAAGTCGAAAGCGAATTAACTGCCGCCAAAGCACGTGAAGCGATTTTGGATGCCGCAATTACGCAGGCCAATCCACTGGTCGAGCAGGCATCGCATACTTTCTACCAACTTGGCGCACTTCAAGAGCGTTTACGTTCCACCTTGGCGCTGGCTCGCGAGCGAGTTCGTTTAGGCCAGAGTCAGGAAGAAGAAGTTACTCCTGGGCGCGACCCTGAAGACATCGATCGCGAAGCAGGTGAAGTTCGTGGTGCGCACGAAACTTTAGCCGCGAAAGTTGATGCCGACCGCGTTGCATTAACTGCTGCGATAAATGAGCGAGTTTCGGCAGAAGCTGCGCTAGCTGCCGAAGAAGCTCGGTTACAAGAAACGGCGCGAACACTGGCAGATCGGCGTGAAGGCTTAGCTCGGTTAGTTGGTCAAGTTTCTGCTGCCACATCGCGGGTTGAAACGCGCACCTCTGAAATTGAACGCTTGGCTGAACGGCTGGCCACCGCAAGGGCGCAGGCAAACAGCGCTGCCCAAGAGTTTGCGGCCATCGAAGGTCAGGTTGCTGGCCTGGACGAAGGCGAAGTAAATCTTGACGACAGCTACGAACAAGCCCAAAGCGCGCTGACTAATGCCGAGGCTGCGCTGCAAGAGGCGCGTACCCAAGAACTTGAAGCCGAGAAAGAGCGCACTGCTGCCACAGCGCGATTAGAAGCACTTGAGCAGGGCATGACTCGTCGCGATGGTGGCGCAGCAGTACTTGCCGCTAGCGATTCGATGTCTGGCATCCTTGGCTCGGTTGCTGCCCTGATGCAGATTGAGTCTGGTTGGGAAGCTGCGATTTCTACTGCACTTGGCACGGCTGCAGATGCCATTGCGGTTTCATCTGCTGAAGCTGCCGATCAAGCGGTACGGATGTTGCACCGCGATGAAGCCGGACGAGCCACCTTAGTTGTTGTTGGACAAGGCGCAACAGAGAGCGCCCCATGGCCAACTTTGGCACCAAGACAGCGTTACGCAATCGATTTGATTTCCTGCGACGACCAACTTCGCCAAACTCTGGCCGGATTACTATCGCGAGTTGTTGCGGTCGATAGCCACGAGCAAGCTGTTGCGGTAACCAGAGCGAACTCACAGCTAAGTGCGGTTACTCGCACTGGCGATTTATTCAGTCGCGGGCTGGTTCAGGGTGGAACTCATGGCACACAGTCATTGATTGAGTTACAAGCCGCAGTCGATGAAGCGCGGGTGCGACTTGAGAACGCTGCTCACTCAGCAGATCGGGCGAAATTTAATGTTGCGGCTGCAATTCAGGTGCAGGCCGATGCCATCGTTGTCGTTGGGCATGCACTAGATCGTTTACACGAATCCGATGCAAACATGGCGGCAATCGTAGAGCAACTGGGAAGTTTGCAGTCTGTTGTCCGAAGCGCCACTGGTGAAGCCGACCGATTAGCTGCTGCCCGTGATTCAGCGACCAAAGCGCGCGAAGACGACCTGCGAGTAGTGAACGAATTACAGGCGCGGTTAACCGCGGCGCAAAATGAGCCAACAGACCAAAGCGCACTCGATGAAGCGCATCGCGATTCGCTGGTAACTGTTGTTGAATCAGTGCGTCAAGTTGAACTTGATGCACGTCTTACAGTGCGCACTGGTGAAGAGCGTTTGTCAGCACTGGTTACCCAGATTGAACAGCTTGAGCATGCTGCGCACATCGAGCGCACTACTCGCGCCCGCGCAATTGAACTACGCGAACAACGCAAACGTCAGGCCCATATTGCCGGGGCAGTGGTCGTTGCAACCGAAAGCGCGCTTGCAGTTCTGGGCAACTCAATTGAGATGGCACAGCGCGAGCGTGAAAAAGCTGCCAGCAGCAAGACTGAACAAGAATCTGAAGTTCGCTCGATTCGTGACCGGATTCGCGAATTAACCGCTGATCTTGAAGTTTTGACCGACACAGTGCACCGCGATGAAGTTGCTCGGGCTGAACAGCGTTTGCGGATTGAAGGCCTGGAGAATAAATCAATCGAAGAATATGGAGTTTCTCCAGACGACCTACTTACTGAATACGGTCCAACCGTTCTGGTTCCACCGAGTCCGCCAGCACCAGGTGACGAAGTTGTTGAGGAAGATCCGCAGCCATATCCGTATGTGCGAAGTGCCCAAGAATCTCGTTTGGCCGCAGCTGAACGCTCGCTGGCACTATTAGGCAAAGTTAATCCACTTGCCCTTGAAGAGTTCTCGGCGCTTGAAGAACGTCATAAGTTCTTAGGTGAGCAGCTCGAAGATTTACGTCGCTCACGCAATGACTTGCTCACGGTTATTAAAGATGTTGATGAACGTGTACAAACCGTATTCGCTCAGGCATTTGCCGACACCGAAAAAGAATTCAACAAAGTTTTTGCTGGCTTGTTCCCAGATGGTGAGGCTCGTATGCGCCTGACCGACCCTAACGACTTACTAAATTCTGGTGTTGAAATCGAAGCCCGTCCGCCTGGCAAGAACTTCCGACGGTTGTCGCTACTCTCTGGTGGTGAACAGTCGCTAACTGCCGTGGCATTCCTGGTTGCGCTGTTCAAGGCACGTCCAAGTCCGTTCTACATTCTCGATGAAGTCGAGGCCGCACTTGATGAAGTGAACATGCTTCGTTTGCTAAATATCTTGGCTGATCTAAAAGCAAATTCACAGTTAATCATCATCACCCACCAGAAGCACACTATGGAAATTGCTGATGCGCTTTACGGTGTTTCGATGCGTGGCGATGGTGTGACACATGTAATCAGTCAGCGAATCACGCGCGATGAACAGCCTGACGACTCTGATTTAGTCACGCAGTCCTAGTCTTAAAATACTAATCTGCTGAGCAAGGAAACCAAAGATGAAAACTAGCGCAATCGTAGGCGTTATTGCCGTAGTACTTTTTGTTGCCATTGTGGTGTTTACATTGGTGCGCAAGAGTTCAAAGAACGTCGCGGGCGAACCGCAGCTACCAGCAAAGCAAGCTGAGGCGTCAATCGCACAGCCAGTTGATGCGCGAAATTCACAAATCCCTGACCCGAAAGTCTCGGATTCTCAAGTTACTACTGTTGAAGTCGGCGTTCCAGAAATCATTACTCCAGCCGTTGCCGAGCAAAAAGGTTTCGGCAAATCGCAAGGCTCACTCACAGGCGCATTTCGAGCGCTGTTCGCTCGCGAGCAATTAGATGACGAGGCTTGGCAAGATTTGGAAGACACTTTGATTATGGCTGATATGGGTGTGCGCGCAGCCAGTGAAATCGTTGCCGCACTGAGGTCAAAAGTTCGTAGTCAGGCTGTTACAGATTCAGAGGCGCTATTTGAATTAGCTCGCGCTGAGTTAAATCAGTTGGTCGACGCCGGATTAGATCGCACCCTTAAAACACAGCGCCATCAAGATAGGCCAGCTGTTGTCTTAACTGTTGGCGTTAACGGCACTGGCAAGACCACAACCACTGGCAAGATTGCCAAAATGTTAATTGGTCAGGATAAAGATGTTTTACTGGGCGCGGCCGATACGTTTCGCGCCGCCGCTTCCGAGCAGTTGGTGACTTGGGGCGATCGAGTTGGCGCCACAGTTATTCGTGGGGCAGAAGGTAGCGACCCAGCTGCCGTGGCATTTGAAGCCGTGGCAGCCGGCTACGACCAAGAAGTTGATGTGGTTCTAATTGATACCGCGGGCCGATTGCATACCAAGCAAGGTTTAATGGACGAACTTGGAAAAGTTTTCCGGGTAGCGAGTAAGCGTGGACCAATTGATGAAGTATTACTCGTTATTGATGCCACAACTGGCCAAAATGGCTTGAATCAGGCGAAAGTTTTTAGTGAAGTAGTTCCGATTACTGGTGTGGTGCTCTCCAAGTTGGATGGCACGGCGAAGGGCGGCATCGTTGTCGCTGTTCAGCAAGAACTTGGGGTGCCAGTAAAACTCGTTGGGCTCGGCGAAGGTGCGGATGATCTTGCGGTATTCAACCCATCGGAGTTTGTTGCAGGTTTGCTGGCCTAAGCGCTCGGCTCGCTAGATGAAGTTAATTCATCTAGTTGCGCCGGCTTTTGGCTAGTACCGGGGTCGCTAACCTGACTTGGGTAGACCCGATGATATTCGCGCAGTTGTGCATTGACTGCCTCAAATTGCGTGAAAGCTGAAAGGTAAAATTCGCGCAGCATCTTATTTGTTTCGCTGAGTGCCTTTGCTAGTGCATGCTGGATCTCCTCGGTCGTAGCCTTACCTGAAGTATCTAGCCGACGAGCACTTAAGTCGTCAGAAGCACCTACGAGGGCATTCACCACCCACATGTCGACGCGATCGTCAAAAGACACTCCCCAAATTGTGGTTTTCTTGCTGTCAGCAAATGTCATTCGTGAGTATTCACCATGAACAGCAATCAAGGTTTTGAAGTCGCTGTGCCTTGTGTACTTACTGCCAACAAACGAGATACTTCTCGAAGTAACCACCAAGCTGCCAGAGTCAACAATTTGGACAACATCTTCCGCAGGTGTGGTTATCGAAGTTGAGTGGCTGGTCGAGCGGCCAGAACCGCCAACGAAAATTGGCCCAACTTTTGTACCAACAAATGGACGACCACCTGAAGTAGTTTCACGCTGTGTCACCGTCGAACCTTTTCGTGGCTCATATAGATCGCAATTATCTACTTCAAAAATCGTAATCTCAGCAGCCGTATCTTCACTAAGGCTTAGTTCTGGAAACTGATCCTGAAAGGACTGAATGTCTGAATAAAAAGTAGCTAGACCGTCACGCCGGGCAACCTGGGCTTTTTGTAACGCATCAACCTGGGCTTTAGCTTTCAGAAAATAGGTAAGTGCATTTCCGCTGGCATCAGCGTCGGGCAATTTGAAAGATGAATTCGGATCAACCACGGTTTGCAGTTGATGCTCAATCGAAGTCTCGATAGCCGGCGGGACAACTTGTTTAGTGAATAGTGACAGTACAGTCACCGTTACGCCAAACGTAATTATTCCCTGCGTACCCAAGTGGAAATGGGCAATAATCCACCCGCCCAAGATCAAGGTGATTAGGTAGGCACTGGTTTTAACTGCGCGCCGGGCGCTAGCAATGAATGGCCCAAGAAAATAGCCAAGCGACAATATCGCCAAGACCATAAGCACTGCGCGACCTGCAGGCTTAAATAAGAAAGGTTCTTTTTGTGGTGCGCTAACTGGGCTAGCCATAATTGTCCTCAATCTGAAACCCAAATGGTATCGGGTAGTTCCTGTAACTAATAGTAGATATCTCCCCAGACACTTTTGGTATTACCGCTAAAGTAAAGGCAGATAATGCGAGCAAGGGGGCTCGCTATTTGCATGTAATAACCAAAAGCAACACAGGAGAAAATGGCTAATGACAACTCAGATTAGTGCTGGGGACACCGCGTGGGTATTAGTTGCAGCAGCGATGGTCTTGCTAATGACACCAGGTTTGGCATTCCTCTATGGCGGCATGACCCGAGCCAAGAGCACGCTAAACATGATGATGATGTCGTTTGCCACCATCGGCATAGTCACTTTGCTCTGGGTGATCTTTGGTTACTCAATTTCTTTCGGCCATGGCGGAGGGTTTATCGGCCCTATTGCGCTTTCAGATTTAGGTGCCAATGAAAGTTCCTTGCCACTGGTAAATGGAACATCGCCTTATGCAATTCCAGTTCTTGCCTTTGCCGCATTTCAATTGACATTCGCAATCATCACCACTGCACTTATTAGCGGCTCGATTGCCGACCGAACAAAGTTTGTTTCGTGGTGCTTATTCGCTGGCCTATGGGCAACACTTGTGTACTTCCCAATCGCACACTGGTCTTTTGATTTTGGTGATGCAAATGGAGCAGGCGCGGGTTGGTTAGCTGCGCGAGGACTGCAAGATTTTGCTGGCGGAACTGTTGTCGAGATTAATTCGGGTATTGCTGGATTAGCGATGGCAATTGTGCTCGGAAAACGCGTTGGCTGGCGCAAAGATCCAATGCGTCCGCACAATGTGCCACTAGTGCTAATTGGCGCTGGCCTACTTTGGTTCGGCTGGTTCGGTTTTAATGCTGGATCTGCACTTGGTGCAAATCATTTAGCTGCTCTGGCATTTATGAATACTCAGATTGCCGGCGCAGTCGCATTGATGGGTTGGCTAGTTGTTGAAAAGTTCCGTGATGGACACCCAACAAGTTTGGGCGCTGCTTCTGGCGCGGTTGCTGGACTGGTGGCAATTACGCCATCGTGTGCTTTCGTTTCACCGGTAGGCGCTGCCGTAATTGGTTTACTTGCTGGCGTTATTTGTTCATTAGCAATTGGACTGAAATATCGGTTGGGCTACGACGACAGCTTGGATGTTGTTGGTTTGCATGGCGTTGGTGGCATTATCGGCACACTTGCGATTGGTTTCTTTGGCACCAAAGCAGTGAATTCTGCTGGGAAAGATGGCTTGTTTTACGGCGGCGGCACTCAACTCTTAAGCATTCAGGCGCTTGCAGTTGTTGCCGTTATTGCCTATTCATTCATCGTGACATTTGCAATCGGTAAGTTTTTAGATTTAACAATCGGCATGCGAATTTCGCGCGATGATGAAGTTGAAGGCGTCGACTTAACCGAACATGCCGAAACAGGCTACGAGTTTGATGGTCGTGGCGGTGGCGGCGCAGTCGGGTCCACTTTCTCAGGACACTCATAAGGGAGTATGAACATGAAATTAATCACAGCAATTATTAAGCCATTCAAACTTGAAGAAGTTAAGGAAGCGCTTAATGCTATTGAGGTACTCGGCATGACTGTCTCTGAGGCATCTGGTTACGGCAGGCAACGTGGTCATGTTGAGGTTTATCGTGGCGCCGAGTACACCGTTGACCTAGTGCCAAAAGTTCGACTTGAAGTTTTAATAGATGATGATCGGGTAGATGAAGTAGTCAAAGCGATTGTTAATGCGGCTAACACTGGCAAGATCGGTGACGGCAAGGTTTGGGTTGTTCCCGTTGAATCAGTTACTCGAGTCCGAACTGGCGAAACTGGCTCCGAAGCAATTTAGTTTTGCCCAACGCAAACGTTTTTGGATCGGGATTACAAAACTCCCTTCAAATTAACAAACCGTAATACTTTGTAACAAATGGGAAACATTTAGTGCTACTCCACGCAACATGGCCACCACAGAATAGGTCAATCGGCAGCAATTGCCGATGTTGTATTCGTTTCTTAGCGCTTTAGCCACAAGGGGAAGAGTTGCTAAGCACATTAGTGGAGGACTAATGAACACTGGAGATACCGCTTGGGTACTCGCTTCTACCGCCCTCGTACTGTTGATGACGCCTGGTTTGGCGTTTTTCTACGGCGGTATGACGCGAGCCAAGAGCACACTGAACATGATGATGATGTCATTCGTGACAATCGGAATTGTAAGCGTCCTTTGGGTCATTTACGGTTTTGCATTGGCATTCGGCAATGACACCAGCACCAGCCAATATTTCGGCGCATTCGATTTATCGCGTCTAAGTAGCGGTATTAATGAAGTTGTAAATAATGGTGGCGCCTACACAATTCCAGTTTTGGTTTTTGCGGCCTTCCAGTTGATGTTCGCAGTAATTACACCTGCCCTTATCAGCGGCTCGATTGCCGATCGTACTAAGTTCATCTCTTGGGGCATTTTCGTCACGGTCTGGGTCAGCGTTGTTTACTTCCCAGTAGCTCACTGGGTTTTTGATTTTGGTACCAAGTTAAAAGACGACAGCATCATTGGTGCAGGTTGGCTTGCTTCTGGTGCAGGCATCCTTAATGGTAAGGGTGTTGAAGACTTCGCCGGTGGCACCGCAGTTCACATTAACGCTGGTGCCGCGGCTCTTGCATTGGCAATCGTGCTGGGCAAGCGCGTTGGCTGGCGTAAAGATCCAATGCGACCTCACAATGTGCCGTTGGTACTTATTGGTGCGGGCCTTCTTTGGTTCGGCTGGTTCGGATTCAATGCTGGTTCATCACTCGGCGCAAACGGCATCGCAGGTCTTGCCTTCATGAACACTCAGGTTGCTACTTCAGCCGCTCTTCTTGGTTGGCTAATTGTTGAAAAGATTCGTGACGGACATCCAACAAGTTTGGGCGCGGCCTCTGGCGCAGTAGCTGGTCTAGTTGCAATCACCCCAGCGTGTGCATTCATCACTCCGTGGGCCTCAGTCATTCTTGGTCTAATTGCGGGCGCAATTTGTGCACTTGCCGTTGGCTTGAAGTACAAGTTCGGTTTTGACGACAGCTTGGATGTTGTTGGCGTTCACTTAGTCGGCGGTATCGTTGGCTGCTTGTTCATCGGATTCTTCAGTACTTCAGCCGTTAACCCACTTGCGTGGGAAGGCGTTATCTACGGCGGTGGATTTGCCGGCCTTCGCTCGCAGGCGATTAGTGCTGGAACAGTGTTCTTGTATTCATTCACTGTGGCGTTGATTCTCGGTTTCGCTATCGAGAAGACCATCGGATTCCGCATCGCTCGCGACGCTGAAATCGAAGGTATCGACTTGACTGAACATGCCGAGTCAGGTTACGAATTTGAAAACCGTGGCGCAGGTGGCTTCGGTTCTGTATTGTCAGGCTCAGCCAAGGAAGGGGCATAAGCATGAAGCTCATTACCGCAATTGTTAAGCCATTTAAGTTGGAAGATATCAAAGTGGCGCTGGAAGGCCGTGGACTCCATGGCATGACAGTTTCCGAAGCTTCAGGTTATGGCCGCCAGCGTGGCCACACCGAGGTGTACCGTGGTGCTGAATACACCGTGGATCTAGTGCCAAAGGTTCGTATCGAGGTACTTGTTGACGATGCTGATGCAGATTCAGTTGTCACAACAATTGTTGACGCTGCTAACACTGGCCGAATCGGTGACGGAAAAGTCTGGGTTGTTCCAGTTGATTCTGTTGTTCGTGTTCGTACCGGCGAAAAGGGTAGCGAAGCTCTTTAAGTAATTGCAGGTGGCACTCGAGACAACAGCTGTCACGAGTGCCACCTGTTCTATGTAGTAAAAGGATTTAGGAGGGAGCTAGCATGGGTGATTTCTCGCAGGCGCGAAGCGCATTTTTAGCGCAAATCACGCGGCCAAGTGCGGCCTGTCGCGCCGAACTGCTGGCTCTAACTGATGACTGGGTGATTGAGTTAGCAAGAGCGGCTGGGGTAGATCAACTGGGCGCAGCGTTAGTTGCAGTTGGCGGCTACGGCCGTGGTGAACTTTCACCTGGCAGTGACCTCGATTTACTGCTACTTGTGCCACCGTCAGCGAATCCAAATTTGATACCAGTTGTTGCCGATAAGTTGTGGTACCCAATATGGGATGAAGGGATGAAGCTCGACCATTCGGTTCGAACCGTAGCGCAGGCTCGCACGATGGCTGCAGACGACCTAAAAGTTGCGCTTGGTTTACTTGATGCTCGCACAGTTTATGGCGATGATTCTTTGCGCGAAAAACTCAAAGTTCAGGTGCTGGCCGACTGGCGCGCAATGGGCGAAAAACGATTACCCGAACTTCGAAGCTATGTACAAGATCGAATTACTCGCAATGGCGAACTCGCACATTTACTTGAGCCAGATTTGAAAGAATCTTTTGGCGGCTTGCGGGATCTAGGTATTTTGCAGGGTGTTGCAGCAACCGGAATTACACAAGTTGATCAAACTGGTTTAGCGGATGCGCACAATTTCTTACTTGATGTTCGAGACGCACTACATCTAGTTACCCATCGCCCAACTGACCGCCTTGCTTTGCAGGAGCAACAGGCAGTAGCACAACTTTTAGGAATCGAATCCGATGATGCTTTATTACGTGCGGTTTCAAGTGCTGGGCGAACAATAAGTTACATATCGGAACTGACTTGGCATCGAGTCAAACACCAAGGAGTCAGCGCCCGTAAAGGTATCCTTCGACGCAAAGTTCTTAGCACCCAGATTTCTGATGAAACTCCGCTTGCGGCTGGGGTAATGGTTCGCGATGGGGAAGTAGTTCTTTCGGAAACCGCAAACCCAAGTGCCGATCCTGTTTTAGTTTTGCGAGCCGCTGCTGCTGCTGCGCAAAATGGCTTACGCCTGCACCCAGATACGGTGAAGAAACTTGCTAGTGATTCCGCATCAATGCCACAACCATGGCCACGTGAAGCGCGTGAAGCTCTTGTTTCACTAATTGGTGCTGGCCGACTTTGTCTGCCGGTGTGGGAAGCATTGGACCAGTTTGAAATCTTCAGCAAGTTAGTGCCCGAATGGGCAAAAGTTCGCTCGGCTCCGCAACATAATCCACTACACACTTTTACTGTTGACAGACATTTAGTTGAAACAACTATCAACGTTTCGACCATGACACGCAGAGTTGCCCGCCCCGATCTACTTCTTGTAGGAGCACTTTTCCACGACATCGGAAAATGTTACGACCGTGATCACACTGAAGTGGGGGTTGAGTTAATGCCTGCCATTGCCAGCCGATTGGGCTTCGATGCAGCAGATGCCGAAATTTTAGTGAACATGGTCAAATATCATTTGCTACTGCCTGATGTAGCAACCAAACGCGACCCTGAAGACGAAGCCACAGTTTCTTATGTAGCCGATATTGTGCAAGATCATGATTTCCTCGAAATGTTGCACGCACTTTCGGAAGCAGATTCGCGCGCAACCGGCCCGGCAGTTTCTTCTGAGTGGCGCTTGTCGCTTATCTCTGATCTAGTTTCCCGCGTGCACGCAGTTTTGCGCGGGGATGTGGTGCCACCTTTGCCCGAACTTGATTCGAAGCAACTTGAAGTTGGCGCAGATGGCGATATTGAAGTTGTGCTTGATCCGATTTCAAGTTTGCCTACGATAACAATTTCGGCTCCTGATGCCACAGGCTTGTTGGCTGCCTGCGCCGGAGTTTTGGCATTACATCGCCTAAGCGTTCGTACCGCAACGACGCAAACCGTAGGTGAACGCGCAGTAAGTGTTTGGGGAGTAACCCCACAGTTCGGAGACATGCCTGCTACGAAGGACATTGCTCGAGATTTGAGTTCCATTTTGAGTGGCGAATTAGATATTTCGGCTCGGCTAGAGCGACGCCGAGAAGATATGTTTGGCATTGGATTCACCTACCCGCCGGCTCAAGTACATGTTCTAGAGGATGTTTCAGTGCGCGCGACCGTACTTGAATTACGCGCTCATGATTTCCCGGGATTACTTCGGGTTGTGGCTCAAGCAATATCATCGGTTGATATTGACATTATTGCGGCCCGAGTTGCCACACTAGGTTCTGAAGCAGTCGATGTCTTTTATGTGATTGATAAGTCAGCCGGTGGAGCGCATTTATCGCCAGATCGAGCAGAGCAAGTTAGAGCCTCCATTTTGCAGGCCCTAGATCTAAATAATGCTGCAGATTAGTAAACAGCAAAAACACCCCTGACTTGGTGCTAGATAGACTTACTTTATGTTCGCCTCGTTGTCTGATCGCTTAGCCGCGACCTTTAAGCAGATACGCGGTAAGGGCCGTCTCTCTGAAGCCGACATTGATGAGACAGTGCGTGAAATCCGCATTGCACTTCTGGATGCCGATGTTGCACTATCGGTTGTTCGCCCATTTTGCGCCAAAGTAAAAGAGCGAGCGCTAAGTGCAGAAGTTTCTGGCGCGCTAAATCCGGCGCAACAAATTGTAAAAATTGTCAACGAGGAATTAGTTGAAATTCTTGGTGGCCAAACCCGACGTTTGCGATTAGCTAAAACGCCACCAACGGTAATTCTGCTCGCCGGTTTACAAGGCGCCGGTAAAACCACACTTGCTGGCAAGCTAGCTATGCATTTACGAAGTCAGGGTCATCAGCCGATGTTGATCGCTGCAGACTTACAGCGCCCTAATGCAGTTGACCAGCTGAAGATTGTTGGACAACAAGCCAACACAGTTGTCTTTGCGCCCGAACCTGGTAACGGTGTTGGTGATCCGGTACTTGTTACTCGCGAGGGTATCGCTTTTGCTAAGCAGAAACTTCATGATGTAGTAATCGTGGACACTGCTGGTCGTTTGAGTATTGATAGCGAACTGATGGCGCAGCTGGCCAAAGTGCGTGATGAAGCTGGGCCAACAGAAACCTTACTTGTCATTGATGCAATGACGGGTCAAGATGCAGTTAACACCGCGCAAACTTTTGCCAAGCAAATTGGAATTGATGCAGTTGTTTTAACAAAACTTGATGGTGACGCGCGCGGTGGTGCGGCGCTGTCGGTAGCCACGGTTACTGGGCGACCGATTATGTACGCATCGACTGGTGAGAAGTTATCCGACTTTGAAATCTTCCATCCTGATCGCATGGCTTCACGCATCTTGGACATGGGCGATGTGCTGTCGTTAATTGAACAAGCAGAAGCAACGTTTGACGAAGATCAAACTGCAAAAATGGCAGCCAAACTTCAGTCGGGCGACAATTTCACACTTAGCGACTTCATGGAACAAATGAAGCAAATGAAAAAACTTGGATCCATGTCAAAGATCATGGGCATGTTGCCAGGCATGGGCGACATGAAAAAGCAGATTGAGAATATTGATGATCGCGAGATTGATCGAGTCACCGCAATCATTTCGTCTATGACTCCTGCCGAACGCGATGATCCAAAAATTCTTAATGGCTCGAGGCGGGCTCGAATTGCTCGTGGATCTGGCATGCAAGTTAGCGATGTAAATGGCCTAATCGATCGGTTTAGTCAGGCGCAAAAGATGATGAAGCAGATGGCCAAGGGTGGCTCTGTTCCGGGGATGCCTGCAATGCCTGCCATGCCAGGGATGGGCGCCAGGCCGCCAGCGGGCAAAAAAGGCAAGCCAGGCAAGGGCGCTAAACGCTCGGGTAACCCGGCAAAACGTGCGGCGCAAGAAGCGGGACTACCGCTGACTCCACCGAATGAAGGACTTACCGAACTACCTAGCGCTTTCAAAGATTTACTGGGTCCGAGTTAGTTTCCAAGTTAGTTTTAGGGCAACATAACCCCTGATTTCGTGGATTCCGGGAAATCTGGCAGACTATCGGGAGTAATCCCGTCGAAGCCACCGGCCCTCTACCAGTGACTTTAGGCGGATTCATCCGAATAGTTGCGCAGTTCTTGCCCCACATGAACCGTACAAAGATTCACCCCATACTCAGGAGAAATAAATTTCGTGGCTGTAAAGATCAAGCTCAAGCGTCTAGGCAAGATTCGTAATCCGCAGTACCGCGTTGTCATTGCTGACGCGCGCACCGCACGCGATGGCCGTGCTATCGAAGAAATCGGTTTGTACCATCCAAAAGAAGAGCCAAGCCTGATTCAAATTAACTCAGAGCGCGTTCAGTACTGGTTAGGTGTTGGCGCACAGCCGACTGAACCAGTTCTAGTGCTACTTAAAATTACCGGTGACTGGCAGAAGTTCAAGGGCCTACCAGGCGCTGAAGGCACACTACGTGTAGCCGAATCAAAGACCAGCAAATTAGATAACTTTGCTGCGACCGTGTTGGCTGTTGCTGACGAACCTCGCACCCCAACAATCAAGCCAAAGGCTGAGCCAAAGGTAGAAGTAACTGAAGCTGAAGTAGCTGCAGTTGAAGCAACCGACGAGGCACCAGCAGTTGAAGCAGAAGTTACTGAGGCACCTGTGGTCGAAGTTGCGGAGGAAGCACCTGCTGCCGAAGAAGCGCCAGCTGCCGAAGCTGCTGCTGATGCTCCTGCTGCTGAAGCTGTTGAAGAGGCTCCAGTTGTTGAAGCTCCTGCAGCTGACGAGGCACCTGTTGCTGAAGTTGCTGAAGAAGCGCCAGTTGCTGATGCTCCTGCTGCTGAAGAAGCACCTGCCGAAGAGGCTTAATCCATGCTTGACGATGCATTAGAACATCTCGTTCGCGGGATTGTTGATCATCCAGACGATGTTGTTGTCCGCGAGCGTCAAGGTCGCGGCACAACGCTGGAAGTTCAAGTTAATCCAGAAGACATGGGTCGAGTTATTGGTAAAGCTGGCCGCACCGCATCTGCTTTGCGCACAGTATTAAATGCATTGTCCTCAAAGGGCAATGTGCGTATCGACATCCTCGACGTCGACGAGCGCTAATTCGATGTTGCTCGTTGTCGGGCGAATTGGGCGAGCACACGGAGTTCGCGGTGATGTCTTTGTTGAACCTTTAACTGACGAACCTGATGTGCGCTTTTCCGATGGCAGTGTGCTAACTACAAGTTCCAATGCCGAACTAACCGTTGAATTTGCTAAATGGCACAGTGGCAAATTTGTAGTTCACTTTGTTGGAATAGATGATCGCACTGCGGCTGAACAATTGAAAACTCTCGAATTATCGGTTGATGTTGATCCGACTGAATTGCCCGAAGATCCAGACGAGTTCTACGATCATCAGTTAGTGGGGCTTTCAGTGAGGCTTGAAGACCAAAATGAAATCGGAAAAGTTAAAGAAGTTATTCATCTACCTGCGCAGGATTTATTGGCAGTGCTAACTGCAGATGCTCGCGAAGTCTTAATTCCGTTTGTTTCAGAAATTGTTCCGATTGTTGATGTGGTGAGTGGATACATAACAATCACACCGCCACTTGGCCTACTTAACGAAGAAGACGCTATCGAAGTGCGAGATGAAATCTAATGCGCATTGATGTCGTGTCTATTTTCCCTGACTACTTATCCCCACTGCGGCTTTCGCTGATGGGCAAAGCAATTGACGATGGCATCGTGGAGTTAACTGTGCACGATCTGCGCGACTACACCCACGATAAGCACCACACTGTGGATGATGCCCCTTATGGCGGTGGCCCTGGGATGGTCATGAAACCAGAGCCTTGGGGCGATGCACTGGACTCGATTATTACTGATGAGACCGTGTTGGTGATTCCTACGCCTTCCGGTAAGCCATTTACCCAGCAGGTTGCTCAGGAATTCGCTGATTCGAAACATCTAGTTTTTGCCTGCGGTCGATACGAAGGTATTGATTCTAGAGTGGCTGCGCATTACGCCAACCGAATTAAAGTTGTTGAAGTTTCTATCGGTGACTATGTTTTAGCCGGCGGCGAAGTTGCGGTGTTAGCGATGGTTGAAGCCGCTGTTCGGCTAGTGCCAGGTGTATTGGGTAATGAAGAAAGCCACCAGGATGATTCATTTGCACCAGGCAAGATGCAAGATTTGGTGGAAGGCCCGGTGTTCACAAGGCCACCAGTGTGGCGTGAGCTAGAAGTGCCAGCCATTTTGACCTCGGGTGATCATGCCAAAATCGCCGCCTGGCGAATCGAGCAGGCCAAAGCTCGCACCGCTGAAAACCGCCCAGGTTTACGGCCTTAAGTCCGTCTAATTTGGCGCAAACTCGCGGTTTGTGGCACACTCGGATAGTTGCAACTAGCACCTCCGCCGTAGGGGAGTCGCTAACAAAGTTGATAACAAACATCCGGCAAGACCTTTATTCGAGGTATGCGACCTGCGGCGACATGTCTCATGGAGTAACCATGCATTACTTAGACGAACTAGATTCGGCTTCACTTCGAAGCGACATCCCTGATTTTCGCGCTGGCGACAATGTAAAGGTACATGTTCGCGTTATTGAAGGTAGCCGATCACGTATCCAGATTTTCCAGGGTGTAGTTATCCGCATCCATGGTGGTGGCGTCCGCGAAACATTTACCGTACGCAAAGTTAGCTTTGGTACCGGTGTTGAGCGTACATTCCCAGTTCACTCACCGATCGTTGAAAAAATCGAATTAGTCAGCCGTGGCGATGTCCGTCGCGCCAAGTTGTACTACTTGCGCGATCTTCGTGGCAAGGCAGCGAAAATTCGCGAGAAGCGCGAAAATTCCTAAACTTCCGAAGTTCAACCTGTGTTTGAACTAGGTAAATAATTAATGATTGTTATCGCGTAAACCACATTCAGTTGTGGATTACGCGATAATTTTCATATAACAAGAAAGCAGCAATTGATGACAAAGCGCAAACCGAGTTTCCTTCGCGAAACCGCTGTAGTGGTTATATCAGCTTTGGTGCTTTCGGTAATTGTGCGAACTTTTATTTTCCAAGCTTTTTACGTGCCAAGTGCTTCAATGGAAAACACGCTTCTTATTAATGACCGAATAGTAGTTTCCAAGATTTCAACCCGAATCACTGGAATCCATAGAAGCGACGTCGTGGTATTTCATGATCCAAGCAGTTGGCTTGGCACGAGTTACACAGATCCTTACGGTTCTAAGTTCGGTCACTTCCTTCAATTTGTTGGTATTGTCCCGGCCAATTCCGGAAAAGATTTGGTCAAGCGCGTAATAGGTGTGGGTGGAGATCGAATTCAGTGCTGTGATGCACAAGGTCGAATTATGCGAAATGGCGTCGGCATTGACGAGCCCTACATTCGGGCGGGATCGGTTACCAATCAGATTGACTTTGATGTGCTTGTTCCTAATGGCTATGTATTCGTAATGGGTGATAACCGAGGTAACTCGGAAGATTCTCGTTTCCATTTGGATTTGAATCACGGCATGGTTCCATTGAAAGACGTGGTCGGGCGAGTTTCAGTGCGAGTTTGGCCGCTGAAGCGTATCGGTGGAATAGAAAAGTAATGGTTGCTGCGCCAACTCTGGATGAAGAACTTTCATTGTTTGAGCAAGGCGTTAAGTATGTTGCTGGAGTTGATGAAGTAGGTCGTGGCGCGCTAGCTGGTCCAGTAAGTGTGGGGGTAGCAGTTGTCGATTCAAATACTAAGAGCCCACCGACAGGTCTGAGAGACAGTAAACAAATGTCGCTTACCTCTCGGGAAGAAATAATTGGCGCGGTTAAAGCCTGGGCGGTTTCGCATGCAGTTGGATCAGCCACGGCTCTGGAGATTGACCAAATAGGAATTATTAATGCCCTGCGCTTGGCCTGGACTCGGGCCTACGAGTTGTTAACGGTCAAGCCTGATCATGTGATCTTAGATGGCAAACATGATTGGCTCAGTCCTAAAGATGAAGACATGTTCGGTCTTGCGATTGCGCGCATTGATATCCCAGTAACTATGAAGATAAAGGCAGATGCAACCTGCGCTAGTGTTTCGGCCGCCAGTGTTTTGGCCAAGGTGGAACGCGATGCCTACATGCGTGAGATCGCAAAATTGTTCCCAGAATACGGATGGCATTCCAATGTTGGTTATGGCGCATCTGGACACATGGACGCAATCCGCCAACTTGGCGCAACGCAATTCCACCGTAAGTCGTGGAGCTTGCCACAGCAGGTTGGGGTTTAGGCTAAGGGTTATGGGTGCTGCTGAATTAGAGCGTAAAGAGACGGAACTTGAGTTAGATCTTTACGAACAATATGGCGATTTAGTTCATGCCTACCGTTACATAATTCATACCGAGCGTCGCATGTATTTAGCCAATGGCCAAGACCTGAAAGTGTGCACTAACGATGCCGGCGACGTCTATTTCGACTTAACAATATCGGACGCTTGGGTTTGGGATTTGTATGGTCAGGCTCGGTTTGTGAAAGTGGCCAGAATCCTCACATTCAAAGATGTAAATATTGAGGAATTAGTTAAGCCCGAATAAGCGCCGTGGGTTCTAGGCAATCCCAATTTTTTACCTGTCCGTTATCAAACAATTATTGATCAGCCGAAGTGGCTATTGATTTGGACAGATTTTGGACGAATCTTGGCTGTTTTTCGGTGCCCCTTGAGAAAATCTCTTTTACCCTTAAAGCAGTGCAATTGAACCCACCTAGGAGTGCCCATCATGATTAAAAAACTTTTTGTAATTAGTTCGGTAGTAGCTGTGTTTGGTCTACAAGGAGGCGTTGCTGCTCAGGCTGCAACAGCAACTTGTAATGGCAAAACCGCAACCATCACCTCGAGCAACAGCTCAATAAGTGGTACATCAGGCAACGACGTAATCGTAGTTACTGGCACTGGAGACCATGTGGTTAATACAGGTGCGGGTGACGACACAGTCTGTGATTCTGCCGGTAACGACACAATCAATGCTGGTGACGGCAACGACAACGTCTCAGGCAATGCTGGAAACGATGTAATCAATGCAGGTTCAGGCAACGATGTTGTGAATGCTGGCGATGGTAGAGACTCAGTAACAGGTGGCGATGGCAACGACACGCTTAACGGCGGAACCGGAAATGATGTACTTGACGGCAATGCCGGAAATGATGTGATTTATGGCGCAGACGGCAATGACGCTGTAACTGGTGGCGATGGCATGGATACTGTTAGCGCTGGCACAGGAAACGACAGTGTCTTGGGCAATGCTGGAAATGACACCCTTAATGGCGAAGCTGGCGATGACACACTCTCAGGCGGCGACGGAAAAGATTCTGTAAGCGGTGGCGATGGCAAGGATTCTATTGATGGCGGCAACGACAACGACACACTTAAGGGTGACGCTGGCGATGACACAGTAAACGGCGGCGCAGGTGATGACGTTGAAAATGGCGGAGCCGGAACTGACCTACTTAATGGCAATGATGGCGCCGATACGATTTCTGGCAGTGATAGCAACGACATCATTAACGGTAACGCTGGCAACGATACCTTGAGCGGTAATGCTGGCAATGACACCGTTAACGGTGGTGCTGGTAATGACAGAATTGATGGCGGCGATGGCGACGATGAGTTAGATGGCAACG
>Ga0214921_10005120_pt1 | contig 18748 bp, 12 predicted proteins | sample LL1505_MetaG_FD_177992 | JGI IMG/M metagenome (GOLD analysis project Ga0214921, IMG submission 177992) | Freshwater microbial communities from Lake Lanier, Atlanta, Georgia, United States - LL-1505 | ecosystem: Environmental > Aquatic > Freshwater > Lake | place: USA: Georgia | collected... | reverse complement strand
CGACATCGGATTCCATGCGGTGGTAGTGGTCACAAGCCGTATCCCCATTATCAAATTGGAACACTTTTCCCGGCGTGTGGGAAAACTGATCCCAAACGGAGAGGCCCTTGCCATCAGTCTCAAACGCCCCCTCCACCTGATAGGCCGCAGTCGCGGAACCCCAGACAAAATCGGAGCAAAAAGACGAATCGGAAGCGGGGTTGGTCATCGGAAAAAAAGAAATTTACGCTACCGATTGTTTCATGTTTCTGACATGGTGCAAATCTTTTCATTTATTGTTTGGATGAGGCGATACGATTTTCCACCCATCAGCGCCTGACCGCTTCCTCCAGCTGGAACTGGCGCGCATGCTGAAAACCGATGGCTTAGTGGTTAGGGTGATGGAAGCAAAATTCGTCGGTAATGCGCGGAGGCGGCGGAGCACATCGATTTGATCTCTTCGGTGGCGCCGAAGCAAAAAATGAGATTGACAACCTGGGCAATTGCGGAGAAAGATAGGTATTTGTATATATTTATGCAACACGCCACGACCCCCTTGAAAACTTTCATAATAATTCGCCACCTGCTGGTCATCTTGGCAGTCTGGTCACAGAGCGTAATTTTCTCCTCCGCAAGCGATTTCCTTATCAATCATACTTTTGACGATGGAGCAGAATCGTTAAACGGAGCCGCTGTCAAAGGGGGAAGTCTTCAGACGGGGTCGCTTGAATGGATAGCGGCACCCGATGTGGACATCAATCGAAACGGGAATATTCGCTTGGCAGCGGGCACCGTTTCCCGGAGAGCCCTCATCGACTTGAACTCGGCGATCACCAAAGGGGGCAAAGACGATATCTACACACTCAAGGTTGTGGCTGTGAGTGGCTCGGACAACAGTTCGCTTCTAACAGGAGGTTTTTTCACATCCACGGGCAAGACACCGGATGTTCTGCAACCGCATGATGCAAAGGATGGGATTGCTTGGTGGTTTTGGAGGGCAAAAAGCGGCGAGATGAAGGTCTCCGTCGGTCCTGGATTCACGGCGAAGGACGAGCGAGCATTTGAAGTGCGTGGTCGCGGCGAGGAGCAAACATTCATCACTGTCCTCGATTTCACGAGTTACAATGGGGCCGACAACCTCGGAACGCTTTCGGTCTATGTTGGCGAGACGGCCTCCGGCGACCCAAGTTTCACCACCAAATTCGTCGAGGATCATTCTTTTGATTATGTAGGTTTCACTGCGCAGCGCTTTAGAGGCGACGATGAGCCGATGATGGATGAAATCAAGAGCCTCACCCTCAGCAAGGGTCGTTCGCCCTAATGAGTCTTACCAACTCCATTCACCCGGAGGTTGAACTGACAAACCTGAATCCCGAAAGCGTCTCAATAGCAAAATTCGCGAATATCTAAGCGCTCGCGCGCACGGATGGAGGTTCGTAGGCGCTTCAGACCCACCTTTTGCACGCAGTCCGGCACGCCTCCCGCGAGCCTCGCGAAAAAACCGTTTGGTCAAAGGAATTTTCAAAAAATCTCCGACCAAGTGGAATAAAACGGCCCACGGAAGACAAAAAAAGTTGACCTTCTGAAACAAAAATGAAAATCTTTTCAACCTTTTAGTTTTTAGAATAAAAAACACAACGCACAAGAAAATTTCCTCTCCATGACCGCCCAAATAATCGACCTTCAAAAGAGAGGACTGAAAAGATTTTCACGGTCAAGTGCGCTTCTTGCCATCCTTGCATGGACACAGTTCTCATCGGCTTTTGCGGAGTTCAATACCGGTCCTGCTCCAGAATTTCCAAACCTGAAACCAACGGATATTTCGTATGGTCTCGAATTCAAACTTCCCTATTTGGAAAAAGCCTACCTCTCGGCAACTCCGCAAGACCTGAACGATGGAATCCCCACAGGTCAACTGGGCGTTGATGGTGGTGATATCGAAAGCATTCGCAAAATTGCCGAGGCATACACTATCGAACCGCCTGATGAGAAAGCGGACAACTTGGACAGCCTCCTGATTTGCTACAAAGGCAAGTTGCTTTTTGAAGCATACTACCGCCGGGGACGGGTGAACTACCCACACTATCAGATGTCGATTACCAAGTCCTACACAGCCCTTGCCATTGCACGCGCCATTCAGTTGGGACACTTGAAAATGGAGGACCTCGACAAGCCTGCCATCCATTTCCTCAAAGATTTGGACACTACCAAGTTTCCGCAAGGCACCGACACCATCACCTTAACTGATGCCATGAAAATGAATTCTGGCATTGTGGTTGCCGATAACTCCAACATCGAATCCCTCGCAAAGACCCAAATTGCTGCCGATCCCAACGGAAACCAAACCAGCGTCAAGGAGAAGGTCAAAGGCCAGAAAGAGATACAAGTTTACCTTGAAAGCAGTGCCCCGATACCTCCCCATCCCAGAAAATACAAATACCAAGAGTCCGACCCGGCCATTATCATGCAAGTCTTGAACGCTGTCACGCCACATGGCTCCAAAGACTTTATTCAAAATGAATTATTCAAACCTCTTGGTATCACAAACTACCAATGGGACACTGCCACAAGCGGACTCCCGAAATCCGCAGCCGGCGCCAGCCTTCTCTCTCGCGACATGCTCAAGATCGGCATGCTCATCATGGCCAATGGCAAATGGAAAGGCCAGCAACTAATCCCCGAGGAGTTCATTTCCCGAGCAATGAGCCCGTTGATCCGGGGTTTCGGAGAGTCCTACTATGGATTTTACTGGTGGGTCGACGATTTCAAAGTGGGTGATAAAACCTACCACTGCCTCGAAGGGCGCGGCGCTGGTGGGCAGTTCATCTTGATGTTTCCCGAGATTGATCTGCTGGTGGTGATCACCTCGCACGACAAAGGCATGGGTAACATACTTAAGACCTTGCCTTCCATAATTATACCTGCATTTATCAAAAACTAACCCCAGATCAGATTCTGATAAATTCCCAACCATGAAAAACCCATCGACTCACCGAAAATTAAATCTCCACTATACAGCAGCTGGCCTGCTGTGCGTCTTGATCACCGGATTCTTGCACGCCGAACCCCCGCCGAAACCAAAGGAGGAAGCGTATACCGCAGTTATAAAGTCACCCACTTATGACACTTTTCCGCTGTATGCGGGCGTGGGCTACGACCAAGCGTTGCGCCCCCAGTTTCATTTCACCTCGCGTGTGGGCTGGATCAATGACCCAAACGGCATGGTGTATCAAGATGGTGAGTGGCATCTCTTCTTCCAGCATTTTGCCAAAGGCAATATCAACGGGGCCAAATCCTGGGGCCATGCCGTAAGCAAGGACTTGATGAACTGGACCCAGTTGCCCCACGCGCTCAATCCCTACAAGAATGTCAAGTGGGACAAGGGCAATGAGCACGCCATTTGGTCGGGCTCGGCGGTGGTTGATGAGCACAACGCCCTCGGCAAGCAGGCAGGAGATGTGAAAACCCTGTTCGCCATGTTTACCGCCACCCATGCGGGCGAAGACAAGAAATCCGCTTTTTTCCAAGTCGGAGCCTACAGCACCGATCGTGGTCGGACATGGACGATGATCAATGATGGCAAGCCGCTCATCGATCATTTGGTGGGGTTTGACCCGGGTCAGCGTGATCCCTACATGATTTATCTACCCGACACCAAATCTTACCAGATGATCATGGAAATCGGTGGACCAACCCACGCCGTGCGCATCTGGAAATCAACCGACCTGCTTAAGTGGGACGAGATTTGCGATATTCCTGAGAAATCCGCCGAGTGCATCAACATGCACCCCATGCCGGTGGATGGCGACCCGAAGAACCTGAAGTGGGTCATCTACAACGCCGGCACTGCCTATGAGATCGGCGATTTCGACGGCACGAAATGGACAGGGTTCGGCTCCAAGGACAAGGACGGACGACCCTTGAAGTTTGAATACGGCGACTGCTACTACGCTGCCCAGACATTCAACCAGGCCCCCGACAACCGGGTGGTGCACATGGGATGGCTCAGAACCGAGACCCTTTTCCCCGATGCCGGCATGCCTTTCAACCAGCAGTTGTCGATTCCCGCTGAGATGACCCTGCGCACCACACCCGACGGCCTCCGCATTTTCCGCAATCCAGTCAAGGAGATCGCGAACCTCTACATCAAGACCGACAAATTCGAGAACCTCACGGCGGAAGCTGCCAACGCCAAGCTCGCCGCGCTGAAGCCCGAGTTGATTGATATGAGTTTCACCTTTGTTCCATCCGGCGATTTCACCTTGAGTGTCCGAGGTCTGAAGGTGGGTTTCCGTGCGGCAAAGAAGGAATTTTTTGTCACCAACCAGGCACGGCATGATGCGGAAAAGGCACGATTTGAAAAACTACCGCCCGAGAAGCAAAAGAATGGTTTCAAGGGTAACCCTAACCGCCTGATTCCTGCAGCGGAGGTGGATGGCAAGGTGACACTTCGTGTGCTCGTGGACCGGGCGTCGATGGAGCTGTTTGTCAATAACGGCCAGGCCGCCGCGAGCTTCGTGATGGTTCCCGACCCGGATAATCGGACGATCTCTTTCGAGGGCAACGCGGCCATGAAAATCGATTCTCTGGTTGTCAATGAACTGAAGTCGGCTTGGCCTGCCAAATAGGAGAAACATGATGAGACACATATTCCCGCTTCTCACTGCGCTGCTGGCTACGCTGTCCGCAGCCTCGGCCGCGTCTGACAAGCCAAACATCCTGCTCATCCTCGCCGACGATGTGGGCTTCTCGGATCTTGGCTGCTACGGGGGCGAGATTGCGACCCCGAATCTCGATGCTCTGGCGGCGGGCGGTATGCGGTTGTCGGATTTCTATAACACATCCCGCTGCACGCCGACACGGGCAAGCATCCTCACCGGCCTGCATCCGCTCCAAGCCGGCATCCGCAACATGACCGGAGAGCTGGCGACAAATGCCGTGACGATTCCTGAAGTATTGAAGCCGGCCGGATACCGCACATTGATGGTGGGCAAGTGGCATCTTGGTGAGAAGAAGAACCTGCCGACGGATCGCGGGTTTGACGAGTTTTACGGGATGCTCGGTGGTTTCAATACCTGCTGGGCTGAGAAGGGAATTTACACCCGCTGGCCGCAGGATCGGGCCAAGCGGATTTACGCGCCGGGGCAGTTCTATGCCACCGATGTGTTTGCGGACTATGCTGTGGATTTTATCGGTGACGGAAAGACCGGACAGCCTTGGTTTCTCTACCTCGCCTTCAACGCCCCGCATTTCCCCTTGCATGCGCCCGAGTCCGACATCGCCAAGTATGAAGCGATGTATTTTGAAAAAGGCTGGGATGCCATCCGTGAGGAGCGTTTGGCGCGTCAAAAAAAAATGGGAATCATGCCGGAGAGCGTGGCGCTGTCGCCGCGTGAAGTCATGCCCCGCAATCCCTACAATGTGAAGACCGGCTGGGCGGACAAGGAAGTTCCGGCATGGGATTCGCTGCCGGAAGATCGCCGCCGCGACTTGGCACGACGCATGGCAGTGTATGCCGCGATGGTGGATACCATGGATCAAGCGATCGGCAGGGTTCTTGCGCATTTGAAGTCAACCGGGCAGGACAAGAATACCGTTATCTTTTTCCTGAGCGACAACGGGGCCTGCGCCGAATGGGATCCGTTCGGGTTTGATGGAGGACCCATCGCGAACAATGTTCTGCATACTGGGGATGATCTGAAAAAGGTCGGCGGCCCGGGCAGCTATGTGAGTTCCGGCACCGGCTGGGCCACTGTCGGCAGCACACCTTTCCGGTTGTATAAGCACTATGCTCACGAAGGCGGAGTCAGAACCCCGTTCATCGTTCATTGGCCTGCGGGATTGAAGGCGAAAGGGATGGTCCCCGGAATTGGTTACATCACGGACTTCATGCCGACGATTCGCGAGCTGGCGGGAGCCACCTACCCGAAACAAGTCGGCGACACGGTGATCCAGGCAGAGGAAGGCGTGAGCCTGATGCCGGTTTTCAACGGCACGCCTCTTGCACCACGGAAGATCTTCATGGAGCACGAGGGCAACCGCTTTGTGCGTGAAGGCGACTGGAAGCTCGTTGGTCTGAATACAAAGGGGAAAGTCTGGGAACTCTACAATCTGGCTGCCGATCCGAACGAAATGAACGATCTCGCCGCGCAAGAACCCGCGCGTGTGAAGGCGCTTTCCGCCGCCTTTCAGGAATGGCTGACCCGCTGTAAGGCTAACATGAAACCAGCTCAGGATACAAACCAGAGGGATGGAAAAGACAAAAAAGAAGCCGCCAATTCGGACTTTGCTCCTGTGAAATAATTCCAACACAAAATATCCCCACTAAAAAACTATGAACTCCACAAAATCAACCGAAGTTTACTCAACCTGTATTCCCAAGTCTAAATTAATTAGCGGGATGAATGCGAAGTCACCCTGCCGGGCAAGTGTTTCCCGCTCGCTGACTGCGGCTTTGCTGCTGCTTCCGGGAGTCGTTGCATTTTCAAGCCAAACAATCCACGCTAGCCCAGCAACGGTTCAGCCATTTGGCACCACCTCCAAAGGTGAGCCCGTGAACCTCTTCACGCTGGTCAACAAAAACGGCATGAAGGTTACCCTCTCAAATTACGGAGCGACGGTCATCGACCTGCTGGTTCCAGACCGCGATGGGAAATTGGCCGATGTCTCCCTCGGGTTTGACACCATTCGCCCTTACCAAACCCAAAGCCCCTATTTCGGCTCAATTGTGGGCCGCTATGGCAACCGTATCGCCCGCGGTCGCTTTACCCTCGATGGTGTTACCTACAAACTCGCAACCAACAACGCCCCAAATCATTTGCATGGTGGCGTCAAGGGCTTCGACAAACGCATCTGGAAAGGCGAGATTCTCGATACCCCCGAACCATCCGTGCGCTTCACCCTGCGCTCCAATGATGGCGAGGAAGGATATCCCGGCAATCTCGATGTGGCGGTGACCTACACCCTCACAAACAAAAACGAGCTCCGCATCTCCTACAAGGCAACCACTGACAAGCCCACCGTGATCAATCTGACAAATCACACCTACTTCAACCTTGCAGGAGCAGGCAACGGCAACATTCTCGGGCATTTGCTCAAACTAAATGCCAGCCGATTTACCCCAGTGGATGACACCTTGATCCCGACCGGCGAACTTAAAAAAGTCCAAGGCACCGTGATGGATTTCCGCAAACCGACGGCGATCGGCGCACGCATCAAAGAGGTCGGCGGGAAACCGGTCGGTTATGATCACAATTATGTTCTAGACCGCGCCCCGCACTTCGGTCTCGCACTGGCTGCCGAGGTCATAGAACCCGTCAGCGGTCGCGTGATGAAGGTCTATACCAACCAGCCAGGCATTCAGTTTTATTCCGGCAATTTCCTCGACGGGACGATCACCGGCAAGGGAGCCAAAGTTTACGATCAATACACCGGCTTCTGCCTCGAAACGCAGCATTTCCCCGACTCGCCAAACAAACCGGATTTCCCCTCGGTGGTTCTTCGCCCGGGAAAGACCTATCAGACCACAACGGTTTACGCTTTCTCAGCTAAATAAATCAAGTCGCCGGACATATAACCCCTTCACCCAATGATTAAAAAAACTGTATCCAAAAAACTTCTGTTGGCCAGCTTGTTAACAGCCTTCTCCGCTATCCACGCCGCGGATTGGAAACCCGTGCCCGGTCACATCATGACCGAATGGGCCGAAAAGGTGGACCCCAACAACACGCTTCCAGAGTATCCCCGCCCGCAGTTGGTGCGTGGAAATTGGGTCAATCTTAACGGACTCTGGGACTATGCCGTCACCCCCAAGGACGCGTCGCAGCCCGCGAAGTATGAAGGAAAAATCCTCGTTCCCTTCTGCATCGAGTCCGCGCTCTCCGGCGTGAAACGGAAGTTCACCGACAAAGACCGCCTTTGGTATTCCCGCGAATTCACGCCCCCCACCCTTGCCAAGGGCGAACGCCTTCTGCTGAATTTCGGGGCGGTGGATTATGAGGCCACCGTGATTCTCAATGGCAAGGAAATTGGCAAGCACAGCGGCGGTTACGATGCCTTTTCGTTCGATATCACCGACAATGTAAAACCCGGCGCCAATACGCTGGTGGTTTCCGTGCTCGACGGAACCAACAACGGGCCGAAGGGGAAACAAAGGGTAGCCTCATTTGATAAACCTGAAGGCATCATGTATACCGCAACCTCGGGTATTTGGCAGACGGTCTGGTTGGAGAAAGTGCCCGAAAACTTCATCTCCAGCCTGAAGATCACCCCGGACATCGACCAAGGCACCTTGACTGTCGTCGTCAATGGCAAGGAGGGAGATGCAAAAGTCACCGTGCTCGACAGCGGCAAAGAAATCGCCAGCCAATCAGGAAAAGCGGGCGAGGCAATAGTGCTGAAAATTCCTGAGGCCAAGCTCTGGTCGCCGGATTCCCCCTTCCTCTATGACCTGAAAGTCACCTTGGGCAGCGATTCCGTGACGAGCTACGCAGGTATGCGCAAGATTTCCAAAGGCAAGGATGAAAAAGGCCTTATGCGCCCGATGTTGAACAATAAAATCATCTACATGGCTGGCCCGCTCGACCAAGGGTATTGGCCCGATGGCATCTACACCGCGCCGACCGATGAGGCCCTCAAATTCGATATCGAGATGACGAAGAAATTCGGCTTCAACATGACGCGCAAGCACATCAAGGTCGAACCCGCCCGTTGGTATTATTGGACCGATAAACTCGGCTTGCTTGTCTGGCAGGACATGCCGAATGGCGTTGCTGGCACGAAAGAGAAAGGAAAAACCGCGAACGACGACGGAATTGCCAAATCCAAGGAACTCTCCGATCAGCATGAACTGGAAATGAAGCGAATGATCGAGCAGAATTATAACAGCCCGTCAATCGTTTTTTGGGTGGTTTTCAATGAGGGATGGGGCCAATATGACACGCCGCGTGTCACCCAAATCGCCAAGGACTTGGACTCGACCCGTTTGATTACCGGCGCCAGCGGATGGGCGGATACAGGGTGCGGTGATGTGGTCGACCGTCATCGCTACCAATCGCCGCCCGGGGTGAAGCCGGATGAGAATCGCATCGCTGTCGCCGGTGAATTTGGAGGTTTGGGGTATGTCATTCCAGGGCATGTTTGGGTTCCAACGCAGACCGAATCCTCGGTCTATATCACCTGCATCGATCAGAAGGACTTTGAAAAGCAGTATATGGATCTTTGGAAAGAGGCCTTTGATAATGATGTGAAACTCGGCACCTCTGCGGCGGTCTATACCGAGATCACCGACATCGAAATGGAGGTCAACGGCCTGATGACCTACGATCGGAAAGTCATCAAAGCCGATGTGGATTTACTATCCAAGGCGATTGGGAAACGCGAGTTCCCACCAGCGCCCAGCGTGACCGAGATCGTGCCGACATCGGAAAAAAAACTCCAAGAGTGGAGCTATACTATGGATAAGCCAGCCGACGACTGGTTCAAGCCAGGCGCTGATCTCTCCGCTTGGAAAACAGGCCCCGCGCCATTCGGATTCAAAGAAGGCACGGGCGGTGCCGTGAAAATGAACACAGAATGGCACACGGCAGATATCTGGATTGTCCGTAAATTCGAACTGCCCGCCGAGAAGTTGAAACGCCCCGTCTTTCGGACGACCTGGGCCGAGAGTGCTGAAGTCTATATCAATGGTGTGAAGGCTACCGATCTGAAGCGGGGATATATGCTGCAATATTGCCTCATGCCCCTCACAACCGAAGCCGCCGCCTTGCTCAAACCCGGCGAAAACACGATCGCCATTCATGCCCGAAAAACCCCGGGCAAGAAACCTGACAACCAATTCATCGACGTCGGCATTCTGGATGAGACGATCACTTGGTAAAGAATTAACCCCACTTACAAATCATGAATATCCAAAACCGCTTCAATCAAACTCCAAGACTCGGTCAACTGGATTTCAAAAAATTGCTCGATTGGTGGAGTCTTCTATCCATGCCACGAAATATATCCGCGCAAGAGCCCGAGCGCGTCAAGGCGATGAAGGCGCTGCTCGAAGTCCACAACGCAGAATTGAAAAAGAACAATCGCCCTGCGGGTCTCGTTCCGAACCCGAAGCCAATCCTACCCGACGCGAACGGCATCCCGACGCTCGCTTAGCTGCGCAAGTAGCCTGCTCAACAAACGTCCCTCTCCTTTATGAAAATACCCCTGACACATACACTCCCAATCATCGCCTTGTTGGCATCCAGCTGGCTCCACGCTGAGGAGCCTGCCGCGCCATTGGATCCCAAAACAGCAACTCCCGCCAAAATGGTGAGTTTCGAAAAGACCCTTGAAGTGACGGGCAGTCATCTCTTGGTTCCGGTCAGCAACGCCCCGAAGGGGCAGGGCGTCAGAATAGAGATCCGGGACGGGAACAACCTGGTGCAATCGTTTGGCGTGAGTCTACCCAAGGAGGGCGAGGTTTTCTGGGTGGCGGCCTATCCGCTGGATCATTTCGCCCTCAAGGGAAAAACGATTCGCATCGCCACTTCCCATCAGTCGCCGGAGGCATTGCGGGCTGGTTTTGACAAGATTCGCATCGGTTCCGCTTCGGAGGTATTGGCTGCGTCCGACTACACGCAACCCTACCGCAACCAGTTTCACGCCTCCACCCGTCGCGGTTGGGTCAACGACCCCAACGGCATGGTGTATAGCAATGGCAAGTATCATTTCTATTATCAGCACAACCCGTTCGGCATCAATTGGGGCAATATGCACTGGGGGCATTTGGAGAGCACGGACCTCGTCCATTGGGAGGAAAAGCCTATTGCACTATATCAACGGACCATCGGTGACATGGCCTTTTCCGGCAACGGATTTATTGACGTCAATAATACGGCCGGGCTGGGCAAAGGCACTCAGTTTGCGGCTTATACCAGCACCGGACGTGGTGAATGTATCGCCTATAGCAAAGACGGCGGTCTCACCTTCACCGACCTTCCGGAGAATCCGGTGGTGAAACACAATGGGCGTGATCCCTTTGTCTTCTGGTATGAACCGGAGCAGAAATGGGTTATGGCCGTCTTTAACATGACGGCTTGCGCCGAAACCGATGCGGTCCCGATTCCAGATAAAAATCCCCAAATTGCGGCCAAAAATGTCGCCTTCTATGAGTCGAAAAACCTCCGTCAATGGACCCGCACGGGCGCTTTCACCGATCCCGAGCGCGGAACGCTCAACGAGTGTCCAGTGATGTTTGAACTGCCCGTGGTGGGCAAACCGGGGCAGTCCCGCTGGATCCTCCATGGTGCGCCCAATAAGTATTTTATCGGCCAATTTGACGGCAAGACATTCAAGAAAGAATCAGGTCCGCTTGGCAGCACGCATGGTGCCTTCTATGCCGCACAAACGTTTAGTGACGTCCCAGACGGTCGCCGTATTCAAATCGGATGGCTGCGAAACAAGGACAACTATCTCAAGCAATTCCCCGATCTGATCACCAACCAAGCCTTCACGCTCCCACATGAGCTGACCTTGCGTGAAACACCCCAGGGCTTGCGCGTGTTCTATTGGCCGGTGAAGGAACTCGAGCAACTGCGCGGCGAAGTCCTCGCAGAAGGCAAGGATCTGACGGTTGAAAAGGCCAATGAACTGCTCCAGAAGTGCCAAGGCGAACTAAGCGAGACATTGATTGAATTTTCCGAGGCAGGCCGGAAGCAGCTGGTTATCAATGGCATTGACGCGAATTTCTCTGGCCGCAGCGCCCGCATCTTCACTGATCGGACCGTCAACGAGACTTATGCGGACGAGGGAATTTTCTACGAAGTCCGCAATCGCCCGCCAACCCTGTTTAACTCCACCGAAACCCAATTGAAGTTGGCTGGCGGAACCGTTAGCTCGCTAAAAATCTACCGCCTGAAATCCATTTGGGAAAAGACCAAATAAAATGACGGCATGTAATAACTAATATTTCAATATGAATAAGTTGATATCAACAATCATGCTCGCCGCAACCTGCACCGTCATGGTTCAGGCGCGAGAAGCTAAAAAAATAGTTTTATCTCCCGAGCAGCAAGACGCTGTAGGCACAGTCCACAAAGCCGAGTTGCTCCCTGCGGATAAGCTGGTTTACGATGCGGAGGCCATCAGCCTGGCCAAGGAAGGGATGGAAAAGTCCATTGCCTTAGCCAACGCCGATCCCAACCGGCCAATCTATCATCTGATGCCCGAAGCTCAGTGGATGAACGATCCGAACGGGGCCTTTTATGCCGACGGATGGTATCACGTCTTCTACCAGCTGAATCCCTACCGCAGCAACTGGGGCAATATCCACTGGGGTCATGCCCGAAGCCGCGACAATGTCATTTGGGAACGGCTTCCGGTGGCCAATTGGCCTTCAATCGAAAAGGGTGAAGATCACTGCTACTCCGGTAGTGCGGTCAAGGACGGATACGGCAACTGGCAGCTTTGGTATACTTCCGTGTCGAAAGTCCAAGAAAAAGATAAGGACAAAGGAAAACTGGACTTCGTGTTCAACGGGCAAGTCATGCTCAAGCCGATGGACAAGGATTTCATCCACTGGGGCAAGTCAACGGACGACCCGGTCAACAAGCCCACGCTCCCGAACAATATCGACGGCTACGCCTGGAATAAGTATATCCGTGATCCCGCTTTCTTCACGGCAAGTGGACGCACTTTTCTGCTGCTAGGGAGCACCAGAGGAGGAGCTCCTATTTATGAAGCGAAAAACAAGGAGCTTACAGAATGGAAATACCGCGGAGTCATGGCTGATATGGCCCATGATTGCCCACAGATGATTCCCTTTGGCTCAAAGTGGCTCTATGTCATCAATCGCGGCCAATACTTCCTTGGCACTTTTGACCCGGAGACGGCAGAGTTTACAAAGGAGAACGAAGGAAGACTGGATCAGGGTGCTAACTTCGCCAATATCAGCTTTGCCACCGACGATCAGGGGCGGCACATCGTTTATGCCTGGCTTGTCGGAACTAAGGGCAAGGGATGGAACAACTGCTTCCCGCTGCCACGGATTCTCACCCTGGGCGACGACGGTCATCCCATTCAGAAGCCGGTTCCTGAATTAAGCAAGCTTCACGGAAATCAGGAAAGCGCGAAGGTTTCGGCTGGCGCCCAAGTGCTCAAGACCATGGGGGATGCGGTCGAGATCAATGCGTCTTTTCGGCAAGCGGACAAGGGCAAGTGCGGATTGAGAGTGCGGCGTTCCGACGATGGCTCACGCTCGCTTGCCATCACTTATGAAGGCGGCACACTGGATGTCTTTGATACAAAAGTCCCGATTGCTCCCGAAGGTGCGGATAAGACGATCAGCCTTCAGGTCTTCCTCGACAAGGCGATCATGGAAATCTTCATCAACGGTGGAAAAAAGACCGTGCTCCGGGTGATGTATCCGCCGCTCGAAGATCAGGGTATTGAAATATTCTCCGACGCCGAGGCGACGGTGGACGTCTGGCCGATGAAAACGATCTGGGCCGAGTAGAATCACTGAATTCAATGCATTCCGATGAAAAAGCGATCCCTTCCGCGCCCTGATTCCAACACCAGAAAAGCACTTAAAAAACCAAAATCGAAAGAATAGAAACATGAACAAAATAAAGCATAGGAATATCCAAAAAACGAATATGAAGGTGATCAGATCTGGACTGCGGATTCTCTTGGCTCTGCTGCTCGCGCAGCTGTCCACTCTGCATGCCGCAGACGACATCGTCATCGCCGACTTCGAAGGTGCCGACTATGGGGCTTGGACAGCCAGCGGAAAATCCTTCGGAACCAGTCCCGCCAATGTCGTCATGCCCGGTCAAGGCCAAGTCACCGGTTTCGAGGGCAGCGGTCTGGCGAATTCCTTCCACGAAGGTGACAAGGCTCAAGGAGAGTTGCTATCGCCCGAGTTCACGATCGATCGTGGTTATATCAATTTCCTCATCGGCGGCGGACAGTTACCGGGCCAAGTCTTCGTGGCATTGATGCTCGATGGCCAGGCCGTGCGTGGAGCCACTGGCACGAACGCCAAAAAACTCGAATGGGCGAATTGGGACGTGAAGGACTTGATCGGAAAGAAAGTCAAATTCCGCATCCTTGACCATGCAGAGGGCCAGTTTGGCCACATCCTTGTGGATCAGATCGTGCAAAGCGATACGGCCCGCGGCAAGACCCAGTCCGACTCCACGGCAGCCAAGGAATGGGTGATCTCGACGGCGGAACCCTACAATGAAAGCTTCCGGCCCCAGTTCCATTTTTCCTCAGACAAGGGCTGGCTAAATGATCCCAACGGAATGGTTTATTATCAAGGTGAATATCATCTAAGCTTCCAGCACGGCTTGATTTGGGGGCATGCGGTCAGTAAGGATCTGCTGCACTGGGAGCAGGGGCCGAACATCATCACGGGTGACGCGATGGGGGCAATCTTTTCCGGTTCGTCAGTGGTCGATTGGAATAATACCGCTGGCTTCCAGAAGGGTGACGAGAAGACGATCGTGGCCATTTACACTTCGTGGAAAACAAAAGAAACGGCCACACAATGTTTGGCCTATTCCAATGATCGCGGACGCACTTATACTAAATATAGCGGCAATCCGGTGATCAAGACGATCGCCCCCGGCAACCGGGATCCCAAAGTTATTTGGCATGAACCGACGAAACGCTGGATCATGGCGCTTTTTCTGGACGGTGCTAATCCGAATTTTGCCCTACTTTCCTCTCCGGATCTCAAAGAATGGACTCAAATTCAATCCTTCAAATGCGAAGGCGGCATCGAGTGTCCTGACTTCTTCCCTCTGCCCGTGGCAGGAAAACCCGGCATAACGAAGTGGGTTTATACCAACGGCAACGGAAACTACCTGGTAGGTGACTTTGATGGCACGACCTTCAAGTTTGAGGGCAAGTCACAGAAAGGTGATTTCGGTTCCAATACCTATGCGGCTCAAACCTTCAGTGACATCCCGGAAAAGGATGGTCGCAGGATCCAGATCGCTTGGATGCGGCGTGCCATCTATCCGGGCATGCCGTTCGATCAGCAAATGTCCTTCCCCTGCGAGCTCACGCTTCGTGATGTCGGCGGCAATTTGACTATGTTCCGATATCCCGTGAGTGAGATCGAAGCCTTGAGGGTCAAAAGCCTTTTCAGCGCGAAAGACCAACCCCTCGCTCCCGATACAAACCTCTTGGCGGATGTGAAAGGTGACCTCTTCGATGTCGATGCGGAATTTGCCGTCGGCGATGCCAAGGAAATCGTCTTCACTTTCCGTGGTCAGATCGTGCGGTATGACGTCCCGAAGCGCATGCTGCGGGTCATCGACAAAGAAGCCCGTCTGGAACCGCAAGACGGTCGCGTGAAGCTGCGCATCCTGGTTGATCGCACATCCATCGAAGCCTTCGGCAATGACGGTCTGGTCTCCTCCACAAACGCCTTTGTGGCCGATCCGGATCTGAAGGACATCTCGCTCAATGCGATCGGCGGCACGGCCAAAATAGTGAAGCTGGATGTATATGAGCTGAAATCGGCATGGAAGAATTCAAAGTAGGCTGCATATGAAGTCAGGCTTTTGGGATAGCCCCTATACAAGAGAAACATGAAATCAGTAGCCCACATGATTCGGATCATTTTCGCGGGGTTGATCGTGGCTGCGACTGCCAGCATTTCGCAGGCGGTGCCCGTGGCCGGAGGGGAGATCGCCCACTTGGGAAAACTCGATGGCTTTTGGCGATACTCTGCGGCGCTCGGGCCGTTTCAAGAAGAAGGCCAGGGACTCGACGTCGTGCCGGATTGCATGTTTCATGGAGATTTTCCCTACAGGAAACGGCCCTATGCCCGTGAAGCGCTTTTTGCCGATCACCTGAGCATGGTCCGTATTCTTGGCGGATTCAGCGATGAGGGCAAAGAGGGGGCTGCGATTCAGCAGCGGGACCTGGCCTACCGCGATGCCAGCGGGAAGATCCAGTATCGCATGGAGCTACTGGAGCCACGGCTGAAACCTTATCTCGAAAGTGGCTACACAAACCTGACTATCGTGCTCGATAATGTGCCGTGGTGCTTTCCCGAAAAGCCGGAATCAGGCCGTCTCGGCCAAAAATCCCCGCCGCGCGATGCGCAGGAGTGGTCAGCTTTTATCCAGGAGGTTTGCCGCGAACTGGTCAGGATCATGGGGTGCGAACAGGCCTGCCAGTTGCGATTCCGCGTCGGCACGGAGAACGGCAGTCGAGAGCGCTTTGACGGCACGCATGCCGACTACATCCGGCATTACGATGCAACGGCTGAGGCGGTGCGCTCGGTCTTACCATCCGCTCAGGTGGGGTGTTACAACATTTCCGGTGTTAACCTGAAAGCGATGAAAGATTCCCATACCGGATCCCACAACGTGAACGCGTTCGAGTTGGCCATGCATTGCGTTTCTGTTTCGCCACAGGCCATCCCTTTCGACTGGGTCGCGTTCTCCCGTTACTATCGTCCAGGGGATGACCCCTTGGCCCATGCCCGGACCTGTCACGAGGTGTGGGATGTCTTCGAAAGTTCCGTGCCCGAACGAAATGGCGTTTCGCAGGAGATCCATGAATTCGGAATTGCGCCCTGGGGCGAGGTGGATAAAGGAACCTTTGCGTGTGCTGAGCCTGGTGTGCTCGGCGCCGCACTGACCTGCCAGATGATGCTCCGCCTACGGGAAGTCGGCGTTGACCGCCTTTGGCACTGGAGCGTTCTCGACAGATACAGAAATGCGGCAAACGAGCTGGTTAAAGTTCCCACTGGAGAAGCGTGGCTGCTGAGCATCCTTGAAAGGATGCGAGGTGGAGAATCCTTTCTGCTCTCTCCCGTTCAGGAATCGCCGCATGGCACGAAGCACCTGGCGCTCGCGACAGCGCTCGGAAAGCGGGTGTTTATCCTCTGTTCATCCTACAACCCAGATCCCTCCGTGCATGTGTCCGAGCGGGTGAGCTTCACCCTGCCGTCTCAACTGAGAAATCTGTCTAATGGAAAAACCAGCTATGTGCGGCTTGACCGTGATTCCTCAGTTTATGATGCGATCCGCAAGGACCTTGCGGCGGCAAAGTTGCTGCAGGAGGATTTTATCAGCCGGTCGAACCGATTGGGCACAATTCGCCAGATGGCGATGGGGCGGGAGGCAGAGAAACTGATTGGGAGCAATCAGAACACCTACGATAAACTTTGGATTGATTCCCTGACTCTTAAGCCGATGGACAGCAAAGCATATGCAATGAGCAACCAAACTCTGACGATTGATTTGGCAGCGCCTGAGTTGCTTCTGCTTTCAAGCGGGACAGAGTGAGGCATCGGAATTTCCTTATGATGAGAATTATGAAAGAAAAAATAATGTTAATGTTGGGCCTTACTCTTGCGGCTACGACTGCGTTTGCAGCGGTTGATCGGCCCAATGTCATCATCATTCTGACGGATGATCAGGGCTATGGAGACATGGGGGCTCATGGGCATCCGTTTCTCAAGACGCCCAACATGGACAAGTTGCACGCGGAGAGCGTCCGCTTCACCGATTTCCATGTCGCACCCATGTGCTCACCGACCCGGGCCCAGTTGATGACCGGGGTGGATGCCATGAAAACCGGCTGCACTTTTGTGAATACAGGACGCTCCATGGTGCGTGAGGAAATCCCGATGCTTTCCAATTATTTTGCCGACGCCGGTTATGCGACTGGACTTTTCGGCAAATGGCACTTGGGCGATAGCTATCCCTACCGCCCGCAGGATCGCGGTTTTCAAGAAGTTCTGACCTTCCGTGGTTGGGGGCTTTCCGCCTTGGCGGGAGCTTGGGAGAACAGCTCATTGAATCCTCACCGGAAAACGGATGTCTACACAGATCCCACATTGGAACACAACGGCGTGGATAAGCCTTATCCCGGTTTCTCGGGCGATATTTGGTTCACTGAAGCCATGAAGTTCATGGAAAAATGTAAAAAGGAGAACAAGCCATTCTTCATTTATCTACCTAATCATCTGGCACATGTGCCAGACCTCGTTCCCAAGAAATACTCGGACCCTTACGCCGCCATGAAAACCTACAAGGGAACCGATGGGACAGATGTCAAAGTGCCCGCTATCTATTATGGGCAGATTGCCAACATTGATGAAAACCTCGGCCGTCTTGAGGAATTCCTCGTCAAGAGCGGGCTCAAGGACAATACGATCATCATCTATTCCAGCGACAACGGGTCCAGATCAAAAGAAGCCACAAAAATCTACAACGCAGCCATGCGCGGAAATAAGACCTTGTTTGAGGAGGGTGGCCATAGGGTGGCTTGCTTCTTCCGTTGGCCAAAATCGGGAATCAAGCATGGTCGGGATATCAGTGAACTAACGGAAATCCAAGATATTGCACCAACTTTACTGGAGCTCTGTGGAATCAATCCCGCCAACCGATATGCGATGGATGGTGTGAGTCTGGCTCCGCTTTTGAACGAAAAATCCTGGCCACATGCGGATCGCAAACTGGTGGTTCAATACGGCGTGCTCGGGCGCAAGTGGGATGCCGCTGTTCCTTGGAAAAAATGGCGCCTACTCGACCAAGGAAAGAATTTGTATGACGTATCCAAAGATCCCCACCAAGACACCAATGTGGCCGAGCAAAACGCTGAAGTCGTTCAAGCCCTTAATGCCTACTACGACGAATGGCACAAGACCGTATTCTCCACCTACAAAAACCCTCGCTATATCCACATAGGAAATCCTGCCGCGCCAGAGGTCATCATGTATCCCGGCGACTGGCAGGGAGATAGCAATGACACGCCATTT
>Ga0214921_10005119_pt1 | contig 18749 bp, 19 predicted proteins | sample LL1505_MetaG_FD_177992 | JGI IMG/M metagenome (GOLD analysis project Ga0214921, IMG submission 177992) | Freshwater microbial communities from Lake Lanier, Atlanta, Georgia, United States - LL-1505 | ecosystem: Environmental > Aquatic > Freshwater > Lake | place: USA: Georgia | collected... | reverse complement strand
GCTAATGCCATCTTCGGAATGTCAGCCACATTCCACGCAGACACAATAATGCGGCGCGAATCTGGGTTTGTTTTGATGGTCCGGATAATTTCTTGGATCTGATCAATGTGTTGACCATTTGGTGCCGGCCAAGAGCGCCACTGATAGCCGTACACAGGACCGAGATCACCATCAGGAGCTGCCCATTCATCCCAGATCGAGACGCCGCGCTCTTTGAGCCATTGATTATTGGTATTGCCACTCAGAAACCAAAGAAGTTCATAAACAATTGATTTGAGATGTAACTTTTTGGTGGTGACGAGCGGAAAGCCCACTGATAAATCAAAGCGCATTTGATGACCAAAGACCGATAAAGTGCCCGTTCCAGTTCGATCTGATTTCTTTGCCCCATGATCAAGGACGTGGCGCATTAACTCATGAAATTGACGCATAGAAATAAATTAATGAAGACTACTTTAGTAAGGACTATTTTTCGAGATGATCAAGCTTATTTTTCACATCTTTCCAATCATCGGCATCAGGCAATGGAGTCTTTGATTTCGTGATGGATGGCCATTGTTTGGCAAGTTCAATATTCAACTTGATAAATTGCTGTTGATCACCTGGCACATCATCTTCTGCATAAATTGCATTCACAGGGCATTCAGGAACGCAAACAGCACAATCGATGCACTCATTTGGATCGATGGTTAAAAAGTTGGGACCTTCACGAAAACAGTCAACTGGACAAACATCCACGCAATCGGTGTATTTGCAACGAATACAAGATTCAGTAACAACGTAAGTCATGGCTTTGCTTTACAACATGTAATTAAGGATAGATTTCGAGTAATTCAACAGAATATCTTTGACAGACTGATTTTAGCCCAAATGGTGTAAAGTTTAACTTCCATGTATTTTTACCTCATTTTCTTTTAATCTTATGACTATAAAACCACGAATCCTTGTTGCTAGAGCTATTTTCCCCGATGCCTTAGCAAAGCTAGAAGAAAGCTTTGAGGTTGAATCCAATCAGGCTGATCAGGTCTTTACTGCAGACGAACTACGCCAGCACTTAGAAGGGGTTAGTGGTGCCTTAGTCACCGGTAGTGAGCGTATTGATCAAAACGCCTTAGCGAATGCTAAGAGCTTAACAATTGCTGCCAATATCTCGGTCGGGTACAACAATTTTGACGTACCTGCAATGACCTCGGCAGGCGTTATGGCGACCAATACCCCCGATGTTTTAACGGATACCACGGCTGACTTTGGGTTTGCGCTCATGATGGCTACTGCCCGCCGTATGACAGAGTCTGAACATTGGATTCGGAATGGGCACTGGGATAAATGGTCCATTGTTCATAATCCATTGGGAATGGATTTACATCACACCACCCTTGGCATTATTGGTATGGGTCGGATCGGACAAGGAATTGCGAAGCGTGGCCTTGGCTTTGGCATGAACGTGATCTATCACAATCGTAAGCGCCTGAGTGACGCTGATGAAAAAGCCTGTGGTGCTAACTATGTTGATAAAGAGACCTTATTGCGGGAATCAGATCACGTCGTTTTGGTTGTTCCCTATTCGGCTGAAAGTCATCATCTGATTGGTGCAAAAGAAATTGCCCTCATGAAGCCTACTGCGACCCTAGTCAATATTGCGCGTGGTGGTATTGTGGATGATGCTGCCCTAGCAGAGGCTCTCAAGGCAAAACGAATCTTTGCTGCTGGCTTGGATGTGTTTGAGGGAGAGCCCAAAGTGCATCCTGAGCTTTTGAAATTAAGTAATGTGGTCTTAGCCCCTCATATTGCCAGCGCGACGGAAAAGACGCGGCGCGCAATGATTAATCTAGCAGTTCGTAATTTACGAGCAGCATTAGCTGGTGAGAGGCCTCCGAGCTTAATTAATGCCGAACTCTGGAAAAAATAAGGCAGACCCCGATACCTTATCGTATATCGTCAGTTTCTTCGGAGAGTTCTTTTAGGGCTAACTCAATACCACCGAATTTCTCGGCAACCCAGTTATAGACTTTACAGGCGATCCACAGGAGCCCAAAGCCCAGAACAGCATTCAAAATCAGCGCTGAGATTACGGTAAATCCCGGCATCGAGCCATCCCGAATAAAGGCTACAAAAAGAGCTAATAGAACGATGGGCACGGAGAAGCACAGATAGACCAAAACCAGAGTTTTGGCGGTATGCATGGGGTCGAGGAAGACAATTTCTTTTTTAGTAAATTTCATGATCCTGCAATCTTAAAGCAGTCCATCAAAAATCTCTACATCCACCCAGTCGCCGGGGGCAATATTACCTTGATCGTGATGAAGAATCATGAAGCAATTAGCCTCACTCATCGAGCGCAAGATGCCGGCACCCTGGCTGCCGGTTGATTTGACGAATAATTTACCCTCTGAATCCCGAAATAAAACCCCTCGTTGGAATTCCGTACGACCGGATTTCTTCCGAATCGCTTCGGCAGATTGGACTAAGACAAGAGGAACCTCAGGCTTCAGGGCACCATTTAACTGCAAGAGAGCATTCCGCACAAATTGGTAAAAGGTCACCATTACCGCAACGGGGTTACCTGGTAATCCAAAAAATACCGTAGGGCTTGTCTTTGGGCTAATCTGCTTGAGACTGCCAAAAGCCATGGGCCTACCTGGACGCATTGCAATCTTCCAAAACCCTACTTCCCCCAACTCGTCCATTATTTGTTTGGTGAAGTCAGCCTCTCCCACCGATACTCCACCCGAAGAAATAATGACATCTGCTTGTTGTGAGGCTAATGTAAATGCGCGTCGAAGATCCTCTGGAGTATCGCGGACGATACCGCAGTCAATGATCTCAAAGCCTAGTCGACTGAGGCAGGCATGAAGACTAAAACGATTACTGTCATATATTTTGCCAGGTACTAATGGTTCGCTCATATCGCAAAGCTCATCCCCGGAAGACAGAATAGCAACTTTGATTCGTTGATAAACTGATAGTTCAGTAATTCCCAATGAAGCTGCCAAGCCAATATCCGATGCTTTGAGTATTCGCCCTTGCTGGATTGCTGGCTTACCGGCTTGTAGGTCTTCTCCACGTAAGCGACGATTCTCTCCGGCACGAACGGTATCTTTAGCAAACGTGATTGATCCCTCCTCGCTTGACTTCGTAAACTCCTGAGGAATCACGGTATCGCAATCGGGTGGCATCATTGCACCCGTCATGATTTTGATGCATTCACTTGCCTGAGTGGGTGGCACCGAAGTTTGTCCTGCGTATACAGTCCCCACAATACGCAAATGAATTTGCTCGCGATCTGTCTTCAGGGCTTTACTATTGAATGCAAAACCATCCATTGCCGAGTTATCGGTAGCAGGGACATTGATTGGTGAAAGAATATCGTTAGCAAGAATACGGCCTAAACATTGTTTAAGTGGAAGTCTTTCCATCGCATCAGAACGCTTAGCTTGTAATTGGATATCTTGAATTAACGTTGATATCGCATTCCGCGCCTCGGTCACTGATAAAAAATCAGACTGAAACTCCTGATTGGCATTTACTGGTTTGTTCATCAATATGAATCTGCAAGGGACTCCAGTTGTGCTAATTCTTCGGGGGTGTTCGCATTGGTAAATGCCTTCTCCTTGGGAAATAGAACACTGTAGGCATTTTCTTGGGCGAACCAACGGTCTATTTTTCGCTCACCACTCTCTAAGAAGTTTTTTAAGGAGCCTAATAAATCTTTATGCATTAAACAAAAGACTGGTTGTGCCCAAATCTTACCTGTCGTATCTTGACTCGATGCGTATCCAATCTTTACCTGATTTGTTTCAAGAGAAACGGCTAATTGATTGGCAAGATCAAGCGGAAATAGTGGGGAATCGCAGGGTACAGTGAGCAAAAAAGGAGTTTTGCATGCCTTAAGGCCCACCATAAAGCCAGCTAAGGGACCCGAAAAACTATCGTCCTCATCGGCTAAAACAGGATAACCATACGATGAATAGATTGAATGATTACGGTTGGCATTAATCAGTATTGTGTGAACCTGGGGCTTCAGTCTATTGAGAGAAGACTCAATCAACGGAATTCCTTTAAATGGGATTAAGCCTTTATCAATACCACCCATTCGTTGGGCACGACCACCGGCCAAAATAAGACCCGTGATTTCCAATGCTGCAATCGATTCCATGAACTTAGCCGCCGATATACGACATTTCAACTTTGCGATCAGCTCGTTTCGGATCTTTAGTATTTAGGTGTCTTAGTTCAGAGTAGCGATCGTCTCTGGAGGACCAGGTATGCATCACGGCGTTTGCAATTTCTAGATCACTTTTTCCAGAACGCAGAAGTGTTTTGAAGTCAAATCCTTGTGTCGCAAACAAGCAAAGAAAGAGTTGTCCATCCGTAGATAAACGTGCCCGAGTGCATTCGTGGCAAAAGGTTTGGGTCACACTTGAGATCACGCCAATTTCACCGGCACCATCTTGATAACGCCAGCGTTGCGCTACCTCGCCTGAATAATTGGGATCAATCTGCTCCAGCGGAAAGTGCTCATGAATTAAAGCAATCAGGTCTGCCGAGGGAAGAACCTGCGCTAAGTTCCAGCCATTTGAGCTACCAACATCCATAAACTCAATAAAGCGTAGGGTCACTCCACTATTACGAAAGTGTTTGGCCATTGGCAAAATTTCTTGCTCATTTGTACCTTTTTTAACAACCATATTTACTTTGATGCCAGTAAATCCGGCCTTTCGTGCCGCCTCAATCCCATTTAGGACGTCGGCTACTGGATAGTCAACATCATTCATTTTTTTGAAGATCGCATCATCCATGGCATCAAGACTCACGGTGAGGCGTTGTAGGCCTGCCGCCTTTAACTGAGCTGACTTTTTCTGCAAAAGACTGCCATTGGTCGTCAGCGTCAGATCAAGAGATTGACCGCCGGGTGTTTTGATTTGTGCCAACATGGTGATGAGTTTTTCAACATCTTTGCGTAACAGAGGTTCGCCACCAGTCAGACGAATTTTTTCTACTCCGAGCGAGGCAAAGATGTGGGCTAACCGAATAATTTCCTCAAAACTTAATAATTCTTGTTGGGCCAGATAGGGATAGTTTTGATCAAACACTTCCTTGGGCATGCAATAAGTACACCGAAAATTACACCGATCAGTGACGGATATGCGTAAATCTCTTAAAGGCCTCCGACGTAAATCCAAGGTCTGACCATGAGCCTCAGAAAGAGTTTCGGGCAGCAATGGCAAAGGACCCTCTCGGGCCTCTTTGCGGATGGGAATAATTCGATCAACCATGATGCATTATGACTTCAAACGCTTATCTTGTTCGTATCGAGGGAACTAGCCATTTTTGTCGATCGTTTTTTCTTGGCCGCCCGTCTCAACTAGGACCATGGGCCCTGTTGGGAGATTGGCTGGAGGTTTTGGATCCCGTTGAGCTCGTGGCGCAGGGTTCTCAGACTGAATCTGATGTTGTACCTCCGCTAATTTGTTGCTATCGGTACCAACCCAAACCATTCCAGCCGTCTGCACCACACTTTTCAGGGGCTCTTCAGCAAGCGGTGTAAAGGCTACCTTAGGTAACTCGGGAACAATAATCGGCGTTACAGGAGGAGTCTCAGCGGTCGCGCCTTGAAGAATTGTCGCTGGAGTGTTTACCGAAGCACTCTCTGTTTGCATACTTTGCTCTGATCTGGGGCCGCGATTAGATTCAGACCTGCGGGGCGTCGAACCCTCTTTGATGCTCCGAGTGAGATCGGATAGTGGCATTGAGGCAGAACGACCCCCCAAGCCCATTGGAAAGCCACTATGAAGATCTTGGGCAGAACTGTCACTGCGCTCAGATCGTTCATTGCGGTTACGACCGCGACCGCGGCGATTTCTGCCCCGACGACGGTCTTCGTTAGCAGCCTCTGCATCACTTACATCAGGCGCAATAGTTTGAGCTTGTTGAGTGGCTACTTGATCATTTCGGTCTTGCTGCGGATTGCGTTCATTTCGCTCACCACGATTACGACCCCGACCTTCTTGACGGGGTCGATTTTGGTTTTGCTCGCCAACGTCAGCAACTTTCTCTGGGCGATCCGGATTATCGCCACGCGTAGTTCTATCTTGACGATTACGACCGCGATTACGGTTATTGCGATCTCCGTTACGACCGCGACCTTCTGGACGGGCGCTAGGTTTGACATCTTCGGTTTTAGCCGGAGCGGCAGGAGAGAATATCTTTTTAAAGAACCCAAAGATTCCGCCAGAGGATACCTCACTTGTTTTAGCGGAGGCGCTCTCGCGAGCTGGTCGAGAGCTTGCCATGGGTGCCGGCTGGCTAGGGGTAATACCCTTGACGGCTGCCTCAGGACGCGCACGCACTTCTTCATTCTTGCGACCAATGACAGTATCGGTCTCGAGTTCACGCGCAGATTCTTCTACCATCACATAGCTAAGCTTTTGCTCATCGAGGCGTGGATCATCATGCCGTAAGCGCTCTAACTTGTAATGAGGGGTCTCAAGATGCTTATTCGGAATCATTAAGACATGCACCTTAAAGCGGGTTTCAATCTTAATGACTTCGGCACGTTTTTCATTTAGTAGGAAAGCAACAACATCTACTGGAACCTGGCAGTGAATTGCGGCTGTATTTTCCTTCATGGCCTCTTCTTGAATAATCCGTAAGACCTGAAGTGCAGAGGATTCTGTATCGCGAATATGGCCTGTGCCATTACAACGTGGGCAAGTCACATGACTCGCTTCGGATAAGGCAGGGCGTAAGCGCTGACGCGATAACTCCATCAGACCAAACTTCGAAATCTTGCCGGTTTGAACACGAGCGCGATCATGCCGCAAAGCGTCGCGTAAGCGATTCTCAACATCACGCTGGCTCTTGGCCGATTCCATATCAATGAAGTCAATCACGATGAGACCGCCGAGGTCACGCAGACGCATTTGTCTCGCAATTTCGTCAGCAGCCTCTAGGTTGGTGCGAGTTGCGGTTTCTTCAATATCAGAACCGCGTGTTGCACGCGCTGAATTAACGTCAACAGAGACAAGTGCTTCGGTGTGATCGATAACGATTGCTCCACCCGAAGGGAGTGGGACCGTTCTGGAGTAGGCTGTTTCAATCTGATGCTCAATCTGGAAACGGGAAAACAAGGGCACGTCATCGTGATAGCGTTTAACCCTTGGCAAGTTATCAGGCATAACAACCGACATAAAGGCCTGAGCTTGCTCATAAATATCATCCGTATCGATCAGGATCTCACCAATATCTGGTTGGAAGTAGTCGCGGATTGCACGAATGACAAGGCTGGATTCCAAATAAATTAATAGGGGGGCAGAGTTTCCTTTAACGGCCTCATCAATTGCCTTCCATAACTGCATGAGATAGTTCAGGTCCCATTGCAATTCAACGGCATCACGACCGATACCAGCGGTTCTGGCAATAATGCTCATACCATCCGGTACTTCTAGTTGAGCCATTGCCTCACGCAATTCTTGACGATCCTCACCCTCAATGCGGCGCGATACCCCGCCACCTCTGGGATTATTTGGCATTAGCACAAGATAGCGACCAGCCAATGAGACAAAGGAGGTTAATGCAGCACCCTTTTGGCCCCGCTCTTCCTTTTCAACTTGGACAACAATTTCTTGACCCTCGCGAAGCGCATCCTTAATCGATGCGTTGCGAACATCAACACCTTCCTTAAAATAGGTGCGAGCAACTTCTTTGAATGGCAGGAAGCCATGACGTTCCTCGCCATAGTTCACAAAGCAAGCCTCTAGGGATGGCTCAATACGGGTAATAACACCTTTGTAGATATTGCCTTTACGCTGTTCGCGTCCAGCGGATTCAATATCGATGTCGATTAATTTCTGACCATCAACAATGGCGACGCGCAACTCTTCCTGTTGCGTTGCATTAAATAACATGCGTTTCATAAGACTCTCCTTCATGGGAGGCGCTTTTGTGCGACGCGAAGATGATGACTGAGAAAGTTCCGAGGAATAAATCCCCGGACATTAAGAGGTGAGAGAGTCTAAAACATTCCCCTACAGGAAATTACGATCAAACCATTAATTCCATGGTCTGAATCTCACACCAACGCTCGCCACAGAGATCTCCTTAAGATCTCAATGTAGGCGCTCGCCTAAAAAAGGTCATCTGCTTCGTGGGTCGCGGCATACATCACGCCAACCCTGCGCCTCATTAAAACGGGAGAGGGGCAACCCCGGGAGTCTATTAATGGGCGACTCCAAGCTCCGGAATTCAAATCAATCTGGTAATAAAATACCTAGATCCTAGATTATAGGTCACAAAACGAATGACAATGTGGTCTATCACATGAGGAAAACCATTAATCCTGCCCCAAAAAAGAGCGTTTCTGCCAAGGAATCTGCCAAAACTCCTGCCCTACAGGCTGTTTTTGAGACCGTTGACGCTAATTCTGCAGGCCAGCGGCTTGATAATTATTTGCTTCGCTGGGCTAAGGGTGTACCTAAAAGCCATGTTTATCGAATTATTCGCTCGGGCGAGGTTCGTATCAATAAAAAACGTGCTTTGCCAACCTCTAGACTGGCTGAGGGTGATATTGTTCGTTTACCCCCAACCCGATTGGCTGAACCCCCAAATACTGGTGCGGGGATTTCACAAACCAAGGCAACTGAGCTGGCTGCAAAAATACCTATCTTATTTGAAGATGAATATTTACTAATTATTGATAAACCGTCTGGGCTCGCAGTTCATGGCGGCTCGGGCGTAAGTTTGGGGGCGATTGAGTTACTCCGAAAGGCAAGACCAGAGAGTAAGTTCTTAGAGTTGGTACATCGTTTGGACCGTGATACTTCGGGTATTTTGATCTTTGCCAAAAAACGCAGCGCACTCGTAGAGATGCATCGACAAATCCGAGAGGGTTTGACCGATAAGCGCTATCGACTCCTAGCCCATGGTGAAATTTCTCAAGGGGCTGGTACCGCGCAACTCAAGTTTCCTCTGCTGAAATATCTTTTAGAGAATGGAGAACGCAGAGTACGGGTTGATCCAAAAGGTCAGGCTAGTCATACAAATCTTCGGGTGACAGAGATTTTAAAGGGTGATCTGGGCGAGGTGACTCTCGCTGAAGCGCAACTAAAAACGGGTCGCACTCACCAGATTCGAGTGCACTTACAAAAGATTGGCCATCCTATTTTGGGAGATGATAAATACGGTATTGATGCTGAAGATAAGCGTCTTAAGGTAAAGCATTTATTCTTACACGCTCATCTCGCAGTTTTTGCACACCCCAAGACGCAGGAGAAGATGTGGGTCGAGGCCGATGTACCGAAGGCATTCAGTGAATGGTTAACGCGGTGGGAGTGTAAGACGCTACCTGCGCAAGCATAAGAAAGAGCTGTAGTGAAATCCGAAGAGCGCCGTTACGATTTAGTTGTCTGGGATTGGGATGGAACCATTATGGATTCAACGCCCACTATTGTGCATTGCATTCAACAAGCCTGCCGCGACCTTGACTTTCCAGTTCCGGACGATTCCATCGCTAGCTATGTGATTGGTTTGGGTGTGCAAGACTCATTACGTCGAGTAGTTCCTACAGTGCATCCCGCCCGCTTTCCGGAGTTGGTTGAACGGTTTCGATATCACTACCTCGCTAAGGATCACGAACCGCATTTATTTGTCGGCATTCGAGAGTTGCTGGAGGACTTAAAAAATAAAGGCTTTATGTTGGGCGTCGCCACAGGCAAACCAAGGCGCGGATTGGACCGATCCCTCAATTTTCACGAACTCAAGCATCTCTTTCATGACACTCGCACTGCTGACGAATCGTTTTCCAAGCCTCACCCTGGCATGTTGCTAGACTTATCAGATAGCTTGCAAGTTCCGGTGCGTAAGATGCTAATGATCGGCGATACTACCCACGATCTTGAGATGGCCCAATCCGCAGGGGTTGATGGTATTGCAGTAAGTTATGGCGCACATCCAGCCGATGCGTTAAAGGCAGCAAAATCTCTTGCCTGCCTTGATAATGTGGAGCAGTTAGTTGCTTGGTTACAAAATAATTTGTATGTACAACATCCCACCCCGATTGAGATTAGTAAATAGAGTTCACTATGGATACAAAGCAAAGCCCTGAATCTGAAAAATCTAATTCCCAGTGGGAGCGGAATGCGCTTGAGTTGCTCTTGCTTGAGAATTTAAAAGAGAATCGTAAGGCAAGACGCTGGAGGGCCGCTTTAAGAATATTAAGTTTGGTTGTATTGGTAGGCTTAATTTATCAACTCTTTGATGTCCAGTTTCCCGGCAGTGGCGGCAGTGGAAAACATACTGCTCTGGTAAGTATTGAGGGTGAGATCTCCCCAAACTCTATAGTAAATGCCTTAGACATTAATTCAGCACTCACTGCAGCGTTTGAAAGCAAAGAAGCGGTTGGTGTTGTATTACGGATCAATAGTCCTGGTGGTTCACCGGTGCAAGCCGGCATGATTAACGATGAGATCAGACGTTTGCGAACCCTGCATCCTGAGAAACCTTTTTATGTAGTGGTTGAGGATGTATGTGCATCAGGTGGCTATTACATTGCTGTTGCTGGGGACAAGATATTGGTGGATAAAGCGAGTCTCGTAGGTTCCATTGGTGTGGTAATGGGCGGCTTTGGCTTTACAGGACTCATGGAGAAAATGGGTATCTCAAGACGCCTCATTACAGCTGGAACGGAAAAGGGTATGTTGGATCCTTTTTCGAAAGAAAATCCTAAGCAAGTTGAGATGGTAAAAAAAATGCTTGAAGAGATCCATCAGCAATTTATTACAGTGGTGAAACAAGGGCGGGGTGAGCGCTTAAAAAACGACCCTGAGATCTTTACAGGTCGCGTATGGAATGGTGAGCAGGCCTTGCATCTAGGTTTGGTGGATGGATATGGCACGGTTGATTCTGTGGCGCGCGATATTTTGAAAGCGCCAGACTTGGTTGAATACACCCTTAAAGAGAACTTTGCCGAACGGGTTGCTAAACGTTTTGGGGCGGAGACCGGCGCTGCAATCAGTAAAGCTCTAATGCGTGGCGCGGAGATGCGCTAAGCCAGCATTAAAAAGATTGCAGGACGATTTTTTAATACCGTGTTCATTGCGACTGGATTGCTAAATCGATTCTGCCATTCGCTGACTGGTGCAGTCCAAATCCATTCACTCTCAAGGCTCAAGTCGACTGCGATACATAGTTGGGTTTGTGATGAAAGGGAACCTAAGCAACTTTCTAGCATCGCTGTATTACGATAAGGGGTCTCAATCCAGAGCTGTGTTTCATAATTTTGTTTCGAGCGTTGCTCAAGTTGTTTGATCTTTTTAGAACGCTCGGCAGCATCTACCGGAAGGTAGCCATGAAAACTAAAGCATTGTCCATTTAAACCACTTGCCATTAAACCTAACAAGATTGAGCTTGGTCCGACCAATGGTTTAACCCGAGCACCCAGCTGATGAGCCATGTAGACAATTTCAGCACCGGGATCGGCTACACCCGGAACCCCAGCCTCCGACATCAGTCCTATATCTTCACCACGTATTATTGGCTCGAGAAGTTCGTTTGGTTTAAGTACAGTCTTATTTTTACTCTGGGGGCCTCGCCACTCATTCATTTGCATACTTTGGAGCGAGTTACTTAAGGGGGTTATTTGATTGACGGCGTTCAGTAAGGCCCTTGCGGTCTTGGCATCCTCCACAATCCAATTTTTTAAAGAAGCAATTTGTTTCAGGATTTCGGTTGGAATGACTCTAGGTAATTGTGTGGCACGATCTTCTTCCCCGAGTGTATTGGGAACAAGGTATAGACATCCCAGACTAGTTGCATTGCTTGATTTACTCATGAGGGATCGCAAACCCTGTTTCACGCAAGAGTCCAGAAAGGGCGATTAAAGGAAGGCCAATCAATGCGGTTGGATCATCACTCTCAATTTGTTCGAGAAGAATGATGCCCATACCCTCTGACTTGGCGCTTCCAGCGCAGTCATAGGGTTTCTCGATGCGCAAATAATTCTCCAGGATTGAATCAGGCAAATTGCGAAAGCGCACCCGCGTGGGAATACTCAGTGTTTTTTGTTTCCCGCTCTTCAGAAGACAGAGAGCAGTATGGAAGACAACAGTTTTCCCTTGCATTTCTTTTAGTTGAGTTAGAGCTCGTTCATGGTTGCCAGGTTTGCCAATGATTTGACCATCAAGGTCAGCGCATTGATCGGAGCCAATAATCCATGCCTCAGGAAATTGCTTAGCAATCGTACTCGCTTTTAATTGGGCAAGCCGTACCGTCATGGCTTCTGGTAACTCATGCTCCAAGGGAGATTCATCAATATCGGGAGAAGCAGTGGTAAAAGGTAAACCTAATCGCTCTAATAGTTGGCGCCGATACAGAGAGCTTGATGCTAGAACAAGTTGTTTGGTATTTGACATTGAGAAATCACGTCTAGGGATTCAGTATTGCGATATTGTGGCTTAGTTTTGAGACTCGATTTAGACTTCGCGGATGAACTCTCATTCTGCCTTTCCCATCACTCAGCTTGCAATCACCCCAAAATCCCTTGGGAAGGTAGACATATTAGCCCCTGTTTCGTACATAGGAGAGGGGTTCTTAAGCCTAACTGATTTTGCGAGATTGCAGCTTGAGACCTCACACTTAGACGCCCAAGATGGCTTTTATTGTGAGCTTCGGACTCACCATCAGGATGGGGGGGTGCCGGTTATGGAAGTTAGCCTCAAGGGGCAAATGCAATTGGCTTGCCAGCGCTGTTTACAGCCCTTGATTTTTGAGTTTTCTCAGAAAAAACACTTTGTTTTTGTGAAAACAGAAGAAGAGGCAGATGAGTTCCCTTTAGATGATGAGGCTCAAGAGGCACTGGTCGCCAGTCATCACGTTGATCTTCTAGAAGCCATCGAGGACGAGATTTTGCTGGCCATCCCTTATGCCCCAAAACACCCCGCGGGGGATTGTCAAATGAGCCAAGCGGGCGAGGGGCTGGGGGATGAAAATCCCTTTAAGGTACTGAAAAGTCTCAAGAAATAGTAATTAAATCAACCCCCAATACGGGTTTTTACCTGTTTTTATGCTAAAATTGATGCTTGCTTAGGAGTTCATTATGGCCGTCCAACAAAATAAAAAATCCCCTTCGAAACGTGGCATGCACCGTGCACATGATTTCTTGACCGCTCCTGCGATTGCGGTTGAGTCTACTACTGGTGAGGCACATTTGCGCCATCACGTTTCTCCAAATGGCTACTACCGTGGTCGTAAAGTCGTTAAAACCAAAAACGACTAATTCCATTTTGCTGGATCGAAGCGGCTCTTAGCCGCTTTTTTCTTAGACACAATCCACGTTGCAAACAAAAATAATGAGTGTCACCCTTGCAGTCGATGCTATGGGCGGAGATTTTGGTGTCGCCGTAACCATTCCTGCATGCTGTGATTTTTTGCATTCCCATCCAGATGCGATGGTAATCGCAGTAGGTGACCCTAAGTTACTCAATGAAGCTATTAAGCAATGTAATGCGGAAATGCTTAATCGCTTTCAGATTATTGGCGCCTCTGAAATTGTTTTGATGGATGACCCTATCGAAGTAGCATTACGTCGCAAAAAAGATTCATCCATGCGGGTTGCTATTGAGCAAGTACAACAAGGTCAAGCACATGCCGTAGTCTCTGCGGGTAATACGGGTGCTTTGATGGCAATCTCTCGCTATCTTCTAAAAACCCTTGATGGTATAGACCGCCCTGCAATCGCGACGGCAATTCCGAATGAATTGGGTAAAGGTACGACCGTACTAGATTTGGGAGCCAATGCAGATTGCGAGCCGATTCATTTGCTTCAGTTTGCGCAAATGGCGGATGTGATGTTGCGTGTGGTGAATGGTAATACCAGCCCATCGATTGGCTTACTCAATATTGGCGAAGAGGTCATCAAGGGTAATGATGTGGTTAAGCAAGCAGCGGAGCTATTACGGCAAAGTAATCTCAACTTCTATGGCAATGTAGAGGGCAATGATATTTTTAAGGGAACAACGGATATCGTGGTTTGCGATGGCTTTGTGGGCAATGTGGTTTTAAAGGCTAGCGAAGGCCTAGCTAAGATGATGAGTGGCATGATCCGTGAAGAATTTAGTCGTTCCTTATTAACTAAATTAATGGGCTTGGCGGCACTTTTACCCTTGGGACGGGTGCGTAAGCGAGTGGACCACCGCCGATATAACGGGGCAGTTTTATTGGGATTACGTGGTTGTGTGATCAAGAGTCATGGATCAGCGGATCGCTTTGCCTTTAAGGTTGCGCTCGAACGGGCTTATGACGCTGCAAAGAATCGGATGGTTGATAAGATTGCAGAAACCTTTGGCATGAGGTCTGTATGAGCAACGCTTGCTATGCACGGATTGCAGGAACTGGTAGTTATTTACCAGAGCAACGCGTTAGTAATCAAGATCTAGTTGTACGACTTGCGAAAGAAGGTTTGGAGACCAGTGACGAGTGGATCCAGACCCGCAGCGGAATTTCAGCAAGGCATTTTGCTGCTAAGCATGAGCTGACCAGTGATCTAGCAGTTAAAGCAGCTCAGGCTGCTTTGCAATCAGCCTCTTGCGATGTGAGCGAAATTGATCTCATCATCTTGGCCACTTCTACCCCTGATCATTTGGGCGGCTTTCCGAGTACTGCGTGCGTGATTCAGGATAAATTAGGTGCCAAGCATGGCTGCGCAGCCTTTGATGTGCAGGCTGTCTGTGCGGGCTTTTCGTATGCCCTAAGTATTGCAGATGCATTTATTCGGACAGGTGCGCATCAAAAGGTATTAGTGATTGGCGCTGAAGTATTCTCACGCATTCTTGATTTTAAAGATCGCACCACGTGCGTATTATTTGGTGATGGTGCTGGGGCTGTGGTGCTTGAGGCATCGGATCAACCCGGTATCTTGGCGAGTGCTTTGCATGCGGATGGTAGTCAGCGTAATATTTTGTGTGTTCCGGGCCGAGCAACCTGCGGGGGTATCGAGGGTTCTCCGTTTTTGACCATGGATGGTCAAGCAGTCTTTAAATTAGCAGTGAAGGTTTTGGAGCAAGTGGCTAATGAGGTTTTAGAAAAAGCCGGTATGAGTGCTGATCAAATCGATTGGTTAGTTCCACATCAAGCCAATATTAGGATCATGGAGGGCACTGCCCGCAAAATGGGAATGTCGATGGACAAGATGATAGTAACCGTTGCCGAGCATGGAAATACTTCTGCTGCATCAATTCCATTAGCCTTAGATACAGGTATTCGTTTGGGTCATATTAAACGCGGTCAATATGCACTGCTTGAGGGAGTTGGCGGCGGCTTTGCTTGGGGTGCAGTAATCTTGCGCTACTAATTGATTGACACGATATAACTTTTTTATGAGATTGTTATGACATTTGCATTTGTATTTCCTGGACAAGGCTCCCAATCGGTGGGAATGCTGAATTCGCTTGCTGCGCGCACGGAAGTGCATGCTACTTTACAAGAGGCTTCTGATGCTTTGGGCGAGAACATCAGCAAACTAATTGCTGAAGGCCCTGCAGAGGCTTTGGCATTAACCACCAACACGCAGCCTGTAATGCTAACCGCTGGAGTTGCCTGTTATCGAGCTTGGTTGGCAGCGGGCGGTCCAAAGCCCAGCGTGCTTGCTGGCCATAGTCTTGGAGAGTATTCCGCACTGGTAGCATCTGGAGTCATTAGTTTTAAAGATGCGGTACCGCTAGTGCGTTTTCGTGCTGAGGCAATGCAGTCAGCAGTACCAGTAGGAACTGGTGGTATGGCAGCCATCTTAGGACTAGAAGATGCGAAAGTCATTGAGGTATGCGCATCTGCCAGTGCGCAAACTGGAAAGATTGTGGAAGCAGTTAATTTCAATGCACCAGGACAAATAGTAATTGCGGGTGCAGCTGAGGCTGTTGCTAAGGCATGCGAGTTACTAAAAGCAGCGGGTGCTAAACGAGCCCTACCCTTATCAGTATCGGCCCCATTTCATTCCTCTTTATTAAAGCCGGCGTCTGAGAAATTAAAGGCATACCTTGAGAATATTGAGTTTCATGCTCCCACCATTCCTGTGATTAACAATGTGGACGTGAGTATTTTGGATAATCCCGCTGCCATCAAGGATGCGTTGGTACGACAAGCTGCAAAACCAGTGCGTTGGCAAGAAACGATTCGGGCAATGTCAGCGCGTGGTGTAATCCAGGTTGTTGAGTGCGGTCCTGGCAAGGTACTTGCTGGCTTAACCAAGCGTATTGATGACCAATTGCAAGGCATGGCATTGATGGACGATGCCAGTCTTATGGAAGTGATGCAAACATTAAAACCTAGATAGATTGACGAAGCAAAAGAGACAACGATGAATTTAGACCTCACTAATCAAGTAGCTCTTGTAACAGGGGCCTCCCGCGGCATTGGTCAAGCAATTGCCCAAGAGCTGGCTAGTTGCGGTGCAACTGTTATTGGAACCGCAACCACCGAAGCGGGTGCCCAAGCAATTGCTACACGTTTAAAACCGCATGGCGGTTCTGCCAAAGTCTTAAATGTCACGGATGATGCAGCATGTGAAAGCATCATGGATGGCATTGTCAAAGAATTTGGTCGAATCGATATTTTGGTCAACAATGCAGGGATTACTAAAGATAATTTGGCAATGCGGATGAAGGGTGAGGAGTGGTCAGATGTTATTTCCACTAACTTAAGTTCTGTATTTAAGCTTTCACAAGCGGTGATGCGTCCCATGATGAAGGCGCGTAGTGGTCGAATCATCAATATCACCTCGATCGTGGGGCATATGGGTAATGCTGGACAGGCAAATTACGCAGCTGCAAAAGCGGGTGTTGCAGGAATGACGCGTGCCTTAGCACGTGAAATCGGCAGTCGGAATATCACGGTGAATTGCGTTGCCCCGGGCTTTATTGATACGGATATGACCCGCACCCTAAGTGAGGAGCAGCAAAATAGTCTGAAGGCAAACATTCCTTTGGCTCGTTTAGGGACTCCGGAGGATGTGGCGCAGGCAGTGGCGTTTTTGGCCTCTCCCGCAGCTGCCTACATTACCGGAATAACCCTGCACGTCAATGGTGGCCTATATCTAGCCTGATTATTCCAGTAAATTGAGAGATCAGCTAACAAACTGATAAAATCCTGTAATTCGTTTTAACAAGCCCTGGAGGGAATGAATGGACAACATCGAACAACGCGTTAAGAAAATTGTGGCTGAGCAATTAGGCGTGCCAGAAGCAGACATTAAGAATGAGTCTTCTTTTGTGAACGACCTCGGCGCAGACTCTCTTGACACTGTTGAATTGGTCATGGCTTTAGAAGATGAGTTTGGTATTGAAATACCAGACGAAGAAGCCGAAAAAATCACCACTGTTCAGCTTGCGATTGATTTCGCTAAAACGAAAGCTGGACAGGGCTAATCTCACCATTTAGGCCAAGTCGTGCCCGCATTAAAACAACCACGTCGCGTGGTGGTCACTGGCTTAGGTCTGATTTCACCAGTAGGCAATTCAGTAGCGACCGCTTGGGATAATCTCATTGCGGGCCGCACTGGTATTGCTACTATTACAAAGTTTGACCACTCTGCGCTTAGCGTTCATTTTGCAGGAGAGGTAAAAGACTTTAATGTCGAGGACTATGTCTCGGCAAAAGAAGCACGTCATATGGATAACTTTATCCACTATGGCATAGCAGCTGGCACTCAAGCGATTCGGGATAGCGGTATCACAATTACCGATCAAAATGCAGAGCGTATTGGTGTAATGGTTGGCTCCGGTATTGGCGGTCTCCCGATGATTGAAGATACCAAGTCAGAATTGCTCTCTCGTGGCCCACGCCGGATTTCACCATTTTTCGTACCTGGGTCAATTATTAATATGATTTCAGGGCACCTCAGTATTCTCTTGAATCTCAAGGGCCCTAATGTGGCAGCAGTCACTGCTTGCACAACCGGTTTGCACAGCATTGGCTTGGCAGCCCGCTTAATTCAATATGGTGATGCCGATGTCATGCTGGCTGGTGGTGCAGAGTCTACGATTTCTCCATTGGGGGTTGGTGGTTTTGCCGCAGCTAGAGCGCTTTCAACGCGTAATGATGACCCCGCTACTGCCTCACGACCATGGGACAAAGATCGCGACGGTTTTGTTCTCGGTGAGGGTGCTGGAGTGATGGTGTTGGAAGAGTATGAGCATGCGCGCGCCCGCGGCGCTAAGATTTATGCTGAATTGTGTGGTTTTGGAATGAGTGGTGATGCTTATCATATGACCGCACCCAATATGGATGGACCCCGCCGTTGTATGAACAATGCCTTGTGCGATGCTGGATTAAACGCCGATCAAATTCAGTATGTCAATGCGCACGGAACATCTACACCATTAGGCGACAAGAATGAAACCGAAGCGATTAAAGCGGCCCTAGGTGATCATGCTAAAAAAATAGTGGTGAACTCTACTAAGTCGATGACCGGACACCTTTTGGGGGGTGCTGGTGGTCTAGAGTCGGTATTTACCGTTCTTGCACTGCACCATCAAAAATCGCCACCCACTATCAATATTTTTAATCAGGACCCAGAATGTGATTTGGACTACTGTGCTAATGTGGCAAGAGACTTGAAAATTGACTATGCGGTCAAAAACAATTTTGGATTTGGGGGTACTAACGGTACCTTGATATTTGGGAATACGCCCTAATATAGTCAGTATTGCAACTATTGGATTGAGTGAAGCTCAATTTTTTATGAAAAAAATTCTATTGGTAGT
>Ga0214921_10005118_pt1 | contig 18750 bp, 8 predicted proteins | sample LL1505_MetaG_FD_177992 | JGI IMG/M metagenome (GOLD analysis project Ga0214921, IMG submission 177992) | Freshwater microbial communities from Lake Lanier, Atlanta, Georgia, United States - LL-1505 | ecosystem: Environmental > Aquatic > Freshwater > Lake | place: USA: Georgia | collected 2015-05-28 | reverse complement strand
CGCCAAGCCTACCTCCAACGCCTCCAATCCCAAACCCCCATCACCCTCGACGAAATCACCTTACCCGCCCTCCTCAAATCAGACGACAAAAAATAAAATTGCAAGTCACAAAATCGTCACAAAACCAAACCTCAACCCAACCCAAAAACCGCCGAAATTAATCACTCACACGAAAGAATTATTAACCACCGAGGACACAGAGAGCACAGAGGAGGAATACAGGCTTAAAATCGAAAAAAGCGGCAGCACGGACACAATCCTCCCCCCTCCTGTTACTCCTGCAAATCCTGTCATCCTGTCAAAAATTTCTGAAATTCTGTCAATTCTGTTAATTGACTCGCTTCCGCTCACCCTACGGGCTGCCCTTGGCAGTCTTTCTCCGCTACGCTCCGATTCTGTCAAAAAATCCAAAACCCAAATCTTCCGAATCCTGTCACTCCTGAAAATCCTGTCATCCTGTCTAACCTCCCTAAAATTTCTGGAAACCACCGCAGCACCTCACCAACTCCCGCTCCACCCACCGCCACTTAAAACTTAAGTCTTAAAACTTAAAACTTCTTTCCCATGTTGAAAACCGGCCACCGCACACGCTACCACCTCCGCGCCTTCGAGTTCCTCGCAGCGCGTAGGCATTCGCGTGCCGTTCTCACATGCACCCTCCTCGCCTCCTTCCTGGCCACCATGCCCACCGCTGGACTCCAAGCGGGTGACATCCTCCGCGGGGGAGCCAGCGCCGGCAACGCCAAGCGAAACTCCGATGCCCGCGCCAACGCTGGAGCCGCCGCAGCCGAAGCCGCCAAAGTCAAAGCTCAAGACCGCCTAGCCCGAACCACTAAGGCAGTCAACGACATGCGCGCCCTCCAAGCCTCCGCCCGCGCCGCAGCCGGAGCCAATGCCATCCCCAACGGCCTTACCGAAGGCGGCCTGAAAGTCCTAACTGGCGCAAACGCGAAATGGGAAGGAGCCAACCCTGCGGCCCAATCAGGCAACACCGTCGGCATCACCCAAACCGCCGCTCAAGCCCTCCTGCACTGGGAAACCTTCAACGTCGGCAGCCAGACCACCGTAAATTTCGACCAATCCGCCGGCGGAGTCGACTCCGGCAAATGGATCGCCTTCAACAAAGTCTTCGACCCCACCGCCAAACCCTCCGAAATCCGAGGCAAAATCAACGCCCAAGGCCAAGTCTACATAATCAACCAAAACGGCATTATCTTCGGCGCCGGATCCCAAGTCAACGCCCGCACCCTCGTCGCCTCTTCGTTGCCAATCAACGACAACCTCGTTAAAAGTGGCCTGCTCAACAACAAAGACGCCCAATTTCTCTTCTCAGGTCTCAGCGTGCCCGGCGGCTCCGATGGCACGCCTGAATTCATACCTACCCCACTTCCTGCTGGAGCAAAATACGGCGATGTCGTCGTCGAACGCGGCGCCCTCCTGCAAACCCCGACCAGCGCCGACGGCAATGGCGGTCGCGTCATGCTCGTGGGTGCCAACGTCCGCAACGAAGGCCAAATCTTAACCCCTGCAGGCCAAACCATCCTCGCCGCCGGTCTCCAAGTGGGAATCCAAGCGCACGACAGCAACGATCCAAGTCTGAGAGGACTTGATGCTTGGGTGGGTAATGTAGGTGACTATGCAGGAACAATTACCAATACAGGTGTCGTGGAGTCTCAAACGGGAAGCATTCTGGCCATTGGCAAAGCTATTGATCAGCAAGGGATTCTTTCCTCCTCAACATCCGTCAGCTTAAATGGGCGAATTGATCTGCTAGCCAGTTATGGAGCCGCTGCGAACCCAGACTTCGACAAGTCAGGGTTTCCAATTTTCTTTTCGCAATTTACGGGAACCGTGAATTTAGCAAAAAATTCCATCACACAAATTGCGCCAGACCTCGATGATAAAAAACTGATCCCTGGAACAAGCCTACCCGAAGTATCGGCAGTAAACCTTCTTGGTCTCGGAATTTATTTGGCTCCAGATGCTTATCTTTCTGCAATATCCGGGAAGATATCTCTCAAAGCAGGTATTTGGCCATACAAAGACCAAGATTCCGACCGAACTGTTTATTCAGCACCGAACAAAATCCAAGCAGATCTGGGCTCAAATGTTCAATCGAGTGTGCAAAGATTCCAGTTTACTACGGGACAGATTTATGTTGATTCAGGGGCTATTGTCGATGTGAGCGGCACAGCAGGAGCATTTGTGCCGATCGCACAAAACCTAGTTGATGTCAAACTCGGTGGGAATGAACTCGCAGACTCCCCCGTTCAAAGGGACACTGGCATTCGAGGCAAACCGTTAAGGGTGGACTTGAGAAGTTCAGGCATTTACTCTGGGCGGCAGTGGGTAGGAACTCCCCTGGGCGATCTGAACGGCATCGCAGGTTTGGTCGAACGAGACGTTTCTCAGCTAACGGCAAAAGGTGGTGAATTGTTGCTTCAAGCTGGAGATTCGATTGTTGTTCAAAAAGATGCCGTTTTGGATGTTTCGGGTGGATTTTACCAGAACGAGGGAGGGCTTGTCAAAACAACGCAGCTACTTCGTGGAGAAAACATAGTAAACATATCGAAAGCGACACCGAATGTATCTTACGATGGAATTCTTTCCGATGAAGCAACTCAATCCTCCTCCAAATGGGGTATCAAAAAGAATTTCAAGAAGCCGCTACTGCCAACAGGAGCGTTTAGCGAATCGACATACCGGGAAGGAGCACCTGGTGGGAGTCTGAGCTTAACAGCCTCTGCACTATCCATCTCTGGAAAACTTCTGGGACAAACAGTAACAGGACCACGGCAGCTTGACACTCCACCAGTCGGATCCACTTTAAACCTATCCTTCACCTCCGAGGAAAGAATAGCTCGTTCCGAAAGCGACATCCGCTTCATTCAAGTATCTCCATATCATCCTTCTATAGTGCTCTCAAAATCTTCAACTTATGAAGTAGCCCCGCCGTATACTTTGGTCAATTTCGTTCCTGTTGGTCTATCTGGCTCTTCCACGACACAATTTATAATCGGACAAGATATTTACGCCTCAATTGATTCAGGATTTGGCAAACTGGTGATTTACAATCCGGACGGCGAGTTTGAGATTCCCTCGGAAACTGAGATCAGTGTTCCTGCTGGCGGGGCACTCGTCGTCAGTTCCTCAAATACACGTATCAAGGGAACCTTGACTGCGCCTGGCGGCAGTATCTACCTCAAAGCATATAATTTCTCGCCATTCGAATATCAGCGACTCAAAGAAACTGATACTTTACCGTTAAATGCGGCCCCTGCGGTGGTTCTTGGACGCGGAGATATCACTGTCGCATCAAACGGAATTCTCGATGTTTCAGGAATGTTAGTGGACGAGAGGATCACTTCCCAAGTCGCGTTTGACAATCGTCGCTCAATCAATGGTGGAGCAATCAGCTTGGAGGGTTACAATGTTTCCTTGAATAAAGGAAGCACGCTCCTCGCCTCTGCGGGAGCCAAAGCCAAAGCAAAAGGAGGATTCACTTATGGAGCGGCCGGTTCGATCTCACTGCTTGCTGGCAGGGACCCATCGTTAAAAACGACAATAGGAGGCACTCTCAGCTTAGATGGTCACCTTGAGGCATATGCAGTCACGTCAGGCGGATCGTTGACGCTACAATCTTCGCTTGTGGAAATTGCTAACCAGCGCGGCAATCCGGAAGCATTTCTCATCGACCCTTCATTTTTCCAAAAAGGAGGATTCACAAGTTTCACAGTTAGAGGTATCGGAAAATCTCTGGCTGATGGTTCAAATGCCCCTGCGGTGCTGGTCGCCGGTGGAACCCAAATTGAGCCGCTCTCGATATCTTTGGCTCGGAGTAATAGTCCGGAGTTAGCCTTTGACCCCACTTTAAAACCCCAAGGCGAACGCACCTCTACGAGCCTGAGCCTCCAAGGGCTTGGAGCAGACGATCCTCTGACTCAGGATAAAGTTGAAGCTATTGGTCTTGTGGTTCTTGGCACCGGAGCATCGATTATCACAGATCCCGGAGCAACTGTTTCACTGAGTGGGGAGACGGTGGCTGTCCTTGGATCGATTGTGAACCACGGCGGAAAAGTTTCAATATCAGGTGGGGGTTCCTACAAGGCTCTGGGTAGCCTCGCTGACAAGGCATCTTTCGCCCTCCCAACGACATTTATCGGAAGTTCTTCGAAGATCGATGTCTCAGGAGTTTTTTTGAAGAAATTTGATTCCTTCAAGAGAAATACAGGAACATTGCTAGACGGTGGAAGTATTTTAGTGGCTGGCAATATTATTATTCAAAAAGGCGCTGTTTTAGATGCATCTGGTTCCTCAGCAACTGTTGATTTGAATCCATATTCCGTTGTTAGAGGAGAGGAGATTTCCACAATCAAAAAGAACCAAGTTGCTTTAACTCAGGCTCCATGGGGAAGAATTGGGGTTCCAACAAAAATCGACAGCAATGGCGGTTCCATCGAGCTTGAGGGCTCCGAGATGCTTTACAGCGATGGACTTCTCCAGGGATTTGCTGGAGGACCCACGGCGACTGGTGGGAAACTTTCTATCTCCTCTGGAAAGTTCTATCCTCAAGACTCCTTACGAACTGGCGCCGATATCAATCTCATCGTGGCTCAAGAGGGAGAAGCCTCCCAGTTTGCGAAACATCCTCTCGCTGGCCGAGAAATGGAACTGTTTCTCAAGCCACCTGACTTGGAGCCACTCTTCAAGTCCGGAAGTCTAAATCCTGGAATCGGTTACTTCTCACTTTCTCAATTTTCGTCCGGTGGATTTGCCTCGCTGGACTTAGGCTACAAGTATTATTCAGGAGGCGATCCAATTCCTTATGGCGGAAATGTGGAATTCCGTGGCCCAATTTCCATCACTGCAAACGGGATGGTGAGATTAGCGGGCGGAGGGGTTATCAAAGCAGACTCTACGGTTTATGTAAATGCACCATATATTGCCATAGGTCAAAAGCTTGCCACTCCACGTTTGCCATCAGACACCTTTTACGCCTTCCAACAGTATCCCGTGAATGGTTCAGATAAATCCTACTACCCCAAACCCAGCTATGGTCCTGGCAGTATCGCGCTCAGCGCATCTTGGATTGATGTAGGAACCCTGTCTCTTCAGAACATCGGGAAAGCTTCTTTAGCAGCAAACAATGGCGATATTCGAGGCAGCGGAACGCTAAGCATGGTTGGGGACCTGACTTTAACTGCTGCCCAAATCTATCCAACCACACTGGCGGACTTTAAAATCATTGCTTATGATCCTACGGGTTCCAAAAGCACGATTCGCATAAATGGTTCCGGCACCCAAGCTCCACCTCTCTCAGCAGGGGGAACTCTTTCGATCTTTGCCTCAAATATCTTCCAAGGAGGAACATTAAGAGCTCCACTTGGGTCAATTTACCTCGGATGGGATGGAACAGACTTTAACCTAACAGATATCGGGTTTACTCAACCAACCGATGTAGTGGGAGGACCCTCGATGATAATCCCGACGGCTCAGTTGGTTTCTTTGGAGAATGGCAGCTCGACATCTGTTTCTGCTATTGATCCTCTGACTGGTCTAGGGATGCAAATTCCTTATGGTGTGAGTTCAGATGGACTTGCTTGGATCGATCCGAGAGGTATGAACGTGACTGCCTCAGGTCTGCCATCTAAAGCCGTCCGATTTGGTGGAGAAAGTGTTTTGATGAATACAGGTGCTCAAATCGACCTGCGTGGCGGTGGAGATCTCTTGGCTTATCGCTGGAACAGCAGCATCGGCGGAACAATTAACATTCTTGGAACCGCCAGTGGCGATTGGACGCCTTCGGCTTCTTACACCGCAGGGCAGTTGGTGACATACGGAGGCAAAACATGGTCAGCTCGCGTCTCCGTAGGTGGAGACTCGGACCCTGCGAAGCGGCCAAGCGCCAGTCGCTACTGGGCACTCGTTCCCGAATCTTATGCTATTCTCCCCGCATTTAGCTCAAGCGTGGCTCCAGCAGGTGCTTTCAATAAAAGCTCCAGCGCAAACCTGCTCACAGGAAATCCAGGATTTATCTCAAATAGCCTAGGAGTTGGCGACAAAATCTACATAGGAAAAGGTTCGACGCTGGCCGAGGGAAGCTACACTCTTCTTCCCAAAGCCTATGCACTGATTCCGGGCGCTTTCTTGGTAACTCCAGCGACAGAACTCACCAACTTGAATGTTCGGACGGGAGGAACCACTCTGGAGGAGGGGTCAAGTTTTGTCACGGGATACAGATTTAATCAATTCAACAAATCTCAAGAAATCACGGCTGTGCGCAACCTCTACGAGATCGCCACTCCCGAAGTGATCGCTTCTCGAGCTTCCTACACTGTGTATCACGCCTCCACTTTTATGAAAGAGGCGGCGGCGCGTCTCAACCAAGATAATGTCCAAGAACTCCCAATAGATTCAGGCTATTTGGCTGTCAGCGCGAACTCGGCTTTGCGCATGAGCAGCCAGATTCTCACGACTCCTTTTTCTTCCGGTCGAGGGTCTGCAATTGACATCGCGAGTTTCGCCGATATCAACATTACAGGAGGTTCCTCATTGGGAGGAACCACTGGCGTTTCGCTAAATTCAGAAATCCTCTCCAACTGGGGGGCTTCGAGCATCCTCATAGGCGGTTTAAGACAATCCTCCTCTTCAGTGAGCCAGGTCGAGGTTCGCTCCAATTCAATCAAAGTTTCAAATCCTGGAGAACCTCTCTCAGTGCCTGAAATTATCCTCGTTTCGAAAGAAAGCCTCTCACTGGCAGATGGTTCCTCAATTCTTTCAAGTGGTCTTTCGCAAAATTCTTTGCCGATTTCACTCACTGGCGATGGAGTAGCCCTTGCGGTAAGCAGCAACCCTCTTTTTACATCGTCAAGAAGCGGCTTGACCGGATCAAAATCACCGAACCTTTTCCTCGGCGCTGGGTCGACGGTTTCAGGAGCGACTGTGCTTCTTGACTCTACGTATGCAACTTCGTTCGATTCCACCAGCCATGTCCAAGCTGAAAATCTCAGTATGATTAGCGGACAAGTGAGCATCCTGCTTGCCCCTCAAGTTGGCGCCCTACCGGGCTCGTTTGTTGCACCGCATCTGACACTTAGCGACAATCTTCTGACCGATGCGATGTCATCGAAAAATCTGCTTTTAGGAAGTTACAGCGTTATCGACATATATGGCTCTGGAACTCTGGGTTCGGATTCCTTGCAAAAGTTGACACTCCAAGCAGGAGGAGACGATTCCACTACAACAGATCAAGAATTAAGCATCCGTGGCTATAACCAAGGATCAGGAACGGTGAGCTTGGTTGCAAAGGAGGTCGTCTTTGGAAATCCGACTTCCTCCACGGGACTCAAGCACTCGACAGCTGGCTTGGCAGGAACTTTTGAGATTGCGTCAAAAAGCCTAACTCTCGACAAAAACAACTTCAGTATTGGCGGCTACCAGACAACACATCTCGAAGCAACTTCTGGTGTCACCTTCAGCAGAACGGGAACATTCTTCACCGTCGGCGATCTCGAGATAGCCACCCCCCTCTTGACAGGGAGCCGTGCGGCTAAGCAGTCGATCATCGCAGCAGGACAACTCAACATCCAATCCACTGGTGCATCCTCCACCACTCCGAATGAATTGGGAGCCAGCCTCACGCTCCAAGGTTCGTCTGTGGTTCAAAACTCCTCGATCCGACTTCCAAGCGGTCTTGTATCAATCATCGCGACCAATGGAGGCGCCTCCATTGGTGGGACCATTGATGTTTCAGGGACAAAGCAAACATTTTATGACTTAACCCGCTACACCGATGCGGGTGAGATTAACGTGACAGCAAAAGCAGGTGGCGTGAGCTTCCTAGCTGGGAGCCAAGTCTCAGTGGCCTCCCACCCGCTTGGAGGCAACGCAGGAAGACTGGTCATCTCTTCGTCAGGAGCCTTCCAGTCGGCGGGAACTTTATCTGGCGGTTCTCTCGAGAACTTCAACTCCGGTGTCTTCCTTCTCGACACCCTTGCACTGCCCTCTTTCCAAGATTTAAGCCAAATTCTCGACAGCGGCGGATTCAACCTCGAACGCAATTTTCGGGTTCGAACAGGCGATGTTTCAGTGGAGGGGATTTCGAGAGCCAGGTCCTTCTCGCTCTCCGCCGACTCGGGAAGTATCTCAGTAGCAGGGCAAATTGATGCCTCTGGAAAGACTGGAGGGAAGATCGCCCTCTCAGCAAGGGAAAACATTACGCTCCTTCCGAACTCCGTGCTTACAGTTGCAGCCAAGCATTTCGACAGTGCAGGAAAAGGCGGTTCCATCTCCTTGTCCGCCGGGACCTCGAAAAGTGATGGATCTTTCAGCTCCACGGCTCTCTTGGACATCCAGCCTAATTCGAAGATGATTCTCTCCGTCCAAGATTACATTCCCGGTTCTTACACAGATGTTGGATCGAGTGCCTTCAACGGCCAGTTCACCGGAACAGTCCAACTGAGGGCACCTCAGAAATCTGTTGGAGCTGGTCTTGGGGTCTCTATCTCACAAATTCAAGGCGATATTTTGGGTGCCTCCAGCATTTTAGTTGAAGGTTACAAAGTCTTCACGGTCACCGGAGCCACGGGACAGATTACGGGATCACGCTCGAGCTTTTCCTCCCTTCCGACAACTGGCGTCCAACGGCAAATCTACGACAATGGCGAACAATTTTTAGGAAGCGCGGGATCAACGACGGCAGGCTATACAGCTATGCGAGATTCCCTGCTCGGCACCGGCGATCCGAAGAAACTCGCTTCCATTCTTGTCATTGCCCCAGGAGCCGAGATCATCAATACCACGGCGAACGGTGACATTACGCTTGGAACATCCACATCCAATTGGAGCCTCGACTGGAACCTTGCGGACTTCCGCTTCGGTCCCAAGTCAGCTCCAGGCGTCTTAACCCTTCGCGCTCCGGGAAATATCGTCTTCTGGAACACTCTCAGTGACAGCTTCACAGCTGTGGACTCGACTGCAGGAGCCAATGGATACTCCTCAATGTGGCTCTCTCCGCTGGCAGCCATCAACAACGACCTACCCACGAACACACAATCTTGGTCATTCCGCATTGTAGCCGGGGCGGATCTTGGAGCTGCCGATATGCTTCAAATTTTATCGTCAAATAATTTTGATTCCACCACTGGATCCATTCGCCTTGGCAAGACATACGAGATATCAGAAAGTCAGAATACCACTGCTCGCGTTATTGGCACATCAAGACTCTCAAGGTTCCAAGTCATCAGAACAGGGACAGGCAACATAGATCTGGCCGCCGGCAGGGATATCAAGCTGCTGAACCCATTCGCCTCGATCTATACCGCTGGGTCCAAAATTGCCAATCCCAACTCCATTTACTCTTCAGATGACTTTGTAACCCCAGTTGTGGTAGCTGAAAACGGAAATCCGTCTCAGACCTCCCAACTTGGCCCAGTTCAACAAAACTACAGGCCCCAGTGGTCAATGGCCGGTGGAAATATTTTCTTGAATGCCGCTGGGACAATCGGGCGTTATTCCGTGGTTGAGTCAGAAGATATGATCGACTCCTCCAAGCAATTACCAGGCAATTGGCTCTACAGGCGGGGATACGTCGATGCCACGGGAAAATTCGGTGTCGGAGGAGTTGATGCCGGAGATGCAACGATTACTGATGCCTCTGCCTCAACGACATGGTGGATTGATTTCAGCAACTTTTTCGAAGGGGTCGGAACACTTGGTGGAGGCAACCTGCGGATGAATGCCGGTTTGGATATCATTAATGTGGATGCTCTCATCCCAACCAATGCCAGAGCAGCCGGTCTCTCTGGCGGCAACAGAGTTGCTCCCGATCCAACCAAACTCCTGGAACTCGGTGGCGGAGACCTGTCCGTTCGCGCGGGCAGAAACATCAGCGGTGGGGTTTACTATGTCGAGCGAGGATCTGGGGAGATTTTCGCGGCAGGTTCTATCGTGACGAACTCCAGTCGATCTCCCAAGTTGGATGGAGACGAACTGACATGGCTGCCAACCACGCTCTATGCAGGAAAGAGCTCATTCACTGTTTCAGCACGCAAGGACATCCTGCTCGGTCCAGTGGTCAACGCCTTCTGGCTGCCCCAAGGACTCCAAAACAAGTTCTGGTATAAAACCTACTTCAATACCTATTCAAGCGATTCGAGCCTGAATGTCCAATCCCTTGGAGGAAGCATCACACATCGCTTCGCGACTTTCGATTCACCTGCGGTAAGTTCTGATTCAGAAAATGGCATTAACGGTCAAAATATCTTGGCCTTTTGGCTGGGTAGTCAGAATCTATTCCTCTCTGACAATCCTTCAGACTCGCAGCCATGGATTCGATTGGCTGAAGGAGACACGGATTCAATGACGATGTTTTCGGGCGTGGGAAGTATCTTGCCATCCTTGGTCAAAACCACGTCTTTCGGAGGCAATATAAATCTTGTTGGCGAGGCGAGTCTTTATCCAAGTGAAACAGGTGGTCTTGAGATATTAGCAGCGAACGCAATTTCGGGCTTGAACGCACTTGGGCGAGACTCATCCAAAACACTCGCGGGGTTTAGTAGCGCCTCCTTGAACCTTTCAGATGCGGATCCTGCCCTTCTACCATCCTCGTTCAAGCCTTATTCATTGCAGAGCGTCTATGGCAGAAAACTCTCGGCTTTGAGGTCTAGCCAAAGCGACTTACTATACAGTCCAGTGGATATATATTTCTTGGAGACTGGCTCCTACGCTGGCACAGAGGCGGCAGTAGGAAACAAGAAAAACCGCCATGCTGAGAGCATCCTCCACTCTACTGACTCCGCTCCAGCTTATCTCTATGCACTGGGCACTGACATCAGTGGTATAACCTTTTATTCGGCAAAACAAAGTCGCATCTCAGCATTCCGCGATATTACTGATGTGGCGATTTATCTTCAAAACAGCCGTTCAAACGATGTTTCAATCGTCTCCGCCGGCAGGGACATTATTCCATACAACGAAAGTTCCGTTCTCCGTATCGAGGCATCTAACTTGAGCCAGGGAAATGTGGATTTAACAGTTCGTGACACGACGGTGACTGGCAGGAAAATCCCGGCTTTAGCAGGAGATCTCCAAATTTCGGGCTCTGGCTACCTCGAAGTTCTCGCAGGTAGGACATTGGATCTCGGAAATGGAGAAAATCTTGCTGATGGACGCGGAGCGGGCATTACCAGTATCGGAAACAGCCGAAATCCTTACCTGCCCTTCAGCGGAGCCCAACTGGTCGTGATGGCGGGAGTGGGTGGAAAAGAAGATGGCCCAGCTATCGGTCTGGCGGGCAGTTCGATTGCCAAGAACTCATTCGGGCCTTCTGCACCCACGAGCGAACAAGATTACCTTAATCAACTTCCTCTCTTTTTTACCTCTTTGTCCGAAGCGGCAAAGAAATACACGGAAACAGGAAGCTATTCAGCTGGTTTTGAGGCCATCACGGCACTCTTTGGCCCCGCAACCCAGACCGGCGACATCTTTACTCGTTCTCGGGACATCCGCACAACAGAGGGCGGCGGTATCACTCTGGCGTCCCCCGGCGGTGGTCTCACCTTGGCCGCCAGCATTTCAGGAAATCCGCTCACACCGCCAGGCATCGTGACCGAATATGGTGGTGCCGTCTCCGTCTTTACCAAAAACGATGTAGATATCGGCCAGTGTCGTATCTTCACCCTGCGCGGAGGAGACCTCACTATCTGGTCTTCCGAAGGGGACATCGCCGCAGGCTCAGCCGCGAAGACAGTCGTCACAGCTCCTCCCACTCGCGTCTTGATCGACACCACCAGTGCAGATATCCAAACAGATTTGGGTGGTCTTGCCACTGGCGGTGGCATCGGTGTCTTGGCCTCTGTGGAGGGAGTAGAACCGGGCAATGTGAATCTGATTGCACCAAGTGGCACCGTCGATGCAGGCGAGGCGGGCATTCGCTCCACTGGAGATATTGTCATCGCCGCTGTCTCGATTCTGAATGCTGATAACATTTCTGCTGGTGGCACCACAGCGGGAGTTCCCTCGACTCCGACTGTTGCGGCCCCAAATATTGGCGGTCTCACCTCAGGATCATCCAGCACTGCTGCAGCCAACTCTGCCGCCAATTCCGTTAGCAACCAAGGTCGGACACCCATCCAGCAAGTCGAAGAAACGCCCTCGGTTATTACGGTGGAAGTCTTGGGCTATGGTGGAGGAGATAGTGACGACCATCAAAGCGACGAAGAACAAACTTAGTTACTCAAATGAGCAGCGGAATCTTCTATCAACTCAACTGCTTTTTCCATTTTTTCTTTGTGCTAAATTAATACCTGTGTTTGTTTTATTCAGTTTCAATGCAAACTACATGCGATACGATACGGAGATTCTTTCCGAACCAGGGCCCCCTTCGAACATTCGGGTCGGCATGCGTGACTTCAAGTCGACACCAACACGGAACCAAGAGACGATTTTTTAGACAGGAGGACAGTATGGAGATGCTGACCCGGAAAAGCTTTAGCTTTTGTTTGATATCGAACAAATTATTGAAAAAACCACAAATCACAAACAGATCATGCTCCGTATGCTTTGACTCGTTCTCTCCCGCCCATCTCCCTCTTCGGGCTGCCTCTGCCGCGCGGCAGCCCAGTTGCTTAGTTGCGCGCTCCTCGGTTAGTCCCGCTGGATTCGGGTTAAATCTACGGGCGAGTTTGTCTTCCCAACTCTTGCGCATGGTCGTGATTTTCATTCTTGGGATGGCATCGATATGCTCTGGGGTCTGCGACGAATCGCAAGCCGAGCAGAATTATCAGGCCGCCAAGGCCCTTATGAAGGGAGAACCTGCCCAGCACGACCTAGAGCGTGCATACGAACTCATGCGAGCGGCTGCCGAACAAAATCATTTGCAGGCCAAGGCCAGTCTTGGCTACATGCTCTACACAGGAAGAGGAATTAAAGCGAATGAACACGAAGGGCTCCGCTTCCTTAAGGACGCTGCAGACGAGGGTTCACCCACAGCCGCTTTCAACTATGCCAAGATCGTGATGGATCAGAGCGAGGGAAAGACCGATGTCGCGCTCTCCTACATGAAAAAGGCAGCGGATTTAGATATGGAAAAGGCGCAAATCGCACTCGCGGAGTGGTATTACTTCGGAGACAAGGGCATCCCCGTGGACTATAAGGAGGCTCTGAAGTATTACGAGCGTGCGGCTGAAAAAGGGAACCCTCTGGCAGAAAATGCCATTGGCGGAATTTACTATGAGGGCTTGGGCGTGCCTTCTGATCAAAAAAAAGGAGCAGAATACATTCAGAGGGCTGCCAACAAAGGAATGACTCGAGCTCAAGTGCACTTGGCAGACATTCTCTTGATCGGTGACATACTTCCCAAGAACAAGATTGAAGCTCTGAAATGGCTTTTCCGCGCAAATGTTCAAGGGGAAGTGACAGCACGAGTGACTCTTCGCAATCTGTTGTCTGGCATAACTGAGGTAGAAATATCCCAAGCTCTTGCCGAAACAGGGTTAGATCGCGAAGCGGCACTAAATACCTGCGATGATAAAGCTCCCCCACAGCCAAAATACTAATGTGAGGCCTGAACTAGATGACATGACTCATACCAGGATCAGTTTGCTCTTAGACATTAAAAGAGTTTGAGCGAAAATGTTCTCGGGAAGCGCGCCCGCCCTCTGACTCAATGGGGTGCGCTTCGAGCCCGATACGGAGCAGTCTCAACAGCCTACGGCCGCATTTCTATTGATCTGGCCCGTGAGAGCGCTGGCCAGCACACCCGATAGCGGGCGCGCTCCCCGTGACCATGCCCTAACGCTGGAAGCAGTCAGAATATAAGATTAAAAACCTATGAACTATTGGTATAGTTTGTTACTGAGCATTGGCTTGTTGGTTCGCCCTCGCACTCTCGGCATTAAAGGCTTCCCAACCATAGCGAGCGCGGAACATTTCGTCAGACAGTTGCTGTTGATTTTTCCAAGCCAAGACAGGTGTGACTCCAGATTGGGTTTCTACATCGACGGCCTGAAAAAAACTGTCAGCAATCGCCTGCACCTCCTTTTGCGAGACCACATCTAGACTCGATTTGCCATCCACTTGAGCCAATACTGCGGGAATTCTGACGCCGACCGGCACATCGACTACCTCTTGGGTCTCTGCATCGACGGCGTGAAGAAAACTGTCGGCAGTCGCCTGCGCCTCCTTTAGCGAGGTCGCATCCAAACTGGTCTTGGCATCTGGTTCAACCAATGCTGCGGGAATTCTGACGCCAGGCGACAAATTGACTATCTCAGAGGTAGTCAAATAAAGACGCGTCGAGGTTGTTTTAGAACTGGGGATAACTTGATTCTGAGTTGGGGGTTTGATACTTTTGTTGGGAGATTGGTTGTTAGTGAGCAAACTTAAACCTTTACTGCCGGGCGTCGTTGAATCGAAAATTGGACGATTTGCACCCAGACCATTTGAACCACAAGGACTGCTCGAGACTTTATTAAGTGGAAGAGGCTTAACTCGACTATCTAAAGATTCACTATCCGAACTTTTCTCAAGGCGTTCCTGCTTGCTATAGTTGGATGGTTTCTGTCGAGAATGATTGGTCGACAGGAGATATCTTTTGAGGGCTTGCGGAGGAAGCCACCATGCAATAAAAGCAATAAGCCCAAGTCCGATGAGTGCAAGTATAATTCCTAGAGCGGATTTATTTCCCATAATCTAAAAAGAACTGGCGCCGAAAGCAACTTTCGGCGCCAGTCTTTCATCTGCGATAGGTTGAACCAATCGCAATTTACCTTTTAATACCCGACTAGGCCGCCATCAGAGGTGCGCGCAACTTGCATCGAAGAGAGCGAGACTCCTGCGGATCCGATTAGAGACGGAAGGGCGTTTTTTATACCATTCTTCACAGTAAGCAAATCACCCGTGTTGGTGCCAGTGCGCCAGTAGAGCTGCTCATTGGCCCAGAGAGTGTATGCGCCGTATGTAATTGCTTCCGGATTGGTAATGCCACCAGAGTTAACTTGGAGCGATACACCATTGTAGCTCAAAGCAATTCCACCATTGGTGGTGACTGCTGTTACGCTATCACTGGTTCCGAGGTAGCCGACCACAAACACAGGTTTCGTGGCGATCGTAGATCCCGTTGAGCCTTTGATTATGACTGAGCTTGAATTTCCACCAAAGATAGAAGCCATAGTTCCTCCACTCGAATATCCACCGTTTCCGGCAGTATCAGCATTGTAGATGTTGGATACGTTGAGACTATCACCCGTAGGCCAGAGTTGGAGCTCAGAGACCGTGGTATTGCCGGCACCCATTGTCGCCTTATATTGCTGAACGAGATTGCTGTAGCCAAAACCAGTCTCGGCAAGCACTGTGACACGGGTTCCCGAACCGTCGTTTCGGCCAGTCAGGTAGACATCCGTCGTATGAGAGGAATTCCCAGTCAGGACAGAGGCAGGGACATTTCCATTTGCAGCTAAGCCACGGAACTGCTGAGCAGTAATGTTGCTAAGGGTTCCGTTGGCACTTGTATTCGCCACAAATCGGAAGGCGATGATTCCAACTTTCTCACCCGTCACACCGCTAGAGTAAGGAGTCGAGATTGAATAGACATCAGAGAAAGCCAACTGCGCCTTGGCACTATCCAAGCTCGATGTTGTTGCATTCGATGATCCGCCGGTAGTCATGGTTGTAGATGTCGGAAGGAAGCTAACATCATTATTTTGCGAAAGGTCACGAAGGCCTTCCACTGAACCAGACCAAAAAGTCCGGATCGTTGTATTTCCGGTCACACCGGTAAAGGTGCCTCGATAGATACCGTAGGTCTGTTTGCTCTCGGTAGAACCATCATAGGCATAGGTGTAGCCTGCCGAGAGTTTGGATTTAATGGCAGCTATTGCGGCCGAGCGGAACGCAGTAGCTCCCGTGATATTGATAGTAACGTCTGCTTTTACCAAACTCGCAGAAGCGAGAGCAACTGCAGAAGCGATGAACAAGGAATTGAGTTTCATTTTGTAATAATTAGTTTTTGTAGGTTGGTTTTATAATCGTGAGTTTATTTTTCTGCGGAGACTTTTTTGCGGCGATAAGCAGCGAAGCCTGCCGCGATTGCCGCGATTGCTGCGATGCCAGCCATGGCAAATGTCGATGGCTCAGGAACTGCGGCCGAGTTAACGATGGCGCTCAGATTTCCAGATTGGTCGATCACAATGGAGTTGAGATAAAGACCTTCTTTAGCGGCACCAGTCGGACTAGCTCCTGTCGTTGTTTGAAGGTAACGATAGAGATCCAAGGCACCCTCGACGTTGGAGACCGAACCAAATGTTCCGCTCTCCCAACTTCCGGCGGCAAAATTTTGTTCAACTCCATCAATGACACCAAAATCAAGACCTGAACCTGGGCTTGTGTAGGTTGACCAACTGCTAGTGCCACCTGAAGACACAATTGCAACTTTTGAATTATTCGAAGACGCGGTTGCTGCAGCATAACCTGTGGCTCCCAAGGACAACATCTGACCGGAGGCCGTGGCAAGGTTCGAGTTTGTGTAGCCAGGCTCCACAGAGCTTTCGGCGCTTCCCACAGTTCCGCTGACTAAGCGGGACTTGGAAAAATACAAGGTTTGGCCTGGATCACCGTTGTTATTCGCCCCACCATTCCCATTAGAGATATTGGTGAAGACGCCAGCGATACCGAAGCTGAGGTCAGTGCGATTATACCAGGTTGCGCCGTAAGTGGCTGCTAGGTCAGTTCCAATATTCGTGAAGTTCAGAGAGTTGGAACTGAGACCACGATAGGTTGTGGAAGCACCGATGTTGACGAGCAGGTCCGAATAGCCTGCGGCCCGGAAGCCGAGGATGAGATCGCCTGCGTTATAAGTGGCCGCACGAGCCGAAGTGGTGAGAGCCACGACGCCCAATGTGACCATTGCAAACAGAGATAATTTTTGTTTGATCATGTTTCGAGTTGGTTTGGTATTTGTAGTATAGAATAGCGGCTCGGATTGGAGGAGTCTTTGCCGTTGTTAGATGTATCGACAAAACTCTTGTTATGGCCAACAGAAGAATTGTGACAATTTCGTCACAATCGAAAAGACGAGTTTTTTTGTTTCCTTTGCTGCTTTGCGATCAAGGCTGCAAGACACTCTGCGAACTTTAAGCATCCAGCGATTGAAAACGCAATTCGAATGAAAAATGATTTTTGTTGTTTTGCCTTCCTCATCCCAAGAGCGAGAACAACTGAGTGAATAGCAGTTCCCTTTTTCAGAACACGTGTTTCCTCCGAGCGAACAACTGTTCCCTTTTTCAGAACCCGTGTTCCCTCCGAGTGAACCGCTGTTCCCTTTTTCAGAACTCGTGTTCCCTCCGAGTGAACAGTTGTTCTCTTTTTCAGAACACGTGTTCCCTCTGAGCGAACAGCTGTTCCCTTTTTCGGAACACGTGTTCCCTCCGAGTGAACAGCTGTTCCCTTTTTCAGAACACGTGTTCCCTCCGAGTGAACAGCTGTTCCCTTTTTCAGAACTCGTGTTCCCTCCGAGTGAACAGCTGTTCCCTTTTTCAGAACACGTGTTCCCTCTGAGCGAACAGCTGTTCCCTTTTTCAGAACACGTGTTCCCTCCGAGCGAACAGCTGTTCCCTTTTTCAGAACCCGTGTTCCCTCCGAGTGAACAGCTGTTCCCTTTTTCAGAACCCGTGTTCTCTTCGAGTGAACAGCTGTTCCCTTTTTCAGAACTCGTGTTCCCTCCGAGTGAACAGCTGTTCCCTTTTTCGGAACACGTGTTCCCTCTGAGCGAACAGCTGTTCCCTTTTTCAGAACCCGTGTTCCCTCCGAGCGAACAGCTGTTCCCTTTTTCAGGCGCATGCTGTAGCGGCGGTCTACGACCGCCGATATGAAACGATTCGGCGCTCATAGAGACGCCGCTACATAGAAGAACGCATGAACTGCTGTTCTCTTTTTCAGAACAGCTGTTCCCATCTCAACGCTACTGGGAAATTTTCCTTACACAAAAAGCTAAATGCTTTTAGTTGCATGCTGTAGCTGTGGTCTACGACCGCCAATGTGGAACGATTCGGCGCTTATACAGACGCCGCTACAAGTGAGAACGGCTCACTGAAATTTAAAACCTAAAAGCCATTAGTATCGCACCCCAGGAACGCAGAGAAACAAACGCATCTGCAAAGCTGAAAAAATCGGTCGATTCCAACATCCAAAATTCGCGGTCTAACAGGAACTATCCAGAGTCCGGTCCCTGGAACTGCCCCAAGCCCTTCCTGTAAATCCTGAACATCCTGTCATCCTGTCCAAAATTCTGTTCTCGGAAAAACAGCTCAGAGTTCCGTCGCGAAAGACTCGATATCTGCGCAGGTGATGGAGATGCGATGGAGGAGACTGAGTTTTTTGGGATCGCTCACCGCTTCGATCTCCTCGCGCAAGCCGTCTGGAACTCGCTGAAAACGGATTTCTAAGGCTTCGAGAATATCCTGCTGCTTGGAAAAAATCAGACCTTCTTCACGACCTTCCTGACGACCTTCCTGGCGACCTTCATGACGGCCTTCTTGGTGACCCTCTTGGCGAAATTGTTCAGCGAGTGAACGGATTTCTTCGCGACCTTCTTGGCGAAATTGTTCAGCGAGTGACATGGCGTTTTGACTGAGTTTGGGATTGCTTAGCGATTTTAGTCCCAAAAAGGTTTTTTAGACAGGATGACAGGATTTACAGGAGGATAGGGAATGTTGAATGTGAGATAGGATATGGAATGCTTATGGAATTGCAAGC
>Ga0214921_10005116_pt1 | contig 18753 bp, 12 predicted proteins | sample LL1505_MetaG_FD_177992 | JGI IMG/M metagenome (GOLD analysis project Ga0214921, IMG submission 177992) | Freshwater microbial communities from Lake Lanier, Atlanta, Georgia, United States - LL-1505 | ecosystem: Environmental > Aquatic > Freshwater > Lake | place: USA: Georgia | collected... | reverse complement strand
GTTCATGGTGGGTTGACTGCCCGCCATCACACCCAAGGCACCATACAAGGCATTGGTGATGCAAGTGGAGGTCTCGACATTGCCAGCGACCACTGAGGCAGGCGGCAAGGGATTGAGCATGGAACCCGCTGGGATGATGACCTGAATAGGCTTTAAACATCCTGCATTCAAGGGGATGTCGTCTTCCACCAAGGTACGAAACACATACAACACAGCCGCCATGCACACGGCGCGGGGCGCATTGAAGTTATTGCTTTGTTGTGCTGAAGTGCCGGTGAAGTCCACCACCGCGCTGCGTGCTTTGGCATCCATGCAGACACTGACCTTGATACAAGCGCCGTTGTCTAGGGAGAAGTCAAAGCTATGGTACTTGCGATCTCCCAAACGTTTTGCCAAGCGGGTAATGGCCCGTCTGACAGACTCTTCGGCGTTGTCTTGCACATGCTGCATATAGGCTTGCACCGTGGGCAATCCGTAATGCACCACCATGCGGCGCAACTCTTGCGCGCCTTTTTCATTGGCTGCGATTTGGGCTTTCAAGTCTGCGATGTTTTGCGCAGGGTTGCGACAGGGGTGGGCCCCACTTTGCAGCAACGCCAACATGGGCGCTTCACGCAGCACACCCTTTTCCACCAATTTGAAATTTTGAATTTGCACACCCTCTTCATCGATGGTGGTGGAAAACGGCGGCATGGAACCGGGTGAGACGCCACCAATGTCTGCATGGTGGCCGCGAGACCCCACATAAAAGTCGGGTTCAAGCGCATCGCCCAAGTAAACCGGCGTGATGACGGTCACATCGGGTAAATGCGTTCCGCCGTGGTAGGGGTCGTTCAACACATACACGTCCCCTGCTTGCATACGACCTGCGTTGTCACAAATAATCGTCTTGATGCTCTCCCCCATGGAGCCCAGGTGCACAGGCATATGGGGGGCGTTGGCAATCAGCTCGCCTTGTTGATTGAAAATGGCGCATGAAAAATCGAGACGCTCTTTGATGTTCACCGAGTGCGCTGTGTTTTGTAACTGCAAGCCCATTTGCTCGGCAATGTTCATGAAGAGGTTGTTAAAAACCTCTAATTGAATCGGGTCCACCGAGGTACCAGCGGCTACTTGTGCCATGCGAGGGGAGATGCGCAGCAACACCAAATGGTTTAAGGCAGTCAACTTGGCTTGCCAGCCGGGTTCGATGACGGTGGTGGCATGGCGCTCCACCACCACCGCAGGCCCCATAACGTGATCGCCAGCTTGCATGTCTTCACGGCGAACCAAGACCGAATCTTGCCAAGCACCATGCAAATACATTCGGGTCAATGTGTGTGGCGGCATAGCGCGTAAAGGTGCCATCGGCAGCATGGGTTCTGGGGTTTGCTCGCCAGCCAATATGACTTCCACCGACACTGCCTCAACAACCAAAGACTTATTCGGCATGACAAACGCAAAGCGGCGCAAATACGCGGCCTCAAACGCCGCCTTCACCTCGGCAATGCTCCCCATGGCGACTACCAAAGGCGAATCACTGCCTGCATATCTCAGGTGCACACGTTCATGGGTTTGCAAGTCACCACCATCGGTGATGTGGGAGCGCAAGGTCGCTTGGGCTTGCAAGGACAAATGGGTCAAAGTGGCTTGTAATTGAGGCCAGACAGATGCCTCCAAGGTCTGCTCGATGGCTTGCTCTTTGATCAAGCTTTGCGATGCCAAGCCCATGCCATAGGCAGACAATACACCCGCCATAGGGTGGATCAAAATCTTCGACATCCCCAGTGCATCAGCCACAGCGCAAGCATGCTGCCCCCCTGCACCCCCAAAACATTGCAAGGTATAGCCAGTGACGTCATAGCCCCTGGCCACCGAAATTTTTTGTACCGCATGTGCCATTTGCTGCACCGCGATATGCACAAAGCCTTCGGCAACTTCTTCGGGTGTTTTGTTCGATAACTGGGCAAGATGTGCAAAGCCTTGTTCCACCACTTGCGCATCCAAAGTTTGATTGCCCTCAGGACCAAACACGGCGGGAAAATAGGCGGCCTGCAATTTACCCAACTGTAAATTCGCATCCGTGACGGTCAAGGGACCACCACGCCGGTAGCAAGCGGGCCCAGGGTCTGCGCCTGCGCTTTGCGGTCCCACCCGAAAACGCGAACCGTCAAATTGCAGCAGCGACCCGCCACCCGCAGCCACCGTGTGAATGTGCAACATGGGAGCACGCAAGCGAACGCCTGCCACCTGGGTATCGAACTCTCTTTCCAGCTCACCCGCGTAGTGGCTGACATCGGTAGACGTGCCACCCATGTCGAAACCAATGACACGCACCTTGCCTTCCAATCCATCCCCATGGGCAAAAGCTGCTTCAGCAGTTCTTGCCATGCCCACGATGCCACCAGCGGGTCCAGACAGAATCGCATCTTTGCCTTGGAAGGCTTGGGCGTCTACCAAGCCGCCAGAAGATTGCATGAACAGCAGCGGCACCCCTGGCAACTGCTGCGCCAACTGGTCCACATAGCGACGCAGTATGGGCGACAAATACGCGTCAACCACGGTGGTGTCCCCACGGCTGACCATCTTCATCAGGGGACTGGTTTGGTTCGAGGTACTGATTTGGGTGAACCCAATATCCTTGGCCAAAGCTGCGGCTTGTTGTTCATGCTCGCTGTAACGGTAGCCATGCAAAAACACTATCGCTACCGAACGCAAGCCCCTGTCATAGGCGGCAGACAAGCCCAAGCGCAGCGCTGCTTGGTCCAACTCTTGAACCACCTTACCATGTGCGCCCATGCGCTCATCAGCCTCTAAGACTTCGCTGTACAGCATCTCGGGTAAGACGATATGTCGGTCAAATAAGCGAGGGCGATTTTGGTAAGCAATGCGAAGCACATCACGAAAACCTCGGGTGGTGGCCAACAACGTGGGTTCACCTTTACGCTCAAGCAAGGCATTGGTCGCCACTGTGGTGCCCATGCGTACACAGGCAATGCGCTCAGCCGGTACGGGTTCATGGGTCTGTAAGCCCAGCAACTCGCGTATCCCTTGCACCGCGGCATCCGCGTACATCTGCGGGTTTTGGCTCAGCAGTTTGTGGGTGTGCAAATTCCCCAAAGGATCTCGCGCCACGATGTCCGTGAAGGTGCCGCCACGGTCAATCCAAAATTGCCAGCGCTGATCAGTTTGATTAACTTGCATGTGGAAAATTAAACCACGCTTTGCCTGCGACGGTTTGGCTCAGCTCCACATCGATTGATAATGCGGTATCTGAATCCCTGAAACACCTTATGAGTGCTGTCATCGCCATTTGTATCGGAGCCTGTGCTGGCGCTTTGGCTCGCTGGCAACTTGGGCTTTTGTTCAATGTTGGCGGCACACTGCCTTGGGGAACGCTATACGCCAACTTGATCGGTGGCTACCTCATTGGTGTGTGCGTCGCGGTCTTTCAAGCTTTGCCCGACCTAGACCCCGCGTGGCGACTGCTGCTGATCACAGGTTTCTTGGGGGCGCTCACCACCTTTTCTTCTTTCAGTGCCGAGGTGCTTGCCATGCTGCTGCAGTCGCGATTTGTGTTGGCATTGATGACCGCAGGTTTGCACTTGCTTGGCTCTTTGCTCTTGACACTTGCCGGCATCAAGACGGTGGGATTGATACTGTCTCGGTAAGCCCGCTGTCAGCCACGTCACACAAAGTGAGTACCTCATGAACACAGCAGTTAGCTCCCTTGACAGACTTGCCTTGCTTGAGCAAGACAGGCTTGCCGTGTTGTTCGATGGAGGGCCAGCCTCCTCCACATTGCCCGAGTGGATCTCCCACAGCTGGCGTCGCTGCCTTAGCAATGGATTGCACCCTGACTACAACGTGGCTTTTGAATCAGTCTCTGCTGCACACATTGCCCGCACTCTCGATCTTCAACGCGATTTTGTTCAAGCAGCGCAGCCCGAAATCGAACGCTTGTGCCGCGCCATCGCAGGAACCTCTTTTTTCGCTTTGCTGACAGACGCCAAAGGCGTGGTTTTGGATGTGGGCGGCAGCATCAACCGCCACGACAAAAGGGTGGAAGCGATTGCGCGTGTCGGTGTGGACTTGTCTGAGGAGTCAGTAGGTACCACCGCCATCAGCGCTGCTTTAACCGAGCTGCGCCCTGTTTGGCTGCACCGTGGCGAGCATTTTTTCCGCGACACCTCTGTTTACAGTTGCGCTGGTGCACCCATTTGGGGGCCGCAAGGCAACTGCATCGGCATGCTTGACCTCACGGGCATCAACAGCCCAGAGCGTCCCGAACTGATGCACTTGGCAGCCCTGTCAGCTCGCACCATCGGCAATGCTTTGTTGCTTCGCCAAGCACATGATTTGTTGTTGCGTTTGAACTGGCCAGGCCGTTTGATGGGTGACGATAACGATGGCTTGGTCTTGCTCAGCAGCGAAGGTGAGGTACTTGGTGCCAATATCGCCGCACGTGAAATGCTGAACCTTTTTCCCAACACGGGAAAACCCTTGCATGCCAGCGATGTCTTTGCCTTGCCTTGGACACTGCTATTTGACGCCGCCTCCAAAGACCATTATTTGGATGTGCCTTTGTGGAGCGGTTTGCATTTGCAAGCTCGGGCATTTATTGAACAAAATTGTGAACAAGCCACGCACATCAGCGCCACAGGCCCCTTGCACCAATTGCAATCGGCCATGATTCGTAAAGCCATCGATTTATCGCGTGGGAATGTTTCTCAAGCGGCTAAAGCCCTTGGTATCAGTCGGGCGACGCTGTACCGCAAGCTGTCACGAACGGGTCCCAAGCACTGATTCTTTACTCCTACAATCGCCAATCATTTTTCGGGAGGCAGCCATGGGCGCACTATTGGGTTTTTCAAACGGTGTAGACCGTCTGAACACATGGTTAAACAAATATGTCATTTGGCTGATATTGATTGCGACACTGGTCAGCGCAGTCAATGCCTTGGTGCGAAAAGTATTCAACACCAGCTCCAACGCGTTCCTCGAAATTCAGTGGTATTTTTTCGCAGCCTCTTTTTTGCTCGCGTCTGCCTACACCTTGCTCAACAACGATCACGTGAAAATCGACGTGATTTATTCGAAGTTTTCACGCCGCACCCAAACACAAATTGATATCTTTGGTTTTCTGGTGTTTTTACTGCCCATGTGTACGGCCATTTTGTGGTTTGGCATCCCTTTCTTCGTGAAAGGTTTTGTCAGCAATGAAATGTCTTCCAATGCAGGCGGCTTGATCCGCTGGCCGGTCTACGCCATGCTGCCCTTGGGTTTTGGTCTGCTGTGGTTGCAAGGTGTGTCGGAGCTCATCAAGCGTGTGGCGTTTTTGCAAGGCTTGATTGAAGACCCCACCTTGAAAAAAGACGAGAAAAGCGCTGAAGAGCTGCTGGCAGAAGAAATCCGCAAGTTAGCTGAAGCCAAAGCCCAACAACCAGCCTGAGACAAAGAGAAATACCATGGGATTTTTTATGAACAACTTAGCGCCCATCATGTTTTTGGGGCTGATCTTTTTCTTGCTGCTGGGATTTCCCGTTGCCTTCAGTTTGGGGGCTTGTGGTTTGTTCTTTGGCTTCATCGGTATTGAACTCGGGGTACTTCCTGAACCCTTGCTGCAAGCCCTGCCTTTGCGCATCTTTGGCATCATGCAAAACGACACCTTGCTGGCCATTCCCTTCTTCACCTTGATGGGGCTGATTCTTGAGCGAAGCGGCATGGCCGAAGACTTGCTCGACACCATTGGGCAGTTGTTTGGCCCCATTCGTGGTGGTTTGGCATTTGCCGTGATTTTTGTCGGTACTTTGCTGGCGGCGACCACCGGTGTGGTGGCGGCCTCGGTGATCTCCATGGGCCTCATTTCCCTGCCCATCATGTTGCGCTATGGCTATGACCGCCGCTTGGCGTCTGGCGTGATTGCAGCCTCGGGTACTTTGGCGCAAATCATCCCTCCCTCCTTGGTGCTCATCATCTTGGCTGACCAATTGGGCCGCAGCGTGGGCGAGATGTACAAAGGTGCTTTCATCCCTGGCTTCATGCTCGCGGGTATGTATGTGAGCTATGTGATTTTGATCGCTATTTTTAAGCCCACGTGGGTGCCGGCACTTCCATTGGAAGCCAGAACCATCCGTGAAGACAACGGTCATTCGGGGTTGTTGTCTTTGCTGTTTCTCACCATCGTCAGTGCAGGGTCCGCTGTTGCCCTTGGACAAAATTACGGTGCAGTTGTCTCTTACTTCAAAGGCGTGGCAGTACCCAATCCGCCCACGGATGAAACCATCGTGGTGTCATTGTGCGCCGGTGTTTTGCTGGCCTTTGTGTTGGCAGTGTTGAATAAAAACCTGCGCTTGGGTCTGCTTTCTCGCATGGCCGAGCGCGTCACTTTTGTATTGATTCCACCCTTGTTGTTGATCTTCTTGGTGTTGGGCACGATCTTCTTGGGCATTGCCACGCCCACCGAAGGCGGCGCCATGGGTGCCTTGGGTGCCATCATCATGGCGGTATCTCGCGGCCGCCTCAGCTGGCTGTTGCTGCGCCAAGCCATGACCTCCACCACCAAACTGGCCAGCTTTGTGGTGTTCATTTTGATTGGCTCGACCTGCTTTAGCTTGGTGTTCCAAGGCGTGGATGGACACAAATGGGTGGAGCATCTTCTGGGCGACTTGCCTGGCGGTCAACTTGGCTTTCTGATCGTTGTCAATATTTTGATCTTTGTATTGGCCTTCTTTCTCGACTTTTTCGAGCTGGCTTTTATTGTGGTGCCCTTGCTGGGCCCCGTCGCAGATAAGCTGGGCATCGACTTGATCTGGTTTGGCGTGTTGCTTGCTGTGAATATGCAAACCTCGTTCATGCATCCGCCGTTTGGTTTTGCCCTGTTTTACTTGCGCAGCGTGGCGCCCTTAAAGGCCTACTTTGACAAGCCTACCCAAAAAACCATTGAGCCTGTTACCACCGGTCAAATCTACTGGGGTGCTGTGCCTTTTGTGGTGATTCAAATCATCATGGTAGGCCTCATCATCGCCTTCCCCGGTATTGTTTCCAGCGGTTTGGACAAGGAAGAAACCTTGAACATGGAGCAGGTGCAAAACGAAATGATGAATGCCACACAAACCGATGCGGATGCCACCGCCATCCACACTCCACCAACTGAAGGGGGGGTGACTCCAGCCGATGACCCCATGAAGTTGATGCAAGACGCGATGGAAAAAGACGCGGCCAAAAAGCCCTGAACGGGGCTTAAGCCCCCCGCCATGAAAAAAGCCCCTGAAGGGGCTTTTTTTTATACCTTGCCCAAGTAATCTCGCTTACCTATTTCAATGCCGTTGTGCCTAAGGATGGTGTAGACCGTGGTGACATGGAAATAAATATTGGGCATGGCGTGGTTAAGTAAAAACTGCATGCCTTTATAGTGGGTTTCCACGTCGCCCCGCTTGGTGACTATGTCTTTGTCCTCGGTGCCGTCGATTTGCGCGGGGCCAAAACCATTGATAAAAGCCATGGTTTTGGCTATACGTTGTTTCAGGTCAGCAAAGCTCACCTCATTGTCTTCATAAGCAGGTATATCCACCCCCGCCAAACGTGCCACCACACCTTTGGCGGTATCGCAAGCGATCTGCACCTGCCGTGTCATGGGAAGCATATCCGGGTAAAGACGAAACTGCGTCAAAGCAGACTCATTCCACTTCTTGGTTTCTATATGTACCAAGGCCTTGTCCAACAGGTGGTCTAAATTCGTCAGCATATTGACGATGCGGGGCACACTGGCCTGGTACATAGAGATGGTCATGGAATCCTTTTAGAGTTTGACACTTTGCATATAACGATCAAATGACGCTTCGGCAAAACGGAACCAGAGGTTTTGCTCACGACGGAAAGCGGAATAGTCTTCATAGACTTTTTTCCAGTTGGGGTTTTTGGCGCTGAGTTCATCGTACAAAGCCATGGACTCTTTGAAGCCAGTGTCCATCACGTCTTTGGGGAAGGGTAAGACCTTGGTTTTGCCCGCCACCAATTGCTTTAAAGCCACGGGGTTGCGAGCATCGTATTTGGCTTGGCATTCCACATGGGCAAAGGCGGAGGCGCATTCGATGATGGCCTTGTTTTCAGCAGACAAGCTGTTGTAGGCCTTGTCGTTGATATAAATATCCAACTGCGGACCGCCCTCCCACCAGCCTGGGTAGTAGTAAAAGGGTGCAACTTTGTTAAAGCCTAATTTTTGATCGTCATAGGGTCCGATCCACTCGGCAGCATCAATCGTGCCTTTTTCAAGTGCTTGGTAAATCTCGCCACCAGGGATGTTTTGCGGCACACCGCCCATGCGCTCAATGACTTTGCCTGCAAAGCCACCTACGCGGAATTTCAAACCTTTGATGTCGGCAACAGATTTGATTTCCTTGCGGAACCAACCGCCCATCTGCACACCGGTATTGCCACCAGGGAAGTTCACAATGTTGTATTGCTTGTAAAACTCACGCATGAGTTTCAAGCCATTGCCTTGGAACATCCAAGAGGTCATTTGACGGCTGTTCAAACCAAAAGGAATGGCACAACCCAAAGCAAAGGTTTCGTCTTTGCCAAAGAAATAGTAAGGGGCAGTATGCGCAACTTCAACGGTGCCGTTTTGCACCCCATCGACCACGCCAAACGGCGGCATCAGTTCACCAGCCGCGTGGGAAGAAATCACAAACTTGCCGCCGCTCAATTCGCCGACCTTTTTCACAAAGGTTTCAGCAGCACCGTAAATGGTGTCAAGCGACTTGGGAAAGCTTGAGGCCAAGCGCCACCGAATAGCAGCTTGGGCGTGTACAGCAGGTGCAGTGCCAGCAGCCAGCACGCCCAAAATACCCGCGTTTTTAAGAGCAGAACGACGATCCATGCTTATGTCTCCAAAGAGTGAATAGTTTGCGCGGCGAGTGTATCAGCCCACCAGTTTCAAACTGGGATTAACCGTAGCATCTGTGGGTTTGAGAGATGGCGCAAAGCGTTGCTGTATGGAAGCTTCAATGCCCTGTGCATCCAACCCTAAAGAAGACAGGATTTTTTGTGGATCGCCATGTTCGGTGAACACATCGGGTACCCCTAAACGAAGTACGGGAATGTTGACGCCTGCATCTTGTAAGGCCTCAAGCACAGCTGACCCAGCGCCACCCATGAGTGCGCCTTCTTCAATGGTGACCAAGGCCTCATGGCTGGCGGCCATGCGCAGCAGCAGCTCTGTGTCCAAGGGCTTGGCCCAGCGCATATTGGCCACGCTGGCATTTAAATTGTCTGCGGCTTTGAGTGCGGGATAGAGCATGCTGCCAAACGCCAAAATCGCGACACCCTTGCCATGGCGGCGCATTTCCCCTTTGCCAAATGGCAGCGTGGGCAAACCAGCGCTCATGGGTGTGCCCACCCCCGAGCCGCGAGGGTAGCGAACCGCCACGGTGTGGTCTTGTGCGTGAGCGGTGCTGAGCAACATGCGGCATTCGTTTTCGTCCGCTGGGCAAGCAATGCTCACTTGTGGAATGCAACGCAGAAAAGGAATGTCGTATACGCCCGCATGGGTGGGGCCATCTGCTCCCACAATGCCTGCACGGTCCAGCGCCAGCACCATGGGCAGTTTTTGCAAAGCCACATCGTGGATCAGTTGGTCGTAGGCGCGTTGCAAGAAAGTGGAGTAAATCGCCACCACCGGCTTTAAGCCTTCGCACGCCAAACCAGCGGCAAAGGTCAAGGAATGCTGCTCGGCAATGCCCACATCGTGGTAGCGGTCGGGAAAGCGGTGGTGGAACTCCACCATGCCCGAGCCTTCGCGCATGGCGGGGGTGATGGCCACCAATTGGGGGTCCACCGCCGCCATGTCGCATAACCAAGTGCCAAACACTTGGCTAAAGGTTTGTTTTGGCGCAGTCGCTGGAGGCACCAAACCCACCTTAGGGTCGAATTTGCCAGGACCGTGGTAGGCGATGGGGTCAATTTCAGCCAACTTATAGCCTTGACCTTTACGTGTGACCACATGCAAGAACTGCGGTCCTTGCAAATGCTTGATGTTTTCCAGCGTGGGAATCAGCGAGTCGAGGTCGTGGCCGTCAATAGGACCGATGTAATTAAAGCCGAACTTTTCGAACAAAGTCGCGGGCACCACCATGCCTTTGGCTTGCTGTTCAAAACGGCGAGCCAAGTCAAACAGAGGAGGCGCATTTTTCAGGACCTGCTTGCCCACCTCTTTGGCGGCCGAGTAAAACCGACCACTCATAAGTTGCGCTAGGTATCGGTTGAGCGCACCGACGGGGGGACTGATCGACATGTCGTTGTCGTTGAGGATAACCAACAGATTCGTGTCAGACACCCCTGCGTTGTTGAGCGCCTCAAAGGCCATGCCTGCAGTCATGGAACCATCGCCAATGATGGCCACACAGCGCCGTTGCTCACCTTTTTGTTTGGCCGCCAAGGCCATGCCCAGTGCAGCAGAAATACTGGTGGAGGAATGCGCTGTACCAAAAGCATCAAATTCGCTTTCGTCGCGCTTGGGAAATCCTGCCAAGCCATCAAGTTGTCGCAAGGTATGCATTCGGTCGCGTCGACCGGTCAGGATTTTGTGCGGATAAGTTTGGTGACCCACGTCCCACACCAAACGGTCATGGGGGGTATTGAAGACGTAATGCAGGGCCACCGTGAGTTCCACCGTGCCGAGGTTTGAGCTGAGGTGTCCGCCTGTTTTGGCGACACTTTCAAGCACAAATGAGCGCAGCTCGTCTGCCAGCGGACGCAGCTGTGCAGTGGACATACGTCGCAAGTCTGCGGGTGAATTGATATTTTTTAACAATGAACTCATCTGCCTGCCTCTTTAGCCAACCGTGCGCTGCCTTTAATGTAATCCCAAGCCACTTGAATGTGTCAATTAAAGTTGACGCTTAAGGGTATTCACTAGGGTGCTTTCGCCATGAAAAAACCCCACAAGGCTTTCGCATTGTGGGGCCAGCTGTGCCGGTTAGGAAACAGTTTAGCTTAAGGCATGACCTTGTGCATTCACGTACAAAGCGTAAATGGAGGTTGAGCCGCACATGAACAAACGGTTACGCTTGGTGCCACCGAAGCACAGATTGGCAATCACCTCAGGCGTGTGCAAGAAAGCCAACATAGTGCCATCGGGGTGATGGACACGCACACCGTTGGTTTCCATGCCGCCCCAGCCCCAGCCGCACCACACATTGCCATCGGTGTCACAACGGATACCGTCGGTGAAACCAGGTGCGAAGTCGGCGAAGATTTTGGGGTTGCTGAGTTTTTGGTCTTTCACATCAAAAACGATGATGTTGGCTGGGTTGCCAGGACCGTCGGTTGCACCTGTATCGACCACGTAGCATTTCTTGAAATCGGGTGAGAAGCAAATGCCGTTGGGGCGACGCATGGGGCCTTCGGCCGCCACGGTGACCTTGCCATCGGGAGCGATGCGGTAGACGCGTGTGGGTAACTCGAACTCTGCCTTATGGCCTTCATAGGGGCCCATGATGCCGTAGCCAGGGTCTGTGAAGTAGATAGAGCCATCAGGTGTGGTGGCTGCATCGTTAGGCGCATTGAGTTTTTTGCCGCCGAAGCTGTCGCACAAAGTCGTCCAAGTGCCATCGAAGTTGCGACGACGCACGCGCCGTGTGTCGTGTTCCATGGCGATCAAGCGACCTTGTGTGTCACGGCTGTGGCCATTGGAGTAGCCGGAATCTGATTGAAAAGTGCTGACAGCACCGTTTTCTTCATTCCAACGCAACACGCGGTTGTTGGGAATGTCGCTCCACAGCAAATTGCCCCAATCACCCATCCACACTGGGCCTTCACACCACAATGCTGCGTCGTGGCCTTGGCCGTGCCAAATGCGCTGAAGTGTGGCGTTGCCTTGACGGCCGCTGAAGCGCTTGTCCAACACTTCAAAGGCGGGTTCTGGGTAAGTGACAGGGTGGTTGCCTGTCCAGTCACGGCCTTGCTGGAATTTGTCATTGGCGCTGGCAGTGACAGTGGCGGTTGCAGCGGCCACGCCGGCAGCAGCGCTGGCCAAAAATCCACGACGGGCCAGGCTTAAAGGCTTGGCAGAAACGCTTTGGGCTTCGGCGGTTACTGCGGGGTTTGAGTTTTTATCCATGCTGTCTCCTCAGGGGTTAAAAAAAAGGTGAGCCCTGATACTCGGACTTAAAACTTAATTCAACAATTAGCGTAAACCCCTTAAATTATTAAGTTTATTTTTTTAGTCAGGTATTTTGTTTTGGGAAAGAAAAAACCCCTGAGGCGTCAGCAACAGGGGTTTTGATAGAGGGCTGACCAGCAGCCCAAAACAAGCGATTTAGCCTTTGGCAGCGTAGGCGTTACACCAGCCAGCAGCAGCAACTTGTTTGCCTGCAAACAAGGGGCACATACCGGCTTTGTCACCCGCTTTGCCTTGGAACAAAGCACAGTTGCTGCAGTTTTGGCTGGCCTTGTGGGTGGGGAATTTCTTGGCGTCGACTTTGCTGGAATCAGCCTTGTAACCCAGGGCACCCGCTTGGGGGTCGGTTTCGGCAACCATGTCAGCAGCCATTGCAAAGCGGCTAGCCAACAAAGCGGCGCTACCAGCGCTGACTTGGATCATGAATTCGCGACGACGTGTCATAAAAATCTCCGGTAAAAGTTACCCCAAAAGGGGCGAGAATAAAGTCAAGATTTTGACTCAGCTTTAAGGTTTAATCAAAACGCGGTCCTCATACCCTAGGTTGACACTGGGATAAACCATGGCAAAGCCTGCACAAAGGGACCATTCAGGATGATGGTGTCATGGTTGAGCACCCCTGCTGCAGAAACCCATATTAAATAGGGAACAACCAGCATGGATGCCCAGCGGGATTCACGCCACAGTCCCTGAATCAGCCAAATAATGCTCAGCCAAAGGAAAAGCCACTCCCACATCGCCAAATCGGGTCGGTGCATATGGAAGTACAAATAGCTCCACAAAATATTGAGAGCACCGTTGTAAAGGTAAAGCCCCACCACTTTGCTGCGCCGGGCCAAAGTGGGCGCTTGATGCCACGCCAACCACGCGCTGATGGCACAAAGGGTGAATATCGAAGACCAAATGGCACCAAAAGCAGGGTCTGGCGGTTTCCATGCAGGGTGCTTGAGCTGGTAGTACCAAGGACCCAAATCAGTGAGGGCATTGCCAATACCGGCAATTCCAAAACTGATGGCAAAGCACAAGGCCAAACTGCGCCACTGTCTTCTCCAATGCGGCCAACCCAGATTGGCTAGAGGGATTTTTTGAATATCGTTTGTCACTGAATAAGCCTGCTCAAAGATAAAAAGTCTAATTTAGGGTTTTCCCGAATGCTCGCCCGCCCAAAACAACCATAATGTCAACCTTAATTGACACTGAACCTGTCAATCCCATTTAACGCCAAACTTCTCCGCGAGCACACTGCATGACGGTCACCCTCAAGCAAGGTACACAGCAAGACATCAGCACCCGTGTGGTGATTGTCACCATGGACACCCACCTCAACAGTGCGGTAGACCGAGCACAAGTGGGCTTGAAACGTTTGCTGCCACATCTGAGCTTGACCATCCATTCCGCCTCAGAGTTTGCAACCAATCCAGAGCATTTGGCGCAATGCCGTCAAGATATCGCCCAAGGCGACATCATCATTGTGACGATGCTGTTCATGGAAGACCATTTCCTGCCTATTTTGGCCGACTTGCAAGCCAGGCGAGAACATTGCGACGCCATCGTGTGTGCCATGTCTGCCGGCGAAGTGGTAAAGCTTACCCGCATTGGCAAGCTCGATATGTCCAAGCCGGCCAGTGGCCCCATGGCATTTTTGAAAAAAATGCGTGGCAACCCCAAAGACGACAGCGAAAAAGCTGCGGCAGGGGTCAAACAGATGAAAATGTTGCGCCGCATCCCGCAAATGCTGCGATTCATCCCCGGCACCGCCCAAGACCTGCGCGCCTACTTTCTGACGCTGCAATATTGGCTGGGCGGTTCTCAGGAAAACATCCAAGGCATGGTGCATTACTTGGCCGACCGATACGCCACCTCGGACAAAGGGCGCAGCAAAAACAAAGTTTTGCCGCCCGTGGAGTACCCCGAGGTAGGCATTTACCACCCGCGCATGAAGTCACGTTTATCGGACCAACTGACGGATTTGCCCACAGTGGTCTCCCCTGACAAAGCAAGGGGGCGAGTGGGACTTATTCTTCTTCGTTCTTATTTGATAGCGGGCAACGCACAGCACTACGACGCGGTCATCGCCGCCATGGAAGTGCAAGGCCTGAATGTGGTGCCGGTGTTTGCATCGGGCTTGGATTCACGCCCCGCCATTGACGCGTTTTTCTTGAAGAACGGTCAAACCACGGTGGACGCGGTGGTGTCCCTGACCGGCTTTTCGCTGGTGGGCGGCCCAGCTTACAACGACGCCCATGCCGCCGAAGAAATTTTGTCCAAACTGGATGTGCCTTATATCGCAGCGCACCCTGTGGAGTTCCAAACCTTGGACCAATGGGGCGGCTCCGACCGCGGTCTGTTGCCCGTTGAATCCACCATCATGATCGCCATCCCCGAGCTTGACGGCTCGACCGTTCCTATGGTGTACGGCGGACGCCCCGGCGCTGATGGCGTGACCTGCACCGGTTGCCAACAACGCTGCACCTTCACCAAAGACCATAAGCAGCAAGACATGTTCACTTGCACTGAGCGCACCGCCATGTTGTCAGCGCGGGTGGGCAAATTGGTGGATTTGCGACGCTCCGAACGTGCCCAGCGCAAAGTCGCCATGGTCATCTTCAACTTTCCACCCAACTCGGGCAACACCGGTACCGCTGCTTATTTGGCGGTGTTCGAGTCTTTGTTCAACACCATGGTGGAGATGAAGGCGCAGGGCTACACGGTAGATTTACCCGAGAGCGTTGACGCCTTGCGCGACGGCATTTTGTATGGCAACGCCAAGCAGTACGGCGCAGACGCCAATGTGCATACCCTGATTCCCGCCGAGCAACATATTCGCCGCGAAAAATGGTTGTCTGAAATTGAAGCTCAGTGGGGCCCCGCACCTGGCAAACACCTGACCAACGGTCAATCTATCTTTGTGATGGGCCAGCAGTACGGCAACCTGTTGGTGGGGGTACAACCCTCCTTCGGCTACGAAGGCGACCCCATGCGTTTGCTGTTTGAAAAAGGTTTTGCACCCACCCACGCGTTTTCGGCGTTTTACCGCTACCTGAAAGAAGACTTCAATGCCAACGCGGTGCTGCACTTTGGCACCCACGGCGCTTTGGAATTCATGCCCGGCAAACAAAACGGCATGTCCGCGCTGTGTTGGCCAGACCGCATGATTGGCGAGCTGCCCAATTTCTACCTCTACGCCTCCAACAACCCATCTGAAGGTGCCATCGCCAAGCGACGCGCTGCCGCCACACTGATCAGCTACCTCACACCCCCCGTAGCCGAGTCGGGTTTGTACGCTGGACTGGCAGACTTGAAAGCCTCCATCGACCGTTGGCGCAGCCTGGACCTTGAGCAAGAGCATGAGCGAGGTGAACTGATGGCCTTGGTGCAAGCCCAAGCGGCCGAACTTTACTTGGTCAGTATGGAACCCGCCTGGACCTTGGCGACGAATGCGCCCTTTGAACTGAGCGCCGCCAAACGCATCCAAAAATTGGGTGAGCAAATTTTGGAACTGGAATACACCTTGATTCCCCACGGCTTGCATGTGGTGGGTAAAGCACCGTCGGACAGCGAACGGGTGGACATGCTCATGGCCATGGCCGAAGCCAGCTACGAGGCCAAGCCCACACGCTCAGCGGTTGAAGCCTTGGTAGCGGGCAGCGCACCCGCCAAAGCCTTGGCGCAAAGCGGGTTGGCGGGCCAAGAAGCCCATGCCGCTTTGTTTGACAAACTGGCTGACGCCAACCGAATGATGATGATGAACAGCGAGCTCAATGGCTTGATCGCTGCCATGGATGCGCGCTACATACGGCCTGCTCCCGGCGGCGACATCATGCGCACCCCCGAGGTCTTGCCCACAGGTCGCAACCTGCACGGTTTTGACCCCTTTCGCATTCCCAGCGCCTACGCCGTCAAAGACGGTGCAGCGCAAGCCGACAAACTCATTGCCCGCTACCAACAAGACGGTAACCCGCTGCCCGAGTCGGTCGCCATGGTTTTGTGGGGCAGCGACAACTTGAAAACCGAGGGCAGCCAAATCGCGCAGGTGTTGCGTTTGTACGGTGCTAAACCACGCTTTGACAGCTATGGCCGCTTGGTCGGTGCCAGCCTCATCCCTTTGACAGAACTGGGCCGCCCCCGCATCGATGTGGTGGTCACCTTGTCGGGCATCTTCCGCGACTTGATGCCCTTGCAAATCAAACTCATCGCTGAAGCCGCCTTGCTGGCTGCGCAGGCCGACGAATCGCCAGAAGACAACTATGTACGCAAACACGCCTTGGCCTACCAAGCCGAACATGGTTGCGACTTGGAAACTGCCGCTTTGCGGGTGTTTGGCAACGCCGATGGCGCATATGGTTCCAATGTCAACAATTTGGTGGAAAACGGCGGTTGGGAAGACGAGGACGAACTCGCCAAAACCTACAGCCAGCGCAAAGGCTTTGCCTACGGCGTGAGCGGCAAACCCACGCAACACAACGGTTTGCTGAAAAGCGCCTTGGCCGATGTGCAACTCACCTACCAAAACTTGGATTCGGTAGAACTGGGCGTGACCACCGTGGACAACTATTTCGACACCTTGGGTGGCATCACCCGTGCGGTACGGCAAGCCAAAGGCGGGGTGGCCACACCGGTTTACATCGGCGACCAAACCCGCGGCGATGGTTTGGTGCGCAGCTTGTCTGAACAAGTGTCCTTAGAAACCCGCACCCGCATGCTCAACCCCAAATGGTACGAAGGCATGTTGGCGCATGGCTACGAGGGTGTGCGGCAAATCGAGGTGCATATCACCAACACCATGGGCTGGTCGGCCACCACTGGCCAAGTGCAGCCTTGGGTCTACAAGCAGTTGACCGAGACCTTTGTGCTGAATGCCGAAATGCGCGACCGCATGGCACGCCTCAACCCCACCGCCTCTGCACGTTTGGCCAACCGCCTCATCGAAGCCTCGGACCGCGCCTACTGGCAGCCCGATGCAGACATGATGGACCGTTTGCGCCAAGCCAGCGAAGAGCTGGAAGACCGCCTTGAAGGTGTTTTTGAAAGCAGCGCTGGCTAAGGCCTCACTATGTCTGCGGTGCCCCCAGCGGCGCATTGCTTAAGATCACGCCATGGCTATCCCCTTCCCCTTCTCCGCCATCGTCGGCCAAGACGAGATGAAACTCGCTATCCAAATTGTGGCCATCGACCCCAAGGTCGGCGGCATCTTGGCGTTGGGCGACCGAGGCACTGGCAAGTCCACTGCAGTTCGTGCCTTGGCCGATTTGCTCCCCCCTTTGCAAGTGGTGATGGGCTGTCGCTACGGTTGCGACCCTGCCAGCAGCGCTGCCAACTGCACCGATTGCGCCAGCCTCAAATTCGCAGGCAAACGCCCCAAAAGCGAAACCCGTCCGGTACCCGTGGTCGATTTGCCGCTAGGCGCCAGCGAAGACCGCGTGGTTGGTGCGCTGGATTTAGAAAAAGCCCTCAGTCAAGGCGTGAAAGCGTTTTCACCCGGCTTGTTGGCGCAAGCCAACCGAGGTTTTTTGTATATCGACGAGGTCAATTTGCTGGAAGACCATTTGGTCGATTTGCTGATTGACGTGGCTGCCTCTGGCGAAAACGTGGTCGAGCGAGAAGGCCTGTCGGTACGCCACCCAGCCCGCTTTGTGTTGGTGGGCAGTGGCAACCCCGAAGAAGGCGAATTGCGTCCGCAGTTGCTGGACCGTTTCGGTTTGTCGGTAGAGGTACGCACACCTCAAGACATCAATCAACGCATTGCCGTCATCAAGCGCCGTGATGCATTTGAGCGTGACCCGCAAGGTTTTCGCGATGAATGGGCAACGCAAAACGATGGCTTGCGTGAACATATTTTGAAAGCTCGCAAGTTGTTGGACAAGGTCAAGGTCGGCGATGACTTGCTGCGTTTGTGCGCCCATTTGTGCCAAGCGCTGGGTACCGATGGCTTGCGTGCCGAACTTACCCTGATGCGGGCTTGTCGTTCACTGGCCGCGATGCAAGGCCACAAAGCCGCCACCCCCGCGCATTTGCGTACCGTGGCCCCTATGGCACTGCGTCACCGCCTGCGCCGCAACCCCTTAGACGACACAGGTTCTGGCACCCGCGTTGATCGCGCCCTTGCCGAGGTGCTTGGCACGTGAACCTGGCTTGGGACGACGCGCTGTGGGCGCTGGCGGCCTTGCATATCGACCCCGTTGGTTTACGTGGCATTTGGCTACGCGCCCCGCATGGTCCGGTGCGTGACGAGTGGTTGTCTTTGCTACAACATCTACGCCCTGGGGTAAGACGCTTACCCAACCATATCGACAGCGAACGCCTGTTAGGTGGCTTGGATTTAAGCGCCACTTTAAACAGTGGTCGCCCCATCACCCAAGCCGGTTTGCTGGCGCAGTCTGACCAGTCTCTTTTGCTAGCCCCGATGGCTGAACGCATGGCCCCTGAGGCAGCAGCGATTCTGGCGCAGGTGCTCGACAACGGTCTGGTCACGCCGAATGGCGGCGGCGAATCCCAACAGGCTTGCTTGGGTCTTGTGGCTTTGGATGAGGCTTTGGAAGATGAAACCCCCATGGCGGAGTGCTTGCAAGAGCGTCTTGGTATCTGGCTGGATT
>Ga0214921_10005115_pt1 | contig 18759 bp, 34 predicted proteins | sample LL1505_MetaG_FD_177992 | JGI IMG/M metagenome (GOLD analysis project Ga0214921, IMG submission 177992) | Freshwater microbial communities from Lake Lanier, Atlanta, Georgia, United States - LL-1505 | ecosystem: Environmental > Aquatic > Freshwater > Lake | place: USA: Georgia | collected... | reverse complement strand
AATACACTCAGCCATATCTTCTGCTGTAATTGCACTATCTCTTTTTTCTTCTTGTGTATCAATTGTACCTGGACAAATTTCAGTAATTTTAATATTATATGCTGGAAACTCTAACCTCATGGTATCAACTAATGCCATCTGACCTCTTTTAGCATTTATATAGTTACCTCCAGAACGATATGGAACTTTTCCACCAAGAGAACTAATAAAAATAATTGTTGGTGATAAAGATTTTTTCATAGCTGGAACAAATAACTGAGATATATACATTGGTCCTGTTACATTAATATCATAAGCTATTCTAAAATTTTCTGGCGTTTCATTAATTATCATTGTTGGACCAGCTCCGCCACCAGCATTATTAACTAATAAGTCTAAAGTTATGTCTCTATATTTTTCAGCAAACTTTTCTATCTGAAAAGAATCTGTAACGTCTAGTTGATATACTTCTACATTTTCTGATACAAGGTCTAACATTTTAGCAATGTTTCTTGATGCTGCAATAACCTTATATCCATTATCAGCAAGTAGTTTTACAGTTGCACGACCAACACCTTTACTTGCTCCAGTAACTATAGCTGTTTTCAACTACATTCCCTCAGTACGGTTAAGGCTCATGCTATTGTGAATCCAGTGTCCAGGAACCATGTACTTGTGTCCAGATTTTACTATGTGAGCAGTATGGAAATATGGTGCATTAGCTGGAAAAATAATAACACTATTTTCTTTTGGCTTAACTCCAAAATCAATTGCTTTATCTGCAACTGCTACATCATAATCTAAGTCTACAGCAGGTGCTCCACGAACCCATCCCTCAGAACTAGTCCAACCACCATCATAATCTTTTAACTGAAAAGAAATTTCTCCTCCTTCACAGTCATCATTTAAATACATCACAAGAGAATATCTTAAGGTTTGATCTCCATCTAGTTGATCAAAGTGGGCACCCATACCCATTCCAGAATTATATTTTTTAATATTAAAAGTTGGAAAAAGTCTTGGCTCATCAAAATCACCTAAAGATGATGCGTAGTCTTTGCAAATATTTGTAAAAGTATCCATAACAGCATCATAGATATATTTGCTTTTTTCTCCTACTTCTCCATTAATTTTTTCAATTGCATTCATATCAAATGTTTTTGTTTCTCCATAAATAAATGTTTTATCATTAGATGATGTCCAATTATCCCAAACATTAACATTAAACTCTTGAGATGATTCTAAATTATCTAGATCTTTTAATGTGTTTTTAAAAACATCAAAGTCTTTGATTGCATCTGTGTAGTAGTAAACTTTTGGATCTAAAATTTCTCTATTCATTTAATTTACCTAGTACCTATTCTTTTCATAATGGCCTCTTTCTTTTACAAAACCAACCATTACATATCTAATTGGTCCTTCTCCCACGTGTTTTACTCCGTGATTATACTTATCATTACCTGGAAAAACTAATAGGTCTCCTGGTTTTGGTCTTAGAGAAATATCAAGGTTTGGAAAGAAAAGCTCTCCATCTACATAGTCATCATTTATATAAACAATTGTGGCATATCTAATTGATGGATCAGTATGCTGGTCTGTATGAGCTTTTAGCTCAACTCCTTGCTGCATTCTTTGAATTGTTGCAAGACCACTAAGCATTAGTTCACTATCTGAAGCTTCAACCATATCAGATAATTTTTTGTAAAATATTTTTTGTTCATTACGATGTAAAATATTTAAATTTTTATCTACCCAGTTTTGTGTAATTTCAAACTTTCCTTCTGCAACAAGGTTATCTACATCATCTCTTCCAAACTTTTCTAAACAAAAATTTTTTAGATTAGACATATACTCTATTTCCCAGTCCTGCTGAGATGCCTCATTAATTACACTTAAAACAAAATTTAAGTCATCTTTTGTAAAAAAATCTTTAATCCAAAGAATCTCATCTGTAACTTCTTCAAAAATATAATTATTTTTTTTAAGCTGTTCTCTAAATTTGATTAACATCTAGAACCTCCTCTGGCTTATATTTATTTCCTTCTTTATCTAATTTCCATCCTTGTTTTAGAAGTTCTTGCCATTCTGCTCTTTCAATTTCTTGGTTTGCTCTTGTTGCTTTCATTTCTTCAGCCCAGGCATCACGCAATTCTTGAGGATATGCATCTTCTTCTCTGTCATCCCAAAAAGAACCTATGGTATATCTAACGCCTTTAGTAATGAGTGTTACTTCGTGCATATTTTTAAATCCACCATCAAAAACTGCAAGCATTCCAACTTTTGGTTGAATCTCTATGTCTTGATCTGGAAACCTAAGCAAACCACCTTCAAAATCATCATTAAGGTATAAAAATCCTGCATACCTACTTCTTGTAAATGCTCCAGAGTTGCCTTTTTCATCAGTGTTGTCAGAATGTTTTCTTGCATATGCTCCAGGTTCCCATTTTTGTGTATGGTATCCAATTTGAGAAATTATTGTTGGATCAAGTTCATGTACGGAAGCAATTGCTTCTGGCATAATTTTTTCAATATCTGAAAAAATAGTAGGTACAAGTCCAGCATCAATTACCTCTTGATCTCCGTCTTTTGGTAATACAGAAGAATAAGACTCATAAAAAGAAATAGGCATCCAAGTCATTGAACCATTTTTTGCTTGAGCATCTAAAGCATTAATCATTTTTTGGCAATCATCTTTGCTAATAAAATTTTCATATACAACAATATCTTTTGTAATTCTTTTTTTATTATTTAAATTCATTTTATTCTTATTCCTCCTTCTATAAAATTTCTTTGCGGATTATTTTTTCTAAAATTTTCTTCTAAATCTGGTTGCATACTAGCCCATACTTCTTTACCAAACTCTTTTTCTTTTGCATACCACTCATCTGAACCTTTTTCATATTTTTGCCAATACATTCTTGCTAAAAATTTATTTTTATTATATGATGGCATTACACCATGTAAATATGGTTTTCCGTTTTCTGTTAAATAGTCTGGATGTCCTGATGGAAAAACTAAGAGATCTCCTGCTTCTGGCTTATACTTAACTAGCTTATCCCCCATATGAAAATCAATTTCTCCACCCTCATAATCATCATTAAAATATATTGTGCATGTTATTACAAATTTATATCCTGGAGCAGAACTTTTTTCTCTTTGATAATCTGAGTGATATCTCATACCATACTCTTCTTTTTCATCGCTTATGTTGTATTTTCCTATTGTTCCACCAGTCCATATCCAGGTTGGTGTCTGATTGCCCTGTTCATCTATAGATATTTTGCTTGTATCTACGTCAATGTTATATCTTTTAATATAATCTTCTGTAACTAAATGAAAATTTTCCATCATCTCTATTGCAAAGTTTTTTTGATCTTCTTGAACTTGTGTTGTTGTTTGAACACTTTTAAAACCTGCAGACTTATCACCTAAAGAAAAACAAGGAGCAATTGGATTAAGATATTCCCCAAAAATAGACCACTGTGTCCATGGATTAAAAAGACGATCTTCTGACTCTACTAAAGAATCTACTAATACTTTATAAGATTTTGAAATATCTTTAAACATATTTTTATAAACTAGAATATGTGGGTATAACTCTATTGCTTCAAGGTTTTGACTTGTCATTTTATGGTTTCCTATCTCCAGTATGCTCTGTAATTTCCCAAAAAAATGGACAAGTAAATCTAAGTCCGCTTTTAATTTCTGTTACTCCATGAATGTAGTTCATATCCCCAGGGAAAAAATATGCAGCACCTTTTTTTGGTTTAAACTGAACACCTTGATTAGGAAAATATAATTCTCCGCCTTCATAATCTTCATTTAAATAAAACAAGCTTGAAAGATCATAATTTGGAAAATCATTAGGCATTCCTGCATCTGGACCATCGTGTAGTTCTTTGTCTGCATGAGGTTTTTGAAACTGTCCTGGTAGCCACTTAACTATAGTTGTTCCAGTAGGGATAACCTTTACTTTATAAAATTCTTCTACAATTGGCTGCAGTCTTTGGAATAATCCAGCTATGATTGGAGATATTGCAGGATCATTTTTATCTAAACTTGGCTGAGTTGCAACTCTATCTTTCCAATAATCTGAATCATAAACCACGGTGCCATTTTCATTAACATGACTTTCTGTTACATCCCAAATTGTTAAAGACTTTGCAGCTTTTTCTAAAAAATCTATTTCTTGTTGAGTCATAAAATTTTCTAATTCAACAATCATTTCTTTTCCACTACCAAACCAACCAGATGGTGTAAGTGAAGGCTTTCTAACAACAACAGAAGCATTTATATTATCCATAATTAGATTATACCATTTCCTTTATTATCTGTATTGTCTTTAACTGAAAGTCGCAAAACTTTTGTTTCATGTGTTCCAATAGTTTCACCTTTTTCATTAACAGCATCTCTATACCAATCAGTCCACTGACCAGATTGATTAATAACTTGTGCAGCCTCTCCATATGATTGATGAGATTTTTCTCTTTTGCGTTCTGGATCTTTATAGTCAAATATTTCAATAGCTGTGTTATCCATTGCAGTTAAAGAAATTGGAACTATTGTTGCAAGTGGAGTTCCTGATTTAATTGTAATTTCTTTATTTGCTGTTCTTGCTTTAATTGCCAGTGGAAAACCAGTATCTAGCCAAGAAGTACTTATCAGTGAAGACATTGTTTCAAAATCATCACTAAAATAGTTAACAGGATTTATAGTAAACATGCTGATATTTTGTTCAGACCTAAAAGTTAATCCAGTATGAAAACTTATTGTGGACTGACCCCTTCCAGTGTATGTAAAACTGTCTCCTTTTAAAATTTTTACATTTTCTGAACTTGTATCATTTATACCATTCCAAATAAAAGATATATCTTCACTACATGAAAGATTCCATCCAATCATATTGGCTTGAGTGACTGGAAAACACCTATATGCGTGTTTTTCTGGAGTTGCATCCATCCAGTCTCTTTTAATTGACATTGGAGAAATTATTATTTTAGAGTCTGGAAATCTTTCAACTGATATATTTAACATTATTCTGGATCTACCGTATACATTTCTTGAGTATGAAACTTTTTGTTATAATCTAACATTGTTACAATTGAATACTTTGTTCCAGAGGTAACTGGCATTGCACGATGTGGGTACATAAAGTTTGATGGAAATATAAATAAATCTCCTGCATCAGCTTTTATATTTAAATCTTGTAATCTAAAATAAAGCTCTCCTCCTTCATAATCATCATTAGGATATGCAACAAGAGAAACTGTACAGTTATATGAAAATCCGTGATCATGGTGCTCTTGAAAGTGTTGTCCTGGTCCGTATTTAACAAAGTTAAATGCTTCCCAATACTTTAAATCCATGATGTTGTAATCTTTTCTATAATCTTCAACTGCTGGAAATTTAACATCATACAGGTCTTGCCAAAGCTCTTGTAATTTTATAGAGTCTGGAGTTTTATTTTGTTCAATATCTGTTTTCTTGTATTTAAAGTCTACACAGTCTCTATAGTCTGGAATTAACTGTTGATATCCAACATATGCTGGCTGCCATGTAAATTGTTCATTAGCACCACGTGGTTTAACAACTGCCTCAATTCTGTTAATAACATCAAGATCTTTATTAATAACACCTTTGTAACATACAATACCATTGCCGTAATTAACTTTTTCTGTCCAAGTTTGCATAATTCCCCCTATTTATATTCTCTTCTAGTCCAAACTTTATTTTTATAAATACCGCCGTCTGGTTGACGATAAAAATTTGCATTAGCTATCATTTTAGCATATATTGTTTCTTGAGTCTGAAACTCTATTTCGTGAGCCCAGTTTTCTCTTTTAAAAGGTAATATTTGTACATAAGGTGTTCCTGCTGGTATTGTACCTTCCCAACCTTCTGCAATAAAAAATGGAAAGGTACCTAAAAGATGAACGCTATCGTTATCAACAATTCCAGTAGTATTCATAAATGGAAGATCAAACCTATTCATTGGTGTCATAAATAATGCGCTATATCCTTCTGGTAACTCAAGTCCCCAATCTGGATACCAAGCAAAATGATCATTATAAAATCCTTTTGGATGCTCAAATTGTGGCATAGCCAATCTTTTACTACAAAAATCTTTATGTCTTACATCATCTATCTTAACATCTATTGATCCAGATGGTGTTTTAAAAAATGTAAGGTCACATGGAGTTTTTAAAACATATCCAGTTGAAAATGCATCCATAATTGCTGGACAAGCTTTCCATGTTGGTATTTTTCCATAGTCATCTTTTGTTCCTTCTTTTGGAAATGGACATACTTCTTTTGGTGCTTTATAATATTCTCCAATTGGATTTTTTGCAAATCTATCTGCATCTTTATACCATTGTGGTATTTCTGATTGAGTAGGAGATGGCACTGAACTACTATCTTTGTTTAACCAAGACCTAAAAGATCTAAAAATAGCTACATTACTATTTAAGTTCATTTTGATGTCCCAATAAATTAATATCTGTCATAATAACAACACAGTATTTTGTTCCTGATTTCATTGGCAATGATGCATGTTCATAAATATAATTAGATGGAAATACTGCTATATCTCCAACCTTTGGTGTTAAGGTATATCCATCTAATCTTGGAAATTTAATTTCTCCGCCTTCATAATCATCATTAATATAAATTACTGCAGAAACAGTAGTGTTATATGCGGGCCCATGGTCTGCATGAATATTAAAATGTTTTCCTTCACCTTCATATTTTACAAAATTAAATGCTTCATAATAAATTACGTTAATTCCCCAATACTTTGCATAATCATCTATGCACAATTTTAATTTTTGATAAATTTCTTCATGTAAATCAATAAGTTCGCTATTAGTTTCATCCCTTGGTCCAAGGTTTTCTTGTTTGTATTTAAAATCTACAGCATCTCTAGCTTTTTTAATTGGTGTAGTAGAATTTGTTACTTGTGCTTCAGACCATCTATACTTGCTACCAGTTGATAGGTTAGACTCAAGAATATTTATATATCTATTAGAATCTTCTAAAGAAAAAACATTTCTATAAACATTTAACCCAAGTCCTGGATTTTTTATGACAATATTAGTTTCAGGTATAGATCTGTCAACTCTATTTGATACCGTCTCTGATCTATCTTTAGTAAACCATGGGTTTTCATTTTCATCATAAATTTCCATTTGTATCCCCTTTTTATTTATTATACACTACCTTTGTTTTTTTGTAAACACTTTTATGAATTGTTGCAAACATTTTGCAATATATAAGTGATACCCCTTATAAAACACAAAAGGCCAAACTATGTTGGCCTTTGTGCTATTTATTAAGTTTTAGTAAGCTCTGATTCCGCCTCTTTGGAAGAATGGTGGGAAGTATGGACCCACTGAAACTACAAAGCTTGGGAAGAACGGTGGGAAGAATGGGAAGTAAGGGAAGTAAGGGAAGAACGGTGGGAAGAATGGGAAGTAAGGGAAGTAAGGGAAGAACGGTGGAAAGAATGGGAAGTAAGGGAAGTAAGGGAAGAACGGTGGGAAAAACGGCGGGAAGAATGGGAAGTAAGGTGGGAAGAACGGCGGGAAGAATGGAGGGAAGAACGGGAAGAATGGAGGGAAAAATGGTGGAAAGAATGGGAAGAACGGAAAGAATGGTGGAAAGAATGGACCAAATGTAGAAACAACTTGATTAGATTGCCCAGATGCTGCAGATGTTCCATTTGCATTTGTTGCGGTAACAGTATAAGTATAAGTTCCTGCAGCTATTTCTGTAAATGCAATTGGGCTTGCAGATCCTGTTGCTGTACGACCTGAAGAAGAGGTAGCTGTGTAAAATGGTGATACCAAAGCTGAGTTTCCAGTTTGATTACCTGTAAATACAACAGACACAATACCAGATGTTCCACCAGTACATGTTCCAATTGTTGGAGCATTTGGCTTTGATGTTGGAACAACTGCACTACTTGCTGTAGATGCTGGTGATGTTCCTATTGCATTTGTTGCTGTAACTGTAAAAGTATAGTTTGCTGGAGTACCAGATGTTGAAAGTCCTGTAACAAGAATTGGTGAAGAAGATCCTGTTCCAGTTTGTCCGCCTGATGATGTAACTGTATAAGAAGTAATTGGCAACTTACCATCAAAGGTTGGAGCTGTAAAATCTACAGATACCTGTCCATTAGGATATGCCCGTCCTGAGCCTTGGTCTGTTGCTACAACATTTGTTGGTGCTAATGGAGCAGATCTTTTTGAGGAGTCGGTGGTACCAGTATTTTTTTGGCTCATAGCAGTAATTGTACCACAAAATTATAACGTTTTTTAGTATTAAGAAACACTGATGTATAAGCCTTTTATAATCATATTGGCATCATTGTCTGTCAATATTTGAGAAACAGCACCTAAAGTTTTTATCTTATCATTTTCTAAAAATAGGGTATGTTCAAGAGATAGGTCATAGTCAAACTGGTATTTTAAATTTCCAGAAAATGTTACGGGTCCAAGATTTGTTGATGGTACTAAAGTTCTAAACCAAACCTCTGTATTATTATTAAAAGTAGTTAACATTATGTCATAACGAATTGTTACAATAGAGCCTGTCTTAAGACCTTTAAGGTTGATTTTTTGAGTTTCTGGATTATATAAAGAAACGTTATTTTCTGGTAAAAAATCTTCATTATTTTCACCCTTGCCATCTACGCTGAGGGATACCCATCCATCATCTCCTCTAGTAGCACCTAAAGTTATGTTTTTTTGATTAAGGTTTGAATAAAAGGCCCAACCAATTTTTTGTCCTGATGGAGAAAGCATACTTTGACCATCTTTGCCATCTCGTCCATCTTTTCCAGGCCTTCCAGGATCACCTTTAGGTCCTTGCTTACCCTCTTGACCTTCAGGTCCTCTATCGCCCTGTAAACCTTTTTCACCACGTTCGCCTTGTGCTCCAGGAACTGAAACATAAGCTGTTGGTTGTTCAAGCTCATATGGCTGATTAAGATTATCTGAATATTTTTTTGCTTTACCTGGAAAGTCCATGCTTTTTGCCATGGTTTAATTCCTACTTCTTAACCTTAAAAACCTTTTTTCCAATTTTAATAATTGGAGGCATTTTTGTTGTTTTAACTGCAACTTTAATAACTGGCATTATAAGCCTCCTGGAGTAATATCGCCAAGTACACAAATTGTTCCAAGTACTGGAGTCCAAATAGTATCTTCTGTATCTCCTGGGCTTGCTGGAATTGTTGCTTGAAGATCAAATGGTAATTCTGCTACTATTGATGTATATTTTGTTCCCCAGTTTTTTGTAATATCTGCTGAAGCAAAAATTGTTGCGGTATGACCAGAAACATTAACTGTAAGCTCATCAAGAATATCGCCAGCAACATCATAGGCTGTGGCTAAAAATGTCCAACCTTCAATATCCCAACTAGTAACTTCATCATCTTCTAAAAATTCAACTGCTAATGTAGAAGAGTCTCCACGTACAACAGTCCATTGAATATGAGCAGGAGTGGCTCCTAATTTTTCTGTTGTTGGGGTGCACATATGATTGATTATACCATAAAATAAAGCTAGTACTCAGGCGCAGTGGGGTGGGTTAGAACCTGAATACTAGCAGACTTAAATTATAACATTATTTATTTAAGTGTATACAAAACGGACATATAAGACATTAAAATTTTATAAGGCCAGGGTATTTGGAACTGTTATCAAAAAGTTATAATTAGTAATATACCAAATGTCCATTTTATACACATTAGTAAAAAAACCTTTATGCTATACTTAAAATATATAAAGAAAAGAACTATATCTAAACAAGGTTTTTAAAAGATATATTATATATAAAGGAAAATAGGAAAATTAGGTTACTTGTCAGTTTTAGAAATATGATTAATTAAAATTTTATACATTTCATCAAGCTTTGACTCTTGACGATTTCTAGATTCAATAGAATCAATTCGTTGATCCTCTAAAGCACTTTCTAATCTACTAATTTGATCTTTTACGCTTGAGCCACCATTAGTTTTAAGTTCGCTTAGATAATGTTTAACAAGCCATTTAATTGAAAAGGCTACAGATGAAACAATTGTAAGAATTGCTACAATTAACGATGCCCAACTCTCAATTGTCATAATAAGATTATTATATCATTATTTAAGATTAAGTTCGGCGGGTGGATACAAAAAATTAAAGTACTGTTTTTAAGTTTCGCCAGTAGATGAATTGCTTTAAAGTCGTCGCCGAAATAGAGATATCAAACCATCCCCTAGACACATATGGATTGACACAATCCAAGCATGTCTGATACAATGGAATTCTATGCGTGATCAAATTAAAAATATTTTAATTGGTGGTTTGTTAGAAAAATTAGCAATTCATCATTCTGTCTATAGACTTCCTTGTACAAGTGAATTTTTAGAAGAGCTTGTATCTGATGTGCTAAACCAAAACGGTATGCCAAATGATTGGAAGCCTGATAGAAGCCATAGCGTAAGCATAGACATGACTTTAGATACTGGCCATAGTATAAGTGTCAAGTCAGGAAGATATGATCCAGACAAGGCTACATTAGTTATATCTGGATCTAGGCTTGGCAAACACGAGACATTAGAAAAGATGGTAGAGAGTGTTTCATCTACTCATGCTGATTGGTATGTGTGTTTAGCCAAAGCAGATCAGGATTGGTCTCATATCCCGTCAAAAAATGAGACTAAGACGTATTACCTATTTGTATTTGAAGCATCCAAATTAGATTATGGTTTTGAGCATTGGTCAAGAAAAGAATCTAAGCATGGAAAAGGTTACAAATATGTAATGGAGATACCTGGGATGTCAGCTACTATACGTCCTACTATGTCTCATCAGTTGTGGACTACTGTATCTTGTGATATCATTGATATACCGTCCAAATTGGAAATTAAGAACGACTTTGGCGCAAGCCAAATGTCCCGTACAGAAATGGTGATATAATATGAACGAACAAGAAGTAATTGCATTTATGCTAGAAAGTCTTAACAAAGATAATCGTGATATTTGCACTAATAATGGAATGGCTCCAGAAGAGATTGAGAAGTCAATTGAACAAAGCCAAGGATCACTCGCATTTATGATGAGTAATCTATATACTAGAATGAAAGAGAAGAACCTAATTGTATAATTACTACTACAAGCTAACTGCTGAAGCAATTGAAGGAACTAAAGCTGAAGTTATTGCATATCCAGAACCAATTGTTCTTGTAATTAAAGCTTTAACACAAGATGAAGCATTTGAAATTGGCAAGAGTCGCATAAATATGGAAGATTGGGAATTAGATCGTACGGAAGACGCTTAAGTCTCTTCCCAAAATTTTTCTCTACCCATATTGTCAGTATTTGACATAGCAGTAGATTCGCAGTCTTTACAAACCGTCTCTGAGAATATCTTTACACTCAGGGACGTTTGTTCTTTACTTTGCTCGCTCATAGTATCTCTTATATAATTGATCTATGTCTGCCTGAATAGCGTCAATTTTTTCTTTATGCTCAAAAATTAATTCTTCTTTAATTTTTTCTTTTGTTGGAGCAGCTTGTCTTGGAAAATTGCTCATGTATATATTATCAATTTCTGGATGTTCAATAACCTTAATCATTTTAATAATTTCTTCACTTGTGGGGTGGCCTAAAACCTCTATGTTATAAGTTTTTCCAATTACAGCAATTACAGCGTTATGGTCTTCTATGAAAGCATCAAATGGGGCTATGAATAAATCTTCATTAGCAAGCAAGTACTGCGTATATTCTTTATATCGCTTTAGTACAAGATCTGTAGGGTCGTAGATTCCTTTGTTTGTTCTATTTAATCCATTAGCAATTGCGTAATCTTTGTATACCCTGCCAGAAACCAAAGATGGTAATGCATCTCGTAATGGGACTATGAATATTGCATTTTTATCACGATTTTTAAATATTTCTATTGAATGATCTCTAAGAGAAATTGCATTAGTTTTAAATGCATATGATATAGCTCCAGATAAGAATACGTTACCAGAACGCTCTAATCCATCTACATAAATTCTTCTATCGGCAAAATTTAAGTATGCCTCTAGGTTATCTAATATACCCACTGCCTATCTCCCTCTAGTAAAATTATTCTGATACTGGTGGAGTTGAGCTATGTGAATCTTTGCAAGTGCATGCATCGCAGCATCTTGTAGGTGTTGTATTTTCCATAGATTTATTATAGCATGCTTTATAGACTATAGTACCTATTGTATAGATGATTTATATTATCTTGAATACGGGTTATATCCTTTAAATGGCTAGATATTAGTATTTTTTCAATTTCAGCTTTTTTAGGAGTTGGCCTAGGAAAGTTTCCTAGTTCTTCTGGATATGGGCTAGTATTTTTTTTTAAAATAGTTTGTTCTATATCTTTAACAGTTGACCCTTTTTTAATTTTTAAAGATGGATATATCCTTGCTAGTTTTTTAACTACTAAATTATGGTCTTTTGTAAATTCATGAAATGGAGCAATAAAAAATCTAGGATTTTCAATTAAATAAGATATATAGACATCATATCTTTTTATAATTGTTTCTAGTTCTGTACTAATAAAATCATAGCTTTCATATAAACCTTCTGAAAAAATTTTGTCTCTGTATATTTTGGCAGATGCTATTGACGGAATTGCATCCCTTACTGGAACTACAAAAGGATCATTTGAGGTGTATTCAATTAATGTTTTTACGTCATGTGATCTTGTTGAAATAATTTCATTTGAAATAGATTTTGCTAGCGCATAGTGCAGAAAAACATTACCTGATCTTTCTAGTCCATCCATGTATACTTTCACAATTTATGATACCACGCAAATCTGAAAAAATTTTGATTTAGCCAAAATCTGAATATTTCTTAGTTATGTATGATACACACATAAAAAAAATAAATACACAAAAAATAGTGCGACCACACGCCCCCTAAGTTAATAGGGGTACGCAGGCGCATGGGTCAATGCGTGTCATGCCTTCATCAAAGATGATGAGCCCTGTGTCTCCACAGTCTTCGCATGTGTGTGCATACATCGCTGATGTCATTTATTTAACCTGAATCTTTCTAACATTTGCTGAGAACTTAACCTTCTTGCCTAAGTCACTAGCATTGAGTGAGTCAATGAGATGGTCAATCTCTTTTGCATCTGTTGCGATGTTGTCAACAGATAGTAGATTGCTACCCTGCCAAATTGAGTATGTGATTGTCATTTACTTACCTGCTCTCTTAGCAATGATAGCCTCTACCATTGCGATTTGTTGTGGTGTAGCGTTGCGATAGGCTTGCACGCTCTCTCTAATCCATGGTGACTTAGCCATAGCCTTTTCATGTGCAATAGCGTTGCGCTCTTGCTGTTCTGCTCTTACTCTGTTTAGTGTATCCATTGTGTGGGCTACCTTTCTTTAGTTTGTATAGTAGTATCCTATACTATAGGACTGACATTTTCAACCCTATTTAGCCTTGTGTCTATGTGATTTGTACCACATGAATTAGGCTACTATTTAATTGTTATAGGAGTATCCTATCATATACCCTGCCAAAAGTCAAGTCCTAGCACGGCGTGTCGCATGTGATGTCGCTCACATTGCTCGGGGCTAATGTGGTGTAGGTCACATGTGTGTTAAGTCACAATGTCCGTTTTGCCCTATTTGTACCATCCAATTTGTCAGACCCCCCTGCTATACTTACAGTATAAAGAAAAACAAGGGTACAGAAATCCCTTACAAGAAAGGTGGTCTCAAATGACTACACTAAATACAATGTGCAAAGAGCACAACCCCTACTATTCTGCTATCTCAGAAGTAGGAGATTTCCAATACACATTCTGCCAAGATTGTGAGCAGAACATAGATAGGTTCTGGTTAGACTTTGGAATGGAACGACTACCTATGTGGTCAGATTGGAGTGTCACTAAATGACAAATAGAATTTTTGAACCTTTTGCTACTATTCATAATTACCCAAAAGGGTTAATGAATGAATGTGTGTGCGGACAAGTAGTCCTTGCACCTAAAACAAGACATGAGAATTGTGAGAATAAATAAATGCTAGTTGTCTGTATTGCAATGATTGTGTTTGGTTTTCTTTATTCACTTTAATAAATAAAAAAGATTGCAGAAATAAAAAGCTGCGATTTTTTGCTCGGGCCGTTTGTGATGTAAATCACCTTTAAGTTACGGCGTGTCGTCTTGACTTTTTGGACTTTATCTGGTAGTATTGCTACTATAACAATTAAATAATGACTAATCAGGCAGTGAGCCTAGCAAATAAATGTGACCAGTATCACACTGAGCCTAGCAAATAAATGCCTTAATTTGTCAGCCCCCCATGATAGGATAGTCTTATCAACTTAACGAAAGGAAGTCAATAAATGACTTACACTGTAACACTAGAAACCTTTTCAGGTTCTACTAAAAAAATCAACTTTGCCTCAAAGGGTGCTGTTGCTCAATTTATTTCACAATACCCAACACAATTACCTGTTGGCGTATCTGTAAAACTATCATGTGACGCATTGGGTGTCTCAGGTACTCTAAGAGGAAAGCGTGGTCTATAAATGAAAATTGAACACAACTTAAAGTTTGTCACAGAGTTTGCAGAGGGCCACCCTGTCACTGCAACAATGAGTGCACTACCTGAAACACTACGCATTCAAATGCTTGAGTCAATGCTCAAAGATTTAATTGCTCCAAAGTTAGTACCTATTCTTGATGAAATTAACGCAGGTGGTTCTTATGCAATTCTTAAGGTGGCAGAATAATGATGACACGCAAAGACTATGTGGAAACTGCAAAAATTCTAAATAAGTTTAGTGATAGAATTGACGCTCATGATTTTGATGATTTAATTTTTGAATTTAGTGAGTGGTTTGCTTCTGATAATCCAAGATTTGATGAAAGCAAATTCTATGATGCGTGTGTTGATAGTCAAGAATTTCTTGCAACACTAAAATAAAATAAAAAAAACCTAAGCAAGTTTTAAAACTGCTTGATCTTTTTAAATAAAAAAGCTCGGGGCGTTTTCCACAGGTTGTGGATAACCTTACGTACAATGTGTTTTTTCTCACATTTGTTGAGCGTCTCATTATTTAAGACTACTAGTAAGTAATTAGATTTTTGTCAGCCAGCAATGATAGGATTACAGAGTAATAAAGTAATTAAAGAAAAGGAAGTGACACTATGTCAGCAAGACAATACTCAATAGAACACCTACTAGTAGGACGACACTATCATTCTCGTAATCGCCATGATGAGGGAATAATTAACTACGCAGAAAAGCGTGAAGGTATTTGGTATGGTGAAAACCTACAAGCCTATGCAATACGAGTAAGCCCAACTCGTGGCATAAATGATTTTTGGGCAACAGTAGCAATAGAAATAGGAGAATAAATAATGGGAAACTTATTTGATAGCATGGGTACTTGTTTTGAGTGCTATGACTCAGGCTCTATTGGTTGGGCTAATGGTGAGGATTTTGATACAGAATTTTGCACTTGTGCAGAGGGTGTCAAACTTGAAAATGAATACTCTGAATGGTATGCTGAAAGTGTAATGAACGAATTTTATAAGGAGAACGCATAATGGAATACCTATACTCAGTAACAGTAGCCTATGATAGCAAGCCAGTACATTGGACAGGTCGCTATGCAGATGCACTATCAGCAGTTAATACTTTTAACAGTTTTGAGGATTGGGGATTTGCTGATGAGTATGCAACAGTTAATTTATCTGAGCCAAGTGGAAAGATGCACACAAAGTTATTTTATCGTGAAGGAAGAAAGGTCGTATTTAAATAATGGGATACAACACAGCAACAGACTTAGCAGAAAACATTGACATAAGCCTTGAACAGGCTATTGGTTATCACTTGCAAGGTAATCACTATCCACCAGTACCGCTAAGCATGGTTCCAGTATGTATTGCAGCAATTGATTTTGCTCACCAAGAAATGTGGGACGAAACAATTGAAATGCCTGATGGTATTTCTTATAAGGGTGAAACTAGTGCGCCAGTGTGGGCTATCATTGAGCAACACCACTTGCATGCATGGTTGCCAGAAAACGTTGAAGACTATAATGAAGACTTAGGATTTGAATTAGGATTGGGGCTAGAATAAATGACTGATACAATTGAGGTTATGGAATTAATTAAAGCAGACTCACTACAAGTCAGCGCATTGGAGATTGGCGATCTAATTAGCTATGACAATGAAATTGTTGAAGTAACATTTATTGAAAGTGATTCCACTGGTGACAACTATGACATTGAAATTAGAAATGATTTTGGTGAAACAGAAATTGTTCAGTTTGCATTTGATGAAGAAGTTGATTGGTATGTTTATTTAGATTGAAAAACGGCCCGAGGGCCCTGTGAGCTTGATCACATTTACGTAGAGTTGTATTTTTCTCCTATTTCTGCTAAGATTAAGTTATGAAGAAAAACCCTGAAGAGTTACGACGCCTTATGGAGTTGCGTCGTTCTAATGCTGCTTCAGCGGTACCTAATAAGAAAAAGTATGATAGAAAAAAATGTCAGTCCCTCATGCTAAAATTAAAGAAAGAAAGCGAGTAGCCACCATGTCAAAATTACTCAGAAGCAAAGATAGGAAAGTAGCAAATGCCGTCACACCTAATGGAAAACAAGCAAGTATTGCCAACACGTTTGGATTACCTGCAGGAAAAAACTATTCATGTCCTGGTGCAACGTCTGTCTGTGAAAGTGTTTGCTATGCAGGCAAATTGGAAAAGGTCTTCCCTACAGTAAAGAAAAACTTATTGCACAATTGGGAGTTAGTCAAAGACGCAGACCATGACACCATTGAAGCATTGCTTGAAGATATGATTTCTGAGTTTATTGTTGATTGCGATAAGCGAAACGCACCTAAACTATTCCGCATTCACTGGGACGGAGATTTCTTTAACGATACTTATACATTCGCATGGAAGCACGTTATTCTTAATCATCCTGAAATTCAATTCTGGGTATACACACGTGTTAAGTCTGCAGCGGTAATGCTTAAAGACATTGCTAATCTATCTTTATACTATTCTACAGATAGTGAGAATAAGTCTATTGGCGTTACCCTGAAAAAAGATCATGGCATAAAGCTTGCATACCTTGCTAAGAATTTCTTAGTAGGACAGGCAGACATGAAAGAGATGATTGGCAAGGTAGGAGCAAAGTGCCCTGAGAATAAAAAGGCTATTCCCCTTATCTCTCAACAAGGTTCCGCTTGCGTTTCTTGCTCATTGTGTGTATACTCTAAAGCAGACATAGTATTCTCATCAACAAAGAAATGAGGGGATAATCATGACTAGTCTAATTGTCCTATTTCTAATAGGGTTGTTAGTCTTTCTAATCAGCCAATAATGTGACATAAATCACACCAGTAAGCGTCTCAAAATGTGAGAAATACAAGAAATGGAGTTGAAAAATGTCAGTAGGAAATGTTATACTTAATACATACAACAAACTAACAAGGAGAAAAAACATGACAGTAGCAACAAACACATACAAGGTAGGCGACCTCTACACTTCACAGAAGTCAAAGGTAACAGGCACTATCTTGGAAATCGCCCCTACTTCTAAGGACACAGTTCGTGTTAAGTTAGATGTAAATGGCAACACACGCTGGACTACATGGAAAGCACAATCGTAATTAGTTAATTACTTATTGCTGGGTAACAATTAAAACTGCCCAAACCACCCCCTATAAACCAACCACCAAAGAACAGGAAAATAAACACATGGCAAGAGGAAAAGCAATCTCAGTAAAGATAGCAACACCAAAGGTAATCAAGGCACTAGAAACTGCACTAGCAAAACTAGAGTCAGATTACTCATCACAAGAAGCAAACGAAGCAAAGTACGAGAAGGCTCGTAAGGCTTGGCAGAAAGAGATTTCTGACTATGCTATTGCTAACATCAAGAAGGCAGAAAACTTCCGCACAAACTATCGCTCATGGAACAATACGCTCAACATTGACTATGACCTAACAGTTGCAGAGAAGGACTTGCCTAAAGAGCCACAGCGTGACTTTACAGTTATGCACGCTCACACATACAATGAGCAAAAAGAGGAAATGCTTAATGCAATTCGTATCCTCAAGATGACAGATGAGGAAGTAGTTTCTACTTCTACTTATCAAGCGGTTGCACGCTATCTCTAACAAGCCAGTTAGATAGTAACTCAGACCTGAGTAAGTCTGCTTAAACTGCTCAACAATTTGTCAGCGGTACACAGTACAATTAAAACAAACAGAAAGAAGGTAGCCCTAATGGAAACTCCATTTAACGCAACACTAACAGAATACACAACAACAGAAGATTTTCTTAAGTCAGAAATTCAAAAGAAAGATGAGCGTATTGCTAATCTTGAATCACACATCTCAACAGTAACTCAGCGCTCATATGGTGAGGCTGCAGAGCGTAATCGCATGCGTAATGAAATGCATGAGTGGACCTTGGAGCAACTTAACGATTTAGTTATTTCAGAAGACACTGCACAAGAGATTGCAGATATTTGCGGTTTTGAGTTAACAAAAGAATTTGAATTAGAAGTTACAGTTCAATATTCAGTTACAGTCAATGCACGTGATGAAGAATCAGCAATGAATTTAATTCATGATATTGATTTTGATTCTGTATCTTATCCTGACGGTGTTGAATATCTATCATCCAGTGTTGATAGAATAGATATTTAGTAGGGGGCTACTAATAAACCTGAGCATGTTTTAAAACTGCTCCTTGCAATTCCCTTGA
>Ga0214921_10005114_pt1 | contig 18759 bp, 13 predicted proteins | sample LL1505_MetaG_FD_177992 | JGI IMG/M metagenome (GOLD analysis project Ga0214921, IMG submission 177992) | Freshwater microbial communities from Lake Lanier, Atlanta, Georgia, United States - LL-1505 | ecosystem: Environmental > Aquatic > Freshwater > Lake | place: USA: Georgia | collected... | reverse complement strand
TAGCAGTAGGATTATGCATTGCATATCGTAAATTTCCATTATAATTATATCTTAAATGGTCATCATTTGCATTTAATTCCCAATTTTTTATAGTTAATGGTCCATTTTTTATAGTTAATGGACCATTTAATTCTAAACCTCCCGGAATAATTAATTTATTATTTTTCATTAATGAATCAGCTAATAAAGATAAATTTTTAATAGCATCAATATCAACATCATTAATAGTAAAATTTTCAATTGTTTTATTAGATGGTAGTAAAAGTATTATAAATAGTAATAATATAATATATATAATCATTAAAATTAAACTATATATTTTTTATAATTATTATATTTAATTTTACCATATTCTATTTCTGATATTGATAAATTAGGAGCACTTGAAATTAATGATGTATATTTATCATTATTAATTTTAAAGAATTCATCTGCATTCATTCTATAATGTGTTGATTTTAATAATTGTGCAGATATTTCACCTAAAAATATATCAACATTAGAAATATATTGTCTTATTGTTTCATTTCTTTTATCATCTATATATCTTTTAGAAACTGTAGTCATTATTGCTACAATAAAATTAGATAACATTAAAATTATATTTGATGTTGTTTGAAATATCATATCATTTTCTTTCCATAATTTAAATCCTGTGAATAATCCTAATGAGGTTGATGATATTATAGATAAAACTGCTAATCTATCAGATATTAACATATTTTTATCTAATATTAATTGATACATAAAACTCTGTTGTTTAAAAATATTATACCAATTTTCTATAGTTATATTTGCATCTTTATCCCATCCATTAGTTATCTTAATATTATCATCATTAGATATAATATTAATTGAATCATTAGATACAATATTTATAGAATCTTTAGATACAATATTCATAGAATCTTTAGATACAATATTCATAGAATCTTTAGATACAATATTCATTGAATTTGTTGCTAATCTAATTTCATCATTTGAAAAAATATCTTGTATTATATCGGTTGCGTGTGAAATATTACTATCATCATCATTATAAGTTATATGATTTTCATAATTAATATTATTCATTATAATAAAATATATATTATTATAATGAATATATATGGATCATTAGGATATACAATATTAAATAATAATAATCATAATATTATTATATTTGCTGATATGCATGATACATTAAAATCATGTAATAACAATATTATTATTTCTGATTGGATGAAAGATAAATTTAATTCAAGTTATATATTATTAGAAGAAGTAGAAAGAATAGATGATATGAAGTTGGGAGAATTATGGAGTACATCTAAACATACACAAGAATTAAAAAAATTATATTTAAATAATCCAACTAAAATTATACCTGTTGATATAAGACCATTTTTAATTCCATTTAGTTGGGAAATTAATAAAGATGCAGATATGACATTATATAATTATTTAATTATGATTGATAATTTTTTTTGTATTGAAGATTTGCATTTATCAAAAAAATTAAAATATTATAATAAAAAATTAATTTTAGTTAAAACTTTAGGAAAACATTTTTTAGCTATGAAACATATATTTTATAACTTTATAATTAAATATAATAAATATCTTTACTTAAAATTAAATGAAATTAATAATAATATTTTAGTGCAAATTAATGAATTATTAGACTTTATTATGGAATGGTTTATTTGTTCTAATATTAATATTTTATTAGATAAACCTATTATATTACATGCCGGATTAGCACATTCACAAAATATAATAGTTTTACTAAATAAAATTTATAATTATAATATAGTATATCAAAATGGTGTTAATTATATAGATGATGTTGATGAAAATAATATAAATGGTTGTGTTAAAATATTAAATAAATATACTCAATTATTTGGTTGATTCCGTTAATTGTTTATGAATCATTTCTATCTCATCAGGAGTTAAATTTAATCTATTCAAATGTTCTGGTTCAGATTGTTCATTAGAGGATTTTGACCTCCAATCTAGAACTTGAGACTTTGTATCAAGTTGTTCATTAGAGGATTTTGACCTCCAATCTAGAACTTGAGACTTTGTATCAAGTTGTTCATTGGAGGATTTTGACCTCCAATCTAGAACTTGAGACTTTGTATCAAGTTGTTCATTAGAGGATTTTGAATCAAGTTGTGAGTTTGATGATTTATTCTTCCAATTATTTACTTCAGGTTTTTTTTTTGGTTTTACAACTACAGATAAGTCAGATTCAGATTCTGAAAAGTCAGATTCAATAACTACTTTTTTCTTTCCTTTTTTTTCATTAACAACTTTTTTCTTATCATTTAGTAGTTCATCAGATTCATTAGATTTATAAAAATTTTTAAAATTGAGTAATGATTGTTTATTTTTAAAATATGTTGTATAAAGATAATATAATAAAAGTCCAAAAACTACAATACCAATAATTAGATAAGACTTATTTTTTAATACTGTTTCACATAAAAAATTAATATTATATTTACTTATTGGAGTTTCTATTACTACAGGAGTTTCTATTACAGGAATAACAATATTTTCGTCCATTATATATATATTATATATAATTATTTGTTCTAAACCCAATATAAAAAATTGATATATAGATATATTAAGATTATATTATTAATATTATTAAATGGATACTATAATTAAAAAATATTCTGTTAAAACTAATAATTCAAATATTACTTTTATATTAAATAATTACAAACCTAAAGGAATCCAATTATGTAATCTAAATTTATTATCTAATCATAATAAAAAATATTATTGGTTCATATGTAAAAAAACTGATATTATATATTTTATACATTTATCAACAAAAAAATTAAAATCAAAAATAAATGATAATTGTATAGCTAGACAATTATATAAATTAAATAGATATACTTATAAACATATAATTATTAATATGACTAAATCTAAAATTAAAAATATATTATCATATGATTTAACTATTAATAATTTATCTCTTAAAAGAAAAAATATATTAAGTCATTTTGTATTAAAAAAAAGTAATACTAATAATAAACCTATAGCAGCATCGTCAATAAGAAATTATATGTTAGATGATCCATTATTAGATTTTTTAAATATATGTAATAAACCAACATTTAATAATAATACTAAAGATATATTTTTACAACATATATTACAAGCTGGAATAGATTTTGAGAATGAATTAGTTTCTATAATAAAACAGAAACATATTGTAAATACTGTAATAGATAATATAAAATTATTAAATAAAGATAATTATGATAAATATTCTGATTTAACAATTGAATATATGAAATCTGGAAGTCCTATTATATATCAAGCATTTTTATATAATAAAAAAAATAATACTTATGGATTACCTGATTTATTAGTCAGGTCAGATTATGTTAATATTTTAATGGAATCTAATATAATTGATAAAAAAGAAGAAAAAATAAGTTCTCCTAAATTAAAAATAAAATATCATTATAAAATAGTTGATATTAAACATTCACTTATACATTTAACATCAAACGGTTTAAATATATCAAATTTAGGAAGTGTTCCAGCTTATAAAGGACAATTATATATTTATCTAGATATATTAAATAACATATTAGGAATAAATATCAATAAAGCTTATATTTGGGGTAAAAAATATACTTTTACACAAAAAGGAATTAAATATAATATTGATAATTTTTTAAATAAACTTGGAATTATTGATTATGATAATTTTGATAAAAAATATATTGATAAAGTTTCAGATGCTATAGCATGGAAAAATACTATTAATAATTCAGGTAATACATTATCATTATTACCATTACCATCTAGAAAAGAATTATTTCCAAATATGAAAAATGAAAAAGATGGATATCATAGACATACAAAATCTATAATAAATAATTCAATAAAAGAAATAACAGATGTATGGTATTGTGGGATAAATAGAAGACATAAAGCCCATGAAAATTTAATATTTTCATGGGATGATAAGAGATGTAATTCTCATAATATGGGATTTAGTAAGGGAAAAATTTCTAATATTATAGATAAGATATTAACTATAAATAGACAAAATAAAAATATAATATCTCCATTGAAGGTATTATATGAAAGAGATATTTGGGCTAAAAAAGATAAAGATAATATGATATTTTATTTGGATTTTGAGACATTAAATTCTAATTTTGGTTCAATAATTAAAGATGGGGTTATATATTATGATGAAAATCAATATATATTTTTAATTGGAGTAGGATATGTTCATAATGGTAAATGGATTTTTAAAGAATTTTTAATGAAAACAAAATCTCATGATGCAGAATTAGATATGTATAATGAATTTTATAATTATATAAATATGTTATTAAATCAACATAATAAAAAAATAGCTCAATTTTATCATTGGTCTTGTGCAGAAATTACATCTTATAATCAATTTAAAAATAGACATAATCTAAAAATTGATGATAGTATGTTTAAGTTTTATGATTTGAATAAAGTATTTATTAATGAACCTATTGTTATTAAAGGAGGATTAAATTTTTCATTAAAAACAATTGCTAAAGTTATGTATAAATATAAATTTATTAAATCTAATTGGGATGTTAATAATGTTTGTTCAAATGGATTAGCCGCATTAATTTTAGCTAATAAATTATATGAATCTTCACAAGATATATATATTGAACCTATTATGAAAAGTATAATATCATACAATGAAATTGATTGTAAAGTAATGTGGGAAATACATGATTATATGATTAAAAATTTATAAAATTTAATTAATTTATATATCAAAAGATAATTTTATATATAAATTAATAAATGGGACTAGATAGATTTGCAAATTTTTTATCAAAATTTATAAATAATGATGGTATTGATAGATTAAATATTTTAAATAATATTAGAAAAGTAATAACTAATCATGTTATATTTGATTTAAATTTTTTAATATATCAAGAAATAGTTGATATTGAAAGTGAAGTTAATGATATATTAAAAATATTAATAGCTTATAAAAATAGTAATAATATTCATATTTTATATGAATTAATTAATGAAATTATTGATAAACCTTATTGGAAAGTTAATAATGATATATTATTATTATTAAATAATATTGAAGCTCCTAATATATTAAATGATTTTATTAAATTATTATTTAGTTATGTAGAAGATAGTAAAATAATTGATATAATAATATATGAAAAAATAATTTACACTATTAAATATTATATTGATAATATTCATTATGATAATTTTATTTATAGTATAAATATATTTTATGATGGTATTCCTTCTTTTTCTAAAATAATAGAACAAAGAAAAAGAAGAATAAAAAATTATTTAGAATTTCATGAAAAGAAAAAGTTATTTAAGAAATATTTTGATAAGTTATTAACTCATAATAAAGATATTAAGACTTCACTTAATAAAAATTATATAACATTAAATAAATATAATGATATTATTACATTTGATTATTTAACATGGATAAATAATAGATTTAGTATTGATAAATCTATAGGTCCGGCATCTGTATTTATATATCAATTAGATATTTATATATCTCAAAATATATATAAATACTTTCCTAATAAAAAAATTAATATTTTTAATTCAAGAGAAAATGGTGAAGCTGATTTAAAAATATTCAAATATATAGCATCTAATGATATGGAAGGTGATTATTGTATACATACTACAGATTCAGATTTAATACATCAAATGTTAGTTCAACAGACTTTTTATAAATTAACAAATCGTGATATAAATATATCATTAATTAAATATATTAAAAATTATAATTTAATTGGATATGTTCAATTATTAGATGCAAATATAATAATTAAAAATATATTAGATATATATGGAACTATACATAATATAAAAACTGAAAATTATAAAATAATTTGGGATATATGTTTAATATTTTATTTATTTGGTAATGACCATATACCTTCATCCTTAGAAATAGGACCTGAATTAAGTTTTGATTTTTATTTAAAATGTCATTATCAATCATTAAATCAAAATAATATAGTTAATATTACTAATAATAATATTGAAGTAAATTTAGATAATTTATTATTATTATTATCAAAAATAAATACTACTCATAAAATTAATATAACAAAAATAATATTACAAAGATTTTTTAAAATAAATTATCAATTAATTCAAATATTTACAGAAAATTTTAATTTTGATTTAAATGAAATTATAGTATTTTTAGAAAAATTTATATTATATAGAACATTACAATTAAAATTAGATAATATTAATGATAATGACATTAGAAAAATATTATTATTAAAACATCATGATAATTTATCACAATTTAATAATATTAATATATTTAATTTAAATGATTCTAATATTCAAATTTTAAATAATTCAATAGATTTAATTGAAAGTAATATTGATTATTATGAACATGAATATATGGGATTAATATTATATAATAAATCATTAAATATTACTTTAGATTCTTATCAAGATTTATATAATTATATTTCAGATAAAACAATATATAATTTAAATAAACAATTTCCAATTTATTATGACCATATTGATTTAATTAATCATTTAAATATATTAAATATTAATTCAAGCAATAGTAATGTTAATGATTATCTTTTAAAAATATATCATTTAGTTATAACTCAATTTGGTGATATGAAAAGTTATCATACTGATAATTTAACTTATTATAAATATTATTATGCCCCAAAGATATCAAATATTATTACATTTTTACAAAATGAATCTTTTAATTTAAATAAATTATGGGATAACACAATTAATAATGATAATGTTAATAATAGTTATTTTAATTATTATAATCATCATATATTTATATCACCATTTATTATTAATTATAATTTAACTTTGGAAATAAAAACATTAGTTAATGATTTAAATATAAATAATTTATGGATGTATGATATAAACACTTTTAATTATCGTGATGTTAATATTAAACAATATTTTAATAAATGGAATGATTTATATAATAATATTACAATGCAACTTCAAGATATAAATTAATATTTTTATATTTTTATCATTATATAAATTATTAATATAAATATATATAATGAAATTAATTATAAAGAATAATACTGATAAAAGACAATTTGTAGGAGGGAAATTAGATAATGGTATTAAATATGTCTTAGTTCAAGATAAGATATTAACACAATCTTATGTATCAGTAGCTATTAATGTTGGTTCATATCATAATCCTAAAAATTATGATGGATTAGCACATTTTTTAGAACATATGTTATTTATGGGAAGTAAAAAATATCCTAATGAAAATTATTTTTATGATACTTTAACTAAACATGGAGGTTATAGCAATGCATATACAAGTGATTTACAAACTGTTTATTATTTTAATGTTTATAATTCAGGATTATTAGAAATGATTGATATTTTTAGTAGATTTTTTATAGACCCATTATTTAATAATAAAAGTTTATTAAGAGAAATTAATGCAGTTCATAGTGAATATGAAAAAAATCTAAATAATGATGATTATGCTATGTATCAATTTTTACATTATTTAATTAAAAATGATTTAACAATTAATAATTTTTTTTGTGGTAATTTAAATACACTAAATAAATATAATATTAGCTCAATTATGATAAATTTTTATAATAAATATTATATTCCTAATAATATTTCTATATGTATAATGTCCAATCTTGAAATTAATGAAATGTATAATATAATTAATAAGACATTTAATAATATTATTAATAAAAATTTAAAGTTAATGTTGCGGACAGCATCCCCTAATAAAATAAATCATAATATAGATTTTGAAAAACCATTATTTAATAATTATAATACTTATCATTTCAAATCTATTAAAGATATTTATAAAATTATTTATATTTGGGAAATACCTAATTCTAGAGAATTTATTTATACTAATGATTTTAATATATTTAGTAATATATTAACTAATATATCTAATACATCATTATATTATTATCTTAAAAATATTGGATATTTAAATAGTATTGGATGTGAGATTAATGAAATTGGATTATTTATATTAGAATTAAAATTAACTAAAGCAGGTTTTAATAAACTATATGATATAGAACATTTATTATTTTTAACTATAAAACAAATTATTGATAGTAATATTAAATCATTTGCTTTATATTATCATACAATATCTAAAATAACTTTTAATTGTTTAACTAAAGAAGACCCTGAAGATTTATGTAATACATTAGCCATTAAACATTTTAATTATAAAACAAAGTATTTATATTTATTATTATATGTTATAGGTAAAATAAAAAATAATAATGAGTATAAAGATATTTATAGTTATTATATTCAACATAATAATTTTATAAGAATTTTAGTATCTAATGAATATATATTAGATAAATCCTCATATAATTGTTTATATCAATATAAAAATCATAAGTATTGTTTATTACCTAATTATAATAAGTTATTTAATACTACTCAAAATATTAAAATATTTAATTTTAAGATTGATAATAAATTCTTAGATATTAATATTAAATTAATAAAAAAAATAAATAAATCTCCTGTTTTATTAGATAATAATGTATGGTATGGAGGGAATTCAAGTTTTAATGAACCAATAATTTATATTAATTTTTTATTATATAATAATAAATTTTATAGTTCTCCATTAAATTATATTTTAACAGAAATATCTTGTATTATTATTAATAATATGTTATCATCATATTTATATACAGCTTTTGATATAGGTTATAATATTTCATTTAATTCATCTTATTATAATGAATTAATTAATATATCAATTAATGGACCAAATGATGTTAATAAATTTAAAATTATTGTTGATAATATAATTATATTTATAACTGATATTAATTTATATTTTGATAAATTAAGTAAATTATATATTGATAATTTATTAGTAAGTATTTCACAAAATTTTAATAATATATTGTTAAATAATCCTTGGGAATTATCAACTATTTTATTACAACCTTTTTTATTTCCTACAATATTTGATATAAATATATTATTAGATACTATAAAAATTATTAATTATGATATAATAAAAAAATATATTAATAATTTATTTGATAAAGCTTATATAACAAAATTTATATATGGTAATGTCCAATATAAATATATTAATTTTGTTAATAATATTAATAAAGTTATTAAATCTTGTGATTATAAACCTTATGATTATAATAAAGTTATTGATAAAACTTTTATAAATAAAACAGACACAGAATGTATTAATTATTATTATTATATAGATATTTTTTCACCTCGTATAATATGTTTAATAAAAATATTTATTAATATTTTTCAACAGATATTTTTTGATGAATTAAGAACAAAACATCAATTAGGTTATTTAGTAGCAATGAGTTATATTAATGTTAAAAAAGATTATTATATATTTCAAAAAATACAAACATCTAAAGATATTGATTTTGTCAAAAGTAAAATTTTATTATTTAATAATAATTTATTAAATTTATTAACTGATGACAAATTTAATAATAGTTATGAAATTGTTAAAAAAGAATTAACATCACCTGAAAATAAATTATCAGATTTATATAATTTATATATAAGTGAAATAACTAATCAATATTATATTTTTAATAGAAACCAAATTATATTAAATGAACTTGATAAAATAACTATTGATGATATTAAAAATTTTATTAAAAAATATATTAATGAAAATAATCAAAATATAATTTATGTTAAAAAAAACTAATTATAATTAACTACATATAATTTGTTTATTATCAATATTATTTATATTATAAAATATATTACAATCAATAGCACCTTCTTTTAATGCATGTTCAAATATGCTTATTATCTTATTTTTACTTTTTGCTATAGACCATATATATTCATCAGTTAATTTATTAGTAGTATGTAATGATACAGCTAAATATATATAAACATTAACATATCTTTTATCTTCTGGTAAATCTTTATGAGAACAATATCTTATAGCTCTTCCTATTATTTGTTTTATTCTTGATAAATTCCAATAAGGTTCTAATATATGGACTTGTTCAACTCTTAATAATGATATTCCTTCTTTTATACTAGGACTACCAAATAATATTTTAATTTTTCCACCATTCTTATTATTTTCTAAATTGAATAAATATTTTGTTTTTTCTCTAATGTCCATAGATTCATCACCAGACCATATAGCATATCTATTAATACCTATATCATGATCAATATAATTTTTATAACCATTATATTCAAAATATGAAATTAATGATTGTAAACCTCCTGTGTTTAAAAATGCAGAATATATAAATACTGGTCCTGTTGACATCTTGACCATATTAAATAATGTATAAAATTTTGTTGAATATGTTTTTATGTTATTAAAATTATCTTTTAATGATACAAAACCTTCATCTCTATATTTCCCATTTGGAAATGCTATATTTGATACTATTCTTGGGGCTAATAAAAAACTATTTGATAATTTAAATATATCATCAGGTTTCTTTTTCTTTTTTTCTTTTTTAATAACATTTACATATGCTTCATATTGAAAATCACTCATATTACATCTAATTAGTTGTAAATTCATTTTAGGATATGATATAGGGGAATCCCCTCTATAATATGATACTAAATTCATAGTTAATTTTTTAAATTGATTAATATTAACAACATCATATTTTCCTTGATTTTTATATAAGAAAATATGATTAAATACTTCAGCAGGAGGTAATTTTATTTTAGGTCTTAATAAATTCAAAGTTAAACTTATTTCATTAGGATTATCAAATATAGGAGTAGCAGTTAATAATAATAATTTTAATGTGCTATTAGTTTTATGTATAATATTATATAATGATTTATAAAAAATACCACTCATAGATACCATATTTTGAATTTCATCTATAATTAATAAAGTATTATGTATATCAATTAATCCTTGATTAACTAATTTAACAAATTTATGATAAGAATAAATTTTATAATATTTATCTATTAATCTATCAGATTTTTGGATGATATCAATAAATTTTTTATCAGATACATTTAATGTCTTTAATAATTCTAAATCTGAGTTAGATATATAATTACTATTTAAATTATAATTTCTATTAATAGCATTAACACAGTCTGACCTTAATGTATTTCTAAAATTACCTTCTAATGATGCAGGTAATACTATCATAATATTCATTTTTGTTTTAAGTCTTTCAGCAATTGAAATAGAAGTACAAGTTTTACCTGAACCAATTTGATGAAAAATTAATAAACCATTAACATTATTATTATCATAAATATAATCTGCTAAAAATGCTTGTTGTGGTAATAAATTAAAATCTACTTTTTTATTACATATTTCATCCATAGTTTCATTGGAAATATCTAATTTGTATTTATAATATTTTTCCATATTATAAATAAATTTAAATTTATTTATAATATGTAAATATTTATAATATTTTTACATATTATTTATTGTTGCTGTACTATAACTCCTAGGTATATTATAAATTATATTATTATTATCTTGTAAATTTGAATATACAACTACTGGTTTAGGAGGACTATATTCTATACTTTTATTCTCTTGTAAAGTTGGATAAGATACAACTAAAGGTTTAGGAGGAACATATTCTATATTTTTATTAGAATCTTTGTCAGCAATTTTATCTTCTGTTGTGCTACAGCATGTCATTGTAATGCCGCCCATTTATATCTAATATTAGAATAAAAAAATTGATAATTAAATATATTAAAGATATAAATTTATATATTATATAATGATTAAAATCCAAAATAGCAATACATGGAATGATGTAGAAGATATTGAAATTATTGACAATTTTAAATCATTTATTAAATCATTAGATACTGAAGTTGTACATGAAAAATATACTTTTGTTAAAGATGGATATCATAAAACATATATAGTTCAAGATAATATTAAATCTCCTATTACAGATTGGGAAGATGTTAAAGTATTTTTATGTGATATTCCTAATCCACAATGGGTTCCTGCAAGAAATTATCAAACTTGGGCTTTTTATGACTTTTTATATAGTGATAAAACAGACTCAAAATATGCAAGTAAAAATAGTAATGTTTTAGACCATGTTGAAATTCCTATTGAAAATATTGACCCAAATATTATATTTAAAATGTCTTATAATGAAAATAAGTCTATTTCATATGAAAAAAATGATTATCATAAAACAAAAGTTAGAATAAGTAATAATCCACATGAAAGATCATATTATCAAGGTTTTCATTATCGTATGACAATGGTAGTTATATAAACATATTCCTAGGATAGTTATATAAAATATTCTTATGGTAGTTATATAAAAAAATTGATTAAAAAATATATTCATTTATAAATTATAATATTGTATATGACAACTACAATCTATATATTGAAATTAGAACATGACTGTTACTATGTTGGTAAAACTAACAATTACTCTAAAAGAATTAATGATCATTTAACTAATAACGGTGCATTATGGACTCAATTACATAAAGTAATTGGTGAAGAAAAAATAATTCCTAATTGTTCTCCTTTTGATGAAGATAGATATGTTAAAGAATATATGGGTAAATACGGAATAGATAATGTTCGTGGCGGTTGTTATGTTACTAAAGATTTAACTCAAGAACAATACGACTCTATAACTAAAGAAATATGGGCTGCTACTGATGCATTCACTAGATGTGGTAGAGATAATCATTTTATAAAAGATTGTTATGCAAAAACAGATATTAATAATTATATAATTGATGATGATGATGATGATGATGAAGATGAATATATATATTATTGTGATATATGTAATAAAGAATTTGATGATAAAAATCAATGTATTATACATATGGAAAAATGTAATATATTAAATGAAAAATATAATTGTATTTATTGTAATAAAGAATTTAATACTAAAAAAGGTGGTATTTGTCATCAAAATTTATACTGTAAATTTAAACCTAATAAAAATAATTTTAGTTCAAGTGATTCTAAAATAGTTGAAAGTATAATTGTACAAAATAATTCGTTACCTACAATAGAAAGTATATTTATAAAATTAAATTTAACTACATGGAAAAATTATAGCTTTTTTATAGACATGTATTTACACAATTATAATATAAATAAAGATATGTTGATAAAAGTAGATGAATTAATTATTTTTCATAAAAATATTATTACAAAATATTCAAATATAGATGAACAAAAAGTTTTATTATTATATTTGATTAAATACAATAATCATTTTGAATATATCATATTACATTGGATATTATTAAATAATAATATCTATCCGGAGTGGCGAACTGATAATACAATATTAAATAATAAATTAAAAATATTACATTTAATATTATTACACAATGTTGATATTGTATCTATATTAACAATACTATTAATTTTATATAATGGTTTTGAAGATAAAAGTTTAAATAGTAGATTTAATTGTCAGGTAAAACCTCAAAATTTACATTTAAATATATTTACAAATATTAATATTTTATTCATAAATGCATTAGAATATAGTACATTTGATAATTATGAGTTAAAATTCTATACTAATTACGAAGAAGTTTTCATGAATCCATCAATTCCTTTAAAATAAATATAATATAATTTAATTTATAGTTGCAATATTTATTTGTTCATATAATTTATTTAATTTATCTTCATAGTATGTTATTTTATATATTGATCCTCCATTTTGTTCAGATTCAATACATTTTATACTATCCATACAAATGTTAAATGCATTTTTTATTTTTTCTAACGAAGTATTAAAATATTCTTTATGATTTTTTATTCTATATTTATATAACATACTTTTTATACAACTTTCTAATTGTAATGGACATTTAATTTCTACATGATGAACTACTTGTTTATTATGAATTGAATGAGTATTATATATTTTAATTCTTTTATTTAAATCGTCAGTTTTTCCAATTTTATATATTATATTTTTATCAATATCATAATCTTCAACAACATAAACAATAGCACCTTCTGGAAATTTTTCTAATTTTAAATCATTTTTTAATAATTTATTTTGATGCTCCAATTCATTTATTTTTTTTTGTAACTGTGTAACTTCATCATTATTAGAATATATTGAACTTCTTCTCATTAATGGCAAAACATCATTTGTTATCCATTTCAAAAATTTTTTAGATTTTTGTGTCCTTCTTAAAATTAATAATGAATTTAAACCACTTTCATTAATATATATTGAATCAGGTTGTTGATAAACTTTAAAATTAATATCTATATTTTTAAGTTGTATTTTGTCTTCTTTTTCAACATTATTAATAATAGCCATTTTAGGCTGTTTATATTTTAAAGCGCTGCTAATTTGTTTAGCATTAAACCATATAATTTTGTTATTATCAATAATAATAATAATTTTTTTTTTTTCAATTTTTATAGTACTATATGTTGATATCATTATAATACTATATATTTTTATTTTTTTAAATAAAAAGGGGTATAATATGTTTATACCCCTTTTTATTTGATATAGTAAAAAAATATTAAATTAATTTATTATTATGTTTGTAGAATTGTTTTAGTATTTTTATTTCTAGATTTAATTAATAATGAAAATAAACCATTTTCATTTATATATAATGTATGTGGATGTTGTTTTATCTTAAAATTAAGATTAATTTTTTTTAAGTAGATTTTATCATTATTATAAATATTTTTATTTATAGCTTTCTTATGTTCTTTATAATTTAAAAATGTACATATTTGTTTAGCATTTAACCAAATAATATTATTATTATCTATTAACATATCTATGTTATAATTTTCTATATTTATCATATATAATGATTTATTAATATTATTACATATAGCATTTTTAATTATAAATTTATATAAAAATTCATGTTTAAAATTATCTACATTTAATAATATATTATTATTATTTAATGTATTATTAATATTTTTTTTGTTAAATTTTAAATATTCAATTTTATTAGAGAAAATATCATTAATATTATTTTTATATTTCCACATAAAAATATATCCAAAGCTTTTATTATTAGATATTCTATTACATCTACACATTCTTTGTATTAAATTTATAACATTATCATTAGATTTAGTTATAAATATACTATCACATTCAGGAATATCTAAACCTTCATTTAGTATTTGTAAATTTATTAATATTTGATTAATATGACTGTTAGTAAATTCATTGATATATTTAATTCTGTTTAATTTTGATGTTTTATAATCTATAATATTAGTATTTATATCAATATTCATTAATTTATTAATCCAACTTAATATATCATAATATTTATTAGCTTCTTCAGTTGTTGAAACATATATTATAGTTTTTTTATTTCCATAATATTGTATTCCTCTCAAAATATAATAACATTTCATTATTATATTTTTATCACTTTCATTATAATCAATATTAGTTAATAATTCATCAAAAACTTTAGTATCATTAATATTTTCAGGTAATATTAATTTAAAATCACATATATACTTATTATTAATAGCTTTTTTCCAATCATATTTATAAATCATATTCCCAAATAATTTGTGTTCAATCGGAGTAGCAGATAAAAATATTACTCTTTCATTATTATTTATTAATTTATAAATATCATTTGTTTTATTGTTTAAATTAGCATGAGATAAATTATGGAACTCGTCTACAAATATTATATAATTATCTAGTTTTTTAATTAATTTATTTAATATGTCAACTGAATCATATGTAGATGATATTATATTTTTATCTTTTAATATATTTCTAATATATTTAATATCCCTACTTCCATCTGATGATATTAAAATTGGATTATAAATAGTTTCTGAATAATTATAAAGTCTAACAAGGTTATTATCAGATAAATTTCTTGTGGGTGATATTATAATAATATTATCATAATTCTTACCTAATAACCAACTACAATATGTTTTTCCCATTCCGCAAGGTAATGCTATTACTCCTCTATCTATATCTTTAAATTTTTTATAAATATCTAATTGATAATCTCTTGGTATTATTTTATTATTTTCAACATTCATAAAGTTAACATCTATAATAGTATTATTATAAGGTAAATTGTAATATTTAATTTTATCTTGTTTTAAATCTAATAATCTTTCACTTAAATTACCATTATAATAAACAATTCCATTTAATTCATATTCTAATATTAAGAAATAAAATGAACAAAAATCATTTATACTTATTGTATTATTATAATTCTTACATTGAATAAAATATACTTGTTCATCTTTAATTGCTACTAAATCAGCACCTATATCACAATTTTTATATTTAGTATATATTTCATAATTATTATATAATTTAGTTTTAGCAATTATATATTCTGGTGTATCTTTGAAATAATAGACATTATCATAATAATTTAATAAATTATTTAATACATATTCTTCATAAGTATTACCTTTAATTTGTCTATACTCATTCATTATATAATAATATTAATAATTCTTTAAGTATTTATTATTTTATTATTTGTTTATAAATATTATAAAACAAATTTTAAGTTTATGAAACTATATAAAATTATTAATAATTATGAAATTTATTAATAATTATGAAATTTAGTTTATAAAAAATTTAGATTAATTTAAATATTTAAATATGAAATACATTTTGCTTTCTAAATTAAAAAATACCAAAAGAATATGTAAAAGAATTTATTATTAAATATACATTTAGTAGATGGTAATATCATTTATTTTAAAATCATAATATTTAATTTTTAAATATATCTAAATCAACTTTATATATTTGATAAAATTTTATACCTAATAACAATAATATAATTTATATATTAAAATTAAAATAATATAATTTATATATTAAAATAATACATAGTTAATTAAACATATTATTATATTAAAACTGTTTTACGTTTATTATAAATTTCATTAATTTTAATTATAAATTGTGATTCATCCATATTAATTAAATTTAATCTATTACCACAATTTTATGAAAGTATTATATTATATTATAATTCTTCAATATAATTAACATCATATTCTAATAATTTTATAATATTATTAGAATAATTATAAATCTAAAAAAAAACTAATATAAAAATTTTTATTAGCTTTTTCTTTCGCCATTGTCTTAGAACTGATTATATTGATATCTATAAAAGGCATCAGAATGGATACCTATAAAAGGCATCAGAATGGATACTTATAAAAGGCATCAGAATGGATACCTATAAAAGGCATCAGAATGGATACCTTAAGAATGGGATGCGCCTGTACAACACATGTGCTCCCGACTCGCCTACTTTCTCGAACAACCCTGGAGGCAATCCAGGAGGATAATCCTCCTCAAGCTCATCATCTCCAATGATACCATTTAGCATCCCTGAAGGGAATTTGAATCTAAACATATCAGGTGGAGGACGGTAGGAGACCAGAAGGTTCTCTCGTTGACAAATTGGCACTGTCGACAGGACTTGGCATCTGGGCGGCATAGTAGACAAGACATGGCACTCTGGCGGCGTCGACAGGACTTGGTACCTTGGCGGCATAGTAGACTGGACATGGCACCCTGGCGGCTTTGGTGGAGGACCATTTGGGGGAGGACCAAGCTTGTTGAGCAGTTCCATACGAGACATGTTTTTAAGCTTCTTTACAATCTTGAACAACACCTAACTAGTTCGTCTTGAGCCAAAATGGCTACGGTACTAAAATAAATATAATGGCAACTATATAAAATATAAAATTCAATTTTTTTATATAAAAGTATCTATAAAAATTTATAGATACTTTTTTCTGCAATTCTCTCAGAATCAATTTTGATACTATAAAGCTACTTCCGGTCAATGTCCTTGCTTTTTCAGGACCTTGCATCACTATAGCGAGGAGGTCTCAACCAACTCACTATGGCGATGGGGTCTCAACCAACTCACAGTAGTGAGGAGGGTAAATTGGAGGAGGAGGGGTTCCATTTGGACCAGACTTAGGAGTGGATGATGGCGCGCGGAGATTCCACCAAAATGGTGGCATGCTGCGATTCCACCCATAAGGAATATCTGTGTTCACAGGTCCAACCGATGGTATCACGGCTGTTAGGATTTTCCTAACTTCTGCTAGTGCAAGTTCGCGTGCAAGTTCCTCTTCCAGCTCTGCAGGTGATTTCTGCTGAGTCTTGCGATACATGGCTAAAGCCAAACAAATAGCTGTTGTAATGCTACTAGGCGAGTTCCCAACACAAGCTTTCTTCTTGAGCCAAAATGGCTACGGTACTAAAATAAATATAATGGCAACAATATAAAATATAATATTCAATTTTTTTTATATTTAATAAATAAACTCTATAAATTTTGAATTAATTTCATGTTGTGTATCTATATCATTATGTGTATCTTTATTAAATAATTTTACCTGTGTATTAGGTAATTTCAATTTTAATTTTGGATAAATATTATTATATTTTACTTTAGTGTCTTCATTAAATGATATTTCATTTAATCTAGTTAAGCTTTTTATACAAAGCGTATCTTCATTATTCCATCCAATTAATATTTTATCTTCATCTAATTTAAGGGTAAATTTTGTATCTTTATCAATAAATCCTAATCCAGGTGCAAATAATAGTAATTTATTTACTTTTTTATAAATTAGATTAGACAAATATAATCCTACGCCACCTCCTGCAGATTTTGCTAAAATAG
>Ga0214921_10005112_pt1 | contig 18761 bp, 32 predicted proteins | sample LL1505_MetaG_FD_177992 | JGI IMG/M metagenome (GOLD analysis project Ga0214921, IMG submission 177992) | Freshwater microbial communities from Lake Lanier, Atlanta, Georgia, United States - LL-1505 | ecosystem: Environmental > Aquatic > Freshwater > Lake | place: USA: Georgia | collected... | reverse complement strand
CCTCCTTGACGCTTTTAAAGACCGAATCCCATTCCCAGAACTCAAACAGTGCGCCTTCAAGCATTGGAAGGAATGGCAACCCGATGCCTTCATTGTGGAGAAAAAGGCGGCAGGTGGGCCACTGATACAAGAACTCAGGGCGATGGGCATCCCTGTACAAGAATTTACACCGAGCCGTGGAAACGATAAGATGGTGCGTGTGCAAGCTATTGCTGACCTGTTCTCTTCAGGCATGGTATGGGCTCCTGACACACGTTGGGCTCGTGAAGTGATTGAGGAGGTTGCAGCCTTCCCCGTTGGCGAACACGATGACTTTGTGGACACGACCAGCCAAGCACTGCTTCGATTCAGACAAGGCGGCTTCATCACGCTAGACACGGATGAGCCAGATGAACAACGGTTTTTCAAGCGTCGCTCTGCGGCGTACTACTGAGGTAAAAAATGGCAACCAATATAGATAAAGCACTGTACCAACAACCCCAAGGCATGGAGGAGTTGGCTCAAGACGAAGAGGCTATCGAGATTGAGATTATTGATCCTGAAGCAGTCAACATCAGTATCGGTGACTTAGAGATCAGTATGATGCCCGGTGAAGAAGACGACTTTGGCAAAAACTTGGCCGAGGACATGGACGAAGGTGCGCTGTCCAAACTGGCAGGTGACTTGGACGGAGATATTGACAACGACCGAAACTCCCGCAAGGACTGGGAGAAAGCCTACACCGAGGGTTTAAAACTTCTGGGACTCCAGTACGAGGAACGCACAGAACCTTGGAACGGCGCGTGTGGCGTTTTCCACCCCATGATTACAGAAGCAGTGGTGCGGTTTCAGTCAGAGACAATTACTGAGCAGTTCCCAGCACAAGGCCCAGTGCGCACAAAAATATTGGGCAGGGAGACACCTGAGAAGCAAGAAGCAGCAGTGCGTGTTGAAGCGGATATGAACTACGAGTTGACAGAGGTCATGCGTGAGTTCCGTCCTGAGCATGAGCGCATGTTGTGGAGCCTCCCAGCTACAGGTTCTGCGTTTAAGAAAGTTTATTTTGATCCCAATCTGGGACGTCAGGTATCTATGTTTATACCGGCAGAAGATATTATTCTGCCCTACGGAACAACCGACTTAGACACTTGCTACCGCTTGACGCACGTCATGCGCAAGACCAAGAACGAGATCATCAAGCTTCAGCAGGCAGGCTTTTACCGTGATATTGAGTTGCCTGACCCCAGCAAAGAACAAGACAACATCAAGAAGGCCAAGGATAAAGAGACAGGCTTTTCTGACCTGAACGATGATCGGTATACCTTATATGAATGCCATGTTGACTTGGTGCTAGAGGGTGATGAAGACAAAGATGACAACGGTGAACCTACCGGTGTGATGAAGCCCTATGTAGTTACCCTAATTAAAGGAAGCAATGATGTCTTGTCAATTCGGCGTAACTGGGAACAAGATGACCCCCTCTGCCTCAAGCGCCAGCACTTTGTCCACTACCAGTACATCCCCGGCTTTGGAGCCTATGGCTTCGGGCTCTTCCACCTCATCGGCGGATACGCTAGGTCAGCCACGAGTATCATGCGTCAGTTGGTCGATGCTGGGACGTTATCTAACTTACCCGGAGGTCTTAAGACTCGCGGAATGCGCATTAAGGGAGACGACACCCCCATCGCTCCCGGAGAATGGCGAGACGTAGATATTGCTTCTGGGGCACTGCGCGACAGCATCCTGCCCTTACCCTACAAGGAACCAAGCGTTGTCCTGTCCGGACTGATGGACAAGATTGTGGAAGAAGGCCGTCGTTTTGCCGCAACAGCGGATATGAACGTATCGGACATGTCCGCACAGGCTCCTGTGGGCACCACGCTTGCGTTACTCGAGCGTCAGCTTAAGGTTATGTCTGCTGTCCAAGCCCGTCTGCACTACACCTTCAAACAAGAGTTGCGCCTGTTGGCCGCGATCATCCGCGACTACACCGAGCCAAATTACGACTACGACCCAGAAGATGCCCCACGTAGGGCCAAGCAGTCAGACTACGACCATATTGACATCATTCCTGTGAGCGACCCCAACGCGGCAACAATGAGCCAGCGGGTTGTGCAGTACCAAGCCGTCATCCAGATGGCGCAGATGGCTCCAGATATTTATGACTTGCCTCAGTTGCACCGCAACATGTTGGAGGTTTTGGGTATCAAGGATGCTGACAAGCTCGTGCCCCTGCCCGACGACCAGAAACCCAAAGACCCTGTGTCTGAGAATATGGCGGCTCTGCGTATGGAGCCGTTAAAAGCTTTCTTCTATCAAGACCACGAGTCCCATATAAAAGTTCATATGATGGCAATGCAAGACCCAACCGTCATGCAGTTGATTGGTCAAAACCCCAAAGCTTCACAGATACAAGCCGCGATGATGGCGCACGTTGCAGAGCACGTTGGATACGCCTACCGTCAGAAGATAGAGCAACAGATGGGTATGCCTCTGCCTCCCGAGGGCGAGAAGATGTCTCCTGAAATTGAGATGGCGTTGTCGTCCATGATGGCCCAAGCCGCGCAGCAGGTACTCCAGCAAAACCAAGCGCAAGCGGCACAACAGCAGGCTCAACAACAAGCCCAAGACCCCGTGCTCCAGATGCAGCAACAAGAGTTGCAGTTGCGCCAGCAAGAAGTGCAGATCAAAGCGCAAGAGGTTCAAGGCAGGCTGGCTCTTGAAAACAAAAAACTTCAAATGGATGCATTGGCCAAAACCGGCCAGCTTAAGCAGCAAAAGAAGGCAGAGCAAAACAACGCAATGTCTCAAGCCGGGTCGTTGCAACGTCAACGCCAGCAAATGGGTATGGACTTGGTTAGACAGGCCACACAGAACCAGCAAGTTAAAGACAGGACACTTAAATGATTCAAGAATTCGCACGCGTATTGCGCGAAAAATTACGCACCGATATGAACAACTATGCAGATGACTGCGCTGGTGGGGCATGTCGCAACTTTGAAGAGTACCAAAAACTCTGCGGGATTATTCAGGGTCTAGCCCTTGCAGAGCGTTATCTACTTGACCTTGCACAGAAAGTTGAACAATCCGATGAGTGAACTCGTTTTAGAACCGGGGCAGTATGCCCTGCCTGAAGTAATCCAGCCCGTCGATGCGCCAGCAAACGACGCATCCAACGAAGAAAAAGCCACTATGTTGCCAGAGCCTTCAGGCTGGCGCATCCTGTGTGCTGTGCCCCCAGTCTCTGAAAAGATTGATGGTACTGAGCTTGATCTTGTTCGCGACACAAGCACTATGCGACAAGAAGAAAGCGCAACCACCGTGTTGTTTGTGATGAAAGTTGGCCCCGATGCGTATAAAGATCAGACCAAGTTCCCCACAGGCGCGTGGTGTAAAGAAGGTGACTTCGTCCTTGTCCGTACCTATTCTGGTACGCGTTTCAAGATTTTTGGCAAAGAGTTCCGGCTCATCAATGATGACCAAGTGGACGCTGTTGTGCAAGACCCTCGTGGGCTAACCCGCGCTTAAAGGAGCAGAAATGGCAGAACAATACAAGTTCCCCGACGAACTTGATGACGACAAGAACCAAAAGGTTGAGATAGTTCAACCTGAAGATGATGTCGAAATTGAGATTGTCGATGACACCCCTGTGCAAGACCGTGGTCGTAGACCATTGGACAGAGAAGTGGAAGACCCCACTGATGAAGAGATTGAGTCTTATACAAGAGGCGCACAAGATCGCATCAAGGAGTTGACCCATGCGCGTCACGACGAGCGCCGTGCCAAAGAAGCCCTTTTGAGGGAGAAACAAGAACTTGAGCGTCTTGCACAGCATTACGTCGAGGAAAACAAAAAGCTCAAACAGTACGTAAGTACCGGTACTGAGCAATACGGTGCTATGGCCAAGACCGCTGCCGAGGCGGAAATGGAAAAAGCTCGTCGGGACTACAAGGCGGCACAGGAATCATTTGACACTGATGCCATCATTGCGGCTCAGGAAGCGTTGTTTGATGCTAAGGCAAAATTACAACAGGCACAAAATTTTCGTCCACCCCCTTTACAAGTGGAAGAAAGTGCGGTACAACCGCGACAACAACAGACAGAATCTGTCAAACCAGACGAAAAGACCCTGCGCTGGCAGGCAAAAAACCAGTGGTTTGGTTCAGACGGATTCGAAGAAGTTACCAGCTTTGCACTAGGGCTGCATCAAAAACTAGTCAACTCCGGGGTCGACCCCCGCAATGATGAATATTTCGAGCAAATTGATGCTCGCGTGAAGTCGAAGTTCCCTGAAGTTTTCGGTGGAAACGACGAAAGGCCTAAGTCGAGTGATACTCCAAGGCGTCCATCATCCGTGGTGGCCCCTGCATCACGTTCCACAGGAACAAGGAAAGTCCAATTAACGCCGTCACAAGCTGCGTTGATTAAGAAGTACAACCTTGACCCTAAGAAATACGTCGCAGAAGTTTTAAAATTGGAGAATCAAAATGGCTGAAAACCGTAACCCCCGTGACAATGTGTCACGCGAAAAAAGTGCTCGATACGTTTATAAACCTTCGAGCGCGTTGCCCGATCCTACCCCTGAACCCGGATGGGAGTATCGCTACATAGCGACTCATGTCTTGGGACAAACAATGCCAACCAATGTATCTAGCAAGATGCGGGATGGCTGGGTTCCAGTGAAGGCAGCAGACCATCCAGAACTGATGCTTGAAGGTAGTGCAAATGGTAATGTGGAAATTGGTGGATTGATGCTTTGCAAAATCCAAACCGAAAAACTCATGGCCATGAAAGAGTATTACGACACGCAAGCGCAGAACCAGATGGACTCAGTGGACAACCACTTCATGAGAAATAACGACCCGCGTATGCCTCTGTTTGCTGACCGAAAGTCTTCATCCAGTCGCGGAAGCGGATTTGGTACAGGTTCTAAATAAAGGAGTCTTTAATGGCATATCCCACCATTGACAAGACGTACGGCTTCAAACCATTAAACCGATTGGATGGTCTGCCATACGCCGGAGCGATCCGTCAAATCCCCGTTGCGCCAGCTTACGCTACCGCAATTCTGAACGGTGACACCGTCAAGGTTGACACCAGCGGCTACATTGTTGCCGGCAGTACTACTGCTACTGGCACTAACGTAGGCGTGTTAGTTGGTTGTCAGTATGTGAACTCGTCAGGTCAAACTGTTCAAGCTCAATACTACCCAGCCGCTACATCAACTTCTACAGCAATGGCTTTTGCCTATGTTGTGGATGATCCCAACGCAATCTTTAAAGTGGTTGCTACAAACGGTCAAACTACGGTTCCCACCGCGTTTACCCGTGCAATCGTGGGGTCTAACGTGGCAATTTCTGTTGCTACCGGCTCTACAGTCACAGGCGATTCGTACTACGGTATCGACGGTACTTCCGCCGACACTACCAATACGTTGCCTATTCGTGTAATTGATGTTGTGCCTGATACCGCCACTGGCTTGCCCGGTGTTGCAGCTACGACCTATTACGAGTTTTTGGTCAAGTTTAACTTGCACCAGTACACTAGCACCACTGGTGTTTAAGGAGTAATTAACCATGGCTATTTCACGCGCACAACTACTTAAAGAGTTGCTCCCCGGTCTGAACGCTTTGTTTGGCATGGAGTACGCACGCTACGGCGAAGAGCACAAAGAAATCTATGACACTGAGAAATCAGAGCGTAGCTTTGAAGAAGAGACCAAGCTTGCTGGTTTCTCTGCTGCTCCCGTCAAGAACGAAGGTTCTGCCATTGCTTATGACAATGCGCAAGAAGCGTTCACAGCACGCTACAACCACGAAACCATTGCCTTGGGTTTCTCAATCACCGAAGAGGCGATTGAAGATAACTTGTACGACAGCTTGTCTGCTCGCTACACCAAAGCTTTGGCCCGTGCTATGGCATACACCAAACAAGTCAAGGCAGCTTCTGTTTTGAACAACGGCTTCTCCTCTAGCTACCTTGGTGGCGACGGTGTTGCTCTGTTCAGCACAGCACACCCCTTGGTTTCTGGTGGCACCAACAGCAATCGTCCTACAACCAACGCTGACTTGAACGAAACTTCATTGGAAAATGCAGTTATTCAAATCGCAGCTTGGACAGATGAGCGCGGCCTGTTGATTGCAGCTAAGCCACGCAAGTTGGTGATTCCTCCTGCTCTGATGTTCGTTGCTACCCGTTTGCTGGAAACCAACCTCCGCGTTGGCACTACCGACAACGATATCAACGCCCTGAAGAACAACGGCTCAATCCCCGAAGGCTACACTGTCAATCACTTCTTGACAGACGCTAACGGCTGGTTCTTGATGACCGACGTTCCCAACGGCTTGAAACATTTCGAGCGTATGCCTTTGGAAAACAAAATGGACGGCGACTTTGATACTGGTAACGTCCGTTACAAGGCCCGTGAGCGTTACAGCTTCGGCTGGTCTGATCCATTGGGCGCTTTTGGCTCACCCGGTACGACCTGATAATTTGGTTTTAAACAACCAGATGGGGGCCCCCAAAAGGGGCCCTTTTTTATTAGCCTTGCAATAGTCATAGAGACTCCGTAGGATTGTTTTGCGGCGTGGTGCTGCACCAAATTAAAGGAGTTTTTCATGTACAAGGTAGAAATTAAAATTGGCGATTGGGATTTTGTGCAAGACGAAGTTGTGACCATTGAAACCAGCGACTTTGAAAAAGCGCAGATCATTCAGGAGTTCATCGAGTTCCAACAAGCATATGGCTGGGCTGTTGACTATGACGTTACCGACGAGTTTCTTGCCAACCAAGATGACGAAGACGAAGGCGTTGAGTTTGGCGAAGACGAAGACGAAGAGTACGTTTACGACGAAGAAACCGATGCTTGGTATTGGTATGACGAAGAACTCGACACATGGTATGTGTACGACGAAGAGTCTGACGACTGGATTGAGTACGTTGAAGACGAAGAGTCAGAAGCTGAAGAGCAATCAGATGGCGTGACTACTTTTGTTATTACCCGTATTGAAGAGTAATTTAAGTGGGGGCTTCGGCTCCCACTTATTATTCATTTTTCATGCGCAGCTTTTTCCGCATGGCGTTCATTATAGTGGTAAACCCTATGGCAGTTTGAACACAGCACTACACATTGCTGTACTTCTTCTAATGCTTTTCTATAACTTTTAGCCTGTACAAGTTTATGTACACTGGCGTTTTTCATTTCCGGGTCTATGTGGTGGAAATCTAAAATTGCCGGGTGGTAGACCCCACACTCAAGGCATGACAGGGCGGCTTTAAAATCTTTCCACTGTTGCTTAAAATTATCATCCGTTTTTTTGGTAGCAGCTTTTACTTTTTGCGTATTGTCAGCGTAGTATTTTTTAGAATACTCCTGTTGCTTTTCTTTCCTTTTAATTGGGTCTTTGTATGGCATGTTGACATTCTACACAGATCGTGTATATTGCAGCTACCCCGAGACTCATCGGCGTATCAAACAGGCTCGGCTGACCTCATGCAGATTGATACGCTACAACGCATGGAGAATTGAACATGGGATTTGCAACACACCTTGGCCCTTGGTTGTTGGGTACTGTTAAAAACACAACCGGTACGACTGCTGGCACTATCCGTAATATGGGTGCTACAACCGTTACCCAATCTGCTACAACCACTGTAGCCGACACCACAGCAAAACAATTATTTGTGTTGCCTGCTGGCGCACAGATTACCAACATTTTTGTTGACATCACTACCGCTTATGCTGGTACGACTGGCAATACCATTACTATCCAAACTGCTGCTGGCTCTTCTTTAGCCACTGTTGGTGGTGCAACTACTACTCCTTTGGCTGTTGGTCGTGCAACCACAACTTTGACTGGCGCTCAGATCGCTACCATTTTGAACGTAGGCACAACTGATTTGATTGTTAACGTCATCTACGCTTGCGCTGGAACAGCCAGCGGCGGTGCAGCGACAATTACTGTCCAGTATGTCGTTAAAGATTCTGACGGCTCTGCAAACCCAACTTCCACTCAACAGTAATTGATCTAAGGGGCTTCGGCCCCCTTTTTAAAGGAGATTAATTATGATGCAAACGGACGTTTTAAGTGGCCATATTGAAACTTCGGGTTTTATTGTTCCGCTTGGCAGATGCCGATTAAAACAAGTTGTTTTTCAGGGAAGTGGCGGCGGCGCTGGTGTTGTTGAGATTTTTGACACCAGTGTAACGCCCACATCTGCAACTTATGGACGGTCTTCCGCAACCATAACAGTAACAAAATCAGCTCACGGCTTAAAAACCGGCGATGCGGTTGGAATTGCATTTAGTTCTGCGGCTGGAGCATCTGGCACAGACGGAAACTACACAGTTACTGTTGTTGACTCAAGCACCTTTACCATTACAGATCCCAACTCAGGTACAGTAACTGCCGGTACAGCTTGTCGGTATGTGGATGGCACTGGCGGAAGATGGCTGACAAGTTTTGCAACGGCCACCAGCCAAACCACACCTTGTGCTGTCTTACTCCCCGGAGAAGGAATGCTTGCAAAGCAAGGCTTGTATGCAAACTTTTCAAACACTACTTTTGTAACGGTGTTCTATGGCTGAACATAAGCAAGCAAGTCTGGCGGGGCGCAAGTTGTTCATTGGCATACCCTGCCATGATGGTCGCTTGAACGTCAAGACCGCATTTAATCTTGCGCAGTTGATGCCGGATGCTATGCGCCTTGGCGTAGCTGTTACTTTGTCTGATATTTCAAACTGTTCAATTATTACCTTGGCGCGCAATTCGCTGGTGAATGAGTTTTTGAAAACCGACTGCACTGAATTGCTTTTTATTGATTCAGACGTTGTGGCAACTTCTGATGACATATTGCGTTTAATGGCTCAAAGCGGCGGCAAAGATATCACTGCTGGGACATACCCACGCAGGGCAAAAGACAAGAAGTTCTTTACAGACTTGTACTTTGACGAGAACGATGAGCTAGAGTTTGATGGCTCTATGATGCGTGTCAAACGTATTGGCACAGGGTTTATGCTCATCCAGCGTCATGTCATTGAGAAGATGGCAGAGGCGCATCCTGAGTGGTCTTACAAAAACAAGCCTACAGGTGAGCGCATGGCGGCTTTGTTTGACTTTGACATCGTAGATGACCAGTATGTTGGCGAAGACTATTTGTTCTGCGACAGAGCCTCTGAGATGGGGTTTACCGTGCATGTGGACGTAGACATCAGTCTTCCGCATATTGGTAGCGAGTACTTCACCAGAAACTTCCGCGAGGAAGTTGTTGTCCCGTTGTTGCAAGGCATTCGGGAGTCACGCTTGAAAGTTGTAAATGGCTAAGAAAAAAGGCCCTTCTCTTGCTGTTGGTCGCGGTGAAAAACTGCCTGTCTCTAAAGGGGCAGGCCTGACTGCCAAAGGCCGCGCCAAATACAACCGTGAAACAGGCTCTAACTTGAAAGCTCCGCAGCCTGAAGGTGGCGCACGTAAAAAGTCATTCTGCGCCCGTATGTCTGGTATGCCCGGCCCGATGAAAGACGAAAAAGGTAAACCTACCCGCAAGGCGGCTTCTCTAGCAAGATGGAAATGTTGACATGACCGAACAAACAGACAACGTAAAAAACGTATTGGATTCTGTAGCAATCTTCAGCACGTTTGGCGCGTTCTTAGAAATGTTCAATCCACTGTTTGCTCTGATTGGCGCAGTGGTGGGTATCATGCGTATTTACGAAATGGCTACAGGTAAAGAGTTTTATACGTTGTTCCGTAAAAAGAAAGACGATGATGCCGAGCACGAGTAAGAAGCAACACAATTTCATGGAAGCGATTGCGCACTCAGCGTCGTTTGCCAAGAAGGTAGGAGTCCCACAGTCCGTGGGCAAGGATTTTTCAACTGCCGACAAAGGCAAAACTTTTAAAAGAGGTGGAACTATGGCTACAAAAATGAATCCCGGTTTTATGGCAATGATGGCCAAAAAGAAGGGCGCACAAGAAGGCTCTAAAGCGGACATGGCATCTGATAAAAAACAGATGATGGGCATGAAAAAAGGCGGTGCTGCTAAGAAGATGGCTGCTGGCGGTTTCACGCGTTCTGCTGACGGTATTGCTTCCAAAGGCAAAACCAAAGCCAAGCAAGTCACAATGAAAAAAGGCGGCATGGCCTGCTAAACCCATGAGACCCTCACGCGGTATGGGGGATGTAAACCCCTCAAAGATGCCCAAAGGCGTGAAAAAAGCACGTCGGGATAACACGGACTTTACCCAGTTCAAAGAGGGTGGAAGTGTTAACGCTGCCGGTAACTACACGAAACCGAGCCTTCGTAAGAAGATTGTGTCTCAGGTAAAAGCCGCAGCAACTCAAGGCACTGGCGCTGGAAAATGGAGCGCGAGAAAGGCCCAGCTTGTAGCCAAGAAATATAAAGCTTCAGGCGGAGGTTACCGAGATTGAAAGCGCCGCAGCAATCCCTTAAAAACTGGGGCGATCAAAAATGGAGAACCAAAAGTGGTAAAAAATCTTCTGACACAGGTGAAAGATACCTCCCTGAAGCTGCAATTAAAAGCCTTAGCCCTGCTGAGTACGCTGCAACAACGCGTGCAAAGCGTGCGGGGAAAAAAGCCGGAAAGCAATTCGTAAAACAACCACCCAAAGTAGCAAAGAAAACAGCGGGATTTAGATGACTCTTACTTTCATCCAAAAGCAAATTGAAATGTCTGAACGCATGTTTGAACTCATGCACAGGGATCATAAGCAGCGCATGGAACAAATCGTGATGTGGGCCGATATGAACGATAGCCTTATGCGTAAGCTGGAAGAGCGCGATAAAGAGATTGAACGCCTAAAAGGTCTTTTGAAAGCGCATGAAACTGCGGAGAAAATATAATGGCTGAAAAATGGATTCAAAAAGCAATCAAGAAACCCGGCGCATTGCGCGCGTCTCTTGGTGTCAAAGGCGACAAACCTATCCCCGCTAAAAAGTTAGCCGCAGCAGCTAAAGCTCCCGGAAAAACGGGACAGCGTGCACGATTGGCACAGACTTTAAAGAAAATGAAGTGACATGGCAACAACTTCTGGGTCAGCAGGCTTTAATTTAGACCTCACCGAACTGGTGGAGGAGGCGTTTGAGCGTGCTGGTTCAGAGTTGCGCACCGGTTATGACCTGAAAACGGCTCGCCGGTCACTGAATTTACTGTTTGCTGATTGGGCAAATCGCGGTATTAACATGTGGACGTTTGAGCAGGGCACGATAACCCTAACTCAAGGCTTGAACACATACACAATTCCCACAGATACTGTTGATTTGCTCGATCACGTCATCCGAACACAGGCAAATGTGGCGGCAACCCAAGCCGATTTGACAATTACCCGTGTCAGCGTCTCTACATACGCCACTTTACCCAACAAGCTGACCCAAGCACGACCAATTCAGGTCTGGTATCAGCGTTTGGACGGGCAGATCATGCCAACAACGGCGGTTTTGTCCACCAGCATCAGTGCTACAGACACTTCGATTGTTTTGTCTAACGTCGTGGGCTTGCCTGCCATTGGTTACATCAACCTTGAGAGCGAAACCATCTTTTACAACTACATTGATGGCAACACTTTAAGCAATTGCTTCCGTGGACAGAACGGAACAACGGCTGCTGCCCATACCGCAAGCTCAACAGCCAAGATTTACATCAATAATGTACCCCGCGTGACCATGTGGCCAACGCCCGACGGCTCCCAAACCTATCAGTTTGTCTACTGGCGTATGCGTCGCGTACAAGACGCCGGTAACGGTGTCAATGTGATGGACGTGCCATTTCGTTTTATCCCCTGTATGGTGGCTGGACTGGCCTATTACATTGCGCTTAAGGTTCCCGGTGGTATGGAACGCCTTGGTGTTTTGAAACAGCAATACGATGAGGCATGGATGACAGCGGCTGATGAAGATCAGGAACGCGCTGCTTTGCGTCTCGTGCCTAGACAGATGTTCATTGGGGGCGGATAATGGGTAATCGGTTTGCCAGTGGCAAGAATTCAATTGCTATATGCGACCGGTGTGGCTTTGGGTACAAACTCACGTTACTTAAAAAGCTTGTTGTCAAGACCAAGACGTATGACTTGAAAGTGTGCCCCCAGTGCTGGGATCCGGATCAGCCGCAGTTGCAGTTGGGTATGTATCCAGTTGATGACCCACAAGGCGTGCGAGACCCACGCCCTGATCTGAGTTATCAGGTTTCGGGCTTGTTGGCAGATGGGTATAGCGGGGGCGGTAGTCGAGTATTTCAGTGGGGTTGGAATCCTGTTGGGGGAGCCTCAGAGTTTGATGCCGTTCTGACCCCAAATAACTTGGCAATGGCAGTGGAAATCGGTACAGTAACGATAGTTGTAACTTAGGAGTTCAAAATGGACAAAGCGGACTTGAAACAAGACAAAAAAATGATTGCTGGCGCAGTGCATAAGCACGAGAAAAAGCTGCATCCCGGCAAGCCTATGACCAAATTGGCCAAAGGCGGCAAGACCAACGAGATGATGAAGAGCATGGGTCGTAATATGGCCAAAGTTGCAAATCAGCGAGGCAAATAATGGCTAAATTCAGCATGAAACGAGACGGCAAAGAAGTTGGCCCTGCCAGCGTCTATGCACAACCACACACTATGTCTGGTAAGGCTGTAGGCATTGAGTCCAACCCCGGTATTATGCCAAATCGTAGCAAAGCGGACACGGTTAACATGAGCGTTGGCAACATTAGCAAAAACGCTGGTGACAAGCAAGTCAAGACCGACGGCATCAAAGTTCGCGGTACTGGCGCGGCTACTAAAGGTCTGATGGCACGAGGCCCGATGGCATGAATTACACGACGTTGTATAACACGATTCAGTCATACACGGAGAATCAGTTCCCCGATGTATACCTTGCAAGTGGGAGTACCGTATCTGCAACTACGCAGATTAATACTTTCATTACGCAGGCTGAACAACGTATATACAACTCAGTGCAGTTCCCGTCGCTTCGCCGTAACGTCACGGGCTTTACAACCACAAACAACAAGTACTTAGCTTGCCCGTCCGACTTTTTGTCCACGTTCTCTATGGCTGTTGTTGCCGCAGACGGTAGCTACGAGTACTTGTTAAATAAAGATGTGAACTTCATACGCCAAGCGTATCCACAGCCAACAGACACCGCTATTCCTAAGTACTACGCTTTGTTTGGCCCATCTTACTCAAGCAGCAATGAGTTAAGTTTTATTCTTGGCCCGACACCCGACGCTGTTTACACAATGGAGTTGCATTACTTTTATTATCCTGAGTCAATCACTACAGCAAACACTACTTGGCTGGGCGACAACTTTGACACTGTGCTGCTTTACGGCTCTTTGGTAGAAGCCTATACCTTCATGAAGGGGGAGGTTGACATCATTACCGGCTATGACGCTAAGTACAAAGAAGCCCTTGCATTGGCCAAACGCCTTGGTGACGGCATGGAGCGTAGCGACGCATACCGTAGTGGTCAGTACCGCCAAGCGCCTTTGCCACAGAATAACGGGGTGCGTTAATGGCATTCCAAGGCAACTTCTCCTGCAACGGTTTTAAGACTGGACTGATGAACGGCACGTTCAACTTTACTTCGGGGACGTTCTATATTGCGCTCTATACCAATGCAGCCACACTTAATGCCTCTACCACGGCTTATACGTCTACGGGCGAGGTTGTGGCTTCTGGGTACACGGCTGGTGGGCTGGCACTCACGATTGCGCAAACTCCCACGGTAGGTACAGGCAACACCGCTTATATCTCATTTAACAACGCTGTTTGGAACTCTGCCCTGACTGCGCGTGGCGCTTTGATTTACCAGAGTGGTGGTGGAAACCCCGCAGTTTGCGTACTGGACTTTGGCGCAGATAAGACTTCGACCACAACATTCACGGTACAGTTCCCCGCTGTATCAAACACATCAGCAATTATCCGTATCGCATAAGGAGCGACCATGTTCAACGATAAAATTAAATCACAAGACGTAGCTGCAAGCAGCTTGATCGCTGGTGGCTCCGCCGCTGAGAGCGCAAGCGCAAAAGGCGTATATAAAGTCCAGTGCCATGACGCACAAGGCAATTTGAAGTGGGAAGCTGAGGCTCCTAATCTGGTGGTCAACGGCGGCTTGCAAGATATGAATGCCAAATACTTTACTGGCAGCGCATACACGGCTGCTTGGTATTTGGGTCTGTACGGTGCTGCTGCATCCAACAACCCTGCGGCTGGTGACACCATGTCTTCCCATGCTGGTTGGACTGAAGTGGTTGCGTATAGCCAAGCCACTCGCCCCGCCTGCACATTTGGTACACCCACTACAGCTAACCCCTCTGTGGCAACAAACTCAGCGTCGCCTGCAACATTCAGTATCAACGGAACAACCACAGTTGGCGGTGCGTTCTTGACCAGCAACAATACCAAAAGCGGCACAACAGGTACGTTGTATTCAGCAGCAGACTTTAGCTCCCCCGGTGATCGCTCGGTTGTTTCTGGCGACACACTGTCCGTAACTTACACACTCAGCTTGGCAGGTTAATCATGGCAACAACATTCAAAAAAGGCGATGTCGTCAAGGCTGTCGCAGTTATTCCCCAAGGCCCTGTTTCTGCCCTGCGTATGGATGAGGATGGCAACGTCACTTATCTGGTTGAGTGGACGGACGTGGATGGTAATGTGCAGCAGCGTTGGTTTGAAGAGTCTCAACTGACAGGAGCATGATAAATGGCCTTAGTCCTCGCAGACAGAGTCCGTGAAACCACCACAACTACAGGCACGGGTTCTGTAACGCTTGCTGGTGCGTACACAGGATTTCAAACATTTTCCGCCGGTGTTGGAAACTCCAACAGCACTTATTACACCATCGCCAACGTCGTGTCTGGCGAGTATGAGGTTGGTATTGGCACGTACACCTCTGGTGGCAACACGCTATCGCGTACAACTGTTTTAACTTCCAGTAACTCGGGTTCTCTTGTCAACTTTGGCTCAGGCTCAAAGGACGTGTTTGTAACCCAGCCTGCTGCACGGGCTGTGTATGTTGACGGCACAGACGTTATTGCTGCCAATAGCGCAAGCGTCAAAACAAACTATGGCGGTACAGGTTTAACCAGCTACACGGCTGGCGATGTTCCTTACTACGCAACCGGCACAGCCTTAAGCAAGTTGGGTATTGGTACAAGTAATCAGGTTTTGACATCAAGTGGTACAGCGCCTCAATGGTCTACCAATTTGTCAATTGGGTCTTTAACTGCATCTGCGGACTCAACATTCTCCTCAACAGGTGCGGTGCAGATTTCAGCCGGTACAACAGGCCAGCGTCCCACGGGCGCGGTAGGTAAGATTCGTTGGAACAGCACTTTGTCTCAGTACGAAGGCTATGACGGAGCCAACTGGACGCTCTTGGGCGGCGCAGTAATTTCCAATGACACAAGCACAACAAGTGTTCGTTATCCAGTATTCTCAAGTGTCACGACAGGTAATGCTTCAACGCTTTATACAGGCAACGCCAATCTGTTGTACAAGCCAAGCACTGGAGACTTAACTTCAACAGCGATGGTTTCGGGTAATGGCATAACAATCAACGCTACAACAGTAAATTCAAGTTACACAATCCAAACGGGTAACAACGGGTTTTCAGTTGGGCCAATGACTATTGCATCGGGTGCAGTAGTTACGGTAAGTAGTGGTCAACAATGGGTGGTTATATGAGTACTATCAGCGCATCGACAACGACAACTACAGCGTACAAAGTTACTGCTGATACGACAGGTACGCTTGTTCTTCAGACGGGTAGTACGCCTACGACTGCGGTAACAGTTGGAACAGATCAGAGTGTTACGTTTGCACAGGCCGCTAACTTACCAAATACATTTGGCTTCAAAAACCGCATCATCAATGGTGCAATGGTGATTGACCAAAGGAATGCGGGGGCGAGTGGTACTGCCTCTGCTTTTACAGTTGACCGCTTTGCATATGTAAGCTCTCAAGCATCAAAAGGAACATGGCAACAAAATGCTGGTTCAGTAACGCCTCCTGCTGGATTTAAAAACTATCTTGGTTTTACATCTAGTTCGGCATATAGTGTTCTCGCTGGAGATTACTTCACTTTCCGTCAAGGCATTGAAGGATTCAACACTTTTGATTTAGGGTTTGGTGCTGCTGGGGCATCAACTGTATCTTTGTCTTTTTGGGTTCGTTCCTCGCTAACAGGAACTTTTGGTGTTGTTCTAAGTAGTGGCAATGCTTCAAGAGGTTATCCAGCTACTTATACAATTTCTTCTGCTAATACTTGGGAATATAAAACAATCACCATCCCCGGAGATACAAGCGGAACTTGGGTCGGTGCAACAAATGCCGCAGGAATGCTTGTTGATTTTGGCCTTGGTGTCGGCTCAACATATTCGGCAACGGCTAATGCATGGGGTTCTGGGAATATTATTGGAGCCACAGGCGCAACCAGCGTAGTCGGCACAAACGGCGCTACTTTCTACATCACAGGCGTACAGCTAGAGAAAGGCTCAACAGCGACTAGCTTTGATTACAGACCTTATGGGACTGAGTTGGCTTTGTGTCAGAGGTATTGCCCTGTATTTATTGCAAATCCGAGTGGTGGCTATCAACCTTTTGGAGTTGGGCAATGCGCTTCAACAACTGCCGCTTTGATTACTTTAGTTTTCCCTGTAAGTGTTAGAACACCGCCAACAGGAATTACGATTAGCGCAGGTTCGGATTTTTCTTGTTGGCAACCATCCACTTCCGCTACTGCCGCAACAGGAATGAGTTTTAACACCGCAACTTATTTGGCTGGAGTTGTTCAGCCAACTGGAATGAGTGGGTTGACTCAAGGATATGCAACAACTTTATTGTCCAACAATACAGCTAGTTCAAAAATTATATTTAATGGATGCGAATTATGATTGAACCAATTTGGAAATTGATGCCTCTGATGCCAATGCAAACAACACAAGTTGTATGGCGTGAGTGGGAAGACGGCCGTCAAGAATCTTGCTTTGTGACTGCTGAGGAGTATGTCAAGTGGCTTGAGGCTGGAAACACACCAGAACCCGCAGATGAGGTAACACAATAATGGCATCGCTCATAAATTCGGACAACGGCGTATCAAGCGGTTCAGCAGGGCTGAAATCGAGTGCTGACAGTAGCGGGGTGTTGCAACTCCAAACAAATGGTACAGCGGCTCTTACTGTGGACACCTCACAGAATGTGGGGATTGGTACTACTACGCCTACCTTGTATTCAGGTTATACAACATTGCAAGTGAATAATACTAGCACCAGTAAAGGTGTTGTTGCCGTTGGCCCAGCTACAACAGGTGGTTATTTATATTCAGATGGAGGTCAAACCTCTTTAACTTCTTTAGGCGCTACGCCATTAACTTTAGGGACAAACAACACAGAGCGTATGCGTATCCTTACCACGGGAAACATTCTTTCCTTGGCAGGCGGTAGCACCACAGCCACAGGTACAGGCATCGCCTTCCCCGCAACTCAATCAGCATCAACTGACGCAAACACGCTGGATGATTATGAGGAGGGGACTTGGACTCCTGTAATTACACCATCAAGTGGAACCATAACTAGCTATACCTCATCTGGGTTTTATTGCAAAATAGGTAGAGAAGTTTTTGTATATTTTCAATTTAGTATAACAAACATTGGTACTGCCAATGGCACTTATGGTAATTACAGCGGATTACCATTTACATCATCTTCAAGTACAAGCGCGTTTATTGGTGTGTGTAGAGAAAATTCGGTAAATGGTTATCTTAGTCAAGTGACTGTTGGCCCGGGTACTACTAACGGAGCTATTCTTAAATACGACAATACAGGTGTTCTTGTAAATGGTGGACTTTATCTGTGTACCGTTAATTACTTTGTTTAATTTTTAAGGAAACAAAATGTCACTTACCAAAACAACCAACATAGACCAAATCACCGTGACCGAGAACGGCACTGTTCTGTACCGTGAAGCAACACGCATTATGGAAGACGGTAATCAAATCAGCCAAACCTACCACCGCAGTAGCCTGACACCGGGTCAAGACCTGACTGGTATTCCCGCCAACGTGGTTGCAATTTGCAACGTGGCATGGACTGCTGAAGTCATTGCGGCCTACCAAGCTCAAGTGGAAACCAATAAACCTGCTGGAGAACTAAAGTGAGCATTTTACTAGATGGGTCGCTGGGCATCACCACCCCCGGCCTCACCAACACAGGCACAGAGACACTGGTCAACCTGACCACCACAGGTAACACCACGCTTGGAGATGCCACAACAGACACGCTGACTGTTGGCGTGACAGGCATTGTGAAAGATGCAAGTGGTAATGTGGGGATTGGTACTGCTTCGCCAAGTACAAAACTTACGGTTGTTACAGCGACATCAAATGCCGGATTAAACGTAAATGATGGCACTGTAAACACCATTTTATATAACACCGCCAGTACAAATGGCTCATTGGGGACGACCACTAATCATCCAATGGCGTTTTACACAAACAACTCAGAAAAGATGCGTATCGACACTTCTGGTAATGTGGGTATTGGTACTGCTTCGCCAGCGGCATCTTTGTCTGTTACTAAACAAGCTACGGCTTTATCAGGAACTGGTAATAGCTATGGGTTGTATATGTACCCAACAAGTAGCGGCTTGTCATATATTGACTCAATAACCAACCTTACAGGTAATGCGTCACTATCACTCCGTACTTACAACAACGGGACATATAACGAAGTTCGGATGGACTCCAGCGGTAACTTGCTGGTGGGGACTACA
>Ga0214921_10005111_pt1 | contig 18767 bp, 21 predicted proteins | sample LL1505_MetaG_FD_177992 | JGI IMG/M metagenome (GOLD analysis project Ga0214921, IMG submission 177992) | Freshwater microbial communities from Lake Lanier, Atlanta, Georgia, United States - LL-1505 | ecosystem: Environmental > Aquatic > Freshwater > Lake | place: USA: Georgia | collected... | reverse complement strand
GTCCAGCCAAGCACACCTAGGCTATGAGAAAAAATATTGTAAGGATAGAGATTAAGGTTAGTGAGAAGTAACCCTAATAAGACAAAAAAAGTAGCAAACCACTTTAAATTTTTTTTAAAGAATTTTTTTGTTGAGTGAAGCAATTTTTGAGTAATTAACCGAATTTACCTGTAATGTAATCTTCCGTTTCTTTCTTGCTTGGGTTTGTGAAGATTCTATCTGTTTCATCGAACTCAACCATCTCACCGAGGTACATATAAGCGGTGTAATCAGAAATACGCGCAGCTTGTTGCATGTTATGCGTGACGATTAAAATAGAAAGCTTATTTTTTAAGCCGGACATCAATTCTTCAATATTAACTGTTGCTATTGGATCTAGGGCTGATGTAGGTTCGTCGAATAACATAATTTCTGGATCGGTCGCTAAAGCGCGTGCAATACATAAACGTTGTTGTTGGCCACCTGATAAATTAAAAGCTAAATCTTGTAATCTATTTTTCACTTCATTCCAAAGCGATGCACCTTTTAATGCTTCCTCAACCTTATCATCGACTGCGGCCTTTGATTTTTCTCCACGCACTCTTAATCCGTAAGCTACATTTTCATAGATAGACTTTGGAAATGGATTAGGCTTCTGGAACACCATACTAATGCGCATACGCACTTCAATAGGATCAACCCCTTTAGCGAGCACGTTTGTGTTGTCAGGATGAAGAAGGATTTGGCCTTCATAGCGATTACCAGGATAAAGATCGTGCATGCGATTAAAGCAACGCAAGAATGTTGATTTACCACAACCTGATGGCCCAATGAGCGCTGTGATCTTATTTTCATATACAGGAAGGCTTACATTTTTTAATGCCTTGGTTCCATCTGCATAAAAAAAGTTAAGATTTTTTGCTTCAGCTTTTATATGAGGTTTATTTTGTGCCATTTTTTTTCCTGTAAATAAAATTTACCACTTAATATTTTTACGAATCTTATAACGTAACCAAATAGCTGTTCCATTCATCACAAGCGTGAGCATGATGATGACAGCCCCCGCTGCAGCTGCATTAATATGGAATGCATGTTCAGGCCTTGAGAGCCAGCTAAACATTTGAATAGGTAGAACAGTAAATCCAGACTGTAGCCATTCAAAAGAAATAAATGGTGCTACGCCAGTGATAGGTGCTGGCGGCAAGAACGCGATAAATGTTAAGGCTCCCACAGTAATAATAGGCGCTGTTTCACCAAGCGCTCGAGCCATACCAATAATGATGCCCGTCAGAATACCCCCAAATGAATACTGAATGACATGATGTAAAACAACTTGCCATTTAGTCGCCCCTACTGCGTAAGCTGCTTCACGGATGGCAACAGGAATTGATCGAATTGCTTCGCGAGTAGATACAATGACAATTGGTAACATTAAAAGACCAAGTGTTAGTCCAGCTGTGACAATCGTTTGGCCAAGATGAAATGTATAAACAAATAACCCCAATGCTAATAAGCCATAAATAATAGATGGCACACCTGCGAGATTAGTGACATTAATTTCAACGATATCAGTGAACCAATTCTTAGGCGCATATTCTTCTAAATATACACCTGCTGCAACCCCCATAGGCACTGCGGTTACAAAGGTGACTAGCATAATCAGTGATGACCCGACCCATGCTGACAAGATACCAGCATGTGCTGCGCGTCTTGATGGAAAGTCGGTAAAGAATTGATAATTTAATTTAGGGTAGCCATCCATTACAAGATCCACAAACAGAATGAGCAGTGTGATTAGTGCGAATATGATAGTTAATAAACCAATAAATGAAAAAATAAAGTCTTTGCGCTTGTGAGCACGAATCATGGCACGTACTTCGTTAAGCGTTTTAGGCTTGATTAAACTGTGTTCAGAATCCACTTTGATTTTTCTCCATGAATTAATATCTCTCCGCAAATCGTTTGCGAGCCATATGACCTAAAATATTAAATAAGAAGGTAAGAACAAATAAGACCATGCCAGCTGCAAAGATACTCTGGTAGCCTAAACTTCCATGTGGCAAATCTCCCATCGCGACTTGTACGATATAGGCTGTAATTGTGGCTGCACCTTCTATGGGATTGAATGTAAAAGTTGGTTGCTGTCCTGCTGCGATTGCAACGACCATTGTTTCTCCTACGGCACGGCTGATCCCTAAAATATAGGCCGCAATAATGCCGGATGTTGCGGCAGGGGTTACGACACGAATAGCTGTTTGAAATTTGGTCGCTCCCATAGCATAAGAGCCTTCTCGCATGTTCATAGGTACCGCTCTCATAGCGTCTTCTGCCACAGATGCAATATAAGGAATAATCATGATGCCCATGACGATGCCTGCTCCTAACATATTAAACGTAGGTATATCGGGATTTAACTTTTGAAGTAAAGGTGTGACGAAAAGAAGGGCGAAGTAGCCAAAGACGACTGTAGGCACACCTACAAGAAGCTCTAAAATAGGCTTCACACTCTCGCGTATTTTGTGAGATGCAAATTCAGAAAGGTAGATCGCAGCAATCGTTCCAATTGGGATCGCAATACTCAGCGCAATAAAGGAAGTGGTAAGTGTGCCTGATATAAGTGGCAGAATCCCATAGTGAGCATCTTCAAATAGCGGGCTCCATTGTCTGCTCGTTAAGAATTCAATCGTACTGACCTCTTTAAAAAATCCTGAGGCTTCAGTGACTAAAATATAAACAATACCTAGGGTAATAAAAGTGGCAGCAAGGGCCGCAAACATCAAAATAATTTCGATGACGTGCTCAATAAAGTTTCGCTTAATATTTTTTGCGAGCCTCTTACTTATAGGTGGGTCTTTTAATTGAGTTGTTGCCAATTTATTTTTTATTTAAATTTTATTTAAGAAATATTGTATCGCTGCAACGTTAAAAAAAGGCAGCCTTTATGCCGCCTTTTTTTATATTTAACTATTGCTTTAAAAAGCTTTCAGTGCTTAGTCTTTAATACGCTTGATAAGCTCTTCAATTTTTAAACCAACTTCAGGCGTGCCATTGAAACCCGAACCCGCTTTTTTAGCTTGCCAGTGTTTTGATACCGCTGCGTACTCAGAAGTATTGAGTGGAACGTATTTCACTTCTTTAACGAGCTTAGGTGCATTAGCTAAATAGTACTCAACAAAAGCTTTTACATCTTTGTCAAAAGCACCTTTTGTTGCGTGCACATAGATAAATAAAGGACGTGCTAAAGGTTGGTATGTGCCATCCATGACAGTCGCTTCAGATGGTAATACAGCATCTTTTTTATCTTTGGCTACGATAGCGACAGCATTAAGCTTGTCTTTGTTTTCTAGGTAGTAAGCTAAACCAAAGTAGCCTAAACCACCTTTATCACCTGACACACCTGTCACTAAGACATTGTCATCTTCGGATGCTGTGTAGTCTGAACGAGATTTCTTTTGTCTACCGTTGATTGCCTCAGTAAAGTAGTCAAATGTACCTGAGTCAGCACCTGGGCCAAATAATTTCATGGGTTGATTAGGCCAGGCTGGATTTACATCCTTCCAATTTTTAACAGAGCTTCCTGAGTCCCAAATCTTATTGAGTTCAGCGACCGTCAAAGATTTTGCCCAGTCATTACCTTTATTTGTTACCACTGTTAAAGCATCGTAGGCGATAGGTAATTCAATGTAAGCAATACCAGCTTCAGCGCACATATCCATTTCTTTTTTAGAAATCGGACGAGAAGCATTAGAGATTACAGTTTCACCGCGACAGAATTTTTTAAAGCCACCACCTGTGCCTGAAACACCTACAGTCACTTTAGTACCTGTTTTCTTTTGGAAGTCTTCAGCCACAGCTTCAGTAATTGGGTAAACAGTAGAAGAACCATCAATCGCAATTGTTTTATCTGCTGCGTTGATGTTGTATGAGAAAGTAAAGGTTGAAGCAACTAAAGCTGCCAAACCTAAGCTCTTGATTTTGCTAGATTTCATTAAAGGCTCCTGGATTTGTTTTAAGTTATTGAATCTGGAGTTAGTGTATGGATTAATTGTGACAGATATATGACAGAAAATTAAGTAGTCATTTAAATGTATAATTCATTGTTTTAATAGATAAAAAAGCTCATGGACGCAGAAACCCTTAACCTGATTCAGCATAGACTCGATGGATTAAATGAACGCCATCAAGCACTTAGGGGGTATCTTTGACTTTGACGTCAAAAAGTCTCGCTTAGATCAAATTTCAAAGGAGCTTGAAGACCCCTCTATTTGGAATGATCAAGCCAAAAGCCAAACCTTGGGTAAAGAAAAGCGTGAGCTCGACTTTATTGTGAATGGACTTGAGATGCTTGCGATGAATTTGAAAGATCAGTGTGAGCTATTTGAATTAGCTCGCATTGAAAATGATGACGAGACGCTTAAGGTGGTTTTAGAGGAAAGCGATACTTTAGAAAAAAGTGTCGAGGCGATGGAGTTTCGCCGCATGTTTTCCCATCCCATGGATGCGAACAACTGCTTCATTAACTTTCAGTCAGGTAGTGGGGGTACTGAAGCGCAAGATTGGGCGAATATGCTTCTTCGCATGTATATAAGGTACGGAGAACGAAAAGGTTTTAAAGTAGAAGTGCTTGATATTTCAGATGGAGATATCGCCGGCATTAAAAGTGCTACATTAAAAATATCTGGCGATTATGCTTTCGGGCATTTAAGAACTGAAACGGGCGTGCATCGATTGGTTCGAAAGTCCCCCTTTGATTCAGGTAATAGACGTCATACATCTTTTGCAAGTGTGCAGGTGTATCCTGAGGTGGATGATTCGATTGAAGTTGATATCAATCCAGCGGATTTAAGAATTGATACTTTCAGAGCTTCAGGTGCAGGAGGACAGCATATTAATAAGACCGACTCAGCGGTTCGCATTACGCACATTCCAACTAACACGGTGGTGCAATGCCAGGACGATCGATCACAACATCGCAACAAAGCAGAAGCGATGAATATGTTGCGCGCACAACTTTATGCGTTAGAGTTAAACAAACGTAACGAAGAAAAGCAAGCATTGGAAGACGCTAAAACAGATATAGGTTGGGGACATCAAATTAGAAGTTATGTGCTTGATCAATCGCGCATTAAAGATTTGCGCACGAATGTTGAAGTTGGAAATACACAAGGTGTCCTTGATGGTGACCTTGACCCATTTATTAGTGAAAGTTTAAAGCAGGGAGTATAAAAGTTGTCAGAAGAAAATCAACCCATAGAGCAAAATGAAAATCACGTCATATTAGAGCGTCGTGAAAAATTAAAAAAAATAAGAGAAGCGGGCATTGCATTTCCAAACGATTTTCGCCCACAACATTTTGCAAAGACTATACATCAAGAATTTGGTGCTTTAGAGAATGACGCGCTTGAACCTAAAGCAGTTGAAGTGACTGTGGCCGGACGCATGATGCTAAAACGTGTTATGGGTAAAGCAAGTTTTGCAACACTTCAGGATGGATCTGGACGCATTCAGCTCTTTATCTCAAAAGAAAATATTACAAGTAGTGACGCAGAAACTATTTATGAAAATTTTAAACATTGGGATTTGGGCGATATATTAGGTGCGACTGGTATTTTATTTAAAACTAAAACAGGTGAGCTATCGATTCGCGTGAATCACTTGCGATTGCTTACGAAATCTATTCGACCGCTCCCTGAAAAATTTCATGGCTTAGCAGATCAAGAAGTCAAGTATCGTCAACGTTATGTTGATCTCATTATGAGCGATGAAACAAAACAAACGTTTTTAACGAGATCAAAAATCATGAGCGGCATTCGTGCGTTCATGGTAAAACATTGTTTCAATGAAGTTGAGACACCTATGCTTCATCCTATTCCAGGCGGTGCAGCAGCGAAACCATTTATCACGCATCACAATGCACTCGATATGCAAATGTATATGCGTATTGCACCTGAGCTCTATTTAAAAAGATTAGTGGTGGGTGGATTCGATCGTGTCTTTGAAATTAATCGTAACTTTAGAAATGAAGGATTGAGTGTGAGACACAATCCAGAATTTACGATGATGGAATTTTATGCAGCTTATACAGATTACAACTGGCTCATGCAATTTACAGAAGATTGTATTCGTGACGCTGCGATGATTGCATTGGGTAAAACGACCATTGAATATCAGGGCCGTGAAATTAATTTCACCGATCCATTTGAGCGGCTCACTATTGTAGGCGCTATCAAAAAATATGCACCGCAATATACTGATGCGCAACTCAATGATGAAAAATTTTTACGTGTAGAGCTTTTAAAATATGATCACAAAGCTTTTGATCATGCAGGCTTAGGTGCTCTTCAATTAGCCCTCTTTGAAGGTACAGCCGAAGCGCAACTTTGGAATCCAACTTATATTATTGATTACCCTGTAGAAGTCTCTCCACTTGCAAGAGCATCTGACAAAAATAAAGAGATCACAGAACGTTTCGAGCTCTTTATTGCAGGTCGAGAAATTGCAAATGGATTCTCAGAATTAAATGATGCAGAAGATCAAGCGCAACGATTCCATGCACAAGCGAAAGCGAAAGAAGCAGGAGATCATGAAGCGATGTTCTATGATGCCGATTTTATTCGTGCACTTGAATATGGTATGCCACCCACCGGTGGATGTGGCATTGGTATCGATCGGCTTGTGATGCTTCTTACCGATAGCCCTTCGATTCGTGATGTCATTTTATTTCCGCACATGCGTCCAGAAGTGAATCAATAAAAGAGCTTGATATGTACCGTCATCCTGAAATTGATCGTGATAAATTAACACCAAGACAAGCGCTCGATATTTTAATTGAGGGCAATCAACGATTTAAAAATAATGTACTTCGAGAGCATGACATGCTTCGCGTAAGAGATGAGAATGTAGATAAACAACATCCCTTCGCATCAGTTTTAAGTTGCAGTGATTCAAGGACAACCGTCGAACTTATTTTTGATCAGAACTTAGGCGATATTTTTAGTGTACGTCTTGCAGGTAATATTGCATCCAATAAAGCGATTGGAAGTTTAGAGTTATCTTGCAAATACTTAGGCTCTAAATTAGTTATAGTGATGGGACACTCAAACTGTGGTGCGATCAAAGCAGCGTGTGATCATTACAAGGGTGGCAACATCGGTGAGATTGTTGAGCTGATTGATCCCGCTGTTCTTTTAGAAAAAACAATTATAGATAGCCGTGATTCGACTAACGATTTATTTGTGAGCAAAGTTTGCTTTCATAATGTCGAGATACAAATGGAGCGCATATTAAAAAGAAGCTCGCTCCTAACCGAGATGATTGAAAAAAAAGAAATTGGCTTGATCGGTGCTGTATATAATCTAGCATCTGGTGAAGTTGAGTTCGATCAAAATCATACTTATATATAAGTATTGCTAAATCATATTTTTTATTTAAAATTAGTTGCTGTAAGTCTTCCAAGCACCTTTTTGACTCTAGCTAGAATATTGTTGTTTTTTTACAACAAATCAAAAATATATTCAAAAAAACGACAAATAATATTTGCTTGTCATATAAGTGTCATATTGCCCCAGTAATATCAAACCATGTCAAAAGCTATAAGTTTGACTAAATTCGAATTTAATAAACTTTAAGTAAAACTCAAGGGAGTCATAAATGAAATTCAATAATAAATTAGCCGCTGCTGTATCTGGCGCTATTTTGCTTATGGTAGGTCAAGTTGCCTTAGCAGATAGCACGACAGATATCGTTGACGCTTTAGTTTCAAAAGGTGTGTTAACTGAAGAAGAAGGTAAGTTAATCACCAAAGGACATACATCAAAAACAAACGTTACACCTGTTGTAAAAGAAAAAGATGGCGCATACACTTTAGAGAGCGCTAACGGTAGAAACGGTATTTCACTCACTGGCCGAATGCACCTTGATTACAGATTTTCTGATGCTTATGTAGATGGCAGGGGTGATGATAGAGATACACAGTCTTTGGCTGATCAATTTGAACTTAGACGTGCTCGCCTTGGTGTAAAAGGTAAATTCGCAAATGACTTTAAATATGAAATTGTTGGGAACTTGCCAGGCACTGCGACAATCGATGTGGCATTCTTAGATTGGGCAAAATATGACGCGTTCCAAATAAGAACAGGTAAATTCAAGCAGCCATTTGGTCTCGAGCAACTCACCAGCTCTAATAATATTGCCTTAATGGAAAGGTCTTATGTGGATCAAACAGTGCCAGCTAAAAAAGTGGGTCTTCAAGTGATGGGCTCACCAAAAGCAGGTTTTACATACGCACTATCTACGTTTCAGATGCATGACACAGAGAACAACATAAGTGGTGGCGACAGGGCAAGTGGAGCTGCTAGAGGTACAATCAACTTCGCTGAAATCATGGGCAATAAAGAAGCGATTATGCACATAGGCTTAGCAGGTTTAGATTCAACTTACACCGTAATTGGTTCATCGTCTAGTCAAACTGAAAATGGCGTATCTGGATCTCACAGAGCAACAATCAGTTCGTTCCGGACACCCGGTAGAGGCGTAAATAATATATTCAGAGGCCAAGTGGGCGTTGAGGCGTGCGTAACATCAAGTTACAATTGTCCTTCTGAATTTAGCGCAACGGTTCAAAATAAAGCTTATGGCCTTGAGGGTATTTTTGCTTCAGGCCCATATAAGCTAGTGGGGGAATACTCCGCGGGAGATTACAGAGGAACCTCAGCTAACGGTAATATAGTTTCTTATGACACCAAAACTTATTATATAGAAGCTGGTTGGTTCATTACCGGTGAGAAATATGCAAATAGTTACAAGAATGGCGTATTCTCAAGCTTTAAACCTACCAATGACTTTGATATCGACAGCGGAAAATTAGGTGCTATTGAGGCTTTATTTAGAGCTGAAGGATATGATGTAGATAATGTTCAAATGTCTGGCGCTTCTACAAATAGAGTTCAAGGTACCTTATCTCAGTATCATAATACCGGAGCTGATAGAAGCGAATCTCGAGCAAGCGGAACAACGTCAGGTGCTAAAACCTATACAGCAGGTATTCGTTGGATACTTAACCCTAACGTAGTAATAAAGGGTAACTACTCTTACACAAGATTTGACAATGCTTTTGCGCCGGTTGATGTAAACTCAGGCACACAGGTTCTTAAAGATGAGAAGTTGCTTATGTTCAGAACACAGTACATGTTCTAATAGTTATAAGTTAATATAATAAAACTAAAACCCTCGCAGTAATGTGAGGGTTTTTTTATGCTGTCATAATGACACTCTTAAAATTTAAATTTTTGTGAGCTATAAAAATCATGAGAAAATTTTTGCCCATACTTTTTTTAACCTCTTCTATCACTACCTTCGCCGATCAGAATGTGCAAAAGCAATTGATTGAAACAAAATCAAGCGAATGGAATGTTCGTTCATTAATGTCCGTTGGAGATCAATCAATAAAAAATCATTATAGATTTGTCGGCATTCCCGATGGACTGGGTGTTGATAAAGAAAATAATTTGGAAATTAGTATTTACATGAATCATGAAATTGCAAATGATAAAGGTATTGCTAGATCTCATGGAGGCAAAGGAGCATTCGTATCTCATTGGAGGCTCGATTTAAATTCATTAAAGATAACATCGGGCGAAGACTTAATAAAAAAAGTGATGATTTGGAATCGAGATAAAAAAATATTTGAATTGTCTCCCAATGAAAATATTAATCGTCTGTGTTCTGCTGACTTACCTGAAAAATCAGCGTTCTATAACTCCAAAAATAAAAAAGGATTTGATGGTCGGATATTTATGAGTGGCGAAGAGGATCGAGAGGGGGGTCGTGCATTCGCGCATATCATCAGTGGTAAGGAGAAGGGAACATCTTATGAATTGCCATACTTAGGAAAATTTTCTTGGGAGAATGTCGTAGCTCACCCCAATACAAAAGACAAGACCATAGTGATGGGGATGGATGATAACAAAGAGGGGCAGATTTATCTCTACATGGGTAACAAACAATCCAAAGGTAACCCAGTTGAAAGAGCTGGGCTCATGTATGGAAAGTTATTTGGCATAAAAACGAATGCTGATAAGTTTGAGCTTGTAGATCTTGATGATGTATCCAACCTATCAGGTGGTGATCTAGAAAAAAAAGGAACAGATTCAAACATCGCCAGATTTAAGCGTCCTGAGGATGGTGCATGGGATACATTAAATCCTAATGTGTTCTACTTTACGACTACGGACAAAATTGATGGCGATAGCGAGATCATTAAACTTACATTTAATGATATCAATCATCCAGAGGGCGGTGGCAATATCGAACCAATTTTAAAAGCCCGAGATATAGGCGCTCAGATGTTTGACAATTTAACCGTCTCAGACAATGGCAAGATTTTAATTAATGAAGATCCCGGCGATCACGAGCATTTAGCATCTGTCTGGAACTTTGACCCAAAGACAAAAGTAGCTCAAAAAATTTTTGAAGTGAAGCCAGAATATTTTCAAGATAAGAGCCATCCAAATTTCTTAACAATGGACGAAGAACACTCGGGCGTTATAGATATTACTCGCCATGTGACCCATGCGCCTTGGTATAAAAAGTCAGAACGATATTTTTTAGGCACACTGCAAATCCATAAGAAGCTCGATGATCCTGAATTGGTTGAAGGTGGACAGCTCTATTTAATCTCAGGGCCTAAATAGTTGCAGCATAAACTCTACAAAAGATTATTTCTTTTATTATTTCTTTTGAATATAGAAGATGTTTATGCCGCTCGTCCAATGATGACGGACGACGCTCGCATTGTAGAGAGCAAAGCATGTCAGCTCGAGACTTGGTATAAAGACACAAAGCAAGTTAAAGAATTGTGGGCATATCCAGCTTGTAATATTGGCACTAATGCTGAGGTCACCATTGGGGGTAGCTATGAGCGAATGGATGGTGATACTTATTTCGCGAATGAAACTTATCAAATAAAATCCCTCATAAGAACTTTAGAAGAGAGCCCGCTTGCATTTGGCGTAACCCTTGGCAATGGTCGCGACCCTAAACGTATCAATAAAAAAATCGTTCAGGATTGGTACTTGAACGTGCCAATCAGTTATCAGTATTCAGATCTTCTAGTGCTTCATACTAATCTTGGCTTGACACAATTAGCTGATGAGCATCGGCAACAAATGAACTGGGGATTTTCAACGGAGTATAAATACAGTAATAAGGTCGAACTTATTACAGAAGTTTTTAACCAATCATCAAAATACGCATACTTTCAGTTTGGCTTACGCTATTGGATTGAAAAGGATCGTGTACAAATTGATACGACATACGGTAATCGTTTTAATCATTTAGGTGAAGATCAGAATATTTCAATCGGCCTTCGCTTAATATCGCTCCCGTTCTTACCCTAAAATTTATCGCATATACCGAACTATATTAATGAGATTTTCGATCTTTTCTTGAAGTTGATCTTGTACATATTCAAATGCTTTTTCCTGTTCTTCATAAGGCCCTGTTAATAATGCTGGATCTGGAAGTCCCCAGTGAAGCGTTGCAGGATGACCTGGCCAGATAGGACATGTCTCACCTTTTGCGTTGTCACATACCGTAATAATAAAATCCATATGAGGAGCGTTAGGATGAGAAAATTCATCCCAGCTCTTCGACCTTAGATTTTCTTTTGGGTATTTTAATTTAAGAGCAATTTTTTCTGCGATCGGGTGCACTTGACCTCGAGGATGAGAGCCCGCGGAGTAACCTTTAAGAATTCCTTGGCTCAGCGTTGTGATCAGGGCTTCTGCTAGGATACTTCTGGCGGAATTCCCAGTGCATAAAAATAGAACATTAAAGGTTTTATCAATCATAAAAATGATTACTACCTTTATAAAAAAGATAGTAAATAGAATTTATTTACTTAACCAGTATTAAAAACCAAATGACAGCCGCATTGATGAGGCTAAAAAATACAGCCGCACTTCCAATATCTTTCGCACGCTTTGCAAGCTTATGACGTTTGACTGAAATTCGATCGACTGTAGCCTCAATGGATGAATTTATAAGTTCTACAATAATAATAAGCAAGATGCTGCTGATCATAAGACCTTGCTCAATTGGCGTTCCACCCAAATAGATTGCAAGTGGAATAAGAACTAGACTTAAATAAACTTCCTGCCTAAAGGCATCCTCATGTTTAAATGCTGCAAAAGTGCCAGCGATTGAATAGCCAAACGCATTGATGAGACGGCGGAGACCAGTTTTACCCTTGTATGGACTTTTCATAAATGTAGTTAAAAGGCAAGTTAATTACTTTTTCTTTTTTTTGTTTCGATTGAAGTGGTGAAATAGTCGGTTAATTGAAACCGCCCAGATAGCGAAAACATTCAGCGCGTTAGGGTCAAGGTTATGAAGGTTGAAATAAACTGCAAGGCCCCAGAGAATTCCTATGAGTGCGTTTATATTTTGCTCTTTAAACATAAAGCTCCTTTGTTTTGTAATTGAATATTTTTTTATTCGATAGCTATCAATTTATCATAACTACTTGCTTACTTAATTTTAAGGTAATTCTTTCGCCATTCATCTAAAGCTGAAACTGAATCCTTGTATCGACCTATACCTTCATCATCATATTTTATTGTCCAAGGAGCTTCAATTTCCTCTGGTGCCCAGGTGAAATACTTATGAACGTCATCCATTTTTTTAAGTTGAATATGGTAATTTGTCATCTCTATTCCTTAGGAAAAATTTTTACTATTGAAGAGATAATATACGCGCACTTAATTATTTTTTGTGAAATTTAAATAAAGTGAATTCATGATTTTGTAACAAAAATGTCATAATTTTTTGTAAAAATCCAGTGTGATTAAAATACTTATTGCCACGGATTCATTCGATCAAGTGAATGGTGTATCAACCACCTATAGAAGTATACTGAAGTTCTCTAACCTTCAAACCTTTGTCGTCCACCCAGGTATGTTCCGATGGACAACATTTAGGATTTACCCTGAGGCTCAGATTTGTGCCGAACCTTTTAAAGCCTATAAAAAAATCAAATTGATGAATCCGACACACATTCATATCGGCACGGAAGGACCTATTGGGTTAGCGGCAAGAATTTATTGTAAGTTATACAAAATCCCATATACCACCGGCTATCACACTAAATTTCCCGAGTACTTATGGAAGCTCGCTCGCATTCCAAGTCCGATCACTTATTTTTATTTAAAAATTTTTCATCGTGATAGTAAGGCAATCCTTACACCTTCAATGTCATGCAAAAAAGAATTAGAGAAAAAAGGCTTTCATCGTGTGCACGTTTGGACACGAGGAGTAGCAGATACTTTAATTAGCAAAAGTAAGGTGTTTAAAAAATCAGATCGTATCAAAGTGTTATATGTGGGACGTGTCAGTCGTGAAAAGAATTTAGAAGTCTTATGTCAATATCAAGATGATTTCGATATCACGATCGTGGGAGATGGGCCGTGTCTTAAAAAACTCAAGACTCAATATCCCAAGGTAAATTTTGTTGGGTATCGCTTCGGTAGAGATCTTGCTGATATTTATCATACTAGCAATGTTTTTTGCTTCCCCAGTAAAACAGATACTTTCGGAATTGTCATGATAGAAGCATTGATGAATGGGCTTCCTGTCGCTGCTTTTAGGGTCACAGGTCCACAAGATATCGTCGAACACGGTCGAACAGGCTATTTAGGCAATGATTTAAGAAAGAATATTAAGGATTGTATGAAGCTTAATCGGAATAACATTAAGCTTCATGTTAAGGATCGGTGGTCATGGAAATCTTGTATCGAGATTCTTTACAAGCATTTACTCAAACCATGATTAATTCTTCGGTGAAATAATTTCAAAGAGTTTGACGACTTTATTTACTTGGCTAGTATTTTTTGCGATCGCTTCAGCTTCTTTAGCTTCATGCTCAGTAAGTAAGCCCATCAAGTAAACAATCTTGTTCTCAGTAACCACTTTCACAAAAAACGGGGACACTTTATTTTCTTTAAAGAATCTGGCTTTTACATTTGAAGTAATGAGCGTGTCTTGAGCTCGCCCTGAAATAGAGATCGCAGGACCAATCGTCAATTCGTTAGTAATAGATTTGACGTTAGCCAATGATTGAATAGATTTTCCAATTTTGATTTTCACTAATTCCGTTGGGACCTGACCCACAATAAGCACATGACCGTTATAACTTGTCACATTGGTGTGCATTTCGCCTTCAATTTTTTGAATCAATGAGAATGCTTTTAATTCAATATTAGAGTCTTCAAGAATAATCCCGTGTGTTCTTCTATCGGCGGTGGTGTCAATGGCTACTGCACCGCTTCCTATGATAGCTGCAGGACAGCCTGCAAGGAGGGGGAGCAGAAAAAATACAAATATATAGCGGCTTATGGTCACATTAAAAAATGTTTAGCGTAACGAGGATGTATATCTTTCAAGAAGAACATTGTCAAAAAGTCAGCCGTATTAAAGTCAGGATCCCAAGCAGGATCGCCACAAATTTTAGCGCCTACACGTAAGTATCCTTTTAAGAGTGCGGGAGGCTCTACATCTAAATCTTGATTGAGTTCATGGATAGGAAGTGGGAGTCGAGGGGTGACACGGTATTCAATGCCTGATAAATGTGATGCATTAATTTTCTTAGCTAAACTTGCAGCGTAATGGCCTCCATCTCCCATGGGCACGCTTGCGCATCCAATCATGACCTCATAGCCATTTTTTTTCATATACTGGGCTAACCCTGACCAGAGTGCCATAATAACGCCACCTGTTCTAAAATCCTTATGAACACAAGAGCGTCCTACTTCTACCATTTTGTCAGATAGGTGTGTAAGTCTATCGAGATTAAATTCTAGGTCGGAATAATAAAATCCGGCCTCTTTAGCCTTATGTGGAGGAAGCGCGCGATAAGTGCCAATCACTTTTAAAGTTTCTGTGTCACGAATAAGTAAGTGATCACAATATTGATCAAGCACATCACGATCTAATTTTTCTGAATTAGTTGGTAAGTGCGCCCCCATCTCTTCAGCAAATACCTTGTATCTTAAATGTTGTGCCTCTTTTACTTCATTATCTGTTTGTGCCCATGAAATTTGTATAGCATCTTTTTGATTGGGATGGGAAGTCTGCTGCTCTTGTTTTTGAATGGCTAATTCATTTAATAGCGTTAAATCTAATGTTAATTCACTCATCGTAAATCCCTCATAAAAGTTTGTATCACTCTAGAATTAAAATATTTCATTTGTGTGAAGCTAGTTTTAATTTTTTATGACAATGAATGTTTGTGCCAGTCAATAAGCTTTAATTTGCCTTTGTTAGTTTCTACAAGTGCTGTGAGACTCTCCACCCAATCACCATCGTTATAGTAATCAATACCTTCAATTCTTTTTATCGCAGCCTTGTGGATATGACCACAGATGACCCCATCACATTTTTTACGCTTAGCTTCAGCGGCCATAAGTCTTTCAAAATTCTCTACATACTTCACAACATTTTTAATAGAGTTCTTGATGTAAGAAGAAAATGACCAGTAATGAAATCCATACTTGTGTCTTATGCTGTTCGAAAAATGATTAATTCTTAAGATCACGTAATAAAGACTATCGCCAACAAAAGACAGCCATTTAGCGCATGAAATAATATTGTCAAAAAGGTCACCATGCGTTACCCATAATCTTTTACCTAAAAGCGTCGTATGGATAAGATCGTTTTTGATTTCAATATCACCAAATGTCATATTGATAAATTCTCGGCCCAGCTCATCATGATTGCCTGGTATATAAATTACCTTGGAACCTTTTCTGGCTTTTCGCAAAAGCTTTTGAATAACGTCGTTATGTTTTTGTGGCCAGTACCAGCGTTTTTTTAGCGCCCAGCCATCGATGATGTCGCCAACCAGGTAGATAGTTTCTGCTGTATTGTTTTTAAGGAAGTCGAGGAGATATTCGGCTTTACATTCTGTAGTACCAAGATGAACATCTGAAATCCAAATCGCACGATATCGCTTCATAGGTGCGTATTAAATATGACAAGTATGAAAGTTTCATGACAAAACAGTGTCACAAATATGACACAGAACTTCTTTATTATCTCTTACATGAAAACTTTGAAGATTCTATTACATATATTAATAGTGATTCCACTCTGTCTACTAATCCTTATAGCCACGAGAAAACAACAAGAAAGTATCATTCAGTATTGGTGTAAAAGACTTTTAAGTATTTTTGAAATTAAGGTTGAGTTAAAAGGATTTGAAGCTCATCTCTTTAACCAAAAAAAATATTTAATTGTGTCAAACCATATCTCTTGGCTCGATATTATTGTTATCCAATCCATCAAACCATCCATTTTTGTTGCGAAATCTGATGTGGCTTCATGGCCTCTTTTTGGATGGGTAGCCCATATGACAGGGACGATATTTATCAGGCGAGATAAAGTATCTGACATCAAAAAAGCTTTAAAGAAAATGAAGCGACGACTGATGAAACGATCTGTTTGTATATTTCCTGAAGGGACTTCAACAAATGGTCGTTACGTATTGCCTTTTAAAAGTAATTTATTTCAATCATCTATCGATTCAAATAAATCGATCTTGCCTGTTTGTTTAAGGTACCAAGAGCATCTTCATTATTCAGATAAGGTTGCATTTATTGATGATATGTCGCTAGTCGATTCGATTATAAAAATTAAAAAAGAAAAACATATTACAGCAGTCCTTGATGTTCTTCAGCCAATAAGACCCAGAGGTAACAGAAAAGAACTTGCAAGCTATACACACGAGATCATTCAAAAAAACTTATCTCTAAATTTGTCATAAAACTTTCATAATCCCACATTAACCTAATCGAAATATCTATTATGGATAAATGCTATGCCAAATAAAATTAGGTTATACATGAATCAGCTTCATCATGTTGATAGTCATTTATGTATTACATTTAATAGAACGAGTCATAACACTCTCATCAGAAATTTCTTCAAGGTTATAAGCCGTTTAGGTGACGGTGTGTTTTGGTATAGCCTTATGGCATTTATGTTATGTTTGGATCAGGATCGTGCATTATTGCCTGTAAGTCATATGGCATCAGCTGGAATCATCGGCACATTGATTTATAAGTGGCTTAAAGTAAGAACACTTCGCCCACGTCCTTTTAATGTGCATCAGCAGATTTTATTAAGAAGTATACCTCTAGATCAATTTAGCTTTCCATCCGGACACACGCTTCATGCTGTCATATTCTCAATGGTGGCTATACATTATTACCCTATGTTGGCGATTGCATTAATTCCATTCACAATTTTAATTGGATTATCTAGACCTATTCTAGGGCTTCATTATCCAAGTGATGTTCTAGTGGGCGCTCTAATCGGCATTCTTATTTCAACCATTTCTTTTTATATTATCTAAATGAATATACTTTTTATATCTGACGTTTTTTTTCCTCGTGTAAATGGGGTATCTACATCTATCAATACTTTTGCAAAAGAGCTTAAGGCACTGGGGCATCAAGTAACCTTAATCGCTCCTTCTTATGGAGATGAGGATAAGCATGAGGATTGGATTGTAAGAGTGCCTTCCCATAAGATTTATTTCGATCCTGAAGATCGTTTAATGAATTTTGGTAAATTAAAGGCATTGCTGCCATGGATTGAAGAGAGACATTTTGATGTGATACATATTCATACACCATTTACAGCGCATTACGTGGGCATTCACTTCGGTAAAAAATTAGATATCCCTGTGATTGAAACTTACCATACGTTTTTTGAAGATTATTTGCATCATTATCTACCTTTTATTCCACAATTTATTTCAAGGAAACTTGCAAGAACCATATCAAGAAGACAGTGTAATGCTGTAGACGGTATTGTCTCACCCTCAAAGCCGATGTTAGATGTATTAAAAGAATACGGTATTAAGACGTCCGCAGAAGTAGTGGCTACAGGCTTAGATGACTCAAGTTTTGCTAAGGTAGACGGAGAATACTTCCGAATTAGCCATGACATTCCATTAACGCAACCGATGCTCTTATTCGTAGGTCGCGTGGCTCACGAAAAGAACATTGAGTTTTTACTTGAAATGCATGTTAAATTAATTCAAAAACATCCTGATGCATTGTTAGTGATTACAGGCGAGGGTCCAGCAGAAGAATCGATTAAAGCATCTATTGCCAGATTGGGTCTTGTAAATAAAGTAAAGATGATTGGTTATTTAGATCGCAGTCATGAATTGATCGCATGTTATCAAGCGGCTGATGTATTCGTTTTTGCATCAAAGAGTGAGACACAAGGTTTAGTGCTTTTAGAAGCGATGGCTCAAGGAACTGCTGTGGTAGCACTTGCAGAGCTTGGAACGAAATCAATACTCATTGAGGGTGAGGGGGTGTTAATCGCAAAAGATGATACCCATGATTTTGCAGATAAAGTGAGCATACTTTTATCTGATCCATTAAAACGTGAAAGTATTGGAGACAAAGGAAGGCAATACGCAGACGACAAGTGGGGTGCGCATGTCTTAGCTAAGAAAGTGGCTAAGTTCTATAAAAATATAATCACACAAAAAACATCACTCGCGAGATATACGAATACTAGAATAGATAACGCAAAAACGACTGTCTAATAAAGCTCTATCTCGTACTTCCATTCAATTTTTTTCCAATCAGATGCTTCTTTATTAAGCCCAAATTGAATGAATGGATTTTTTTCTAACCAAGCCTTTGAAATTTTTAATTTAAATCCTTTTGCGCTTTGTTGTACTTTGATAAGTGGCAATGCTCCACTTTCTCTTT
>Ga0214921_10005110_pt1 | contig 18770 bp, 23 predicted proteins | sample LL1505_MetaG_FD_177992 | JGI IMG/M metagenome (GOLD analysis project Ga0214921, IMG submission 177992) | Freshwater microbial communities from Lake Lanier, Atlanta, Georgia, United States - LL-1505 | ecosystem: Environmental > Aquatic > Freshwater > Lake | place: USA: Georgia | collected... | reverse complement strand
AGTCCTTGATTGACGCTTTAAAACGGGCTGATGCTGCTGGAGAACTATAGATGTTTAAAAGACCGCACCATCAGCGTATAGCCACTGTCTTGCAGTCATTGAACAGCCAGCTTATATAAGAGCTAGAAAATCCAGGCAAGTCAGATCAACTCTGCGGCATTGCTACCTTAACCCGCTTGGATATGGCCAGCAGCAAACTTTTAGCCAATGCCGATAGATGGGCGGACGCATCGGTTTTCAGCCGGGATGTTATTGATTTAGCCATGATGTCGCCTTCTTCAGAGCTATTAACAACCGCCATTTCTAAGGCGCAAATCGCTTATGGAAATGCTATTACACGTGATCTCAACAAGGCCATTGATAAATTAACCACTCAGAATGATTGGTTTGATCGATGCATTTTGGCAATGGGTATAGATACGCCTAAAGTATTGATCTGGAAAAATTTACAGAGGTTGAAACAGACTGTTTAATCAATGTTTTCTCGCGATGGTCCACCGAACCCTCGCGCATTTGCATAAACTTTTTAAAAAAGTAACCGCCATTGGGAGCGAGGTGACCGCACCCCCCACGGTCCGGCTTTAGTTTTGCTGAACGTTATCGAGCACAACCCACAAGCAGTTATATAGGCTTTGAGCTCTTAGACATTTTGTTTGTTTACTAAACCAGCATTTTTTCAGCACCCCTACTCAAAACGGATTCACAACAGTCACACTCTCCATCGACATACCGTTTTGCATATCTTCTGAAAACAAGGTATCTGCCCCACACAATATGGCAGTTGCGACAATATTTGCGTCATAAAGAGAAATCTGAAACCGCTTAGCCAGTCCAACCGCTTTTTCATGAGAAGCCAGTGTCACTGGTAACACTTCACAAGTGGATTTAAGTGTCTCTAAAACGGAGTCAACGTCTTTCCAAGTCATTTTGAGTTTGCGTAAGCATACAGATGCAACCTCATTGAGCACTTGAACGCTGATCAAACCGCCTGATTGCAAAAGCGCTTCGGCACGATCGGCTTTCACTGTATCGCTTGAGAAAAGATACAAGACAACATTGCTGTCGATGAAAGGCTTGGCCATAGAAGTGTTAGCGGGCGTTAGCCTCAAAACGGTCAAAGTGAAAGTCTGCAGGCAGTCGGCCACGGAATTGGCGCAACTGCGCAAGTAACTCTTTGGCACCGGCTTTCTTGCTCACCTCAAAAGTACGTGCGCCAATCAGGTGAAGCTCAACCTCTTCACCCTCCTTTAAATCAAGCGCCTGAACTAAGCCAGCAGGGAATCTGACGGCCAAAGAGTTGCCCCATTTGGAAACTTGCATCGTATTTTCCTTTTTAGATCTACATTTTAAATTGTATATCTTTTTGTGTACCTTACTGCCACCCGTTATCTTGGCCCGATTAAACCGAAGCGTTTTCATTTTTTTCTTCCACCACAATATATAAAAGAATATTTAAGTTCTAATATAAAAATTAATTTAATATTTAAATACAATTTAATCTTAAGAAATCTGAATTGTTTGCATACAGATTGTTGACAAAATGTATCCCATTTTCTACAATTGATCTTGAAGACTATTTATACAACTGAGGTATTTGACGCATGGTTTGAGTCTTTAAAAGACAAACAAACATCACGACGAATACAAGCGCGTATTGATCGTGCCGAAGAAGGAAATTTCGGAGACCACAAATCCGTTGGAGAGAGCGTGTCTGAGATGCGTATTCACCATGGGCCTGGGTTTCGTGTTTATTTCATCGAAAGAGAGTTCGAAATAGTCATACTTTTAGCAGGTGGCGATAAATCAAGCCAGTCTAAAAATATCAAGCAAGCGCAAGATATTGCGCGACAACTTAAAGGGTGAACTTATGTCAAAACTCAAACTGCGCAAGTGGGACAGCGCAGAACATCTCAAGACCGAAGAGGATATGGCCCTTTATCTAGAGGCATGTTTTCAAGAGGCCGGGGACGACGCCCTCTTTATAGCGAAGGCCCTTGGCAATATTGCCCGCGCTAAAGGCATGTCTCAACTTTCGCGCGACACAGGGCTTGGACGTGAAAGCCTCTACAAAGCCCTATCTGGTGAAGGCAATCCAAGTTTTGCCACAATTCTTAAAGTGACTACAGCTTTAGGAATTAAGTTACATGCGCAGTCTATGCAGACTGCCATTACATGAACATCAACCACTACACCTACCGAGTCACATGGTCTTCAGATGACAACGAATACGTTGGTCTTTGTGCCGAGTTCCCCTCACTTTCTTGGCTAGCCCCCTCCCCCGAAAAGGCGCTCTCAGGTATTCGCAAGGTAGTGGCTGATGTTGTTGAAGAAATGACAGCATCAGGAGAAAGCGTCCCGCTATGGTCCACCGAACCCTCGCAACCAAAGCCGCCGAACAAGGCGTGAGCATTAACCGGCTGGTGTCTGCTAAGTTGGCGCTTTAATCAGCAACTTAATGCTCGCCACCTATATGCGCCGAGATATCCATTGCCCCATGCAATATGCGAATAATCAAAACACCGTCGTCTTCTGCCTTTTAAAATAACGTATCTACCAAATGCACAAGACCGGATACTCTCCCCGAATTCAGGTCGGCATTTATATGTCATAGGTGCACTTGCAATTTTTCTGCATTGGATTCGAATTTCTAAGACAAAGCTATAGGCACGAGCTGGGTTATCTTGCCCGATGTAATCGCCAATAGCTTCTAGATCAGTGGATGCGAGCGGTGTAAACCTAATTTCCATCAGTTTTCAAATTGGGGGGTTTCTTGTATTTGGTTTCTAAACTACCAAAAACGTCTTCTGCTGAAATACTTGCCCCGCTATTGAGTCCAGCCGTAATAGCAGCACGCATAGCTTCATTTTGAAGTTGCAGCCTGTTTTGTTCATCCTCCAAAAGGCGTAAACCAGCACGCACAACCTCACTTGCATTGTTGTAGCGACCAGATTCGACTTGATCGCGAACAAAAGACTCAAAGTGGGTACTGAGGGCAACACTTGTTGGCATTTGGATCTCCTAACTATTAATAATAGTTATTAAATAATACTCTACTGGTTGCTGTCAAGTTCAACCTGGCCCCACTGTGCAGACCCAGTTTCAATCTTGATCAATGAATACTAACTTCGAAGATTTGTCAGATGTAAAAGCGTCGAAAGTAAATGAAACGAGTTTCACTCGCGTTCTTCTCGCCAAGCTCAAATTTCCTTACAAAAGATTACAGAACTACCTTGCTAACGTAGTTGCTTTACTGATCACGGAGTTGCGATATAGTGTCAATATTAATATCATTTCTCTATGAGTACTGTCGAAAAAATTCTTGAGAAAATGCGGTCAGAGCCCGCCAATGTGCGTTTCACAGACTTACAAAAGGTTTGTGATGCATTTTTTGGTAACCCAAGGCAACAAGGAAGTAGCCACATCATCTACAAAACGCCTTGGCCCGGAAATCCAAGAGTGAATATCCAGAACGACAAAGGCAAAGCCAAGTCTTACCAAGTGAAACAAGTTTTACTCGCGATCGAGCGACTAGGAGCCATTACATGAACATCAACCACTACACCTACCGAGTCACATGGTCTTCAGATGACAACGAACACGTTGGTCTTTGTGCTGAGTTCCCATCACTTTCTTGGCTAGCGCCCTCCCCTGAAAAAGCGCTTGCTGGTATTCGCAAGGTAGTGGCTGATGTTGTTAAAGAAATGACAGCATCAGGAGAAAGCGTCCCGGAAGCGCTTTCTGAAAAAAAGTACAGCGGTCGATTTATGGTTCGCGTACCAGCTATGGTTCACCGAACCCTTGCAACCGAAGCCGCCGAACAAGGCGTGAGCATTAACCGGTTGGTGTCTGCTAAGTTGGCGCTTTAAGCAACCAGGATCAATAGCCCCACATATAAAAAAGTTTAAATGTGGCGGATTCAATTTCGAAGCTCAACGCGCTTGAGAATGGATACAAGACAACATTGCTGGCGATGAAAGGCTTGGACATAAAAGTGTTAGCGGGCTTTAGCCTCTATCCGGTCAAAGTGAAAGCCTTCATTTAGGCAATCAGCAACGGAATAGGCTTAATTTTTGCTTACTTGAACAGTGTCAAAATTCCTACTAGCCACATACTTTAGTAATAAATTATTAACAAGAAAATTGGAAATACCGCATGCACCAAGAAGTAATAAAAGTATTCATTGGCTACGACCATGTAGAAAGCGTGGCGTGGCACACCATGGCGGCATCCATTTACCGACAAAGTAGTAGACCTGTAGCTATTGTTCCTGTGAATTTGGCTAATTTAAAAGGAATATTTAACAGGCCCCGGGATCCGAAGCAGTCCAACGAATTCTCTTTCTCTAGGTTTTTAGTACCTTACCTTTGTAACTATGCGGGGCAAGGCATCTTCTTTGATTGCGATCAGATGTTACGAACCGATATTGCTGAAATTTTTTCAGTAATGGAAGAACAGCCTGGAAAAGCTGTTTATGTGGTTAAACATACTTACGAACCTCGAGATGATGTCAAATATCTCAATACTGTTCAATATAAATATCCACGCAAGAACTGGTCGTCTGTCGTACTTTGGAATTGCGACCATGAAAAAAACCGTATTGTGACGCCGCAGTTTGTAAATACAGTTGAGGCACTATCTTTACATAGATTCACTTGGCTAGATGACGATGAAATTGGAGAATTGGATATCAGATGGAATTGGCTAGTAGGTGAGTATGACGATCCGCCCAAAGATGTTAGAAATGTTCATTGGACAGTAGGAGGCCCTTATTTTCATGAGTATGAAGATGCCGATTTCTCTAAGGAATGGTTTGACCAACGGGATGAAATGCAATACTGCCTACAGCGTAAGACCTTTAAAGATGTTGACTAGGTGAATTTTTATTTCATCTCCCTAAGAAATATTGACTATGCTCACCTTGCCTGTTGATGATAAGTTTGTTATTCATCTCAATTACTTCTTTCCTGCTAATAACAATAACCTTTTCAACGAACCTGCTTATTTCAAGTTGCATTCGTCCTCGGCTAAAGACTGCTACTTCCAGTTAGTAAGATCCAAAGACAACCAGGTATTTGGTACCCTAGCCTTCCATGAGATTTCAACTGACGTTTACGTCAGCCCGGGACGTGGCACATTCGGAGGAATCAGCTTAAACGGGGAACTGGAATTTCTTTTGGTGGAGAAGTTTTTACAGGTAGCAGTGAACCAACTGCGCCTACAGGGCGCGCAAATGATACGAATTCGTTGCGCACCGGCCGGACACAACGGTGCGATTTTCGCCATTGTATTCAATGCTCTAATGAACCGTGGGTTCCGTCCTAAGGAACCTGAAATCAATTACGAAATGCGCATTGATGGCAGATCGTTCATCGACCGCATTGAATACGGCAACGTAAAGCGAATTCGTAAGTCGCAGCGCGAAGGTTTCGTCTGCGAACACGTTGACACTGCAAAGCTTCCAGAGGTGTACGCGTTGATCTCAAATAACAGGACACGCTTGCGCGTCTTGGTATCAATGTCGCTTAAAGAACTACGCCAGATGGCTGAGCTCTTCCCTAATTTGCTACACCTTTTTGCCGTCTATCGCGATGCCAGTTGCCAGGAAATGGTGGCTGCGGCGATCTGTTTAACGATAACACCGAGGGTACTTTATGTATTGTATTGGGGTGACGCCGAAAGTATGCGCAGTTTCAGTCCCGTCGCCATGCTTGCAAGTTGCATCTACGATTTTGGATCAAAGCAAGGCTTCAAGCAGCTTGACGCAGGCATCTCTACTCTGCATGGCGAACCTAATCACGGGCTGATTAACTTCAAGAGAAACCTAGGCTTTACAGAGTCCTTGAAACTTGAGATGGTTTGGCTGAAGGGTTCGGGCATGGAGGCAGCAGCATGAAGACGCGACTTACCGATTGGGTGATATACGGCTCCGGCCTTTCTGCTCTTGTGCTCGCTGAACAACTAGGTAGTGCCGGTAGAGATGTGTTGTTAGTGAACCCAAATAAAACTTGGGGAGGCGTTTTCGGCGGCATAAACATTGACGGTGACGTGTTCGATGCTGGCATGACCAATTTTGAATTCGATCTCTTTGGCGAGCCCGCTAACGACATTCAGAACTACCATCCGGATCATAAGCACGATGTAGGCCGCTACGTGCATTTTGTAGAGCGATACCTTTCGCGCTTCGTTAAGACTAAGGTTCTTCCCACGCCAAAAATGCTATTTGCTGGACATATTGTTGAAGACCTGATTATCAGTAACCGCTTTGACGTATTGGAATTCTTGGCACCCCCCATTCGACATGCTATCTGTGCCGAACTTCAAGCTATTGTCGCCAAGCCAAACCCTCTTCACCCTCGAACCAAGAAAGAACCGAATGCGAGGATAGCTTCTGCATCATTTGAACAAGTCTCGCTTGCCAACCACGGCCCAACATTCCATGGATTGTTTATCGAACCGATGTTCACAAAGATTCTTGGAATTTCATCTTCAGAAATCGAGGGAATATTTCACCGCAATGGCTGGGCCCCACTGTTTTATCCAGAGACCCTATTAAGCCAGTTCGGCTCTGCCCCGCAGAAACTCAAGTCGACCTTTTTCCAATATCCGGCCGACCTTAATTTTGGAGAATTCATCGGGCGAATAAGTAATACCGTCAGGGCGCTACCCAATGTAAGAATCATCGACTCCGCTAAAGAGATAGAGATTAACTTGGCTAAGTCCGCTATTCGATTAGGTAGCGAGGAAATTTGCTTCCGTCGCCTAGCTTGGGGAGGTGAGCTCGCCCAGTTGCTTGGTCAATCTAGCGAAGTCGTGCAAACTTCTAAGCGCGCTAGCTTGGACCTATTCTTCCTTAAAGTAAAGGAGAATGGAGTGAGCAATCGCTTCGCAGTAATGATTGATTCCGAAGCTAACTCACCCTTCTACCGCGTCACCAACCAGTCCATATGTTCTGGTGCGCTGACTACGGAGCACAAGTTCATTCTTGAGTGTAATTCTGTAAACTGGCATGAGGAAAGCCCAGAAAGTTGCTTCATACTTGATGAAACCTTACGTCGCTATGGCATCGATCCAAAGGCCGTGGTATTCAAACAGCATCGTAGTTTCAAAGGTGCACTGGCCATCCCGACGACTGCCAAGATGCATGAATTTAATCGCTTTCGCCAGCGTGTCGCAGAAACATTTCCTAATGTTAATCTGATTGGCGCTAGTAGCGGATTTATATCAGTTACGCTCAACGACCACATCATTCAAGCACTTAAAATTGCACAAGAGGAAGGAGTTCTTTCGTGAAATCATTTGTCGACAAAGATTCTCTCAACAAGATCGCCAGGCAGTACCACCTAAATACGGAGGTCAACGACAAGGATTTTGACAAGCAATTTCACAGTCTATGCGCCGAGTGGATCAATAACTGGCTCGCACCGGGTAGCCGCGTGCTCGAGATGGGCTTCGGCGAGGGTAACTTAACAGGCCAGTTGCTAGCGGCGGGTATGAAAGTTGATATTATTGAGGGCGCTGAACTCCTTGTGGAGAATGCACGTAAAACTTACGGTGACTTGGTTCGCGTTCACCACGCACTATTCTCAGCATTCCAGCCCGACTGTGAATACGATGCCATTTTGGCCACTAACATCCTTGAGCATGTCTCTGACCCTGAAGAAACCTTAGCAAGCGTAAGCAAGTGGTGTAGCCAGAATACAAGGGTTGTAGTTACCGTACCCAACGCCGGTTCAATTCATCGCCGGCTTGCGGTGTTAATGGGCATTCAGCCTAAACTGGATTCGCTAAGTCCTCGCGACCACATGGTGGGCCACTTACGCGTTTACGATTTTGAACAACTTAATCTCGAGGTATCCAAAGCCGGTTTTCAGATTATTGATCAGAAAGGCTTCCTACTAAAGGTACTCCCCAATTCGATGATGACCAACATGTCAGAGGAATTAGTAAAAGCTTTCTACGCAATTGCCGACCAGCTCGATATTCGATATTTGGCGGACATGGGAGTAGTGTTAAGGCTAAAGCAATGAGCTCTAATAAGCAGCCAGAGTTTCGTAGTGGCTTGGTCCTTAATCCGGATAAATTTTACTCCCCAAGCTACAGGATCAGCCCTTTTCGTACCGAGGACGTAGCAGCCAACTTGCAATTGAGGCAATCAGATTTAGCGCTTAAGGAGCTCGACCGCCGATTCGCTGGTCGAAAATGGTGCTTTACCGAAAGCGGCAAGGAAGGTATTGCGCTTGCTCTTGAAGCGCTAGCGCTGAAATCGGGCGATTGTATAACGATCCTAACCACCAGTGGAAATTTCTACATCAGCGGATGCGTGACTCGAGAGATTGAAAAAGTATGCAATTGGTCTCGCGAGATTCAGGACAACACTACTGCGCTTTTCGTTAATCATGAATTCGGCTATCCCTACCGGAACTTGTCGGAACTGCGTCGTTATGGCCTGCCAATAATAGAGGATGCCTGCCATTCTTATCTGGCTGATACTTCTGCTTGTGACATGGGACGCGTGGGTGACTTTATTATTTTCAGCCTGCCCAAAATATTTCCGTTGCAAATAGGGGGTGTCTTGTCTTTTGATCCTAGTTACAACTTAGAAAGTCGAATACAACGCGGAGGCGAACAGGAGACCTACATCACGAAAGTGATGTCGCACTACATCCCTGAATTGGAAATAACACGTGAGCGAAGGCTAGCTAACTACTTTCATCTGGCGCAGCTATTTGCTACGCTTGGATGTTACCCGCGTTTCGAATTACTACCTAACGACGTGCCGGGTGTATTCATCTTTACCTTGCCCATGAACATCGACCTGGCTGCATTGAAAGAACACGTAATAGCCCACGGAATTGAGTGCAGTGTGTTCTACGGTGAAAACGCATTTTTCATTCCAGTGCACCAGCGTCTGTGCGAGGCCGACCTAGCTTATTTTCACAGCGTTTTTTCCTCCTTTATCGCTAGGCATTGATATGGTATTCATTGAAAAGGAAAACAAAAATCTACAAAAGTATCGCGAACAACGTATTTTCACGTCGTCGGCGCGAGCAGCAATGACCTTCATACTGCAGGCTAGGAAGAGTGCTGATCCGCGAGGTATCTTGTTGCCGGCATACATTGGACTATCGAAGATCGAAGGTTCTGGGGTATTCGATCCCATCCGCACCAGCACCATCGACTTTGATTTTTATCCCGTTGATCAGCGCTTAAGGCCAGATCTGGAAGTTTTGGAAAAGCTGATGAGCAGTGGCGCGTTTCAACTTGTATTCTTGATACATTATTTCGGCTTGCCGCAGGTAAATGTTGATGATTTAGTCGCACTGTGCCGGCGATATAACGTGCGGTTAATCGAAGATTGCGCGCATACTATACTGGGCGGTTTAGGAGGGCGACGCTTGGGAAGTTACGGCGACTACGCAATCTTCTCTATTCACAAGAGTTGCGCGACCTTGGACGGCGGCTTCCTGCTTGACCATACTGGCCAGCTTTGCAGCGAAGATTTACCAGAGCAATTCCGTATCTCCCCGACAACATTAGCTGAATTCGCCAACACCGATCTTTTATCGTCTTCGCTTCGGCGCCTGCGAAACTACCAGACGGTGGTGAAATGGCTTAGCTCGATACCCCAATTGAAGCCAATGTTCGACTTCGTACCCGCTGGAGCGATTCCGTTGAACTGCCCTGTCATCGTCGCCGAGGGAAAGCGAGAACAACTCTACTTCAAACTAATCGAACGCGAGATCTTGCCGACTGCGCTTTACCATACTTTGATCCAAGAAATTGATCCAGTGCGTTTTCCTCAATCGCATTTTGTTTCCTCAAACATACTGAATCTCCCCACACATGCTGATATTGACGAGGATGACTTGATTAGATACCAACAAGTGTTACAAGAGGCAATCAGCGAAGTATTTTCGATATGACACACCAAGAAAAAGAGCACTGGCCCAGCTTCTGGGCAGAGTACCAAAATAATGTTGCCAACAAGGACGAGCAATCACAGGTACTTCGCACACGGAACAATCAACCAATTGATCAGCGTAAATGGCAAATTACGCTAACAACCCTAGGTCAGCAGCTTGAATTGCAAGCTAACGACATTCTTCTCGACCTCTGCTGCGGCAATGGACTTTTCTGTGCAGCGTTCAATGATCGGGTGGCTCTCATTGAAGCGGTGGACATCAGCCGAGAGCTAACTGAACTTTTGGCCAAGCGCAATCTACAAAACGTTACTGTTAGTACAAGCGATATGCGGGTTGTGCAATTTTCGGATAATCGATTTACCAAAGTGCTTTGGTATGCGGGAATACAGTACATAGACGAATCAGACATAGTCTCAATGATCCGGCGCATTCGTTCATGGATGAAGCAAGACGGCATCTTGATGATAGGCGATATCCCTGACCGCTCTAAGCTTTGGGACTACTTTAATGATGAGACGCGTCGTGCGTCTTATTTCAAAGGACTGGAGGAACGCAAACCCATAATTGGATCATGGCTTGAAGCTGATTGGCTCGAACGTCTCTGCCTCGCCAGTGGTTTCGTATCTGCTAGCGCAGTGCCTCAACACGAAGAATTGATCTACTCTGACTTTCGCTTCGATCTGATTGCTCGAACATAGTTCTACGCTCTTGATTTTTCAAGCTGGGTATCCTTCCATGTTTTGATTCAACATCAAACTAAAGAGCCTGAAAACCTTAGCTAATGCGTTCGGGTACACCTGAAAAATTACGAGTCTGAACTTTTCGAATCGTAAGGTTAGCTCAGTTACCCAATTTCCTTAGAAATTACCATTTCTCAGTCTTTTGTAATTATTTCAATTACACACTGGGAAATCTTATTAACTTTATGGAGTGATAAACCAGGGTAAATGGGAAGGCTTAGTACCTCGTTGCTTAGCTTCTCAGCTACCGGAAATGAGCCAAGTTTGAATCCTAGCCTTGCATAGGCTTTTTGAAGATGAGGGGGCTTTGGATAGTGGATTAATGTACATACACCAGCCTCAGATAAAAGTCTATGTAGCTGATCTCGTTTTCCAAACTTAACTACAAATAGATGCCAAGCGGACTCAGACCAACTTGGCAAAGTAGGCACAAGTAACCCATATTTGGAAAATTTTGAAAATTTTTCCAAATAAACATTAGCTATTTCTAAACGTTGTTTATTCCAGTGATCTAGGTGACGAAGCTTCACACGCAGTAAAGATGCCTGCAAAGGATCCAGTCTACTGTTAAAACCCTCTATTTCATGTTCGTACTTTTGTCGGGAGCCATAATTCCTGAGCATTCGAATCGATTCGGCAAGACTCAAATCATTAGTAGTTAATGCTCCGCCATCGCCGAAAGCTCCAAGATTCTTGCCTGGATAAAAACTCCACGCAACCGCATCGCCATGACCACCAACACGTCTTCCCTTGTAACGTGCACCATGGGCTTGAGCGGCATCCTCTAATACCTTGATTCCATGTCTGAAAGCAAGTGCTAGTATTGGATCAAGATCAACTGGTTGCCCGTAAAGATGTACCGGAATAATTACCCTTGTTCGAGATGTAATAGCCTTCTCAATGGCTTGAGCAGAAATTGTGAAAGACCCGTCCTCTGGTTCTACCGGAACTGGAATTGCTTTGCACTCAGTTACTGCAAGCCAAGTGGCGATAAAAGTGTGGCTCGGCACAATTACCTCGTCACCTGGTTGAACACCCAAAGCAATGAGCCCTATTCGAAGAGCATCTAGACCATTACCAAGTCCAATCGAATAGCCAGCCTCACAAAAGTCTGCGAACTCTCGCTCAAAAGCTTCCAACTCTGAACCCAAAATGTAGGTGCCCGATTTCACAACCCGTTCAAAAGCAGAATTTAGGTCTTCGCTAATAGAGTCATGGATCGTCGATAAATTAAGAAAAGGAATGGACTTCATAATTTGGTAGCGATAGTATGAAGGAATTCCTTGTAGTCACGGATGTAATCCTCCTCCTCATAGTGGGCGGATGCTAAAACCATACATACTGAGCCGGATGAGAAATTATCTAGCGTACGCCACATTAGTGGACCTACATAAAGGCCGTAATAAGAGCGATTAAGATGGAAACGCTTTTCAATATATCCATCGAACAGCACAACATCAAAGCTCCCAGACATTGCAATAATCAGTTGGTGAAGATTTTTATGTGCGTGGGAACCGCGAACGGAGCCGCCAGGAATATCATACATGTAATATGTTCGTTTTATTTGAAAGGGTATTTGAGACATTCCCTCAATGAAAGTCAAATTACCATTTACATCAACAATTTTTGGTAATTCAATGATCTTACAATCTTTAATTGCCATTTTTACTCCTTGTGACATTAGCCGTCAAATTGATAAGTTTTGAATTAATTTTGCATCAGAATTATTAATTTAAAAATTATTAAAGGATATAAATAAAAAATAAACCCTAAAAAGCGAAAATAAGTAACCAAGTTTCATAGGGGAAATTTAATTTCGATCGTCTTTATTTATATTTTAGAAAAGGATTTTTTAAGAACCGATATCACTTCACCAGCATCAAGATTGGAATTTTGAAATTGTTTTAGCTTTTTTTCAAGCACATTGATTAATGCAGTTTTGCGAAAAGAAGGATGCCAATCATTAGCTACAGCAGTAAGTTGCCTAGTCAATTGATTTTCGACTTGGGAGCCCCGAGAGTTTGGTATTACTGCCAGTAACGAAATAATTTGCTTAGAAAATTTGGTGCGTAATGGACGTTCCTGAGCGTATACAGCTAAATTATGAAAAACCCCCCAATCATCAACGCCTCTTGATTCCATCTTTGGGATTTCCTTTAAAAGACTAGTTCTAAGAATAACTCCCTGAAGCCATAATGCTCCAGGCATAGTTGCTATTTGATAATAAAAATGATCCTCGCTTAAGTTATCCGCCTCCGTAAACTGATTATTTCTCAATAAGATCTTATGCTCATTCGATGTTCTTGGTGCACCCAGGATTAATTGGTCAATGATTGCCAATTCTGTATGTGCGCAATTGAAAACGCCAACATCAACAGGTTCGCTAGCCAGTACCCCCATTGCTTTAAGCAATTCTTCTTGAACTATAAAATCGTCCCCGCCCAAACAAAGAACGTACTGACTAGTGGCTTTGGATGTAAGTAAAGCGAAATTGCCAATAGGGCCAAGGTTGCTTTTGTTTTTAAACACCTTAACATTATGATGCCCGTGAAAATGCTTTGATAGTACATCATAGGTGCCGTCCTGCGAAAAGTCATCTTGTATCAGAACTCCAATTTTGTTAGATACATAAGATTCAATGTTCGTAATGATTCTTTTACAAAACTTCTCTTGGTTGTAGACTAGTATGAGAACTTGTAGCGGTCTCAATGCCTCAGGCAATGTACTTACCGAAGTTACATCGATATTTTGAATAGGGGCAGAATTTACCTCACGATTTATTAATGCAATCCATTCTTCAGCAATCGCCTGCTTAGTAAATTTCCCTAGAATATTTGCTTGAGCTTCCTCTAAGCGGGTGAAGTAATGCCCGGGATCCTCAATCAGTTTAATAAATTCTTCGCTTCTAAGGTGGGCGAAATATGATTTGTAAGGTTTATAAGAATATAGAAGATCAGCTGCTACAGGCAATCCAAGCGCCATCGCAGTAAGTAATCTATTTGAGCTCGCTCCATTTTTTCGAGGATCATCTATACCCGCTGGCAATAAGCAAAAATCAGATAAAGATGCAGCTTCTACTAAGTTTTCTTGACTCCAGGGCACAACGTTGATATCAAGAAAATCTAACTCGGGGCAGGTTAGACGTTGTACATACTCTTGATTGAGAGGATAAGCATTCGTCATAATAATGAGTCTTAACTTACTTTCTAATCTGAACTCATTTCGTAAAAATTCGATCAAATAAGGTAAATTCGAAGCGTGCCCGAACCAAAGAGCAGTCAATTGCTCATTTTGCCTGACCCTTGGCGCTCTGACGCTGACTTCTATCGGGTCTTCAATAATAATTTTTTGACAGCTTACAAATTCATTCAGATGAGTAGCCAACATTTTTGAACTACAAACAACTGTATCAGCCAGGGGTAGTGCTTCCGCGTAGAAGCGCGAGGCCGCGCTATCAACAGCCAGATGATGGTCGGTATAGTCAACAAGAATACGAACACCTTCCTGCTTTGCCTTACGAAGGTGTTGCATCCAACGCATTGGGCGCTGTGTATCACTGATGCCGTCAATTTTTCCTACGATTACAAGATCTGAGTTAGTGGGTTTATGACCATCAGAGAAATCTATTTTGTACCCGTGTTCTTTTGCAGCTTTTGCACTAACTGCAGTTCGTAAACGAATTGACGCTAAATTGCTTTGCTCTAAATCTTGAATCCTACAATTAAGTATAGGACATAGCCATTCGATTTTTTTCATCCGTTATTTCAATTTCATAGTAAAGATAGCCGAATCTTTGCTAGTTTGGAAAGTTTTCATTGGCTCTTGCACGGTAATCTGTTTGTATTGAACGCCCCCTTTTTACCTCGGAGTCTGGTCTGTCAGTTGTGTAATAGTAGAGCGCAATTGAATTACGGCGTATCTCCTGAGGGCATTGAATCGGATCAGGGTGCCCGTGAAAAGAGGTGTCAGTCGTACTAAAAACTGCCAAGCGGTTAAAAGTAGGCGCTATCCTCTTAGCGCAATGGGTCATATCAGCGTCCCAAAGTTCTAAGTGTCCTCCCCATTCTTCTTTCCAATTACTATTTAAATAAAGCAGAACATTCACACGACGATGGAGTTGTAGTTTTGCATGCCAGTTGAAGTCAGCATGTATTTTCAAAAAACCTCCAGAACCAATACTATGGAATCCCCCACCTTCAAGATAAGGGTCTGGGATCAAATGAGGAATTCCAGTCATCCCTTCAAGAAGTCTTAAAAAATCAGGCTCATTTAAAGTTTGGATTAAGTTCCTAGAAGAAGCTGGTAATTTTCTCGGGGTGCCGCAATACCTTTTTTTGACACTGCCATGAAATTGCTTCTCACCATCCCAATCAGTAAAGTTTGAAATTTCGTTTTCAACTTGCGCAATTAACGTTGCATCAAATAAGTTGTCAATGACAATGTGAGGGAACGGGCTTCCGCTTAAATAAGTTTTGTTTAAGGCTAAGGTGTCCATGCTTATAGTTCTCCGTTGACTATAACTAAGTATCAATCAATTAAACTCTATTAAGCATATTTTATGCCACCAATGAATCCAATTCATTGACACCCAGCAGGCTAGGCCTAATTATTGCTTGCATCCACAGTATTATGAAAATAGCATCGATGGCACATAAAAAAAAAATACCTAATTCGCAAAAACTTGCGGGTTCTTCTTCGCCTCTCAATGTTTGGTTGGCTAAAGTTCTAAACAAAACTGCTTCAGAAAGTATTAATGAAATACTTTTTAAATACCCCAAAAGTTGTATTATTTATTTAGAGGCTTTGGCTAAAAATTATCAAAAAAATGGTAAATTTCTTGATTCTGCACTTTGTTACAAAGAGTTGGTTGTTCGCCGTGAAGCGGCGATTAATGACTTAATTAATTTATCTGTCGTTCTCTTCATGGGCGGTGAAATGCTGGATTCATTGACATACGCCCGCATGGCATATGTTAAGGACAGCAAAAGCATTACTACTACCAAAGTATTCTTGGAGTGCCTGATTAGCACAAATCATCCTCAGGAAGCTTTGGATATAGCCTTGGAAAAACTAAAGGAGTCGCCAGCAGATATAGATTTAAGGGTTGCGGTTGCGCAGTCCAAAAGATTATTAGGAGACTGGGAGGGTGCAATTGAAATACTAAACGAACTATCTTCCCATACCAATGAATTTAAATACAGTCTAATGTTAGCAGATGCTATTGGAGAAATCGACTCTGGCAAGGCATTGCCAATTTACGAAAAAGCCCTCCTTAATGGAGAACTTTTTTCACCAATATTCCACTACAACCTTTCACTACATTATTTGAGAACGCGACAATTTAAGAAGGGCTGGCCCTTATATGAGTTCGGGTTAGATAGAGAAGTAGGTTTATATGGTCGCAAAGTGCCATACAACCTTAAGGGCATGTATAGAGCAGATTTAGCTCAAGATTCTGATCCATCTGATTTAACTGTTGTCTGTTGGGAACAAGGAATTGGTGACCAACTTGTTTGCTTGAGTGCCATTGAAGAGGCTATGAATGACTTCCCGAACATGGTTTTGGTTTGTGAAGGTCGCATGGCTAGCATTATTAGTAGATCATTTCCTAATCTGCAATTGTCAACTGGTGGGAATTTTGGGGGAAGTTCTTTTGGCGAAACTGGTCAAAAACTTGGCTATATGCCTTTAGGCAGTATGCTAGCAAAATACAGGCCAAACACCGAATCTTTTTTGGTTAATAGAAAACCATTCATTGCTGTAGATGCTGACTTGTATTATTTCTATCGAGATCGGTTGAAGCAACTTTCAAACGGCAGAAAAATTTTAGGCATTTCTTGGCAGTCCAATGTGGCTGCTGCCAACACTGCAAAAATCAAAGGCACCCAATTTAGTGACTGGTTAGGAATATTCAATAAAAATACTTTAATAGTTAATCTGCAATACGGTAATACATTAACCGAACAAGATATTGCAAAAACCTATAACCTCGAAATGGTAAGTTTTAATGAATTGGACTTCACCAAAGAACTAGATCATTGGTTAGCACTATCTGCGGCATGCGACGGCATTACGTGTATTTCAACGTCCTTAGTACATTTTTCTGGAGCTTGTGGACAAAAAGTGGCTGTAGTGATGCCATACAACCAAGGACATTGGTCACTGGGCGTTTCAGATGATGAGTCAATCATCTATCCGAATGTAAGACTTTTCCGTAAACAACAAAATGAAAGCACTTCGTTACTTATACAAAGGGCATCGGATCACATCACAAAGGACCTTTCATGATGACACAATTAAAAATTTCTCCTTCGCAATCATCAGCTGTAGCTGATGAAAAAAATGAAATTAAATTTTTGACTTCCTATATTCAAGATAAAAAATATGCTTTAGGTGCAACCAAAGCCAAAGAACTGTTAGCGTTATATCCAGATAATTTGCAAATTAAGAAAAGCTTAGCCTTTTGCCTGGGAATGTCCGGTGAGCTACTTGAAGCCAAGTCGAATTGGTTGCAATTAATTGAACTTGACCCATATTCCGAAGAATATTTATTAAATCTATCATTTGTTGAGCAAAAGTTAGGAAGACTTAATGCAGCTATTGGTTTGCTTAAGTTGGCAGCTGAATATCACCCTGATAGTGCCAAACCATGGATGAGCCTTGGCGAAGCATTCACATTAAACGGAGATTTACAAAGGTCAGTAGATTCGTCACTCGAGGCTATTAAGAGGCAACCTGAAAACCCTGAAGCTTTTCAAAACTTAGGCTCAAATCTTTTTTCTCTTGCGATGTTTAATGAGGCTCAGCATGCTTTTGAAACAGCCATATTACTTAACCCTAACATTCAAGAAGCCAAAAGCAGTCTAAGTGCTGTCTTATTTAGAAAAAACCGAGCTAACGAAGCAGCTGAATTACTTGAAGATTTAATATCGCAGCACTGTCCTTCAAGCCGCATGTCACTAGCTCAACTTAAGTGGAATGCAGCATTAATTCAATTGCGATTAGGGAATTTACAAAAAGGGTGGGAATATTACGAAGAAGGATTTAACCCCGATGTACAAAGTCTAAAAACTCGCGCACCTAACCGTACTTTTGCTGTCCCTCGCTGGACACCTTCTTTACCTAAAAGTCAGACTGTTTTGGTATGGCGAGAACAAGGTATTGGAGATGATTTGATTTTTTTGACTTGCTTGCAAGATTTGATAGACGAGGGATATAAGCCATTGGTCGAGTGCGATTTGCGAATGATCGAATTGTTTAAAAGAAGCTTCCCTGGCGTTGAAGTACGCGAAGCGATATATCGGATTGATTATCCGCATGACTCGCCACATCATGACTTTGATAGCCATTTGCCTATGGGTTCGTTGATGATGCATTTCAGACCAAGTATAAAAAGTTTTGAAAAAACTACTGGCTCTTACCTTAAAGTTGATCCGATTAAATTGAAATTTTGGAACACGCGCCTTCAAACAATTCGTAAATCCAAAAAACTAGTTGGTATTTGTTGGCGTGGTGGACTAACCGATGCAGTTGGTAAATTAAAGTATTCGAAGTTAATGGATTGGGGATATTTGTTGAGTTCTAATGAATTTGAGTTTGTGAATCTTCAGTTTGGGGAGTGTGAAGAAGAACTTCGCGAAGTTGAAGTCGCTATGGGTATTTCGATTCATAGGTGGAGTGATTTGGATTTAAAAAATGATATTGATGATGTTTGCGCCTTGATATCTAATTTAGATTATGTAGTTACCATTAGCTCAGCAGTTTGGGCAATATCTGCAGCGTTAGGCAAAAGAACAAGCTTACTTTTGGCGTCGCCGCATTGGACTATGTTTAATCTTAGTTATATTCCTTTTTTTTCGTCAGTTAAATGCTTTTGTGCAAACGATAACTTATCCTTTTCGGATGTACTACCTCAAGTTAAAGAGCATCTATTACCATCATAAAAAAACCCGGGCCGAAAGACCCGGGTTGTTATTGAATAACTTATTAGATAGTTACTTCAATAAGGCTAGCACAGACTGCCCTTGCTGGTTCGCTTGCGCGAGCATAGCTGTGGCCGCTTGGCTAATGATTTGCGACTTTGCCAAATTGGTGGTTTCTTGCGCAT
>Ga0214921_10005109_pt1 | contig 18778 bp, 15 predicted proteins | sample LL1505_MetaG_FD_177992 | JGI IMG/M metagenome (GOLD analysis project Ga0214921, IMG submission 177992) | Freshwater microbial communities from Lake Lanier, Atlanta, Georgia, United States - LL-1505 | ecosystem: Environmental > Aquatic > Freshwater > Lake | place: USA: Georgia | collected... | reverse complement strand
AGAACACAGGAACTCTATCCGTTGAGTTACTTTCCCATAAATTAAAAGAAATGTCAGCGCCTGGAGGCGTTCGTTAAAATACGTAGGCCAGATGATTCGAGATCAGCAGTGCTATGGATTGCACAACCAAGTCATAAAAAATATCAGACGAGCAAGTTAGCGATTGAGAGATTTTATTCCTTGATGTAATAACTCTCAATCATTCGGCTCGAAATGATTTTCGGAAAAGGGCTTGAAGCCTCATTGCTGGTTCGTAGCCAGCAGCTCTATTTATTGAACTATCCGAAGTTAAAGTATCCTCCGCCAGAATCGAACTGGCACCTGGGGCTTCGCAGGCCTGCCCCGCTCTATCCGATTGAGCTAGGAAGATGAAATTGGTCCAGGCTTCGCCTGGGAAATCGAGCAAGTGTGTCAGGTGTCGGGAATTTGCTATAACCGACAAAATTCGGCTCGAAAGGGACTAAGTCCCGCGTTTATTGGCTTCTCACCGAATGAACGACGAGACTATGTAAAATGAACAGGATTGAATTAGTGTCACCTTTTAATTAGATGTCAACCAGATGCTGACACTTTAATGTAAGTAGTCATAAATTTATGGTAATCAATGAGATAGAAATCAGTCATAACACCCTTTTCACCATATCCCCATGTCACCTCGCCCCCTCGCGAACTAAGTTCGCGCCCCTTGTCACCGTGTCACCTTGCCAACTTGTCCCCTCAAACGGCTATACTACTTTCTTTAATAATCAATCTGAAACTGGTCGCACTACTCTAAAAACATAACCATAACTTCATCGAAAATAATCCCATTTTATTTATGACTAAAACCTACCCAATCATTTTTGAGAATAACCACATCCTGATAAAGATCGAGGGGAGACTCTGGGTTTATGACACAGGCTCGGAGCTGACCTTTGGTACTCACGACGTGAGCTTGCTCGGTCCACCACAGTCCACGCCTCGTTCATACAATGGAATGGTTTCGGCGGCTGATATTTCCAAATTCATCAACATCGACGTCGCGGGACTTCTCGGCACCGATATCTTAAATCACTACGACCACATCATTGATCTCCAAACAAACACTCTAACGGTGAGTGATAATGAGTTGGAAGTCGACGGCGTCGCTCAGCCGCTCGAATTCTTCATGGGCCTCCCTACTCTCTTCGCGATGATTGAGAGCAGACCTCGTAACTTCATTTTCGATACCGGTGCACCCATTTGCTATTATCAGGGCGACATCCCACCCAGCGCCACACCTGGGCCTATCATTAAAGACTTCCATCCAGGCTTCGGTGAATTCGAATCCCCAAGCAACTTCTTCAACATCGAGCTCTTCGGTGTCCGCCATCGCCTACAATTCGGCAGACTCCCCGATCTCATGGGCATGGCCTTAGGCATGACCAAATGCGACGGCATCCTCAGCAACGAACTCATGCGCAACCGTGTTAGTGGCTATTTTCCACGTCGTAAGGAACTGGTTCTTCAGTCTTAACCCGCTTGTCACCGCGTCACCTTGCCCACGTGTCACCTAAATTTGAACGGCTACTTCCCCCGTCGTAAGGAACTCATCCTACAACAATAAATATGCCTAACAACCACCACACATGGGCAAAGTATTATGACGAAGTTAATCGCGAATGCTTCGGCGCATACTACGATCAATTAACCGATTTGACACTGAGGGAGATAGAAAAACTTGGAGTCGGTCTATCAATTATTGATTATGGTGCAGGTACTGGAAGGCTATCAATTCCACTAAGCGAAAAAAATAATGTAGTAGCGGTTGAACCATCCGATTCGATGCTGAATCAACTCAAAATCAAAGATAGCGTCTCAAAATTAATTTCAGTTCATAATTCAATTCAGGGATATACAAGCCCTGTAAAGAATGATTTAGCCTTAGTACTATTTACGGTAATATCTTATATTATAACCGAGGACGAACTTAGAGTTTCATTTCAAAACGTTGCAGATTCATTAAAGCCGGGCGGCCGACTACTTATCGATGTACCTCAAGAGATACTTTTTAGAAATAGTTTTCGTGAAACCAATATCCTACGCAGAGATATAAAATTCAAGGAACTAGGCAACGGAGTCTACGAATACTCCGAAAATACCAAAATTAGAGACTACAACTATACAGATACTTTCAAATTGAGGCTTTGGAGCACCACAGAACTCCAGTCAGCACTTGAAGTAGCTGGCCTAGAGATAGAAAAAGACCTCTCGTCCAATTTCCCAATGGCTGGTGCCTACTACTGGCTCTGCCGTAAAAAATAAGCCGCGCATGCTTCGCGTCCATAACTTTCCCTTGCTCACGAGTCCCCCCGCGGCCCCAAGCCACGCTTAATCTATTAAATTAAGCGGGAAGCTTTTGCGTAACTTGCCGATAGCCTGGTTATTTTAATATTATACAATAGTTATATTGCTTGATCTTAAATCGCTTATTTTCATATTCAAAATATGTCGCGTGTTTTTGAATACACAGAACTTGATGAAGCCCCTTTAATTGTAGGTGCATTATACAAAAATCACCAAAATATAGCCTTTGGTGGAAACCCACTCGGGAAACTAGGACTTTTAGGACAAAATACTGGTGGATTCAGATACAACAGCAAAGCCAACTACTGTACCCTAACCTATAGCGGTCATAATGCACACTGGCCAGACTGCGTTGATCCTAAAAGTGGAATTGTGCACTACTATGGAGACAATCATGGCAATAAAGATGGTAAGTTACTCTCAACTAGGGGTAATTTCTTTTTAAATGAACAATTTAAATTACTACAAAATGGAAAAAGAGACCTTCTTAAAATTTTCCTAATTTTTGAAATTATAACTGGAGAAGGATACTTATTCAGAGGCGTCGGAGTAATGGGAATGCCGAGCGGCCGAACACTAGACTGCCTACAGATAATAAAAGCCACACTAGATGATGGCAGGATAGTAGAGAACTATCATGCCACACTGACTATTTTAAACGTTCAAGAGCTAAGTAGATCTAATATTTTGGATCTTAACACTGGGAATTGGCCTTTAATAAACAATCACTGTCCAATTGAAGCATGGAGGACCGTTGGACGTATAGAACCTTTAACAAAAACTACCAACTCATGACCGACTTAATCCTTATAAGTAATATCAAAACACTCAAAAATGCTGTGAGTGCAGGTGTAGCGCTAAGTGAAGCTATTAAAAACCTTGAACACCAATTAATTGTAAATGGAACACCTGCAGTTGAAGCAGGATTACGTGCAAGACAAGCTGGTGAAATTGTTCAAAAGGAACAATCCGAGGTCTACATCGATAAGGATCCACGTTTACCTTCACTACCAAAGACAGAAAACGAAAAATGGTATTTCGGTCCTGATGAAAAAAGCTATCTCTGGCCGAGATATAAAAATTTACTACTAAATGAAAAAGGCCTTTCCGTCCAAACAGTTGATGAACTTGACGCCGCTACAACTCGCATTGTCAGTCAATTAGGTTGCCCTGGGGCTTCGCGATTTCGAAAACAAGGTCTCGTCGTAGGTCGTGTACAAAGTGGAAAAACATCAAACTTCATGGGCTTGTTAGCAAAAGCTGGTGACGCAGGATACCGAATTATAATCGTACTCGCAGGAACCACTAATACTCTGCGATACCAGACCCAAGATCGTCTCCAAAAAGATCTAATTGGGTTCGAGGACACAAGATGGCAGTGGCTCACCCAAGCTCACTGCGACCCAATTACTCTCGAAGTAGACCCTAAGGGCGAATTCAATCCGATGGGCAAGGAGTCTGCGACACCCGTGATGGGAAATATGAATGCAAGAAGGATTATGGTGATCAAAAAGAATGCTATCGTTTTAAAACGTTTAAGAAAATGGTTTCAAGGCGTGGAAGATAAACATAAGGAACTTTGCCCTGTAATGGTTGTTGATGATGAGTGTGATAATGCTTCAGTTAATACTAGAAGACCAGGTGAAGACCCAGCGGCAATCAATAGTGAGATCAGGGACATTTTACAATTATTACCAAAGGTCAGTTATGTTGGTTATACAGCCACCCCGTTTGCGAATGTACTGATCAATCCAGATGCCGAAGCACAAGATCTCTATCCTCGCGACTTCCTATTCGCCATTCCACTCAACAAAGACTACTTCGGACCAGAGAGAATATTCGGGCGAGATCCACTTAATAGTGACGACAAAGGAAGTGAAGGCAATGATATCGTAAGAATCATAAGTGAAGAAGATGTGGCTAAAGTATGCCCTGCGAGTAAAAAAACCTTAGACGAATTTGTTATGGCGGAGACAGAATCTCTGAAACAGGCCATTAGATACTTCCTGATGAACACAGCTGCAAGATGCTGGCGCGAGTCTCAGATGGGATTAACACCAGACTTCAAGTCTATGCTGATAAATACTTCGCAGTATGTGCGGATACATCGCAAAACTAAGCCGATCGTTAAGAGTATTATTGAGAAACTGGCTTCAAATTTTAAAAACGACCAAGATAAGTGGGAAAAAGAATGGAGAGACGAATCTGAAAAATTTACCCAAGAATCCATCGGATGTATTCATGATAAAGTAACTTGGGCGAATATTCTTCCAGTCTTAAATGAAAAATTTTTTAACAGCGTTCAAATTATTGTTAGCAATAGCGACCCAAATTTAGCTTCAAATCTTAACGCGTGTTATGATAAGTCGAAAAAAGGTGCAGTACAAATTATAATTGGTGGAAACACGCTTTCACGTGGTATAACCCTTGAAGGATTAAGTGTCTCATACTTTGTAAGAAATTCAACAAACTACGACACCCTACTTCAAATGGGCAGATGGTTTGGATACAGAAAAAATTATGAGGATATGCCCAGAATTTGGATGACAAAGGAGATGGAGGATAATTTTCTACAACTTTCAGCTGTCGAATTTGAAATGTTCCAAGAACTATTACACTTCATGGCAGGAAAATCTCCCGCCGAGATTGGTCTTCGTATACGTACTAGCCCAGGAATGCAAGTTACAGCAAAATCGAAGATGTATCACTCCGAAGTGTGTGACATAGATTACGAAGGTTTCTGCGTGCAAACAACTTTTGTTCATAAAGATGAAAAGACAGCTCTCGAAACTAACAAACTAGCAGTTGAAAAACTAGTTCAAGTTTCAGGAGGTCCTGGCGCTTGGCAAAAAAATACTGGGTTTTACCTTAAAAAAGATGTAGATCAAAATACTGTAATTTCCTTCATTACAGACTATTTATTCCACAAAAATAATCAAAAGATTGAGCCACAAATCATTAAAAGTTACATTAAAAAACAGAACGACCTAGGACACTGTAATTTTTGGAATATAGCTATTAAAACAAAGGTTAATGATCTACTTGCAGATGATGGAATTACAATCAGCGGATTGAGCGTCAACAGACTACAATTTAGTAGACATAACGCATACGTAAATGATAACTTCGCCTATCTAAAAGCAATTAAAAGTTCTACTGATATTTTTGCAGACGCTGATAATCCTCAAGAGATAGGAAGAAGATGTACAAACGACAAGCAACGTTTTGCTGAACGCGGCAAATACGATAATGGCCGAGGACTGATCGTAGTTTATCCGATTCGATCAGATTCAAAACCAGATCCTAATAGTAAAAATCGATTACCATTAGATGCCAAAGACGACGTATACGGTTTAGCCATTTTCTTTCCAGCTGACCAGACTAACCGTGGTGGACAAGGCGGCGTGAGAGTTAAAATTACCCCCAATAGTACAGCAAATGAAGAGGAAGATTTTGAGAACGAACCGACGATATGAAGACATACAATGAGTTATTTGAACAATTAGAGTTAAGCCTAAATCAGCTTAAATCTGGGCCAATTCCCTCGCCAGGCAATTTTTCTTATCGCGATCTGGATAAGAAGATATTTTTGAATCACATTCTAAAACTAGCGTTAAATGAAAATAACGACTTATCATTATGGATTGGAAGTAGTGATACAATTAACACTCAACGTATAATTTGGGAAAGTCGGGGTATAAAAGCAAAACAATCGCAAGACGGCTCGGGAGTAACTAGTTCTTGGATCGTTATTGAAGCAGAGAATCTATATACTCCTAGCATATTCATATCATTAGCTACAAGTATCTGTACAAAGTGTATCGAACAAAAATCGACTAAACGAAGTACAGTATGCACAGCTCTTGAGGAATGGCGTGAGATGTTTCTTAAAAACACCGACGGACTTAGCCTAAATGAACTAGCGGGCTTAATTGGTGAACTTATCACGTTGGAAGAAATCGCAAAAGTCCACGGCGCAACAGCACTCGATACTTGGCATGGGTTTGAAGGAGAATGCCACGACTTCTCAAGAAATAATTTCGCCATAGAAACAAAAACAAAAATATCAGTCGGCCTAGATATATCAATTAACGGCATCAACCAACTTGAGCCTCCATCGGATGGTAAACTTTTTCTTAGATTTTTAAGACTCGAGACAACCACTAATCAAAATCAAGTCTCTCTTTCGTCTCTAGTAGATAGTATAAGCAAGCTTGGCGTGTCTCAAGGAAGGCTCCAAGAAAACATTCTTAAAGCTGGTGCAAGTATTAATCAAATTACCCAATCTAGTAATTATTTCAGCGTATTAGAGAGAGCAACTTACGAAGTTGATGAAGGATTCCCCAGGATCACAATAAATTCATTTAAAAATAATGAATGTCCTCATGGTGTGTCAGGACTTAAGTATCACATTAACCTCAGCGATGCTGAAAATTATAAAGTAAGTGATACGACCTATTTAGAATTAATTAAAAAATTATAAAAATGCTTACCGTATTCTCAGAAAGAAAAACTCCGCTAGGTGGTTTCGACTACTCCATTATCAGACGTCTGCTTGGTTCACCCACTTACATTGATGAAATCTCTCTATTTGTTCGTGAAACTGCACAGAATTCATGGGACGCGCGATTAAATGATAGTAGCGTTAACGATGTTAATTACAATTTTACTATAAAAGCATTTAATGAGAAACAATCTTCTGTATTTAAGAATAAAATTTTTTGTGGAGACAATGAGACAACCAAATTAGTGAGTTTGTTAAACAAAGTAACAGAGAAAGACCAACCCTATATAATTATTGAAGATTCTGGAACAGTTGGTTTGGCTGGCCCAACTGAGGCTGACATTGCATGCCCTACAACCAATTTCGTTTCATTTGTTCGTAATATAGGACAAGATAAACACGATGAACATTCTGGGGGGGCTTTCGGTTTTGGTAAATCTGTATTTTTCCGGTTTAGCTCAGTTAAGACCATAATAACTTATACGCGAACTAGGGACGAAAATGGCGTAATAGTATCACGTCTCATGGGTATGAGCCTATTTAAAGAAAACGACGGTCACACAGGACGTCACTGGTGGGGAGTACCCCCTAAAACTGGCAGCAGAGACTACAACCAGCCACTCGCCGGAGAACTCGCAGATAAACTAGCCGAGGAGATTGGATTTAAAGTATATGATTCAAGCAAAACTGGAACGGCTGTAATGATGCTTGGTCCTCAGTTTCCGTCTAGTTCTTCAGCAGGCTCTGAACAACTGCTTACAAAGAATGGAAGAGCACAATTTTTGAACGTTGTGAAAGAAGCCCTCCAAATCTGGTACTGGCCAAGAATGGTAGGATCAGGCAAACAAGATGGTAAATTATGCTGCACATTGGTTTCAGATTTGTCAGCGGAGGATAAAATTGATCCCTATAACCTACCAGATCCACTGAATGCATACTTAGTATGCTTATCAGAAATTCAAAAATTAATTGCAGACCCCACTCATAAAGTTGATCCGCAATTGATAATCAAACCCATCAAAAAAAATAGCGAAGATTTCTACGGATATCTATGTATTTTCAAACTAAACAAAACTACAAGGCCCCATTTTGAATCAAAAACTGTTACACCTAACCATTCATTTGGATCCGCCCTCTGGGGAACATCTACAGATGAAGCTGCAAATTGTAGACACGTGGCACTCATACGCGCACCTGGACAGGTTGTAAAATATGAGAAAACTACCGACTCATCATCACCTGCAAGTGAATATGGCGCTGTCTTTTTCCTTTGTCCGAATGGACCAAATGCTCAGAAAATAGAATCTGAGGTTAAAGCAAGCGAACCAGCATCACACGATGATTGGTCAAGCCAGGCAAACCAGACTGTTCCAGAAATTTTAAAGCGTATCAGATCTGAGGTACAAAGTATTGTTAACCCCAAAACTACATCTAACCCTGACAATACCCAACTTATGGGTAAAGTCTCACTAAGGCTCGGAGGCTTATGGGGTGAAGGTGAGGCCGAGGGTGGCACACTGCCTCCAACAACTGGTGGCGGTGGTGGTGGCGGTGGTGGTGGCAGCGGCGCTACAATTAAATACGATGTAGAGTTAGGTGAGTTTGATAAAATGAAATGTGTGTTTATAAAGATTCGCCAACCAATGAGAATACCATCAGGTACAGAATTCATAGAAATTAGTGCAAAAGCGCGAACAATCGGCGGCGGCACAATTGACGTAGATAGCGAAGTTGGTGAACCAGCCTCTGAAAATGGCTTACTGCCAGGTGATGTGATCGGATGGTTCAGTGGTGACGATAAAAACCCGCCTCTTGAAAAAATATTTAGCAGTTCTCTTCTACCTGTAGAAAAACTTACATCAGAAGTAAGAGCCAAAGGCATATATGCGATTATTAAAAACGCTGAAAGCTTTGGCATTAGCGTTACATTAAAATTTAAATCAAATGGCTAAAATATCAATATCCCCATTCAAGACCCTAAGTGAAGATTGTCCAGTAATCCAGGTTAATGAGTCACTTGAAAGTGGCTACAAACTTGAAAGAAATGAATTCGTAAAAGGGTATACGTGTGAAAATGATATTAATATCAAAATTCACGCAAATATTCTAGCCTCAGCAGTCTTTGATTTATTAGGCCTACCAAATGAGTCCCTTATTATTTTTATAGCACGTGCGAGGTCTCCCAATACCATGTTCATGTGTTCAGCGCAGTCACAGCCTTTTAATTCTAATTTTTCTGGAGATATTATAGTGAACTTACTCGTACCAAAAGGCATGGTCGCAAATACTCTTCACATAGACTATAGCCTTGTTCTTTTGTCTCCGACTAAAACTAAAATTTTAAATACTGCAAAAGATGTCGGAGATATACTTTGGGAGTCTTCTGCAAAATTCTTACTGGAAGGCACTGGTTCGATGTTCCCAATATCAACAGTTGATTTTTCTATATACGAGGGAGGGAAACAAGGTGCATGGAGATTAGATTGGTCTAGAACATCTCTACATGGTAGCCCGTCGAAGGTTAGACTTTTACTAAACGGATTAAATAAAGATTTCATTAATCAAATTAATCCAGAAAACAGCGGCGAGCCCAATCAATACTTGATAAACATGCTTTATTATTCTGTAGCTTGCTCGATACTAGAATATGCCGTAAAAAATGAGGAAGAAATCAGGAAAAGCGAATTTGAACTTGGCACATTAGGTGATTTTATAATTCGATTCCTAAATTCTCATTTTAAAATCAACGGACAACCAACTGGGAAAGATAATGTAATAAGTCGATATATCGATGATCCAGAAGGAGTACGTGCGCTGTTACAAAGTAATCTTAAAATTAACAACTAAACATGAAAGTATTCCCTCAATTCGTCCTTGTTGATTATAAACAGGAAAAAGACTACAAAAAGCTGCAAGAATTAATTAGACTTCCAGTAATTGAAATAGAAAATACACGCAAAATTTTTAACAGCGAAAACTTCGAATTTAGTAAAATAGGAACATTAGTAACAGATGAAGAAATCGAAAGTCTCTATGAGCAGATGTTGAGTGCCGCTAAGCTGAATGGATATCCGGAGCCATGTACCAAAACACAGTCAGTCGCGGTCGAAATTGCATGGGGTAAAATATTGCATGCCAATATGGGCATAACACGAAATGAAGCTAGCAAGGCTGCCATCTGGAATGCACTTGCATGTCATTACATGCCAAATTTAATAGCATGGCGATGGGAGAAAACAGGGAATCCTAGCGAAAAACCAAGTGAACGCTGGTTAACTGAAGATCGTCAGTATAGACATTCGCTTGGTAGGCTTTGGTGGAGATTTGAAATACTCAAAAATCCCGATAGAAATGCAAATAATCCATACGAAGTATTAGAAAATCTAGGTGAAGACGAACAAGGACAAATCATGGAACGTAGTGCATTTGCTAGCCTTCCGAGTATACCCTACACTCTTGCAGATTTACATGTTAAAAACAAAAATTCAAACTCTGATGGATTTAGAAAAGTTATTAAATTAGTTAGATTAAGAGCAACAATTCGCGATTTAGAAATAATGGAAGCAAAAGGAATCGCAAAGAAATTTATAACTGATTGTTATGCCACAATTTTTCCTAATTTTAATATATAAATGTCATGCCACTTGATGCAAAAGTAATGACTTTGGGTGATTTCTTAGAATCACATCCTAAATTACTTGTTCCAAATTACCAAAGAAGTTATAAGTGGGAACAAGAATACGTTGCAGATCTTTTTCAAGATATTCTTGAGGGTCTAAAATTGAGGATAAAATCGAATAAACAAAGCTGCTTTCTTGGAAGCATTGTACTTTCACACGATCCGAAGTCAGGACTTACCGACTTAGTTGACGGACAACAGCGTCTTACGACATTGGCCATCTTAGTAAGACGTCTAGCAGTTCGTTGCCCATCGACGAGCGTTGCTTTAAAAGCATGTAGGATCCTGGGAGATCGAAATCAGCCTGGGATTTTACATAAAGTTATTAAAAACACAATTTGCGACGATCGTTCCGCATACCGTGAGGTAGCACTTTCTGACTCACCCAACTTTCAAGTATTTGGTCCAAACAATAATAAAGAGACTGCAAAAAAGAACCTAGAATGGAAAAAAGCACTAGAGTCTCATCGAATTTACAAAGCACAAAAGCCGATTGATGATGAAATAGATAATATTATCAATCAAAACTCGCCCAAAATTTGTGCTGATGATATTTTAGAAAAAATTCTAAACGGCATTAAATTAGTTATAATTAATACAGATGAGCGCAAAGAAGGTATGAGGGTGTTTGCTTCAATAAATGCAAGCGGAACAAAGCTTGAACCTTGGGAACTAGTAATGAGTGCATTTTACAGTCATGGCGGTGACAATGGTGCTGAAAGAACATTGGCATTTTTTGAAGGTCAAACGCATTCACTTTCAACAATTCTGGCCGATAAAACTCCCGAGGCTGCTGATACCGCTAAAAATGATTTCCTGCGTGCACACTGGATTGCAGCTAATGGTCACATTTCTAAAGATGATCTTTTTGACAGCTACAACGACCTACTGTCCCAAAATCCTGAATTACATAAAAATACGATTGAATCACTCCAAAAATCTTTGAGGTGTTATGCCTCTTTTAGTAACTATAAGTATAGCCTTCCGGGTAGAAATACTATCGATTTTGAATTCCTACACACACTTGCGTGCCTTGGAGCCAAACTTCCACGACCAGCACTGATTGCAACAGCTTCATTATACGATAACCAGAACGAGCTTGCAGAAGCCATGAGTCGCGTAACGTTTATTTTTGAGAAGATTCATATGCGGTGGAAAATATGCAATCTGAGAACAAATATAATCGAAAAACCGTTAGCTCAAATTGCCCAATTAATCGCAAGTGGAGATCTTGGGACTAAACCACTCGAGTTAGAACTAGGCATTTACAAAAAGATAAATGAACTAATTCCATTTAGCCCTACCAAAGCGCAACTGGTGGCAGGTTTTTTCGAAAGGAACATGTTTAAAGAAGTTAAACTCTCCAAAGCAATCGCGAGCCGTATTAATTTTGCAATTCAACACCCATCAATTCGTAAACTCGACTTCACACATGTTCCAAAAGTAAACGGAGGGTATACCTGTGAGAAAGGAATAAAACTTAAGCCAAGTGACCATCAAATGGGTATTTCGAGATATGGATTTGAAAATAGACAAGAATTCTCAGAATTAATCGAGTCTTTGGGTAATACCTTTTTCGCTTCAAATACTAGAATAATCCCTAGTCTTCCGATAAATGGAGACTACGAAATAGGCGCACTTACTGCAAAGGATCTAAATGAACGAAGAAAGTATTTAGCAGAAGTAGCTGCGGATATCTGGCATTTCTAATTTAAGACCTTAAAGCCTCATAGACCCTCTGCCCTATCTGGTAGGCTAGATATGGTGGGACGGCGTTACCTACCTGGTGGTACTGCTGGGTCTTATTGCCCATAAAGAAGTAGTCATCAGGGAATGTCTGAATTCGAGCAGCCTCACGTACCGAAAAGCTTCTGCACTGCCTAGGATCGTAATGAATATAGTAATGACCATCTTTCGCGATATGCGAAGTAATTGTTCCACTTGGACTATTAGCCAACTGAACCTTAAATCGATCTGCAAAAACGAGTGCACTACCATCTGTCACATTCTCATGCTTCGGTAGTAGTTTATGTGGGATATTATCATCGTTTAATTTAGGACTTCTGTCATTTTTTTCTGCTTGTTCAGCCCACCATTTATACCGCTTTAAATCCTCTAACATATGTGAACGTGCTTGGTGATTAAGAATGAATCTTTTAAGACTTGGAGATAACGGACTTAAAAAGTCTCGAAGATCTTTAAAACTATTAGGTAACTTGCTGCGCAAACCGCTAACTTGGATCATCGGTAAACCAGTCTTTTCTGGTCCGTAAGAATCTAAATCCTTGCTTGAATCTAATCCCATCAGAGTTGGAAGATCGCCAATTATTTGTGTAACTGTAACCATTTTCTTAAGAGCAAGTGGCTGTGGTTTGATCTGCATGTCCTTACGAACACCGACAATAATAACCCTATGACGTGTTTGGGGGATACCATGATTTTCAGCTCTTATCAGAAAATCATCAGTAGTCACACTAGGCAAAGTGCCTTCTTCTACTTCAAGTGAATGTAGTTCATAGCCATGTATTCCAGCATTCCTAAGGTCATTCAAAATAAGTGGTAAGATAGGCCTACCAGCGACCCTTGCAGTATTAAGTCCTTTAACATTCTCCATAACGAAGATTGCTGGCTCAAACTTTTCGATGACCGTTAAGTACTCCCTGTAAAGAAAATGCCTGTCATCCGCTTTTAAACCCTTGTGGTTTTGCATGCGCGAGCGTCCCACAAGTGAATAGGCTTGGCATGGAGGTCCACCAATTAAGACCCATTTTTTTTCTTCTCCTAGTCTCTTCTGGATTTCTGCATGGATTAATAAATTATGCTCACCTAATTCAAGGTGAAGTGCCTCATCCTGAGCCATTTTCCACTCCTTTAATTCAGAAAGTTGGGCGATTGCGTGAGTTTTTTCTTTTTCGTTTTTTGCAGAAAGAAGATCGAAATAAGCTTTGGGTAATTTCTCCTCAGACTTAACCCACGCACGATAAAAAGCCCTTAGTCTAAGTGTCTGAATTGCATGAGGGTCTTTTTCGATCGAAACGATAATTTTAAAAGCCTTTCCGCCATCCACTCTTGAGAACCCCTCGCCCAGTCCACCAGGGCCAGCAAATAAATCGACTATAGGTATTGGAGTTTTTGACACAGTCTTTGTGTATCATATCTAATCAAAGATTCCAGGTATAATTTAACCAGTTTTTAATCTACAGCACTAGAATGATTAAGAGTATAATGACGCTAACTCGTTAATTTTATTCCGATACTTGAGTATGGCTTTGGCCTTCTCTACACCAAAACTAAATGAGCGTACCTTAACAATATTCCATTCAAGTTTAAGCAAAGGACGACAAATTGTTTTATCACCTATTTCAAAATCTTTATATCGACACCATACAACCTTGTTAACAAAACCCCTGCCCATGGTAATTTCTTGGGGAACGGCTAGTTCCGGTCTTAGACCATCGGAATCAACGAAATCCTTAATACAGTCATAGTTTGCTGAGATAAAGTATGCGACCTGAGCGCCAATTATGAACTTTTCTTTTGGGAAACCTACATCTGCGTACCAATCTTTACCGTCACGCAAAAACCTTAGTGTGTGTACCCCACTGCTAGTAACGATATTTTCAACTTCTATAAGCATAATAATATAGGGCGTTAAGATATAGTTTGAAATTATTATGTAAATATATAAGTTCTTTGGAAGATGCCAAAGCCGTCAAAAAATTCGGGTGAGTCGGGTGAACTTTTAGTGAAAGCAAAATTGGTGAAGATGATGATGGAAGGTCAAAAGTTCATAGACGGATCAAAAATCCAACAAGTCGATGCGGGTGACTTTAAGTCGAGGGATGGCAGTTACACTTATAATCAAAGCATTGATGAAAGCGTTATCGACGAAGTCTGTGAGTCTGGAGCAGAGTATAAGTATGACAAAATCCGGGACATTCTAGCCCCACTCTATATTGTAAAAGCCGGTTCGAGGATGAAGGCTGATGTATCAATTAATAATATCAACTACTCCATAAAGTCGTCTGCAGTTAGACCAGCTATCATTAATCATACTTTCAGAGATGGCTTTGGCGTTGCGGCTAGACACGCAAATGTGAATTTAGACTTTCTAGATTATGAAATATTAAGGTATTGGGAAAATAGAATCCCAGGGCTGATAGGTGAAGATGTTAATGGAAATTCTAGAAAGAAATTTAATCTTTTTTGGTCTAGTAAATTCAAAGAAAGGTTTAGACCGATTTTTAATTACTTCGCTTTCGAAGGAACAGGCGCTGGACTATCGCCTGTTCCAGCTAGGTATATTCTAGAATTTGACGATCCACTAGACCCCAAAACTTGGAAAGTAATGGATAAAGATAATTTTTATAATGTTTGTTGGGATAATTTAGTTTTTAGCATGAGACATCATGGAAAGAAAATTGAAACAGATGCTTCACTATCTGCTGAAAATAAAATGTGGGCCAGAAAAATTAACGGTAAGCTTCGCGGCAGACTACATTTAAGAACGAATTAACGTCTTTCAAATAAAGGTAAACCTTTAGTCTGAGAAACTTCCTGACCATCTAAAGCTTCAATAATGGACTCTGCCCACGCTTGGACAGCGTGTACAGCTACACTATTACCCAGCTGTTTCATTCTTTGTGTTTTACCTACGTCGTCCGGAAACTGAAAGTCGTCAGGAAATCCGTTGAGCAATAAACCTTGAGCTTCATTAATCTTAAGAATCTTAGGTTTAGCATCTTTTGAGCTTTTTACATAATAGTGCTCCCAGTTTCGTCGATCTTCTATGTGGGAACCTTTTCCACCGCATCTTAAAGTAAAACCAATGCTACGGGGCTTTTTTCCAGCTGCATCAAAAAATACTTCCCCGCCCCTAACACCTAAAATTCTTCCGAGCAATTTGTCATCGGGCGCTATTTTTTGAGGTAGTGTAAAGGCTGCAGCGTCTTTTTTATCCCTAAAGCCAATGATGAAAACCCTGGGACGGTGTTGGGGTAGTCCGTGGTCACTGGCTTTTACATAGAAATATCCTGCATGTCCGACTGGAGGATGATAGCCGAGTCCTCCCTTCGACTTTTCTCCGTACAAGTGGTGTAGAATTGTCTCCATAGTCTTTCCAATTCCTGGAGTGGAACTATCACCACCGTGATTAATTAATCCACGTACATTTTCCAAAAAGAAAGCACGCGGTTTCTTAATTTTAATAATTTCCTCAATATTGAAAAACAATGTACCGCGCGTGTCTGAGAATCCTTTTTTCTGGCCTGCCTGGCTGAATGGCTGACAAGGAAAACCTCCGCAAAGAATATCAAAGTCGGGAATGTCTTCGTTAATGTTTACTTTGGTAATATCACCAGCGAATCGTTTATCATTAAAAAGTTTCTTATCCGATCCTTTGTTAAACCAGTGACGATAGGTTTTACGTGCATGCGGATCCCACTCACTGGCAAATTCACATTGAGCTCTTCCCGTGTTATTGAAAGCGACATGGAATCCTCCTATTCCAGCAAATAGATCAATGAATTTATAAGTTGGCTTTTTTGCCATACCACATCTTTACACAGAAACATGTAAATAGGAAGCAAGAAGTGTACAGTTGTTCACCCCGGAACTTACAAGCTTATGTTAATTGCTTTATGGAAATTTAAAAGTTTAAAGGTTTATCTAAAGTTTCACAACCAGCCCGAATTAATTTTTCGTACGTGTCAGTAAACTCAGGTTCAGGTGGTACAAAAATAACACTGCCCTGCCTGCCTCGTGTTAATAGTACCCGGTAGGTATTTCGTCGTAGCGCTAGTCTGTTAAAAATTTCGCCACCTCTTTTAGTCCATTTTTTTGCTCGTGAGTCATCCCAGTTTGTTTCGGGAATTTTGGCATCACGGTCGTTATCGGCTAATGGCTGATTGGACCACAGGAAATCATTACCCCAGCAAACTAGAGCCGCATCCATCTCAAGACCTTGGGCTTCAAACTGCGTTATCGCCTCACGTAAACGACGACATGAATTCGGATTTATTTCATCCTCAACGTACCACTCGCCCACCATGTATTTTTGAATCTGAGGAACTCCGTATGCGCCGAGACATTTGTCACGAGAGGAAATCATTAGGCCGAATCGCGCTTCTGAATCCTTATTGAAACGCCCCCATAGATAACGCTTAGCAGCCTCAAGATCTCTAGTTACGCGCATCACTACTCCAGATTCCTTGCAACTTGAAGCAAGTTCGCCGAGCCGGTCATCCTCCAAATTCTCATCCACCAATCCGGAGACCCATTCGTGAAGATGAACCGCGCCACTGAACCGAATAGAACGATCTAAAAATAAAGCCCCTTCTACTTTATACTGAGAGCCTAGGCCTGCCTCCGCGAAAATGTGGGCGTAAGACATCGGCCCGTATATATCCCAACTGGATGATTCAGGACTAGCCTTAATAGCATCAGCCCATTGCTTTACCCCGCCCTCCTCGCCGCTGTGAATTTCCTGGCCTCCGCCGATAAGGCCGAGGATTGAACACCATTCGGGCACACGCTCCGAAAATCCAACAAACATTTCTGGTTCTGACCTCGTCGGCAGATTTTCAGGAATGCGTGAACTTTTACCTTTTTTGGCATTCTTCACATCTTCTTCCTTTTGCTTATTTGATACCTTTTGCGCATCCCACGCGCGCTGAGCCTCGTCAAAAACTAGGAAATGCTGCGGAGGAATGCGGTCGTCTTTGCCGTAGTATTTGACGTAGTCGCGCACTCCGCGAACCAATGCCCTAGCATCCATCAGATGTTTCTTAAACTCATGCTTAAGAACGTCAACCAAGGGTGCATTACCTGTGAGGAAGATAGCTGCTTGGCTATTAGGCTGACCCGCTCGCGGCAAAGCCAAAGCGCCAATCTTATCGCTCACAGCAGCGCGTACGCCCACTAATGTCTTGCCAGTGCCCGGAGCACCCGAAAGTAAAATCAAGGAGCGTCGCTTAGTGGCTGCGGAATGTTCGGCAACCCGCTCTACGACAGCCAAAGCCTCATCGGTCTTAGCAGCTGCACGGTGGACACGAACCAAACGACCATCTCGTATAATCTCACGGATACCCTTAAGCAAAGCTGGGGCTGGTAAATAAGCATCGCGGGCGACGAACCCTTCTAAGTCAATTGGGGCTCCCTTTGACTCAGCACATAAGCGCAGCACGAGTTTGTGGACCTCGTTAGGCCCGCAAACGTGTACCCCTGAATAATCAAGCATCGCCATTCTGCCACCCATGAGGACTAGAACTGCGTCTACCTTCCGACTATGACAATCCCTATGGAAGTTCTTAAGTGACGACATGTAATGTCGTGCTTGATCAATGTCTGCCCAATCCAAGCGGGGATAACTCTTATATTCTAGGACCAGAACACGATTGTTCAAGAGGAAGATTACATCAGAGCGACGCGCCTCCATGGGCATTAGATATTCTAGTAGCGCTGAAAACTCCTTAGCTTGGGTATCGGAATCCAAAATAGCGCTCACCTCCTTCTGAAGTGATGGAATAGAATTCTCCCAAGCTACAACCTGCTGTGCAGACGGATTCCGAACGAAGACCTTCAAGGCCTGGAGAATGTCCTCCGGAGATGCAACCTTGAACACCGGAAACTTACCAGCCCAACCAACATCTAGATTACGAGAGTCTCCTGAATTTAATGGGGTGTCAGACATTCACCCAGCTTTCATATTTTAAATGTTATTGGCCAGCTTGATTAGATTATAAAATTTTTGTTCAATTATAAATATCCCAACACACAAGAAACCAAAGATTAAGGGTCTGAAATCTAATACTCGCGTAGCTTTTTCAGAGGGGCAAATTTTATAATTTGTTTAAATAATTATAATTTACCGACTTAAATTCCCGACGGTCCCACCCCACCCTGAATTTTTGGCTCTGTATTTTGCCTCCCTGCCTCTTCGCGCCCCTGTATCTTTGCCTCCCTGTATCTCTGCCTCGCTGCCTCGGCATCTATCTGTATGCCTCTCCCCTTGCCAACGTGCCCACGTGCCAACCCGCCCCCTGAACTAGTTCCCCCTTGTCCCCATGTCCCCTTGCCAGCATGTCCCCTCAATGGTGTTCCCCTCGCCAACGTTCCAACTTGCTAACCCACCCCCCGCGCCCCCAAAAGGGGTCAGACTACCCTAAGAGGGTCAGTACCCTAAGAGGGTCAGACTACGCTGATGGTGCCTGACCCTATAAACAGGGTCAGGCTACGCTTAAGGGGTCAGACTACGCCGGCGTAGTCTGACC
>Ga0214921_10005108_pt1 | contig 18781 bp, 17 predicted proteins | sample LL1505_MetaG_FD_177992 | JGI IMG/M metagenome (GOLD analysis project Ga0214921, IMG submission 177992) | Freshwater microbial communities from Lake Lanier, Atlanta, Georgia, United States - LL-1505 | ecosystem: Environmental > Aquatic > Freshwater > Lake | place: USA: Georgia | collected... | reverse complement strand
CCATTGTTTTTACACGCATTTTCAAAAATTGCATAATAATTAGGCAAAAAATAACAGTGTTTAATGGGGGTAGAGGTTCTGACACTAGGGTAGGGAGAATCAAATCAGCTGTGATTGCTGCGGTGCGGGGAAAATATATACTCATGGGCATGATCGATCATGATAATATAAGGCAATTCTGCGTCTTGGGCGAAGAGAACAATAAATCAAAAAGAATAGCTATCTGACTCTCTTAATGAATGGATCCAGGAGTAAAAAGTGTCACTACATTTTCCAAATGCGATCCGTAGTTTTAATGGCAAACATCATGATATTACTTTCTGGGGGCATGATACGGCACTCGAGATCACATTCGTTCTAGAGTTACCTGCGCTGCAATTCATGCGTGGTGATGAAAGCACAGATGAACAAGAGTTGATCCATACCTTCGATCAAAACGTCAATCTGATCCATTCAACTGCTAAGCGCGTCTATGAAAAGAAAAAGAGTGGCTTTTATCGTTTATCCGCGGACGATTTTTAGATTTGACAGCCGTTGCAACAGGCCATGACGATATTTGGTTTAACAAAGCACAAAAACCCCGAAACAGCAGTGCCGTTTCGGGGTTAATATTTTGATCTAAGGGTTAAATCCGATCCTTCACATTTTTAAGGTGATCAGTGCCTCAAGAGCAGCATTACAAGGCCGCTTTAGAACTCTTTTTACGGCCTGCATTGGCTTGGCGCTTCTGCCCTAAGCCCATAGCATGCGCAAGATTGCTGCGTGCTGCTGCATAATTTGGCGCGACCATGGGATAGTCAGAAGGCAGCCCCCATTTCGCGCGATATTGATCAGGACTCATTTTAAATTTGGTGCTCAGGTGGCGCTTTAACGATTTGAATTTTTTGCCGTCTTCTAGGCAGATGATGTAATCGGGGGTGACCGATTTTTTCACCGAAACAGCAGCTTCTTGATGTTTAACTTCTTCAACAACAGGTTGCCCCAGTGAGATCAACGCCGAATGAACGTTATGAATGAGATGAGCCAATTCGTTGGCCGGAACAGAGTTGTGAGCGACATAGCTTGCTATAATATTAGCGGCTAATTCGATTTCATAAGAATTTTTATTCTGAATTTCATTTTCCATTTTAATCTCCTAATGTTCATTTTTTATTTCTATTCGACTTAATATTTTGATTTACTCCTATTGAGTTAATAAAACAACAAATGACTCGATTTGCTAAAACTATCAATCTTCATACCCAGTGCTATTCAATTTTGTTTTCAGAATCAAAATATTCATTAAATATAAAATGCAATTTGTGGAGTTAACGAGATGTCCAAGACTAATTTTGGCGAAAATTTGAATAATGCCTCAGAAAATATTCTGCCTATTAGCCTGGATACCCTTTACTGGCGTGTTTATACATATTGTGATGATTACTTTAAAAAGCAAACAGATATTGCATATGCTTATCATGACATTACTGCGAGATATTTTGATTCATTGTGGAAAGATTGTTTTCAAAACAAAATTGGTCCAAATAAAAAGTATATTTTTCCATTAAATTATAAAATTATCTCAGACAAAATGCTTTTTGAAATTAACTCATATATAGACCAAGAATTTAAAATGTTTCTTTATGATCAAAAGAACACTCAAATAAACAATAAATTATCCAATGTGATGAAATTTGGAACTTTGGCAATAAAAGCAAAAGAAGTTATTTTGAATAGCAAAATAAATGATTTGCTGGTTCCTGATACTTTTAATGACAACAAAATTTTTGACGAGGAAAGACTTGTTATTCAATTACCTTATTTTTAGCGTATACAGTATGGATGGGGGTAGTTTTTGTGTATATTAGCCGTTGGCCTGGGGTTGTGAGTGGCAATGTCGTGAGGCACAACTAAATCATTCCATGCGTGCTCTTTTGATTGATCTATCTATTGTTAGTGGGTAAATTGGATAGTGCCACGAGAATGCATCTATCGGACACGTTAGTGCCATCACCATTTGAACTTGTGCCCAGTTCACACTCAAACATTTAATTATAAAATCATTTGAAATTGGCTCTGTGATATTGGACAATATCGAAACTCTAACGAGAAGTTTTTGCCATGTATCAGTCAATAATTTTCCCTATCGATATAGGCAGCATTGAATCCTATGAGGAGAATTTTGCTGTTGCTAAGGTTTTTTCAAATCCCTCAATAACCAAATGGATACTAATTTATGTTGATGAATATTCAAGTGGTTTTAATTTTGATTACCCTGCTCCATATCTACGTCCTGACCCCCGTAAAGATCTCATCCAAACTCTGAATCGTTTCGCCGATAAGATCGATTATCCACGCAACCAAATTGAAACCATTGTTCGTAGTGGCGTTGTGATGAATGAAATTCTTAACTATGCTAGTCAAGCATCAGCAGATCTGATTATCATTAGTCGTTGTTGGCCTACTTGGACATCTTTGTTCTTCGGCCCGTTAGCTGCTAATTTAGCAAAGGACGCATCAATACCAGTGTTGGTGATACCGACCTAAATAAGATTGGTTCGTTTATAGGGTTTTTTTATTGAATACGTGCCTAGATTAAAATTGAATAGGACCTGTTTAGGTATGTCTACTAATGCGGCTGATGCAGAGGAGATCTTATGGTAAAACGGAAGGGAGGTGCGTTACTTCTAGGGGTGCAAATTGATCGGGAATCAACAAAATCAATCGGCGATCAACTATATATCTCTTTACGTGATTTGATCCTTTCAGGTTCTGTAGCTACAAGTGTAAGGCTACCTTCAACGCGAACCTTGGCAAAAGATCTTTCTGTTTCGCGTACAACGGTTCTCTATGCTTTTGAACGGCTTTTTGTAGAGGGTCTTATTGTTTCTCGCGTTGGTTCAGGAGCTTTCGTCAGCGATGTTCTCTATGCAGAACGTCCACGTCCAGTAAAGACTTCAGGACAGAGTTCCGCTCCGATGGCCAAGCCCAAGCTATCGAGTGCAATGGGCAATGCGATCGAGAGCTTTTCGCCGCGCGATCGTTTGCCTTATCAACCTAAAGCATTCGTGAGTGCATTGCCCTCCTATGATAATTTTCCGATGGCACAATGGGCCCGTATCTCTGCCCGGTTTTGGCGTGGTGCCCGCTCGGATGTAATGGGCTATGGCGAGCCTTTTGGGCTGACAAGTCTGCGTGAGGCTATTGCGACGCATCTCCGCGGAAACAGAGGCATTTCCTGCGAAACCGGACAGATTTTCGTTGTTAGTGGCGCGCAACAGGCTTTTAACCTGATCGGGGCCACTCTGCTTAATCCTGGCGATCGCGTCTGGTTCGAGAACCCCGGTGCGATTGGCGCGCGCAACAGCCTGATTGCATGCGGAGCGGATCTCGTGCCTGTGCCGGTGGATCGGGATGGCCTTATGGTCGAGGAGGGCGAAAGGCAGAGCCCTGCCTTCAAGCTGGCTTTCGTCACGCCGTCCCACCAGCAGCCTCTCAGCTGCATCATGAGCCTTGAGCGACGATTTGCATTGTTGCTGGCTGCCCAACGCGCCAATGCATGGATCATTGAAGACGACTATGATGGCGAGTTCTTTTTCGGAAGGCAACCGATCCCTACTCTCAAGAGCATCGACCAGACCGGGCTCGTTATTTATGTCGGCACCTTTTCCAAATCGCTGTTCCCCGCATTGCGGCTTGGTTTTATGCTGGTACCGCCCGCGCTGATTGAGACATTCGAGCGGATTACCGCCTCCTTCATTCAAGGTGTCCCAACAAATATTCAGGCGATTGTTGCAGAATTTATCCAAGGTGGGCATTTTGCCACCCATATCAGGCGTATGCGTGGTGTGTATGCCGAGCGGCACGAAACCTTGTTGGAACAAGCCCGCCAGCATCTCGGGGGCCTTCTCGATGTTGTGTCAACCGAAAGCGGTCTGCATACGATTGGGTTGTTGCCCTCCAATATTTCTGAAAGGAGTGCATCCAAAGCCGCATTAGAACAGGGCGTGATTGTGTCTCCGCTTGATCGGTTCTCGATTGCGCCAACCTCGTACAATGGTCTTGCGCTCGGATTTGGCGCAACCAATCCTCGCGAAATTCGTGACGGGATCGCCAAGCTTGCGACAGTTCTCGGAGCACTCGCTTGAAAAATGACAGCAAGTGGTATGCCTGAATTTTGAAATTGGCTATCAAATCAAGACCAATTTAGTGGCATATTGAGTTATGATTGAATCAGATTTTATCATCGTCGGTGGTGGAACAGCGGGCTGCGTCCTTGCGGATAGGCTGACGGCCTGTGGGAAGTTTACCGTCTTATTGCTTGAAGCTGGCCCGAGTGACCAACGGCTGCATATACAGCTTCCAATTGGCTATGGCATGTCCTTCTTCAATCCTGCGGTGAACTGGATGTACCGCACAGAACCCGAGCCGGCTCTTGCAAACCGGTCCGGTTACTGGCCGCGCGGCAAGGTGCTCGGAGGATCTGGCTCGATCAACGCTATGGTGCATGTGAAAGGCCAGCCGGTTGAATTGGCCGATTTGGCAGAAGCGGGTGGTTCCGGTTGGAGTTTTGAGGCTCTTTCTTACTCTATGAATCGTGCTCGTGAGCGGATCGAAGGAGCTGATGTCAGTCAGGACACGCATCCACTCTGCTCCACGTTTATCAAAGCTGCGCAGGAGGCCGGGTTTGGGAATGAAGCTGATCTGTCAAAGCTCGGTGCTGACGGGGTTGGGCATTTCCGGATTGCTACGCGTAATGGCCTGCGTCTCTCCTCGGCGCGGGCCTATCTGCGTCCGGCGTTAAAGCGCCCCAATCTTGCAGTGGAGGTCGAGGCCCATGCAACCCGCATCGTGCTTGAGGGGAGGCAGGCGCGGGAGGTGCACTTCATCAAAGCCGGCACGGCAATGATTGTCCGGGCACGCCGCGAGGTCATCTTGTGTGCAGGCAGCATCAATTCGCCCAAACTCTTGCAACTCTCGGGTATCGGTCCGGCGGCGACACTCAAGTCGAACGGGATCGAGGTGCTGTGTGACCGTCATGGTGTTGGCCGGAATCTGCAGGATCATCTGTGCATCGACCATCTCTATCGTTCACGCGTACCGACGTTGAACCAGAAATTTGGCAGCATCACGGGAAAGATTGCTGCAGGTTTGCGCTATATCCTGTTGCGCAAGGGCCCATTGGCCTTGAGCGTCAATCAGGCAGGTGGATTCGTGCGGTCGAGATCTGGGCTCGCGGCCCCCAACATGCAACTTTATTTCTCACCGTTGAGTTATACCCGCACCGCGCCGGGAACGCGCACTTTGATGCGGCCGGATGCCTTTCCGGGTTTTATGTTGAGCGCGCAACCGTGTCGGCCGACAAGTCGGGGTTTTCTTGAAATTACCTCGGCTGATCCGGCGATGCCGCCGCGTATCGTGCCGAATGCGCTCGCGACCGAGCATGATATTGCTGAAATGATTGAAGGGGCTCGACTGTTGCGCCAGCTTTCGACCACATCATCCCTGCGTGATGTGATTGATGAAGAACTGCAGCCGGGTTCAGCTGTTCAATCGGATGATGAGATGCTTGAGGACATCCGGCAAAGGGCTTCGACAGTCTATCATCCGGTCAGCACCTGTCGTATGGGGCGTTCGCCGGATACGGATGTGGTCGATTCAAGCCTGCGGGTCTATGGTGTTGACGGACTGAGGGTGGTTGATGCCTCGATCTTCCCGTCGATTCCCTCCGGCAATACCAATGCCCCGACACTGATGGTTGCTGAAAAAGGTGCAGAGATTATTCTTGGAAAGAGTGGATCACAATGAACACTACAGTTGTTTCAAGCCATACCAAAACAACGCCCTATTGGTGGGACCACGTTCCCCGGCCTGTCATTGCATCAACTGATCTGCCAGCCAGAGCTGATGTTGTTGTTATCGGTTCTGGTTATACCGGCCTGCATGCAGCGCTCCAGATTGCGCGGGGCGGTCGTCACACGGTCATTCTTGATGCCGAGGACGCTGGATGGGGATGCAGTACGCGTAATGGGGGGCAGATTTCCACCAGCATCAAGCCCGGTCATGCCGAACTTGCGCGCCGTCATGGCGTTGAGACTGCCACACGGATTCTTCAAGAAGGACGCAATTCGTTGGCCTTCATCGAGCAGTTCGTTAAGGACGAACAAATCAACTGCGATTTTGGCGTGGTTGGTCGTTTCCATGCCGCCCATAATGCCATGCAATATGAAATCCTCGCTCGCAGTATTGCAAACCAGCCCCAGGGGCTCGAAGTCCCCGCACATATGGTGCCGCGCTCCGAACAGCGCGATGAACTGGGGACAGATGCCTATTTTGGCGGTATCGTGATGCGCGCACATGCGTCAATCGATCCGGCTCGCTATCACGCAGGCCTTCTTGCCAAGGTGCAGGCGGCAGGTTGCGAGATCCATCCACGGACTCCGGCTACAAAAATCACACGCTCTGGTGCCGATTTTATTGTGACCACACCGCGCGGACAGTGCACCGCCCGCAATGTCGTGATTGCCACCAATGGCTATACCGGCACACTGACCCCCTGGCTCCGCCGACGCGTCATTCCGATCGGCAGCTATGTCATCGCGACTGAGCCGCTTGCCCCAGATGTGATGGCCAGGATCATGCCCAAAAACCGGATCGTCAGCGATACGCGCAAGGTGGTCTATTACTATCGCCCTTCGCCGGATCGGACCCGGATCCTGTTTGGCGGGCGGGTTTCACATAATGAAACCGACCCGATGATCAGCGGGCCGAGACTGCGCGATGATATGGTGAAGCTATTCCCCGAACTGGCACAAACCCGCATCAGTCATTCATGGTGTGGTCTGGTGGCCTATAGTTTTGATGAATTGGCTCATACGGGCATCCATGAGGGTATGCATTATGCAATGGGCTATTGCGGCTCCGGTGTCGGTATGGCGAGCTATCTGGGCATGCGCATGGGCCAACAGGTGCTTGGATTGAAAGAAGGACATACTGCCTTAAACGAGCTGAAATTTCCGACTATGCCGTTTTATACCGGCAACCCTTGGTTCCTCGCGCCCTCGGTCATGTATTATCGCTGGAAAGATTCCCTCTAGGCGCTGTAACGGATGTCATATCCAAATTAGGCTTTCAATGATCACGGAAGGGATCTCGATGTCTGCAAATCTAACCTTCGATGCTTTAAAAGCCATGGCGGGCAATCGTCAGATCGATACTGTTCTGGTTTGCATGGTGGATATGCAGGGGCGCTTGATGGGCAAACGCTTTCATATCCAGAATTTTCTCGATAGCGCCCATGCAGAGACGCATTGTTGCAATTATCTTCTGGCAACTGATCTGGAGATGGCGACGCCGGATGGCTATGCTTCGGCAAGTTGGCGCGGAGGGTATGGGGACTATGTATTGCGTCCCGATCTTTCGACCTTGCGCCTTGTGCCTTGGCTCGAGGGCACCGCGATGGTTCTTTGCGATGTGCTTGAACATCACTCAGATCAGCCGGTTGCCCATTCTCCAAGGGCGGTCCTAAAACAGCAGATCAGACGCCTTGCTGACATGGGTCTGACGGCGATGATGGCGTCTGAACTCGAGTTTTTCTTGTTCGAACAGAGTTACGAGACCATCCGTAAAAGCGGATTTCGGGATCTTGTTCCGATCAGCGGCTATAATGAAGATTACCATATCCTCCAGACCACGCGTGAGGAGGGGGTGATGCGTGCGCTGCGCAATCACCTTTTTGCAGCGGGAATCCCGGTAGAGAATTCCAAGGGCGAGGCAGAAGCAGGGCAGGAGGAATTGAATATCCGCTATGCTCCGGCGCTTGATTGTGCCGATCATCATACCATTGCCAAGCATGCAACCAAGGAAATCGCTTGGCAGAAAGGGCATGCGGCGAGCTTCCTGCCCAAGTGGCACCACATGCGCGTCGGCAGCTCAGCCCATATCCACATGTCTTTGTGGCGCGGCGATACATCGGCATTCTTTGACCCTGATGACCCATTGGGCATGTCGGCGCTGATGGGCCATTTCATGGCTGGCATCATCGCATACGCCCCGGACTACACTGTGTTTCTCGCGCCCTATATCAACAGCTACAAGCGTTTCATGAAGGGAACATTTGCCCCGACCAAGGCTGTCTGGTCGGTTGATAACCGTACTGCTGGTTTCCGGCTTTGCGGTGATGGGACCAAGAGCGTGCGCGTGGAGTGCCGCATCGGTGGTTCTGATCTCAATCCCTACCTTGCGCAGGCAGCATTGCTTGCAGCGGGTATGAAGGGCATTGAGGACAGCATGGTCCTCGGTCCACCGACAAGCGGCGATGTCTATCAGGATGGAGCAGCGCGCCAGATTCCAACGACGTTGCGCGAGGCAACCATTATGCTGCGCAATTCCGCCATGTTGCGCGAAGCAATGGGCGATTCGGTGATCGATCATTATGTCCGCTGCGCGGAGTGGGAGCAGGAGGAATTCGATCGCATTGTGACCGATTGGGAAATCGCACGGGGATTCGAAAGGGCATAAATACATGACCGGCTACGTGCAATGCTTCTCCCCCATCGACGGATCGCTTTACGTTGAACGGCCGCTGTCTTCACTGGATGAGGCCCGAAGCGCCGCGCGTGCGGCACGACAGGCTCAAGGCAGCTGGGCCGCGCGACCCTTGCAGGAACGTATTGGACTCGTTTTGGCCGGTGTTGCTGAAATCGGCAAGACCACCGATCACATGGCGCTCGAGCTGGCCCACCAGATGGGGCGGCCGGTCCGTTATGGCGGTGAATTTCGTGGTTTCGACGAGCGCGCGCGCTATATGGCAGAGATTGCGGATCACGCACTTGCCCCAATCATCATCGAAGATAGCGCAGCCTTCCGGCGCAAGATTGTGCGGGAGCCGCAAGGGCTGGTCTTTGTCATCGCACCGTGGAATTACCCCTATATGACGGCGATCAACACGGTCGCACCGGCTTTGATCGCTGGCAATTCCGTTATTCTCAAACATGCCGCGCAGACCTTGCTGGTGGGTGAAAGAATGGCAGAGGCCTTCCATGCTGCCGGTATCCCACGCGATGTTTTTCAGAATCTTTTTCTCGATCATGAGACATCCTTGCGCCTGATTGCGGAGGGAACTTTCGGTTATGTCAATTTTACCGGCTCGGTTGCCGGTGGTCGGGCCATCGAGCAAGCGGCGGCTGGAACATTTACAAATGTTGGCACCGAGCTGGGAGGTAAGGATCCCGGCTATGTCAGGCAGGACGCCGATCTTGATGCTGCGGTAGAGACTTTGATTGATGGCGCAATGTTCAATTCTGGACAATGTTGCTGCGGGATTGAGCGTATCTATGTCCACGAGAGCTTATTCGAGGCTTTTGTTGAAAAATCCGTCGCATTCGTCAACACCTATAAGCTCGGTAATCCGCTTGATCCTGATACGACGCTTGGTCCAATGGCTCAGCCGCGCCATGCAGCTGCAGTTCGTGCCCAGATCTCCGAAGCGTTGGCTGCAGGTGCAAAAACCCATATTGAGACCTTTCCCGCGGATGATGGTGCAGCCTATCTCACGCCCCAAATTCTCACCCAGGTCCATCATGGCATGCGTCTGATGCGGGAGGAAAACTTCGGTCCTGTCGTTGGAATCATGCCGGTGCGGGATGATAACGAGGCGATCCGTTTGATGAATGACTCTCCTTACGGGCTGACGGTTTCGTTGTGGACGCGAGACATCATCCGTGCGGAGGAGATCGGCGCGCAGCTTGAAACCGGGACGGTATTCATGAATCGCTGCGATTATCTCGACCCCGCTTTATGCTGGACAGGTTGCAAAGACACCGGACGGGGCGCGGGCCTCTCTATCCTGGGTTACAGCAACCTGACACGCCCCAAATCCTACCATCTGAAAAGGGCTTGAACCATGTCGTTGAATGCAAACTGGTCCTATCCGACGTCCATTCGATTTGGAGCAGGACGTATCCGTGAAATTGCCGACGCCTGTGTCAAAGCCGGCATCAAACGGCCGCTCTTTGTTACGGATCGCGGTCTTGCGGGCATGGACATCACGACGCGGACATTGTCACTGCTCGAAGAGGCTGGTCTTAACCGTACGATTTTCGCCGATGTCGATGCCAACCCGAATGATCGCAATGTTGCCGAGGGACTGCGTGTCTATCGTGAAGGTGGCTTTGATGGTGTTGTCGCTTTTGGGGGCGGTTCGGGGCTTGATCTGGCCAAAGTACTGGCCTTTATGGCCGGTCAGAGCCGTCCGCTTTGGGATTTTGAGGATGTCGGCGATTGGTGGACCCGTGCCGATCCGGATGGCATTCATCCGATCGTTGCGGTGCCGACAACCGCAGGTACGGGGTCAGAGGTTGGCCGCGCTAGCGTTATAACAAACACTGAAATCCATGAAAAAAAGATCATTTTCCATCCGAAAATGCTTCCTTCAGTTGTGATATGCGATCCGGAGCTCACGGTGAGCATGCCTGGAGCCATCACTGCCGGCACAGGAGTTGATGCCTTTGCGCATTGTGTCGAGGCGTTCTGCTCGCCGCATTATCACCCGATGAGTCAAGGGATAGCGCTGGAGGGCATGCGGCTGATCAAGCGCTACCTGCCGCGGGCCTATGCCGATGGTGCAGATATCGAGGCGCGCGCTCATATGATGAGTGCGGCAGTCATGGGCGCTACCGCCTTCCAGAAGGGCTTGGGGGCAATTCATGCTTTGAGCCACCCGATTGGCGCGGTGCATCACACCCATCATGGCACCACCAATGCCGTTTGTATGCCAGCCGTGCTCCAGTTCAACCGACCCGCCATTCAGGGCGTGATAGCCGAGGCTGCCGCCTATCTCGGGATCGAGGGCGGATTTGACGGGTTTGCGGCCTTTGTCGATCACTTCAATGCTGAACTTGGAATACCGCGCACCTTGACCGAACTTGGGGTCATCAATCCTGACATCGATGCGTTGACAAAGTCAGCCCTTGAAGACCCGAGTGTCGGGGGCAATCCGGTGCCTATGACCTATGATAACACGCGAAAACTGCTTGAAACCATTCTCTAGAACTAGTCACAGCGAATCCGCAATTCATCATTCACAGGATCCATGGAGATAGACCGATGATAGATCTCGCTGCCTTTCAGGCTATTGCGCATTTGCCCCTTGGTCCTTTTGCGGCAAAGCCCACCAGCATCGAAGGAAACCAGCAAGAGGCGAGCTGCGTTCTGTGCACCTCGGCAGATAACCGTGTCATCATTGGCATATGGGAATGCACACCCGGGCGCTTTACCGCTGACCGGACCTCGGCCTCCGAGTTTTGTCACCTGATCTCCGGCCGCATCGAAATGACCCATGCTGATGGGAGCAAGGTCGAGCTTGGTGCAGGGGACGCGATCAACCTTCCATTGGGCTGGATCGGAGAGTGGAAAGTGCTTGAGCATGTGCGCAAGCTCTATGTTGTGATAAAGGGCTAATTCATTACGCTTGGGGAATTTGTCACTATTGATCTGTCTTCTTGCCGAAAATCTGCGAAATCGCCAGCAGGAAGGATGTGAGAATAACAACCAGAGTCGAAATGGCGGCAATGGTCGGGTCGATCTGGTCCCGCAAAGCATTGAACATGTTGCGTGTCAGGGTTGAGTTATGACCGCCCGAAACAAATAGCGAAACAATGACTTCGTCGAATGAGGTCAGGAAGGCGAGAATTGCACCCGATACCACCGAGAAGCGGATCTGAGGCAGTGTGACGATAAAGAATGCCCGAACCCGTGAGGCGCCAAGGCTGCGCGCAACAAGCTCCTGGTTCATGTCGAAGCTTTTCAGTGCGGAAGAGACAACCATCATGACGATCGGAATGGCGAGCATGCTATGGGCCAGCACAATGCCGATCATGGAATTGACCAATTTTATCTTCACATAGACATAAAAGACACCAATGCCGACAAGGATGACCGGCACAATGATCGGTGTCAGCAAAATCCCGAATATCAGGCCTGAAAATCGGATGCGTGCATTGTGCAGCCCATAGGCCGCCATGGTGCCCATAATTGTTGCAAAGATCATCGTGAGGATGCCGGCTTTGAACGATGTCGCCGTTGCCTGCATCCATGCCGTGGAATTGAAGTAGTTGCGATACCAGCGCAATGACCATTCTTGAGGGGGGAATTCAAGATATTGCGATTCCGAGAAGGACATCGGAATGACGATCACTGTTGGCAGGACGAGAAATAGCAATATCAATCCCGCAAGGACATAGAGCCACAGCCGTCTTCCATGCGTAATCTGCGTATCTGTCGCTGCACGACCAAGCCATTCCATTACGCGTCTCCTCCGCCCAGAAGCCGTTCAAGCCTGACAAGGCGCGAAGCCACATAGAGGATCATGACCGTCAGGATGAACAGAACAACTCCGAGCGAACTGGCTGCGCCCCAATTAAAAAACAGTTCAATATCAGTGGCGATGCGGTTGGCAACCATCGTGATCTTGCCGCCGCCAAGAACCGCCGGTGTCACGTAAAATCCAAGGCAAAGAATGAAGACGATCAAAGCTCCTGCAAGCAACCCGGGCAAGGAGAGTGGCAGAAAGACCAGCCAGAACGCCCGTGTCGGGCTGGCACCGAGATTCGCGGCTGCTTTGAGGTAATCGGCATCAATGGCTCGCATTGATGCATAGACCGGCAGGACCAAAAACGGCAGCATGATATGGACCATGCCAATCAGTGTGCCGTTGAGATTGTGCACCAGCGCCAGCGGAGCATCCCATAGGCCGAGTTTGATGCCCCAGGTGTTGATAATACCTTGCCTTTGGAGCAGCACCAGCCAAGCATAAGTGCGGACCAGAAGCGATGTCCAGAACGGTAGCATCACTGCGATCATGCAGATATTGGCAGCACGGCGAGGCAATTGCGAGAGCACATAGGCCAGCGGATAGCCGAGCAGGATACAGATTGCTGTTGTTGTAAAGCTAATCTCGAACGTGGCGCGAAAAGCGCGTTCATAAGAGGGTTGGGACAACATGCGAAGATAGTGCTCGGGACTAAATCCGCCTGCATCATTGAGGAAGGACAACCAGAACAGCCAACCGACCGGCACCAACATCACCGTAGCCACAAGCAAAAGTGCCGGACCGGTGAGGCTAAATAGGGCCAGCCGTTCGATCAATGCGTCACGGCGAAGATTGTCGGCGTTTGGCCCGGCCACATGGCTCATTGCACGCCCTCCTCGGGTGGCAGGAGGTAGGTATCCGTCGCATTGAGACCCAAATTGAGGTGGGCTCCAACCAAAGGTGCTTGCGAAGAGGCGCTCGCCCGGACGCTGACCATCGTTCCATCCGAAAGCGAGGCATGAACAAGGACGCTGTCACCTTGATAGATTGCGGCTGTCACGATGGCTGGCAGCACATTGACATCGTCCGCTGGATCACGCTGCAAAATTGCAAGACGTTCGGGGCGGATCATCAGGTAATGTGGTCCGGTCTGCGGTGGCTGGGCGGCGAGGGAGAGTGGGGTGCCGTTGAATGTGCAGCCGGATGAAGTAACGTCGACCTTGACAAAGGTGGATTCACCGATGAATTCAGCGACAAAGCGGTTATTCGGCCGCTCATAGATCGTTTTTGGGGTGTCGATCTGGCGGATGCTTCCTTGATCAATGACAGCGATACGATCAGACATCGTGAGCGCCTCGCGTTGGTCATGCGTCACATAGACTGTTGTCATACCAAGACGTTCATGGAGTTGGCGCAGTTCGATCTGCATGTGCTCGCGCAACTGCTTGTCTAGCGCTGATAGGGGCTCGTCCATCAGCAGGATGCGCGGTTCGAACACGATAGCCCGGGCCAGCGCAATACGCTGTCGCTGTCCTCCAGAGAGTTGGTCGATGCGGCGTGCGCCATAGCCGCCGAGTTTCACCAATTCGAGCGCTTGCTCAACGCGTTTTGCCGTTTCAACCCTATCGACACCACGAAGCTTAAGCGGGAAGGCGATGTTTGCCGCGACGTCCATATGGGGGAACAACGCGTAATTTTGAAAAACCATGCCGACATCACGCTTGTGTGGTTCCAGCCGGATCACTTCGCGCTCGCCGAATGTAATGCTGCCGCAATCGGGTCGAACAAAACCAGCAAGCATCATCAGCAGGGTGGTTTTTCCGGATCCGGAAGGCCCGAGCAGGGTTAGAAATTCTCCGCGATGAACATCAAGATCAACCGCATCAAGAACCCGAACCGTGCCGTAACTCTTGGTCAGCTGCCTGACAGCGATCGGGAGCGCCGCATCTCTGGTCAAAATCCTGTTTCCTGTATTCTGGGTTGCTTGATGGAGACGGAGCGGGGTCCTTGTGGCACCCCGCTCCGTTGGTTTCAGGTCTTGTTGATTTATTCGCTCAGCATGTTCTCATAGGCGGCCGCTGCCTGAGCCTCGAACTTGATATACCAGTCGAGATTGATGGTCAGCTGGGTAGCGGCATTGTCCGGATAAGACGGGAGCTTCTTTGCATAGGCCGCATCGATCGTACCGAGTTCATAGGCCTTTTTGTTGGTTGGCCCATAGGTGATGTATTTGGTGAATTCGGCCTGATATTGTGGCTTGCTGATCTCTGCCAGGAACTTCATAGCGAGATCCTTGTTAGGCGCACCCTTTGGAATAGCAAAGCAATCATAATCGAGCAGGCCTTGGTTGAAGGTATAGGCCACCTTGGCGCCATCTTTGGCTACCACATCGAACCGACCATTCCAGCCGGTGATCATATCTACTTCACCATCTTTCATCAGCTGGGCGTGCTGGGCGCCCGAGGTCCACCATACCGCAACATGGGGCTTGAGTTCCTTAATCTTTTTGATCGCGCGCTCAATGCCGCCAGGGGCACTCAGAACTTCATAGACTTTGTCTGCAGGAACACCATCGGCCATCAAAGCGGGCTCAAGCGCGCCGGCAACGCCCTTGCGATAGGCGCGCTTGCCTGGAAATTTCTTCACGTCCCAAAAATCCGCCCAGTTCTTGGGGCCATTGTCACCGAAAGTCTTGGTGTTCCAAGCCAGAACGGTCGAGAATACATCTCCGCCTACACAATAGTCGCCTGCAAGATTTGGCAAGAAATCTTTGGTGTCGATCACTTTATAGTCCAGTTTTTCAATAATGCCTTCGGTCCCAGCGCGTGCCGCACTTCCTGAGCCGCTTGCTACCACATCCCAGGTAACAGCGCCGGCTTTTACCTTCAGTCTGAGATCGGCGATGCTGGAATATGTCTCTTCCTTGACGGTGATGCCAAGTGCTTTGGCCGCTGGCTGGAACAGGGCCTTGCTTTGCCCTTCCTGATAAGCCCCGCCGAAAGAAACGACTGTCAGTGTCTGCTGTGCAGCTGCACCGTACGAGCTTAACGATAGCGCGATACCGCCCATAACCAAGGCGATGAAGGGTTTGGATGATGTTTTTTCGTTTTTCATTTCTTTACACTCCCTAAGGCCCGACGAGGATTTCGTCCGATCATTTGGCTGGCAGAACAGGGCCAATTTTGCACTGCCAACAATAGCATTTAGAGGCGCGCAGTAACGCATTTCAGTTTTGAAAAGCTCTGAAGTGCCTCAAGTCCTTTAGCCCGTCCGAAACCGGACGCTCTGTTCCCTCCGAAGGGCGTTTCAATACCGCCAGCAAAAAATTCGTTGATGTAGACCTGCCCGGCATCAAGCTTCGCAGCGATACGATGCGCACTGGATAGGTTTTGCGTGTAGATGCCTGCCACCAGCGCATAAGGGGTCCCGTTCGCCAGTGCGATTGCGTGCTCTGACGTATCGGCGATCTGAACGCAAAGGACGGGGCCGAAGATTTCGTTCTGCACGGCCTCGTCGTCTGGCGAGAGATCGTCCAGGATCGTTGGTTCATAGAACCAGCCGAACCCTGTCTCAGGATCGGCACTGCTGTGTCCGCCACAAAGCACCTTGACCCCCCGGCCACGCGCCCGTTCGACATAGCTGGCTATTCTCTCAAGCTGGGCGCGCGAACTTACAGGCCCCATATCCACCGCGCACAGGCCGTGTCCAAGACGAAGCGCACTGGTGCGCTCGACCAGTCTCCTTGTGAACTCGGCATGAATTTTCCGATCCACGATCAGACGCGATCCTGCGGAGCAAATTTGCCCCGCATTTTCATAGATGGCGCCAATGACACCCTCTATTGCGGCGTCGAAATCTGCATCCGAAAGGACAATCACCGGGGATTTGCCGCCCAGTTCAAGTGCGAGGCGCGTTACATTCTGTGCGGCGTTCTGCATCACGTTGATTCCGGTCGGAACTGATCCGGTGAATGTGATGTGGTCAATATCGGGGTGGGCCACCAGTGGTGCGCCGACTTCCGTGCCGGTTCCTGTCACGACATTGAAGACGCCGGAGGGCAGGCCCGCCTCTGCAAGTATTTCTCCCAGCATCAAAGCGGTCAGCGGGGTTTGATCCGCAGGCTTTGCAACAATCGTGCAGCCTGCAGCCAGTGCCGGCGCCAGACCGCGTACGAGTGTCGAGATTGGATAGTTCCATGGCACAATCTGAGCAGCAACGCCGATCGGCTCATGTCTGGTGTAGGAGAGGTAATCGGGGCCAAGCGGAATGCTGCTGCCTTGAAACTTGTCGCAAGCCCCTGCATAGTACTCGAAGGCTCGGGCCGCACCGTTGACATCGCCTTGTGCCTCTCCCAGCCTTTTGCCGGAATCAAGCGCTTCGGCGACCGCGAGCCGATCTGCATGGGCGCGTATCAATGCAGAAGCGCGGGCCAGCAGGCGCCCCCGTTCTGCAGGAATGATGCTGCACCATGGTCCGGACAGTGCCGCTCGCGCTGCCTTGACGGCTAAATCAACATCCAATGCAGTGCCGGCCGCGACAGTCGAGAAGGCCTTGCCCGTTCCCGGATCAACTGTTTCCATGCGACCTCCGGAGACGGATGGCAGATGGCGCCCGTTGATCCAGTGCTGGCTGGGTAAGCCGGCAATCGTGCCGGTTCTGCGGGCTTGTTCGACGAGATCCGCCAGTGTCGTATTCATCGATCCCCCAGTGTGCTGAAGTGATAGTCCGCCTTGGAAAGCCAATCCGGATGGATTTCGATGCCCCAGCCCGGCTCTGCGGAGACCGTGACATGTCCATCGACCACATCGAAGGGTGATTTGCGATAGAGCCCGTATTGCCACGGGTAGTAATCGGCTTCCTCGATCGAAAATTCGAGATAGTCACCCGCATTCGGAATCGCGCGCAGCAGATGCATGGTGAATAGGGTCACCAGCGACATGTTTGCACAATGCGGCGTGCAGGGCAGTCCGGCAGCTGCCCCCATGGCGGCAACGCGCATGCTACGCACCATGCCGCCGAGGTAGCAGATGTCAGGCTGGATAATATCGACAGCCTTCATCTCGATCATATGCCGCCATATCTGAATGTAGCAATCCTGCTCGCCACCTGTGACATCCAGCGATAGAGCTTCGCGAACCTCTTTGGTTTGCTCAAGTTCCCAATAGGGGCAGGGTTCTTCGTAATGATCCACACCATTGTCCTCAAGCATGCGGCCCACTTCGATGGCGCGCTTGGGGGAATAGCAGCTATTCGCATCGACCATCAGCGTGACCTTGTCGCCTAGCGCCTTGCGAATGGTTGGAACAATCGCTTCCGTGCGGCCGGGCCATTCATCAATATTGCGACCACATTCAGCCCCTACGCGAAATTTGAAAGCATCAAAACCGAATTGGTCCTGCAATTTCAAAAAGCGCTTTGCTTCATCCTCTGGAGTGATGTCGCGCTTCATCGAGGAGGCGTAGGCACGCAAGCGCCCAGGTGTTCCGCCAAGTAATTCGCAAACGCTTTTGCCTGCTCGCTTGCCGGCCATATCCCACAGTGCCGTATCAAGCCCGCCGATTGCCCGAAAAAGATGGCTGCCAGGGAATTTGTGTTCTTTCTCTGGGATCAAATCAACCAGACCAGCAATATCAGTGCAATCATGACCGAGCGACCAGGGGGCGATCTGGCGATGCAGGATCAGTGCTGAAATATCTGAATGATAGGTTGAAACCTGTCCCCAGCCTTCAGCACCATCTTCTGCCGTGACCCGAACAAATCCGACATCGTGAGTTGCGAAAGTCTCGATCTTCGAAATTTTCATAAATAAAGCCCCACAAAACCCCACGTTTTTCATTTTGATGATGATCGAATGAAATTGGTTGAGGTCTAAGGTCCAATTTCTTTAATATGTAATACCATTTTGGATTTTATGAATTTTAGGGTCTCAATTTTGTTTAGTTTTTAATTTTTGTAAATGTGGACTATCAGTGGGGCGCCTCAAAACCAGTCGGGCATTGTTCTGCACATTCAGAAATTTTATCGCTTGTGTGGTTATTTTTGCTCACAAAGCCCTATTATTTTGGTTGCCTATATGAGTCTGTTGAACCCCACTGTTTTGCAAAAATACGTCAGCTTATGAAATGGGGTAGGCCAAATTTTTGAGCGAATACGGATTTACTTGGGCTTGGGTTATTGTCGCTCAAAGCTGTTATTACTTTATTCCAAGTGCATAAAGTATTGGTAGCCTATTTTCAGCCCATTCATAGACGTGCTTCATTAATTCAACTTCAAATGATTTCGGCATCGTGCTGCCTGAAATGTCGCTTAGAATACCGCCAGCGTTAGAATAGCCTACATCCCAAGCGTAATTGGCCCATTCATTGGGCTTTTTGAGGCCACGCCTCAAAGCAACAAGGTAAAGTTGCTCATCATTGGGTACAAGGACACCACCGCCGCTCACTGGGCTTATCAGGTAATTAACATCATCTCTCATTTTGGATCTGGCCAACA
>Ga0214921_10005107_pt1 | contig 18783 bp, 16 predicted proteins | sample LL1505_MetaG_FD_177992 | JGI IMG/M metagenome (GOLD analysis project Ga0214921, IMG submission 177992) | Freshwater microbial communities from Lake Lanier, Atlanta, Georgia, United States - LL-1505 | ecosystem: Environmental > Aquatic > Freshwater > Lake | place: USA: Georgia | collected... | reverse complement strand
TCGGAATCTGTATGCCCCCAGCCTTTAAAATACCAACGGCATAACCAGACCAAGCTGCGGCAACAGCGCTAGCAGCAACACTCAGTTCTAAAACCATAGCTCCACCTACAAGCCAAGCAAATACCTCACCGAATGCTACATAAGAATAAGTATAGACACTACCGGATGTAGGAAGCATCGCGGCAAGTTCTGTATAAGCAAGAGCGACAAAAATACATGTCAGGCCTGCAAGGCCATATGATACCATAACTGCTGGCCCTGAGTATTTAGCCGCAACAAAGCCAGTCATGGCAAATATACCTGTGCCGATAATGCCTCCAAGGCCAAGTAGTACAAGATCAAAAGCCGTAAGAGTTTTAGCCAGGCCGCTATTAGCCCCGCTCTCCTTGACCGATTCAAAACTTTTCTTTTTAAAAAAACTCATTTTTGACTCCTTTGTGTCATATTTATTTAGCTTCGTGGAGCTTCTGGATATCACCGCCCACTATATTCTTAACATTACGCGCGATTTTCTCATATTTCCAATCCCACCATTTTATCTCCAGCAATTCATTTATGACCTTGTCTGAAAATCTTTTTCTTATAACTCTAGCTGAATTGCCAGCGACTATAGTATAGGGCTCTACGTCTTTAGTCACTACAGCATAGGCTCCTATAATAGCACCGTCGCCTATATTTACTCCAGGCATTATAACGCTATTTGTTCCAAACCATACATCATTTCCAACTATAGTATCTCTGTAGCTTTTTTCTGGCATTCCAACCTCATTCCATCCTTCGAATATAAAAAAGGGATAGGTAGAGAAGCCATCCATGTGATGATTCATATCATCAGCTATAAAAACGGTCTTGTAGGCGATCTGACAAAACTTCCCTATCGTAAGCTTTGAAAAATAACAACCTCTAATATTCTCGTACTCAAATCTTTCCGGATGATGTGGGTCGTTGTAATAAGTATAGTCCCCAACAGTAATATTAGGATTGTGAATAAAATTCTTCAAAAAAACAGTTTCTTTTGCAGTCTTTTGAAAAATATGAGGATATGGTATATTTGCCGCAGCCATACTACAACTCCTTAATTTCTTCTTCATTACTCTTGGTTTTTATTTCTCACTATCCAGCCACCGCCAAGAACTCTATTGCCATCATATATGACGCAGGCTTGTCCAGGTGTTACAGCCCTGGTTGGCTCAAGTAACCTAATTTTCATCGTGCCGTCTTCAAGAGGGTGCAATTTAGCACAAACCGCATTTTGAGTCGACCTAATTTTTACTGCAACATCTAGCCCATCTTCTGGAAGATCTCCAGAGCCCAGCCAATTCAATTCTTTAATCACAAACTCTGCGCTATGCAAAGCGCTATCGGGCCCTACATATACTATATTCTCAATCACGTCAACCCGTATGACATATAGACTTTGGGCATAGCCGCCACCAATGCCCTTGCGCTGTCCTATCGTATAATTCACCAGACCTTCGTGCTGCCCAACTTCATATCCATCAATATGCATAATTTTACCAGGCTTTGCAGCTTCTGGTCGTAATTTTGTTACTAATTTTGCATATGAACCATCGGGCACAAAACATATGTCCTGGCTGTCTGGTTTATCAGCTACTTCAAGCCCAAATTTTTGAGCTATCTTCCTTGTTTCATCTTTATTCTGAGCGCCTAAAGGAAAATGGAGAAAATCCAACTGATCCTTTTCTGTAGCGAATAAAAAATAGCTCTGATCTTTATTTGGATCCAAACCTTTGTGCAATTCCGGCCCACCAGAGCCATCGATTCTCTGCACATAGTGCCCAGTAGCAAGACCATCAGCCCCAAGTTCACGCGCCATCTTGAGCAAGTCTTTGAATTTTACTGACTGATTACAGCGCACGCAAGGCAGAGGCGTCTCGCCACGCAAATAGCTATCGGCGAAATCATCGATTACTTGCTCTTTAAACCTATTCTCATAATCAAGCACATAATGTGGTATGCCAAGCTTAGCTGCTACCATCTGCGCATCATAAATATCTTGTCCAGCGCAACATGCGCCCTTTTTACCAAGCGTCATTCCATGATCATAGAGCTGTAGCGTAATTCCAATAACTTTATAACCAGCTTCCTGAAGCATAGCGGCCACTACAGAGCTATCTACCCCGCCGGACATAGCCACCACCACTGTGGTTTCCCAAGGCTCTTTCTTTATTGCTAGCATTAGTTTATAAAATTTTAAAGTAATGAATTCTACGAGATTACTTAAAGAAAAGCAAGAACTAATAGTTGCCAGCCAGGGATCTTGGGCTTAAAAAGTTCATTTATTTTCAATGAGAATGAATTAAGGATGGTGGGTTTGAGAAGACTTGAACTTCCGACCTCACGCTTATCAGGCGTGTGCTCTAACCAGCTGAGCTACAAACCCCTAAATGGGTAGAGAGAATACTACTCAAAAGCTCGAATATGTCAAGCTAAATCTTCATTTTTTGCGCGCTGATAAGAATCTAGGAACTCTATCTTCTTCCTCAGCTTTTAGATGATATCTTGTCTTGATGTAACTCTGTGGCGCTTTTGTTCCTTCTTCTATTTCCTTAAAATATCCAGATTTTTGAACTAGTTGAAGCGTGACATCAAAATAATGATCAATATCTGACCCAAAAATCATCATCCCGCCTGGCTTTAGCTTACTGACAAATAGCTGGAGTCTTGTTTCGTTTACAATACGACGTTTTTGCTGACGCAACTTCGGCCATGGATCTGGGAATAAAATATAAAGCTCATCGAGGATGTTATTTGGCAATTTATTAAAAACCAAATCCATATCATCTGGCCATAGGAGTATATTTGCTATATCTTGCTCTTTTGAAAGCTTCAAGCTATTTGCCACGCCATTTAGATATGGCTCGAAGCCTATGTGTAGAGCTTTTGGATTTTCTCTCGCTCTACCGATAAAGTGATCGCCCATACCTATGCCTATTTCAGCTATATATCGCTCTGCTGGCGTTAAATTTTCAGGGTCAAGTAGGTATTTGGGTAGCTCGTTTTCAAGTAGGCCCTCTTGTAGCTTCGACAAGGACTTGCCTATCCTGCGCGAAAATGATTTGTTCATATTGGGCTTTGCAAATATTGATAAGAGAGGCGATCATATACTATATTATCCAAGGTTACAAGTCAGAGAATAGTTTGAATGGCAGGGTCTATACAAAGATTGACATAAAACACTTGATATTCTATCATAAAGGAAGTTATGAGGTTACTATGCCATCTATGAATATTTCTCTCACCCCTGAACTTATAAATATAGTTCATAGGCAGGTTGATAGCGGCCGCTATAATAATTCAAGTGAGGTAGTACGCGATGCTATTCGTCAATTTGAGGACAACAATCAACTACTCTACCAGCTAAAACTCTTAAGACTACGCGAGCGCCTAGGGGCTGGAATAGAGGAGACTGCGCGCGGCGATTTTGCTGATTATGATCTTGCTAGCTTTATTCAAGAACTTGATGACAAGGCTGTATGAAAACTTTTTTTCTTACAAGATCTGCTAAAGGCAGCCTACAAAGCATAGCGCTCTATACTGAGGAAAAGTGGGGCGAAAGACAGCGTAATGAATATCTACAGATCCTAGATAAGGGCTTTTACGATCTCGCCTCCTCTCCTTTAAAAGGCAAACTTTGCGAGGATATTTCTATCGGTTTGCGAAGCTATAAAGAGTGTTGGGGTGAACTTAGTCATTATATCTCTCTACGGCCAAGCCTATCTTCTTGATCAACTCCTTACGCTTATCTCCATCATAATCAGCCTTAGCTTTTCCGAAGACTGGGTCTGGCCAAGCTGCGTCGCTTTCGTAGCGGGCTACAATATGTATATGAAGCTGCTCAACTATATTACCAAGCGCTGCGACATTGAGCTTATCTGGCTTAAAAATATCCTGCATAATATGGGACATCATGGCGATTTCGCGCATCAGAATGATTTGATCTTCTTCGGATAGATCAATAATCTCACGCAAGTTATTCTGCCTTGGAACCAATAGCATCCATGGAAATAGAGCATTATTGGAAAATAAAACACGACTCAAAGCAAGATCGCAAACTAATGACGTGCTGTCACCAAGGCCGCTATCTAATTGAAAGTCACTCATTGGGATGTATCATTTTTTCTGGGATGACGTACTTATCAAACTCCTCGGCCGTAAGTAGCTCAAGGGCGATTGCTGACTCCTTAAGAGTCAAACCCTCTTTATGAGCCTTCTTAGCAATTTTTGCTGCATTATCGTAGCCTATATGCGGATTGAGTGCTGTAACTAACATTAAGGATCTGCTCATTAGCTCCGTGATACGACCTCTATTAGCCTCTAGTCCATCTATGCAATGATCTACAAAGCTATTTGATGCATCAGCTAGCAACCTCACTGATTGTAAAACATTATATATGATCACTGGCTTGAATACATTGAGCTCAAAGTGTCCATTAGAGCCAGCAATTGTCACAGTAACATGATTACCCATCACTTGCGTTGCCACCATAGTCACAGCCTCGCATTGAGTCGGGTTGACCTTGCCTGGCATAATCGATGAGCCAGGCTCGTTTTCTGGTAAATGTAACTCACCAAGTCCAGACCTAGGGCCAGAGCCTAGAAGCCTTATGTCATTTGCTATCTTCATGAGACTAGCAGCTAGCACATTCAGGCTACCAGAAAATTCTACCAAAGAATCGTTGCAAGCAAGGCTCTCAAATTTATTAGGCGCAGTAACAAATGGGTGACTGGTAGCTCTTGAGACTTCAGCTGCAAACTTTTCAGCAAATCCCGCCTTGCAATTTAGCCCCGTGCCTACCGCAGTGCCACCTTGCGCTAAGTAATATATCCTCGTCAGAGAGGATTTGACGCGCTCTATAGCGTAAGCAATTTGCGTTGCATAGCCAGAAAATTCTTGGCCCAATGTTATTGGCGTAGCGTCCTGCAGGTGAGTCCGGCCAATTTTGACTATATCATCCCACTCTTTTGCCTTTTTATCCAAGGCCTTGTGCAGCTTGTCTAAAGCCGGGAGCAGCTCGTCATGAGCCGATAAAATGGTCGCTATATTCATAGCTGTTGGGAATGAGTCATTTGAAGACTGACCCATATTAACATGATCATTAGGATGAACGGGTTTCTGGGTACCTTTTGGTTGACCAAGTAGCTCGTTGGCGATATTGGCTATGACTTCGTTCATATTCATATTAGTCTGAGTACCAGACCCAGTCTGCCACACAGCGAGCGGGAAATGATCATCAAATTCGCCAGTCAAAACTCTATCGGCGGCTTTTATAATGGACTCTGCTAATTCTGGCTTCAAAGCATTCATAGCAAGATTAGTACTAGCTGCACATTTTTTTAGCAAAGCAAGCGCCCTGATTAAAGACTTTGGCATTTTTTCAATACCAATTTTAAAATTTTCTAGCGATCTCTGAGTTTGCGCGCCAAAATAGCGACTATTCTCAACTTCAATCTCACCAAAAGAATCTTTCTCAATACGATTCATAAAATTACCTGCTTATTTGTACTCTCCACGACCTTTGTCATATGGAAAGAATCATTCTACAATATACTCAACACTATCAGCTGCAATGTTGATCTTTAACTTCAGACCAAGTCGCCAGAGCAACCGCATAGTGTAGTAATAGTGGATATTTTGCTCAGAGAGCTCTGGCTCGTGAACCTCACTGCGCAAGATAGCATATCTCTTTTCATCGATCTTGATGCGACTTCCGGCCGCTTTAATTCTTATTCTTTTGGCATCTGATTGCTTTTCTATCAAAACATTCAAAGACCCGCCATTGAGTAAAGCCATCGATGCAATCAAGGTTAGGCACAAAATAAGTCTACCTGTATTGATGCATATGAATACTTCGGGGGTGTGGTTAATTTGTCTATGAAAATCTAGATTAATCTTATGGTCGTATAAAAGATCTCTAGACAACGCTTGAATCTCGTCGAGATTGGCCTCTCCAGCGTTATCCAAAAAGCCATATGCTGATCTAAAAAACTTTAAGCTACTAATAGCCTTATGAGAGCCATCGTTAATTAGCTTGATAGCTTTTTTACGAGTATCTTGATTATCATATTCCAGATATTCCGTAGAGCTCCATATCGCACCCAAACTTCCTGCTATATCATGGCAAAATTTTGCAAGGAGCAACTGAGCTAACTCCATATCTTTCATCATTCTCTCCAAATGCGAGTCGCATATCAGTTAATATGCCTAGACTATAAGCTTTCTAGCTCAAAAGGGCAAGTGTTTATTGGGATTTTAATGTAATGAAATGGTTTGAAGATCGGCGTCATCTTTGATTAAGATGACGCTTTAGTTTAGGCAAGACAATATCACAAGTCCGCAGGGGACGCGTCAACATCAATCTCAGGAAGGGCTTGGGCTGCTTGAGGCCTTGCGTTCTCTTGCGCTTCCATGATAGCCTTATCCTTTGCGTTGGCTATAGCCCTTTTTGAATTCATATAGAATCCAGTACCAGCTGGGATCAACCTACCAACAATCACATTCTCTTTTAAGCCACGCAGTTTATCGACCTTACCGGCAACAGCGGCCTCGGTCAGAACCCTTGTGGTTTCTTGGAAAGAAGCAGCAGATATGAATGAGGTTGTTTGCAGCGAAGCTTTTGTTATACCTTGCAGCACTGGTTGAGCTTCTGCTAAGCGAATGCCGTGAGCAAGGGCTTTATTATTAACTTCTGCAAGCTCATATCTATCGATTCTATCACCAACCATCAATGTGGTGTTGCCAGCATCGGTCACTTCAACTTTTTGTAGCATTTGACGTATGATAACTTCAATATGCTTATCATCAATTTTCACGCCTTGGAGACGGTACACAGCCTGAATTTCTCCAACCATGTAGTTAGCCAAAGCTTCGACGCCCATAACCTTCAGGATGTCTTGTAGTACTGGGTTACCATCAATCAACATATCTCCACGTTTAACAAAGTCGCCCTCGTTAATCACAACGTGCTTACCTTTAGGAATCATATATTCCAGTGGCTCAGACCCATCTGTTGGGTGAATAATAAGACGACGCTTAGATTTATAATCCTTACCAAATTCAATACGCCCGTCAATTTCTGCTATAACAGCGTGGTCTTTTGGCCTGCGAGCTTCAACAAGCTCTGTCACTCTCGGTAGACCACCGGTAATATCCTTAGTCTTAGTCGATTCACGAGGAATACGCGATAAGATATCACCAGCATTCACAGTTGCTCCATCCTCAACGCTCAAAATAGCATTGATTGGTAGATAGTATCTGGCTTCTAAACCATTAGACAGAATAATAGTTTCACCATTTTCGTCGACAAGCTGAATGCGTGGGCGGAGCTCTACACCTCTTGCATGCTGCCTTGCTTCGATAACAACCTTGTTGACGATACCAGTAGTCTCGTCGGTAATGTCTCTGGTCGAAATACCATCTACCATGTCTTTAAAGGATACTTTACCTGATTTCTCAGTAATGATCGGTATAGTATATGGATCCCACTCAGCAATTTTCTGGGTCTTTGTGACCTTCTCTCCATCGTCAAGCATCAATGTTGCACCATATGGAATTTTGTGAGTTGCTTTCTCCTGGCCACGCTCGTCCATAAGAACAACTTCACAAGAGCGACTCATGACAACTTTTTTGCCCTCCGAGTTGGTAACTAAATTACGGTTAAGCACCTTGATCTTTGCATCGTATGAAGATTCGATACTAGATATCTCGGCTCCCTTAGTCGCAGCTCCACCAATGTGGAATGTTCTCATGGTAAGCTGCGTACCTGGTTCACCGATCGATTGAGCTGCGATAACTCCAACAGCTTCACCTACCGACACAAGATCGCCAACAGCTAGATCGCGGCCATAACATTTTGCGCATATTCCATGCTCAGTCTTGCACGTAAGTACAGATCTGACTTTAATTGAATCGAGTCCGGCTGTTTCTATATTCTCAAGGCCAGTTTCATCAATCAAGGAACCAGCTTGCGCTAACAAAGCGTTTGTCACTGGGTGGTATGTGTCAATCGCAACTGTGCGGCCCAAGATTTGCTCAGATAAAGATACTAAAACCTCTCCGCCATCAATTACAGGACGTATAATCAGGCCATCATCGGTGCCACAATCTGCTTCTGTGATGATGCAATCCTGCGCAACATCAACAAGCCTTCTGGTCAAATAACCAGAGTTAGCGGTTTTAAGAGCCGTATCTGCAAGACCTTTACGTGCACCATGCGTAGAGTTAAAGTACTCAAGAACCGTTAGCCCTTCGCGGAAGTTAGAAATAATAGGAGTTTCAATAATTTCGCCAGAAGGTGTTGCCATTAAGCCCCTCATGCCAGCTAGCTGCTTGATCTGCGCAGCAGAGCCACGAGCGCCAGATGTAGCCATCATGTAGATGGAATTGAGCTTCATGTGATTTGGCGTACCTTTTGGCACTTCAAAGCCCTCAGCAATTTGCTTCATCATATCGCCAGCAACTTTATCAGTACAACGAGACCATGCATCAATAACCTTATTGTATTTTTCGCCATAAGTGATCAAGCCATCAGAATACTGTATTTCAAATTCTTTGACCTCAGCGGAGGTTGTATTGATATGCATATCTTTTGTTTTTGGCACAACCATATCGTCCATACCAAAAGAAATACCAGACAAGCAAGCATGCTTAAAGCCAAGCTCCATCAGTTTGTCTGCAAAAATAACTGTCGCCTTCTGACCGCGATGACGATATACGATATCAATCACTCCAGAAATATCCTTTTTGGTCATTGTTTTATTGACCAACTTGAAGCTGATATTTTTATTTGTAGGTAATATTTCACCGAGCATCAAACGACCTGGGGTAGTTTCAATGATTGACTTTATTGCAACGCCTTCGGCATTGATCATTTCCTTGCGGTATTTGATCATTGTATGGAGCGTGATAACTTTATTGAATAGAGCATGGTGAATCTCTGACATGTCAGCAAAGCACATGCCGTGGCCAGGCTCATTTTCTAAAGCGATCGTTAGGTAATAGAGGCCAAGGACAATATCTTTATCTGGTACAATAATAGGGCGACCATTTGCGGGGCTTAAGATATTGTTTGTAGACATCATCAAGACCCTAGCTTCAAGCTGCGCCTCAATAGAAAGAGGAACGTGGACAGCCATCTGATCGCCATCAAAGTCAGCATTGAATGCGGCGCAAACCAGTGGATGAAGCTGTATAGCCTTACCTTCAATAAGCAAAGGTTCGAATGCCTGAATACCCAGTCTATGAAGAGTTGGTGCTCGGTTAAGTAGCACAGGGTGCTCACGAATAACCTTATCTAATATATCCCAAACCTCCGGTTTCTCAGCCTCGACCATTTTTTTAGCGGCCTTGATTGTTGTCGCTATGCCATACATCTCAAGCCTTGAATAAATAAATGGCTTGAATAGCTCAAGAGCCATTTTTTTAGGCAGCCCACATTGATGCAATTTTAGCTCAGGTCCTACAACGATTACAGAACGACCAGAATAGTCAACACGCTTGCCTAGCAAGTTTTGGCGGAAGCGACCGTTTTTGCCCTTTAGCATATCACTTAAAGACTTAAATGGGCGCTTGTTTGTGTTCTTAACAACCCTGCCCCGACGTCCATTATCGAATAAAGCATCGACTGATTCTTGTAGCATGCGCTTTTCATTGCGTACTATAATATCAGGAGCCTTAAGCTCGATCAGCCTACGTAGGCGGTTGTTTCTGTTGATTACGCGACGATATAGTTCATTCAGATCTGAGGTAGCAAACCTGCCACCATCTAGCATAACAAGAGGCCTGATTTCTGGCGGAATCACAGGCAGGACGGTCATGACCATCCATTCTGGTTTATTTTGTGAACCCAGGAAATCTTCAACTAACTTCAGGCGCTTCACGATTTTTTTACGCTTTGCTTCCGAAGATGTTTCGGTAAGCTCTGCTTGTAATTGTTTTTGTAGTTCAGGTAAGTCAAGGTCGCCAAGTAGTCTGCGTACAGCTTCGGCTCCTATTAATGCAACAAAATTATTCTCACCATATTCATCCTGAGCTTTGGCAAAAGCTTCTTCCGTAAGAACATCACCTTTTTGTAGCGGAGATAGGCCAGGATCAACAACAACGTAGCATTCAAAATATAGGATTCTCTCTAAGTCCTTCAGGGTCATATCAAGCAAGGTAGAGATGCGTGATGGCAGAGATTTAAGGAACCAAATGTGAGCAACTGGCGCGGCCAGCTCAACGTGACCCATGCGCTCACGACGCACTCTAGAGGTGGTAACTTCAACGCCGCACTTCTCGCAAGTAATGCCGCGATATTTCATGCGTTTATATTTACCGCACAAACACTCATAGTCTTTTACAGGACCAAAAATACGAGCGCAAAATAGGCCATCTTTTTCTGGCTTAAAGGTTCTATAATTTATAGTCTCTGGCTTTGTAACCTCACCATAAGACCAGGAACGAACCTGCTCTGGACTTGCAATATTGATACGCATTTCATCAAACTGTTGACTACTACCCATTTGGCCGTAAAAGTTGAGTTGTTCTACCATAACAATATTTCCTTTTTATATAGTCTTGAATGTCATATTAATCTTTCCCTCAAACAAGCTTTAGAGAGATCCGAGGGTCTCAGGGGTTTGTCTTCACGAGATCCTCGGGGGAACGAAGCCCGAGGGAAACACAGCGCCCTACTCTTTAACTTCCACTCGCTCTTCAAGTTGTATATTTAAAGCTAGAGACCTAAACTCTTTGATCATCACATTAAATGACTCTGGTATGCCTGATTCAAAATTATTATCACCACGTACGATCGATTCATAAATTTTGATTCTACCCACAACATCATCTGATTTTACAGTCAGCATTTCTTGGAGTGTGTAAGCTGCTCCGTAAGCTTGAAGAGCCCAACATTCCATCTCACCAAATCTTTGACCACCAAAGTGCGACTTACCACCAAGAGGTTGCTGAGTCACAAGGCTGTAAGGACCGATAGAACGTGCATGAATCTTGTCGTCAACCAAGTGATGGAGTTTGAGCAAATACTTGTAGCCAACAGTTACGTTGCGATCAAAATATTCACCAGTTCTACCATCAATAACCTGAATCTGCCCAGATCTATCAAGGCCAGCTAGTTCTAGCAAGTCTTTCACATCAGCCACCTTAGCTCCATCAAAGACTGGAGTTGCAAAATGCACGCCTTTTCTTAAATTCTCGCACATTAGTAGCAGATCATCTTTGGACATAGCATCGACCTGTTTTTGCAGATCTTCTGTACTATAAATCTTCTTGATGAATGCCTTAATTTCTTTTTCATCTAGGTCATTATGGTGATGATCATCTAGCATGTTACCTATACGCTTTCCAAGACCAGATGCCGCAGCGCCAAGATGCGTTTCCAGAATCTGCCCTACATTCATCCTAGATGGAAGACCCAGGGGATTGAGTACAACATCAACAACAGTGCCATCTTCTAGGAATGGCATATCTTCTTCTGGAACGATACGCGATACGACGCCTTTGTTACCATGACGACCAGCCATTTTATCCCCTGGTTGTAGCTTGTGTTTAGTTGCCACAAAAACTTTAACAACCTTCAAAGCACCTTGGGGCAGGTCATCACCGCTTTGAATTTTTTCGGCCTTACTTGTAAAGCGCTTGTTCAGGCGGTCTTTGTTGTCATCGTAATGACCCTTGATCTGCTCAATTTCATTCATTACGTCCGCATTTTCGACCACTAACTGCCACCACTGACCACGAGATAAAGAAGCCAGAAGTTTAGATGTGATTTTTTCACCAACCTTAACTGTTTTAGGTCCAGTGACTATCGACTGATTTAGTAGCAATGCTTCCATTTTTAAGAATACAAAATGCTCAATGATGCTAAGTTCATCATCTCTATCTTTTGCTAATTTTTCAATTTGTTGCTTTTCGATAGCAAGGGCTCTTTCGTCTTTATCGATACCCCTTCTTGAGAAGACCCTTACCTCAACGACAGTGCCGCTAACACCAGGAGGTACATGCAAGGAGGAGTCTCTAACATCGGCTGCCTTCTCACCAAAAATTGCGCGCAGCAATTTTTCTTCTGGGGTCATTGGTGATTCGCTCTTAGGCGTCACTTTGCCAACTAAGATATCGCCAGCTTTTACTTCGGCTCCAACATGGACAATACCAACCTCATCGAGATGACGCAAATGCTCATCGCCTACGTTTGGTATGTCTCTTGTAATCTCTTCAGGGCCAAGTCTTGTGTCGCGAGCTATGATCTCGAATTCCTCGATATGTACAGAAGTATAAACATCTTTCTTGGCGATTTTTTCTGAGATCAGTATGGAATCTTCAAAGTTATATCCATTCCAGGAAATGAATGCTACTAGGATGTTTCGTCCGAGGGCTATCTCCCCATTATCGGTACTTGGGCCGTCGGCGATCACCTGACCTTTTTTCACTACATCACCAACACGCATTAATGGCTTTTGATTTATGCAGGTATTGTGGTTCGAGCGTTGGAACTTCATCAGATTATAAATATCTACGCCCGGAGAGCCGTCTTTCTTCTCTTCGGTTGTTCTGATTACTATTCTTGTGGAATCAATTTGATCGACAATTCCGTCATGCAGAGCAACTACAGATGCACCAGAATCTTCTGCTACTACGCCCTCAATGCCAGTACCTACCAAAGGAGCTTCGCTACGCACGAGCGGAACAGCCTGGCGTTGCATGTTTGATCCCATCAAAGCGCGGTTCGCATCATCATTTTCAAGGAATGGTATTAGAGAGGCCGCAACAGATACAACCTGCATAGGCGTCACGTCAATTAAATCTACTTCTTTTGGTGGCGTCATTACAAAATGACCATCTATACGACAGTTATTTAGCTCATCAGTCAAATTGCCTTTTTCATCAACTATAGCATTAGCTTGCGCTATCTTATAGTTTCCTTCCTCGATTGCAGATAGGTAGACTACCTCATCAGTCACACGTCCATTTTTGACCTTGCGATAAGGGCTCTCGATAAAGCCGTGTTTATTGATGCGCGCATAGGTCGCAAGGGAGTTGATCAAGCCAATGTTCTGACCTTCTGGAGTCTCGATTGGGCAAATTCTACCATAGTGAGTTGGATGAACGTCACGCACTTCAAAGCCAGCGCGATCACGATTCAAACCGCCGGGCCCAAGAGCCGAAAGACGTCTTTTATGCGTCACTTCTGATAGGGGGTTTGTTTGATCCATAAACTGAGAAAGTTGAGAGGTTCCAAAGAACTCTCTAACAACCGCAACAAGGAGCTTGGAATTGACTAGATCATGAGGCATTACAGCATCAATATCAACGGCGCTCATTCTCTCAATGACTGCCTTTTCAAGCCTAACTAGACCAATTCTAAATTGATTCTCTATTAATTCCCCTACAGATCTCACTCTTCTATTGCCTAAGTGATCTATATCGTCGATGGAACCTTTGCCATCCTTCAATTCAACAAGAACACGAAGTACATGTTTTATATCATCTCCAGTTAGGGTTGTTTGACCCTCTGGTAGACTTAATCCTAATCGTGCATTGAGCTTGATACGACCTACTTCGGAAATATCATAGCGATCATTATCGAATAGCAGAGAATCAAATAAAATCTGACCAGCATCAACGGTTGCTGGCTCGCCTGGACGAAGTACTTTAAATATGTCAATCAAAGCCGAGCCTTGGTCGTGATTTTTATCAGCAAAGAGTGTGTTTCTGATATAAGGACCGCATTGCTGTGTAATTGACAGAGTTTTGACTGTCTTAATTTTTGAATTCAGAATTACCGCTAAATTCTCATCGGTTATTTCCTCTCCTATTGCAATTAAAACTTCGCCAGTATCCTTATTGATCAAGTCTTCTGCCAAGAATTTACCAATTAAAGCATCTTCGCTAACGAGGATATTTTCAAGGCCATCTTTGGCCATTTTTTTTGCAAGTCTTGGGGTGATCTTTTGTCCCATTTCAAGAACAATGGAACCATCATCTGCATTTACTAAATCATGAGTTAACCGATGAGCAGAAACTAACTCGGGCGTGAATTTTGTCGACCAACCAGCTTTATTAGAGTGGTATGGTATTGAATCATAATAAAAATTGATTATTTCGCTTGAGCTCATGCCTATTGCGCGTAGCAACGTCGTGGCAAAAAGTTTGCGCTTGCGATCCATTCTAAAGTAGATCAGATCTTTAGAATCGAATTCAAAGTCAAGCCATGAACCGCGGTATGGTATTATGCGGGCAAAGTGCAGGATCTTCCCTGATGAGTGGGTTTTGCCGTGATCATGATCGAAGAATACACCAGGGGAGCGGTGCATTTGAGATACTACAACGCGCTCTGTACCGTTGATAATAAAAGTGCCATTTTTAGTCATCAAGGGTATGTCACCCATGTAGACTTCTTGTTCTTTAATTCCCTTGATTTCTTTAGCGCCTGTATCTTCGTCAATATCCCAAACTATAAGGCGCAGGGTAACTTTTAAGGGAGCGGCGAAACTCAAGCTCCTTTGATTGCACTCTTCAACGTCATATTTTGGCTGATCAAAGTCGTACTTAACGAATTCTAAAGTTGCAGCACCGGACGGATCTTGAATGGGAAAAATAGACTTAAGTACAGTTTGCAGTCCTTTATTAGACCTCTCTTCACTCCTAATCCCAAGCTGCAAAAAATCCCTGTCATAGGAATTTTTTTGCACTTCTATAAGATTTGGTATTGAAGCAACTAGATTAATCTTGCCGAAGCTTTTTCTAATTGGCTTCTTGGCAGAAAGTACTTGCATCATATAGTCTCCAAAACTAAAAACAGAATTAATGGGTCATTATTAAGGGCCCATCTTGAAATAATCAAACATCGCTTATCAGTCTCTGATCGTAACATGCCTTTAGCTATCCATAAATTGCGATGAGATTGAACTCTGGTGCAACAGATAGAGCTTAAGGAACCGATACTACTACAGAACTATGGAAGTTCAGTAAGCAGAAGCTGATAGCTAGAGGTATAAGTTACATTCACTTGCATTAGACTAAATCACAGCAAAATCATGTAGTAACAACTTATGCTACGATCAATATCGTAACGACAGCAGAATCGAAAGGCAAGACTCAAAAAGAATTGTTTATGAGCCAATAAAAAAGCGCCCCCTAAAAATTAGGGAGTGCTCACAATAAATAACTTTCGCATCAACAGCAACAAACTTGATACTTTGACTGCAATAGATTTAACTAGGGCTATCGTATGGTCTTAATTATCTTGTACAACCCTTATAGCAATAGAGCAAGAGGGTTATACGAGAATAACGTTTAATCGCAAGATTACTTAACTTCTACTTTTGCACCAGCGGCTTCAAGCTTAGCTTTAAGATCTGCTGCTTCTGCTTTGCTTACACCAGTCTTTACTGGTTGCGGAGCTCCGTCTACAAGGTCTTTAGCTTCTTTTAGGCCAAGAGATGTGATTGTGCGCACTTCCTTGATAACATTAATTTTGTTATCGCCAGCAGCTGCAAGAATAACGTCGAATTCCGTTTGCTCTTCAGCGGCGGCTGCGGCTACAGGAGCTGCAGCTGCTGCAACTGGAGCTGCTGCAGATACACCCCATTTTTCTTCCAGTAATTTTGAAAGATCAGCCGCTTCCAGCACTGTAAGTTCTGAAAGTTGATCTACGATTTTAGCTAAATCTGCCATAGTTTTTTCCTCAATACTATTTTAATTTAATTATGCCATATCTTATCTAAGGATCTGGACTTCAATACCAAACTATCAAAGCAACTTCTATAATCGCATTTGCTTTATAGAAGTAAGCTAAAGTAAACTTGGTTATTTGGTTGCATAGGCGCTGGTAACCCTAGCTAGCTGAGCAGCAGGTGCTTGCATAATTCCAGCAATTTTAGTAGCTGGCGCTTGCAATAGACCTAGAATTGTTGCTCTTAAGCTATCTAACGGAGGCAATGAAGCAATTTGCTTCACAGCCGCGGCATCGATGAAACTATTATCAACAACCCCGCAAATTATCTTCAGGGCGTTATTTGTTTTTGCAAACTCAATAACGCCTTTAGCCGCAGCTATAGGATCCTTTGAATAAGCTATAGCGGTTGGACCACTAAACATATCCTCTGAAATCTTCAAACCAGTATTCTTTGCTGCAATTTTAGATAATGTATTCTTGACCACTTTAAAGCTTGCGCCATTCTCACGAAGGCTTTTGCGCAAAGCGGTAATTTGAGATACAGAAAGACCATGATAGTGAGTTACTATCATAGAACTTGAACCCTTTATGGACTCTTCTAACGCTGCAACGAATTCTTTTTTTTCTGAACGTAACACCTTAAATCTCCTACTCTTAAGCTACACTAGCTAAATCAAGTTTTACTGATGGGCCCATTGTTGATGAGAGATACAAACCTTTCACATAAGCCCCCTTAGCGCCAGATGGTTTAGCCTTAAGCACCGCAGAGACCAGGGTCTTTACGTTGCTAGATAGATCATCAGCAGAAAAAGATAGCTTACCAACACCAACATGTATAATACCGGCTTTTTCCACTCTAAACTCAACCTGCCCGCCTTTGGCATTTTTAACGGCAGTTGTAATATCTTGAGTCACTGTGCCTAATTTTGGATTTGGCATGAGGCCTTTAGGACCTAAGACTCTAGCGACTTGACCAATTGCAACCATCATGTCTGGGGTTGTTATACATACGTCAAAATTTATTTTCCCAGCCTTGATCTCATCAATAAGATCTGTTCCGCCAACTAAATCCGCTCCAGCTGCTTTTGCCTCTGATTCTTTTTCTTCTTTGCATATAACAGCAACACGAACAGTTTTACCAGTGCCAGCTGGCAGGCTTGTAATTCCACGTACCATTTGGTCAGAGTGGCGCGGATCAACGCCGAGCTTCATGACGATCTCTAAACTCGGATCAAACTTTACAAAAGCAGAATCTTTGATAGCCGTTATTGCAGAAGGCAAATCGTAATGCTTATGGTGATCAATCTTGGAGCGCGCTGCTCTAAGATTTTTAGTTTTAGCTGGTTTTCTTATATCTACTTTCATACTTAATCTCTCACTATCTCAAGACCCATTGATTCAGCAGTACCCATAATAATCTTGGTAGCAGCCTGAATATCATTTGCATTAAGGTCAACCATTTTTATTTTAGCAATTTCGCTGCACTGTGACTCTTTGATTTGGCCAACAAAAGCATTCTTTTTTGTCGCAGATGAACCTTTATCAATTTTCGCAAATTGTTTTAGAAAGTGCGATGCAGGGGGGGTTTTTGTGACAAAAGTAAAACTCTTGTCTTCAAAAGCTGTAATAACAACAGGTATAGGCGTGCCTGGTTCCATGCTCTGTGTTGCAGCATTGAAAGCTTTACAAAACTCCATTATATTGAGTCCACGCTGACCTAGCGCAGGACCTACTGGTGGTGAGGGGTTGGCTTTACCAGCTGCGATTGTCAGCTTAATATAACCAGCTATTTTTTTTGCCATGACCTTACTTCTCTATTATATTTTATTTCACTACTTCCAACTAATAGAAGGCTTTGTGCATCCTGATATATCAGCTAACCTAATGAGTTCAATGCTACTTCGCTTCTTCTTTTTTTACCTGCGTAAAGGATAAATCGATTGGCGTTGCACGACCAAAAATCAGAACCGCGACACGCAATCTAGATTTGTCTTGTTCGACATTCTCTACTAGGCCGGTGAATGATTCAAAAGGACCGTCTATAACAGTCACCTGCTCACCAACTTGATAGGTCTTAACAGTCGCAATATCCTGAGTCGAAGATTCTATTTGACTAAAAATAGCCTGCACTTCGCGCTCAGAAACAATTTGTGGTCTGGCTCCGCTTCCAAGGAATCCAGTTACTCTTGGTGTACTTTTTACTAGATGCCAGGCCTCATCTGTCATGTCCATTTTAATTAGAACATAGCCAGGCATGAATTTTTTTTCAGTCTTAACTTGCTTACCACGCTTAACTTCTGGCACTTCAACAACTGGTATCACTATCTCTTCAATCAAAGCTGTCATTCCTTTTTTTGCAGCTTGATCAAAGATCATCTGCTTGACGCGCTTTTCAGAGCCAGACATCGTATGTATTATGTACCACTGATGTGTCACGATTCTTACCTAATAAACTTACTTGCCAATATTGAGCAAAATCTGAATTATGCTATGAATGCCGTAATCCAGAAACAAACAAACTAAACTAAATACTAATACAGCAGCAAGAACAACACCGGTAGAATTTATTAGCTCTTTTTGGCTAGGCCAAACAACTTTCTGCGCTTCTTGTTTTACTTGCTCATAAAACTTATATAGTTTAGTGTTTTTTAGCATTTACTTACACTTTTATTTAGTGGCAGGAGCGACAGGAATCGAACCCGCAACCTTCGGTTTTGGAGACCGACGCTCTACCAATTGAGCTACACTCCTATATCACATCCTGATCAAATAATCAAGTGTTTTGATCAAGTTACTAGTAATCGATGATCAGTTATCAGAAAATCTGATATTAGAACTAATTACAAGATTAGTCATTATAGAGAATTCTAACTTCAAAGCAACTTAGTTATTATTTATAGCTACTTAGTCATTTCTATTGATCACAACTAAATTTGTAATTAGCTCAACTTATTAATGATTACTTCTTAATATTAGCAACAACACCAGCGCCAACTGTTCTTCCGCCTTCACGGATAGCGAACTTTAGGCCTTTGTCCATAGCAACTGGGCTGATCAACTTCACTGTTAGAGTGACGTTATCTCC
>Ga0214921_10005106_pt1 | contig 18785 bp, 26 predicted proteins | sample LL1505_MetaG_FD_177992 | JGI IMG/M metagenome (GOLD analysis project Ga0214921, IMG submission 177992) | Freshwater microbial communities from Lake Lanier, Atlanta, Georgia, United States - LL-1505 | ecosystem: Environmental > Aquatic > Freshwater > Lake | place: USA: Georgia | collected... | reverse complement strand
AGACTTAATAAAAGAATATTAATAGATATGTCATTGAGCAAATCAATTTTTAAAAAAATTTTCTCTAAAGAAGCAATGGAAAAATATGATCCCAAATATTCAGGACAATTTCCAATCAAATCTGATACACTTGATCAAGATTGGGTGGAAGATTTAAAAAAAGCACATGAAAAACTAGTAGCGAAAGAGTACGTTCTTGGCGAATACAAAAAGCCATATAATGATATAGTTTCTTTTATCCTTCATGGCAATGGGCAATTAGATGCACTCCCTTCTCACCATTACCCGCATTTAAATAGGGCGAAGGATTCTATTATGCCTGATTATAACTATAATGAGCCAAGTAATTCTCCTGATAACAGCAAATATTACAGATATAAACAACAAGCAGATGCAATGGACACATACGAATATATACACTATCTTTTTCAAGGCGGAATAAGAGTGTTTGTGGATGAAGATATTATGTCTATTACCGCCTATCAAATACCAAACAAGGAGCAGATCGATATGTTGCGTGAAATATATAACACTCACAACATTAATGAGATCAAAATAGAATTGGAATTAAATAGAAAAGGATTTTACAGTGAATACAATAGATTTTGGGATTTTGGCACGTTTGAGAATTATTTGCAATCTCTAAAGCCTGGATCATCAGAAATTTCTCCAGCAGTGCAAAAAAGACTTGAGCAGATGCGTGGTTTTAGGAGACAATGGGAAGAAGAACCCGCTCAAACCACTCCACCAAAAAAACCAACAAAACCATTTACTGAAGAAGAAATAGATCATTTGATGAAAAATCCAAATGTAGAATGGCCTTCAGGAAATAAATTTAAAATGCCCGCCGTGGCTAACATAATGACTATTATTAAAACTGCAGAATATTTTGACGCTAATAATCGTTTTGAAGAATCTGATTTGATGCTTAAATTAATAAATAATTATCTAGCGAAGTAAACCTAATTGCAATTCTACTCAATATAATTTGGAATGACTTGGAATTAGATTTTCTTTAATCTCTTTTAGGAAACTTTCTGCCCTGATTGCGTCTTTTTCTAGTTTAAACCAAAAAACATAATTGTTATTTTCAATTTTTCCGCCAAACCATTCGCTGTCTCTATGAGATTTGTCATGTACTACAAATCTGTTTAACCATGTCTTTAAAATTCCAATTGTTAAATCTACACGTTTAGTTTCAAATAATTCGTTACCTTCTCTTGTGTAATCAGCTATGCTCACTGAAACAAAATGGTTGCCATCCATAATATAGAAATTTCGGAAGAACAATAACCTATTTGAATCCAAAACTCAGTGGTGAAAGCCACTGAGTTTTAATGGTTATTATTAATTAACTTTAATGGTAACTGTAGATGGCTTTTTGTCTTCAGGCTTAATAATTGAAGCCTTTACTGTTAGCAATCCATTCTTTACATCGGCAGTAATTGAGTTTGCATCAATATCCGTAGGCAATGTAAAGTGCCTTGATTGGCCACTCAGCACTCTCTCTCTCAAATAAAAGGTGGGCTTCACGTCTTTCTTTTCATATTGCTTGTTTACTCGCACCAAAAGAGTATAGTTTTCTTTGTCAAAATCAACAACAACATCTTCAGGCGCACTTCCTGCTACATCAATATTTAAAAATATTTTACCATCTTCATAAAAATAGTCTGTCTTCAACGTATAATGTTTGATTGGAATGCTTCCATTAGTAAATGGAGATAAAAACTCATTTAAAATTGAGTCAAATGTTTGAAAAGAATTAATTGCGTTAGCTGTAGTTATACTATTTTTCATTTTTACTCCATCGTGATTCTTCTCAATCACGCTTAATATATTTAAACGAAAATTAAATAAAAAAGTTCTAAAAAAAAAGAATTTTGAAGAAATAACATAATTAATAGATTATGTGGTATAGGTTTGTATTAGCAGGAAGAAAAGAAATTGAGCAAAGATTTGGTAAAAATGTTTACCAGATCGTTCAAATAATTCCATCAAATTTACAAGAATCGGCGGCCGCGTTTGCTCACAACAATTTACAAACTGAACACAATATTGATTTTGTCAAAGATCAAATCGAAGAAGTGTTTAAAGATGTTGCTAATTTAGCAAACCGAAACTACATCAGTGTGGCACACAAAAAAAACCAAATTCTCCTAAAATCAAAAAACAATGAACATGTATTTAATATTGACGATCCAGAAGCTTTTTTGAAATTTAGTGAAAAAATTGATTTTTATAAAACTCTTTTAATGCCTGTTAATTTAAAAACACAAACACAATCAGAAAATATTTTAAATATTCCTGATGGAACAATCACTGTAATTAAAGCTAATAATGTCACTGACGCAATACAACTAGGAAGTGGCACTACATGGTGTATTTCTCAACCTAAAAACACAATGTATCAGTCTTATAGATCACTTAAAGCATCAACATTTTATTTTGTTTTTGATACAACAAAACCAGAAGGAGATCCATTAAGAAGAGTGGTAGTGGATGTTACAAGAAATGGAATCGAACTAACAGATTTGGATAATGATACAGGCTATATCAAAGAATTTGGAAATGATTATCATGCTTATATGGAATATTTAAAGAGTAAAGGCGTGGATATAGGGCAATTTAAAAATGATCCCTACACAAAAAAAGAACAAGAAGAATATGAATTCTTAACTAATCGTGCTTATGATTTAGAAGATTTTATTTCGCTTGGATCTAGGGCAAAAGCAAAAAATATTGATGATGTTTATTCTAAATATATAGGATTTGGTAATATGTTATCTAGTGATCAACTTAAATTCTTGATAGAAAATAATGCTAAACGTTTAGTAGACCAATATTTAAATACAGGTAACCCCATCCATAAAGAAGATTTATCTCTACTGGACAATCAACAAACTCGCACCTATTTAAGAAGAAGAAATATGATGTATGATTATTATAAAGATCAATATGTGGGCTACAATAATCAATTCGAAGTTGATCAATTTTTAGATGATGTACACGATGATCAGTTTATTGATGAAGTGTTTTTTGATAGATTAATGAAAGAAGGAGAGAATATTCCAGCTTTGTTAACAAAACCTGTGGAACTTAATTATAAATATAATGGATATGATTCGCTAATTGACAGATTGTTAAATGAAAATTTAACACAAAATGAACTAGACACAATCACATGGTCTCTATTGAATATTGGAAATATAAAAATTTTAGATAAGTTCTTAAATTTACATCCTGAACAAATTTCTTTTATTGAAGAAGAAAAACTGATTGGAACACGCTCTTGGGTGGAAAATTACAATCTTATGAACTATTTATATGATAAAATTAAAAAGCCTGATTTGTTTTTGGATTCCGCAGCCAAAGCAATGATTTTTGACGAAAAATATGAAGGATACGTTAAGGACTTGATTGACGATGGGTATGCAGATGAATTAATGAAATTACTTCTTTCCTGGAATTATGATTTAACTCCACAAATTGATTATCTATTAAACAACGGTGCTTCATTGGAAAATGCATGGAATATTGCTTCCACCCAATATGGGGTGAAAGTGCATAATCAGATTCATATCTATAAATTAATGAAAGAAAAACATCCTGAATATATTGAAGAATGGATGAAAGAAGAAAATCCAACATTAAGACCAAAATTTGATCCAGAAATGGCAGAAAAATATATTAATAAATTTGAACCACAAAACAAACCTGATGCTGGTGAAACATCTGATCCACCAAAAGACACACTGGCATTCAATCTGAATAAATTTTTAGGAAAAAGCGCGAAAAATTTTAATTAATAGATTATGTGGTATAGGTTTGTATTAGCAGGAAGAGATGAATATCTTAAAAGTATAGGCGCTGATGAAGAAATAATCGATTTTGTTAACGAGAATACAGAAAAATATAATGTACTTTCTGCTGCTATAAGAAAAAATCCACAAATTACCATCCCCGAACTTAAATCAATTATTGAACCTAAACCAAAACAAAAAAACATAGCCCAAGAAAAAATTAATGCTGTAGAATTAGCACTAAAAGCAAAATTTGAAAACATAAATTTTGATCCAAAATTTGAAGAATATTTCATTAAACAATCATTGAAAAAACTTAGGTCAGACCCAAATGATATTTTTTGGCTTCGCGCTATACGAAACGAATTAGGAGATATATATGATTTTTATAAAGCTATAATCCAAGACAATCCAAGATTCGAAATAAATTCTTATAGCTTAGACCAAATAGAACAAATGTCACAAGATTGGCACAAATCTATTTCCGAAAAAGGTAAAGGATCATTTTATTTACCACTTAAACCAGCAAATATAGTACATAATTTTAAAAACGGATGGAAAATTGTTAATGTAGATAATGAAAATGATCTTAATGTCGAAGGCTCGCTAATGAATCATTGTGTGGGATCATATTCAGATCAGGTTGAAGATAACCAAATTAAAATTTTGTCATTAAGAGATCCTTCAAATAAACCTCATGTAACAATTGAATGCTCTCAAGACATGAAAGAAGTGTTTCAGATTAAAGGTGTGGCAAATTCAGAACCAAAACCTGAATACAAAAAACTATTGAAAGAATATTTTTCAGATAAAAATATTAAATATACATCTGAAATAACTTTACAAGATGAAATTGATGAACTTAGATGGCTTTCAGGGCCCGATTATGATCGAGAATTGAGAAAAATTTTAAATCAAAATACAGATGGAAGAGATGAATATGGATTTGTTAAATCTGATAATACTTCTTTCAGAGAAATATTTAAATCGGTATCAACAGAAGGATCAAGTTACCATCGCATATCGAGAGATGATATTGCGCACACCTTGATCAAATATGCACTTAACCAAGACATAAAACTGCTATCAAAATATAAAAAAGAAAATAAAACAATCTCTAACCCCGCATGGAATGCAATAAGTAATATTGTTCAAGCCGAAAATATGGCGCAAGACATAATGGAAACATTTTATGATAACTATGATAGTTATGATAGTTATGGAATCCCAATGGAAGAAGATTATGAATCGAAAGAAGACTATGATTACGCAATGAAACAATATGAAGAGTGGCAATCAGACACACTTAAAGAAGCAATTAACGATGATCCAGAAGCAAGATGGGCGGACACAATATTACATTACATAAAGACATTATCTTTAGATAATGAATATTTATCTTTAAAAAATGAAATAGTTAAAGATCATGTGGCCTCTTTTAATCTCCAAAAATATTATAAATCAGCAATTAACACACAATATCCACAAGAATCTTTATTTTTTAAACCGTGGCACGAAGGTGGAATTATTACTGATGAACAAGGTAATCCAAAAACTCTTTACCATGGAACACTAAAACCATTTGATCAATTTAATCCATCAGAATTTAGCGCCGGTGGTGCTTTTGGTCAATCTATTTACACAACAGACAATCCTGAAGATGCCTCCGAAAACTACGCGAATCCAACAAGTCCAGATTGGAAAGCCAAAACATATGATTTAATAGACAAATATGTTGATGAAGGAATAGATTCAAAATCTGCCGAGCAAAAAGCTCGCGAGGAAATTATAACACAATCAAAACCAAACGTAATTCCTTTATATGGCTCGATGAAAAAACCTGCCCATTTTAGCAAATTTTCTCCTAAATTCGAAATGTATCAATATAATGAAGAATTAGACGAATTCTATCCAGGAGCAGGCGAAGACGTTTTAAATGAATTACAAAATACAATGTATGATTATGATTTTCAAAACCCAGAAACAACAATTCAAGAATTAAGGGAAGAATTGGGTGAAGAATTTAATTTCTTTGACCTAATGAAAGCGATTCAAAATAATTCAATTTTTTACGATTCTGATATTTCAGTGGGAGATTTTGTAAAAAAATTAATTCAAAATCTCAAATACGATGGCATCATAATTGATGTCAATGATTATTGGCCACAAATGGTCAATAAACCCACCAAGCACTATATGTTTTTTCACCCCACACAAGTAAAAAGCCCATTCAATAAAACGTTTGATCCAAAAACGCACACACTTAATGCATCCAGCATACACAAAAGTAAAAATACTATGCCCGTAAAAAGGTAAAAAGCCCGTAAAAAGGTAAAAAGCCCGTAAAAAGGTAAAAAATTAAAAGTAATAAAAAATACCATGGAATATTCTGAGCAACTAGGCGCAAGAAATAGCGGGCCAATTTTTGAAAAATTAAATTCTATTGGAATTAATCACGAAAGCTATGTTGCTATGCCGGAAAAACTACCCAATGAAACAAAATTAGGACAAGGTGCTGAAAATGTAGTTTATCAAGATCCAATAAACTTAAACAAGGTGCAAAAACACCCAAGATTAACTAATAGCACCACACATACTTTCAACAAAGGAATACCGTTGAGAATAAAAACTACTCATCTTGACAAGTTAATACACCAATATGAAAAAATTTTGAACATAAGAATATTTAATTGTGTGGTGAATAAAGCGCATTCTCAATATTTATATTACAATCCAGACAAAATATCAGAAGTGCCCTACCTAGAATCCACTAATGCATCAATAGACAAAAACGCTGTGATTCATGAAGACAAACTATCAACAGATAATCCCGTGAAATATGTTTCAAGAGAAGTGGCGCGGTTTGTTCCAGATCTTATTAAAGATATTTTCTTTTATTTCGACACAATTGGACTGGGGCAAGCCTTTAAAACAGGAGTGAATAAAAAAAACCAGCCCGTTTACCATGTTGTAGATGGCATAACTATAATGAACAAAAACACAGAAAATCTTTACGAAAAACATAAACACAAATTACCAAGAGACCATGATATATCTAAAGAAAGTAAAAAAATTGAAAAGTTTCAAAAATTAGTGCAAAAATGCTCAAAAGAACAATTGGAAATTTTGCTTAAAGAAATCGAGCAAACATTTAATCAACAATCTGATTAAAGTGAACTACCTCACCCACAAGGGGTGAGGCTTCCTGCTTCACAGAAGACAGTTTCGTTATTTCTAACCAGAGCTTTCTTCTCCACAGGCGTTGATTCGGGCTGTTCCAGCCCTATACATCTTATCAAATTCTGATTAGTGAACGCCATGTTACGAATGTTAACTGAAGCATTAATATCTCTATCGTGTTCAGTTTTACATTTAGAACAAGTCCATTCTCTATCAGACAATTTCAAATCTGATTTAATATTACCACAAATAGAACACATTTTTGATGATGGTTCAAATTGTCCAATATCAAGGAAATTCTTTCCATGCCATTCTGATTTATATTTTAGAAAATTATAGAACATTCCCCATCCTACATCAGATATTGATTTAGCTAATTTATGATTTCTGACCATTCCTTTAACACACAAATCTTCAACACAAATCGTTCCGTGGTTCTTGTGAACTATTTGATGGCTGATCTTATGTAGAAAGTCTTTTCTTTGATTTGCTATTTTTTCATGTAGCTTAGCTACTATTTTACGTTGTTTATTTCTGTTATTACTCCCTTTCTTTTTCTTACTTAATTTCTTTTGTCTTCTTGCAAGTCTTTCTTCTGATTTTCTAAGATACTTTGGGTTAGCAATCTTATCTCCATCTGAAGTAACAGCAAAATCCTTCAACCCCATATCAATGCCTACAGCATTGTTTCTGTCAAGTTTGGATTTGTTTGGTAATTCTTTACCATCTTCTACTAGAATTGAAACATAGTATTTGCCAGAAGAAACCTTAGAAATAGTTACTGTTTTGATATCTCCTTCAAATTGTCTATGGAAAACCACTTTAATATTCTTGATTTTTGGGATTGTCAATAATCCTTTATCAAAGTCAACTGTACAGTGTTGAGGGCATTGAAAAGATTGTTTTGGATTATATTTTGATTTAAATTTAGGAAATCCTTTCTTCTCTCGAAAGAAACGAGTGTAGGCATTGTCTAAATTTTTCAAAGAAGCCAATAATGATTGACTATTTACTTCCTTCATCCAGATGTTTTCTTTTTTAAGTTTAACAAGTTCTGGACCCAATCCAAGAAAAGTCAATGTCTTTTTCCCTTCTTGATAAGATTTTGTTTTTTGTTCTAATCCCCAGTTATAGACAAACCTGGCCGCACCAAAATGTTTTTCAAACATCTCAACTTGTTCCTTTGTAGGTTTTATCAAAAACTTATATGCTTTCAACATATAGTTCTTTTACAGTTAATATTTACTATCACCTGCATGTTTTAGAAAAATAGTAGAATATTTTCTGATTACTGCAATTCATCCCCACCGACAAGCGGATGGGGAATTCTTGCAGGGTTACTTTAAAATTCTAAAATTTTTTCTTCATTAATGTCTAAACATTGAAATTTTGTTTTGCCAATGGTTTTTGAAAACGATCTATGCCAATGAGCAATAATCCATTTAGGAGGCGCATGAATTTTCCACATCTCCCACAATAAACGTCCGGTGTGAGTTTCAATGGGAAATTCTTTCTTAATGTTTTGGGTGAAATTTGGCGGACCATCATGCGACAAAACAATGTCTATTTCTCCACATACCTCTTCCCATAAATCCAAACAATCATCGGATTCTTTCAAACTTAATTCTTCGTCAGGCCAACAAGATAAACCAGGTGTTCGATTTCCATAATCAATAGAACAAGCTCCGGCAACATAAAATATCTTTTTTTTACCAAACTCAAATACACCAAATCTTCCCAAATCGTGAGGATAACGGGCCAAAAGTGAAGAATTATCGTGGTTGCCTTGAAGTACACGAAACTTGTCATGAGAAACTAAAGGTAAATAACACTCCGCGCCAAATCCAACACCAAAATCTCCTAATTGAATTGTAAGATCGTAAAGATGACACGATTGTAGCACTTCAATAATTGCGAAATGATCGCCATGAAGATCGCCCACTAGTCTTAGTTCCATGATTATTAATATTTACGCTTTTATATAGAAGCCTGTTCTGCATGGTTCTATAATTTTCATGTTCTTCTTGTAACCAGCTCCAAACCTTCTTTGTTACAGTGGTTTTTGCAAAGATAATATTGTTTGGGCAATGTGGTTTCTTTAAACGCCATGAACGATTGTGTCCATTCTTGACAAATCTGACATTTTTTTTGAATATCTGTGTCAATCATTTCTACAGCATGGTCGATATTATATTGTCTATAATGCTCCATGGCTTCAAGTTCAGTGTCGTGGCCTCGACATTTATCGCAATATCCAATGTCGAAAATTCCTGCTCCATTTTGACAGGTGTAATGCCATTTTTTGTTAGATTTTTGTTGTGCTGAATAATAAGCCATTGTTAATTTTCCCCTTTTGCTAAATTTTCAATCACGGTGATAGCCATCGCAATCATCAATCCCCACTTTAAAAACTCTTCCACGTCGATTGTGTTTGCGTATTTTTCGGCAAATTCTTTTAAGGTTGGTTTTTTTTTCGCTAAGAATTCTTCTAAAAATAGTTTTTTAATTCTGTCAGTGTTCTCCACACTGCTTCCATCGCCAGAAAAACAAATCCGTGCGGAATTATTTTTAAAAATTAATCCCAAAATAGTTAGGAAAACCACAATATTCACATTTGCAAACGAGGCCTGAAGCACTAATTTAAATTAAAAACTAGAATGGAAATTATTTAAACTTTTTTGTGATCTTTGCGCCAAGTTAAAAATCCATAAATGTCTAATCCAACAAAAAAAATTGATTGTAAAATTGCCACAATCAACATAGGACGATTGTTAATAAAATAAAAAATCCATAAAATGTTTCCTGCACAAAAAAATAACCAAGCAGAAATTTTTTTTCTGGTCAGCAAAACAGTGCCAATTATTTGAAAAATAAAAGCAATCCAGTCCACTTTTAAAGTTTCTTGTTTTAAGTTTTAAAATCCTCTGTTAAAATAGAGGCCTAACTATCTCAGGGCACATAATAAATTTCATTTTCGCAAATTAAACACGACCGGCCATCGGTGGGATCAATTGGTACACCGAATAACCTGCCATTTTCCATTCGCTTTGGATTATCCCATGTCAAAGATGTTAATGCATCTTGAGCATGAATTTTATTCAACTTCCAAATCCAAGGAATGTCACATTTGCTGGTTGCTTCCACCACAGTGCTTTCTAAAATTGGTATTATATTATTTTCCATATTTTGTGTACGGTAAATTTAATAAATTAATTATATTTTTCTTAAATGCAAACCTAGATGGCAAAACACATCACCTTCTAATCTGTAATATCCCGAATATCCGTTGGAATTAGGCTTTTGCGTCACTTCAGATATTTTTTTAATCTTACCCCATGGAGTTTGAACAAGATCACCTACCTTCCACTCTCCAGGAAAAGCATCTTTCACGCTCTCTCTTAAAATTGGTTCGTCATTCTTAAATTCGTATTGGGCTTGTTTAAAAATTCTTTCCATGATTGTATGTTTCTTTACAAATTAACGTTTGGCCTAGCATAAAAAAGACGAGGTAAAGGCACTGTAAAAATGCCCCCCGTATAGGTTTTGTAAAGGGGTACCCCTATATTTTACATACCCCCCCCCTCTTTTTGTGGAAATATACCGGGCGAATTTTGAAAAGTGATATTTGAAAAACAAGATTTACAAATCTTAAAAATCGAAATTTCAAATTGTGAAAAATGAAAAACTAAAATTCAGATTGTGAAAATTGAAAAATAGAAATTCAGATTGTGAAGAAATTGTTTTTAAATTTGTGAATGTGTTAAGATTGTTTTCAGATTGTGTTGTGAATGTGTGAATGGTGTTGCGATTTTTTGACCCGGCTAAGATGGGTTCCCTTAAAATAAAAACCCCCCCAGGGGGGGTATATATACCCCCTTACACAATCTGTCAAAAGTAATTTTAGTAATTTAATTATATTATTTCAATTTACACAATCTGTCAAAAGCAATTTACACAATCTGTCAAAAGCAATTTTAATTATTTAATTATTTAATTATACAATTGGTAAAATAACATTATTTCATTAGGCATATACAAAGTACTAAAGTTGGGCAATATTGCCCAACTTTAGTTAGTGGATCATGATAGAAATGTTCGCTTTTTGACCAAACCTAGTACCATTGCAGGCCATACACTTAGCGCATGTAGTACTTTTACCTTTCTCTTTGGATGCCGGACACCACGCAAGTTTGGTGGTTCCAACAACTTTAACAGTATCTTCGTATGATGATACGTTCTGAACAAAGAAAGTACGGTACCCCATTTGAGTAGAAAGTACTACATCAAGCGGAGTATCACAGGATGCCATGCAGTACTCAGAGTATTTTTTATCACATGTTCGCCATTGGTGAGTATATCCGGTAGACTTACAGTACTTGAGTAAGGTGTCCCATACTTCGATAGGTACCGCTGCAGGATCACCATATGCTCCCAATCGCACATTTCTGCCAGATAGCGCGTGGGCAAGATTATCTAAGTCAGCCACCTCATAACCATTGTTGCGATATTTTCGATACACTTGGTTGAATCCCATCGCATTAACGTAGCAAGTGCGAGAGTCTTTATTGAGTGCGTTATCTCCTCGTTCCTTTGGTCTATGGGGGCAATTGCCACAAATTGACACATCCTCACCAGTTCTCAAGGCGTCGGTAGGATGTAGGTCAGACCGGATAATCCAAATTTGTGGCATTTCCCCGGTTTTGGAGTTTTTAGATTTGGAATTTAATCCTGTCATAACAGCAACAATCGGCTTACCGTCTATTTCGCTAGGTCCGCTGTAAATTATCATTACATCTATTATACTTGGGAATTGTGAATTCGGGAAACTAAGGAAAAGTTCCGTGGTGGTGCGGTGGGGCGAACTCCGCCCCGGTTGTTGCAATTCTATTGGATTCGTTGAATGTTGGTGATTTTAATAGCGTTGAATAAAGCCTGTCCTTTATCTTCCGTACTAGCCTTTTTCTCGGCGGATGTTACTTTTGGAATCTCGGATGATAGTAGATATTCCTTAATATCATCAAAAGGTACCGGTTCGTTGTTAAGAAACCAAACTACTTTAACGTTATTACCTGTAATCGGCATAGGAAAGTATACTTCTCCATTCTTTCCGCGCCAGAATTTTACACCATCGCAATAGAATACCTCTTGAATATGTGAAGGAAGTACTGGTGCATCGCGTTCGCCAGATTCAATCGCTTCACGAACCGGGCCACGTCGCGCATAGTCGCAGAGAATTCCCTGATAATTCGATTTCTTTTCAATTACAAGGTTCTTGAACGCAGCACGAAGGTTGGCGGACCTTCGTACTTCAATCGAGAACAGTTTATTTTGTCGGTCTTGTAAAGCCAAGGCAATTTCTTCAACGGTCATTTTAGTTTCCTCTAAGTCGCCTTTAAGAGCGACTTACAATCTATTATACTCAGATTATGTGAAGGTGGGAAAATCTAAGGGAGGTTTTTAGCCTCCCTTAGATTGTTAAAGTCATTCGTTTGCGGTAGTTGCGTTCCCCTTAATCCAATCGAATGACTTTTGCGCGGAACTTGCAGCAGTGAACAACGCTTTCGGATGATCCTTGAGAGCTTTCAGCCAACCCTTAATATAGGCTGCGGAATTATCTAAGGTATTGTTGATGCCAGATTCTGCACAAAGGAATGATGCACCAAGTTCAGCGATTAACTCTTCCAGGGAATAAGTTTCAGTACCAAAGTGGATAGGGTTAGTAATTCCTTCGCGGTTAAGTCTAGTTTGGTGACCAGTGGAGTGAATTGCCTCATGAAATAAAGTGCAATAATACTCTTCGGTGTTATTGAAGGCAGATTTTGGTGGCATTTTAATTGCGTCATTTACTGGTGAATAGCAAGCTATTTCGCCGCCAAACGAAATACTTGGTCTATTGTCATAATTTGTCCAGATTAGTTCGGCTTCGTCAATGGCACATTCTGGCGTTTTCCCTTCAGTGGTCCATTCTATACCTTCCGTTTGGGCGATATTGAATACTGTATAGAATTTTGCATAAGGGATAGTTTCTTCTTTGCCATCCTTTTCTCTAGTAAACATCTGCCAGAAGACTACTTGAGTACCTTTCTCTCCTTTTTTAACGTTTCCTCCAAGTTCTTGCAGTTGTTTGAATGTTGCCCATCGTCCATCTTCATAGTCAGTAAGTGAAAGAAGGATGCGATTGATACCATTATACGGTCGATTAGTTTTGGCGTTTCTTGGTGCGGAACCTTTCCAGGGTTTTCTCCAGGGGATAACACCTGATTCGAGTTTTGCAACAATCTTATCAAACACTTCGTCGTTAACTTTGCTCATTGGTTTTACCTCGTTACATCCTATTATGCTTGGGATTTGTGATGGTGGGAAAATGGTTTTGGGTAAGATTATTACAATTAGGATTTCACGATAGGTTGGGCTTATTCTTATTATGCTTGGGATTTGTGATGGTGGGAAAATGGGAGCGTTTGCTCCCTCAAGATTATGGGATTAGCGAAGTTTGAACATCAGCGTGTCCCACAATATCCCTAGTTTCCGTGCGCAAGTTCCGACGCTTAAAAGACCACCCATTATGCAATGAAATGGCAACCGCGATTTCGATCTGTCGTGGCGTTCCGGTGATCACCCTCTTATACGATCCATAATCGCGCTTGATATACATCGTTACTGAAAACTTTTGTTCCATCTTAATCGTTCCTTACGTTCTATTATGTTTAGGATTTGTGATGGTGGGAAAATGCGGGCGAAAATTGATGGTATTAAAGTAACAATGTTGCGCATCATTGCGTGGATAATATGGACATCTTATGTAAATAGCAAAGATCCCTTGAAAGGGGATGACAGGGGTAGGAATCGAACCTACACAGGTTTTGCCACTCTACCAATTAAGCTACCCTGTCACGAATCAACAATCGCAATACTTATTCCATGTACCCGAACAAATCCATTCTCCACAATCTGGACACTGATGTTCTTTGCAGGTTTTATCGCCACATTGATGGCACTGTCTGTATTTTGTTCCATAAGAAGTATACAGATCGTAACCAGAACTGAAGTATGATTTTCTTTTCAGCCACTCTACTCGTCTTTGTTTTGCCTTGCCCATTGTGTCTCTATTATACTCAGATTGTGTGAAGGTGGGAAAATGGGGGCGAAAATTGGCCCGGTTTACACAGACCTAGACCTAGACACAGACCAAGACAAAGACCTAGAAATTTTTTGTTTACGTGATCGTTTCATATCTTATTATACTCAGATTGTGTGATGGTGGGAAAATACGGGCGAAAATTGGCCCGGTTTACACAGACCTAGACCCAGACAAAGACCCAGACACAGACCAAGACACAGACCAAGACCCAGACCCAGACCCAGACCTAGACCCAGACCTAGACCAAGACCTAGACAAAGACCTAGACCTAGACCCAGACCCAGACCAAGACCAAGACAAAGACAAAGACCTAGAAATTTTTTGTTTACGTGATCGTTTCATATCTTATTATACTCAGATTGTGTGAGGGTGGGAAAATACGGGCGAAAATTGGCCCGGTTTACCCAGACCAAGACACAGACCAAGACCTAGACACAGACCAAGACCAAGACCCAGACACAGACCAAGACCAAGACCCAGACCAAGACCTAGACCAAGACCTAGACCTAGACCTAGACCTAGAAATTTTTTGTTTACGTGATCGTTTCATATCTTATTATACTCAGATTGTGTGATGGTGGGAAAATGGGGGGTGATCTTTTTTCTATTTTATTGCTAAATTTCGCAAAGCTTCTCCGTATTGTTCGCTCACCTTGTCCAACAATTGTTCAAATTGCAATGCTTTTACCGCTAGGCGCACAGCTTCGCGGATCACTTGCACTGCCCCTGTAGGTGTGTAGGTTTCGCCACGAAGTTCCATTTCCTTTGAGATTGGTTCTTGCAAGATATCTGTGTAATCAAGCCAAGTGTTCCACTCAATGCCAGAAAAAGCCCAATTGTTTTCGCCCATATTGGCGCATTGTTGCACCAGTGGGTGATGACAGGGGAACTTGATCCCCAAGACCCTTGCGATCTGGCCATAATATTGCTCGTGACTACATATTCGTTTTGTGTAGTCTTGATACCTGAAGGGTAAATTTCCACTCATTGTCGTTTTCTCCGGTGCAATCTATTATACTCGAATTGTGTGAGGGTGGGAAAATGTACGAAATCATAAAATTACAAGCCATTTATCGCCATTGTCGTTAGTGACAAATAGATGATTTTTTGGATATCCTTCTCCGCAACCAAAGTATTTCCAATTTGAATCAATATTCTTGTAAAGAGATGAAACTTTTCTCAAGTGGTCTGAATGCGTTTTTGCTGCATCAATATATGAATTGCCTTGTGCAGAATATACACCAGACTCTCTATAGGTTTTTCCACTACCGGTGCAATAATAAATTCGGTAGGTACGCTTTTGGCCTTCCATATCTTATTATATCCAGATTGTGTGAAGGTGGGAAAATACGGGCGAAATTTCGCCCGGTTGTTGCGTTAGACGGTTTTCCTCTCCAGTCGCTCTATCGCTTGCCTTACTGCCTCTTTCTTAACGCAGACAAAACCGGCTTGAGAAGGTGAATCGCCATGAGATTTGAACACGCTGTAACCAATCAAAATGCCCATGTTGTCCCAAATTGTCAATCCATGCTCATTGTAGTGTGGATCTTTTGAGTCTTTGAATTTTTGCACCATATAGTGATTTTCGGGCAAAAAGATTCCTGCCATTTCGACAATAGAACCGTAATATTCGCGGTGAGTGACTTTTCCATCAAGGTAGTCTTTCCGGGTGATTTGTGCCATCGTGTTATTATACCTTCCGTTTGTGAGAGTGAGAAAATCAGGTTAACCGCGAAGGCCGCGTAATACAGCGACAACAACCACGCCCGCCATGAAGCCAAATATTGTCAAAACCGTTTTTGGCCCAAACTCCTTAATCAAACCTATTCCGAAACCCAAAATTGTCAAAATTGCGAGAGAGACCCAGAATAGGATGATCAGCAATAATTTGATGCGTTGTAATATAGACATTTTAATCCTTTATGAAGCCTACAAAGATCAATGCACCGGCAATGGTCAAGTAAGTCACGGTATCGCCGAAAACCTTAAACAATATATGTGCCAACAGTGATACTATCGCGATGCAAACAAGTAGAAGGAGTAAATTCCCATACCACTTCATCCATTTGTCGAAAATGTCTGACGCATACTCTGAAAAAAGCTCCGGGTAATATCTGAAAATCCTCTTTGAATCGTCGTTCATTGTGCTATTATACCTTACGGTTGTGAGGGTGAGAAATTATTCCCAGCACAGTGAGTCGTAATCGTCACATGCCTCATCATTGAGATTGCCATCGACAAAGCAATAATCCTCGAAACCCTTAACGTCATCACCTGGTTGAAAGTAGATCGTTTTATTGTCCGCCATGCGGGTGAAAATTGCGCCACCATTGGCATACTTTACGGAGTATCTGGGAGTGAGTTGTGCCATCGTGTTATTATACCCTCGATTTGTGAGCGTGGTAAAATCGGGCGATTTTTGCCCGATTTTACCAAATTTAATCTCTTCCTTCTTTTGTGAGACAGACATATTCAAAGCCTTCGCTATTAATCTTGCTAGGTTGTTGATTAAGCCACTTCTCTCGTTCTTCTTGATATTCAAGACAATGTGCATGGTATCGTGGGTGTATGTTCTTTGTGATCTTCCAATCTTTGATCGGCACAAGACACCAACCATAATTGCGAAGATGCACCCATGCTTTATCTTTTACGATAAAGTTTGTTTGCACTTCTAATGTTGTGTTTGCTTTTATTTTCTTTGTTTTGAATTTGCCTTTATCGTCTCTGTATTGAAAGTAACTATCTCGTCGAGTTGAGATTCGAACGCATTCCCCTTTACCAAATTCTTCAAATGTGAGCACACCTTATTATACCCTCGATTTATGAGAGTGGGAAAATTTTTGTGTGCCATTGAAAGGGCTACCAGCGCCCACCAGCAAAATATTTTGCTCTTTCTTCTTCACACCGTTCGCACATTACGCCATCTGGAGTATTGTAACCTTCGCAATCTGGTGTTTTAGGATAATAATCCATGCAACTGATGCAGAAGAAATAATCTGAAGGATTAATCACCACTTCTTCTAAATTCATTTTACACCGTAAATCTCACACAATACATCTTCAATAGTATCAATGTTGGGTTTAGTGTTCTTTTTGGGTTCAGGTAGAGAATCAAAGTAAGAATGTAGTTCTTTAATTCCTGATTCAATGCAATGTAGATGCTCTTTTACAAAACACCATGTGATTGTGTTTGCATCCATAAGTTTAATGGACATAAGATCATCGTGTAATTTTTGGGAATAATCTTTAATTACAGGTTGAAAATCGCCAGTTTCAAGCAATTGTTTGCATTGTGCAAGAACACGATAGCTAGCCACTACACTTTTTGGGATACGGCGAAGGTGACTCTCTTCCCAAACACCACATCTAACAATCTCGATAAATCCAGGTTGCTTAACATCTTCATATCTTGTAACGTTTAATAAAGTTCTACGATCATCAAATTCATAATTAAGTTCGATTGCAGATTGCTTAAAACTGTACATAGCTTTGCGCAAATACCGCTTCAGTTGTGCTTCGGCATATCCAGCATGAGCCATAAGCGTCTTTCGCGCATCAAATGCAAATGGCATTAAGCTGCGAATATTCTCGGCAAATGGCATACTCTTGTCATAAAGAGGAGATTTGATCACTTCAAAAATTGTTGGGTTGCCTGAACAAAGATGTTTGACAAAATGGCGCAATTCCCAAGATTCTACATCCTCTCCATTGGAATCTTGCACCTTTATATCTTCATTCTTAAAAGGTGAAACAATATGTCGAAGAGGTTGCATAGTGATATACCTCACATCCTCATCTGAATCAGGCGTGGTAAGACCATGCATTTTTGATCCAACAAGAGTTTTATAAATTTTTTCCATGTCTTATTATACTCAGATTATGTGAGGGTGGGAAAATACGGGCGAAATTTCAAGATCTCTTAAATTCTATGCTACGTCCCACTCAATATCGTTGATGGTTTCAATGGATTCATAACCATCATACTTGGTCACCCTATATAATGTACCTTTTTCAAGTTCTCCAATAGTCAAAGTGGCGCAAGAGCCATTAGCTTCTTCACCCAATTCTTCAACCACTTGCACAAGAATTGGATCAGTGCGATCAAAGTTTCGTGTTGAAAGGGTGTATTTGTCATAGAGTTCATTCGAGATACGTTTAGCTTCAGGTGTTGCTTCATGCCAATCATCGTATTTGATGATTCCGACCCTTTCTTCTTTTGGAATGGTCCAATACGTGACATAACCAAAGTCAGCAGGTTCAATATACAAATTTATGCCTTTTAATTCAGCATATCGCTTAATGCCTTTTTCACTCAAAGAAAATCCGCCGTAGCAACTATTGATAACAATCTTGGTCATATCTTATTATACTCGATTTTTGTGAGGGTGGGAAAATTCGGGCGAAATTTGGAGCGAAATATCGCTCCAAATTCAATTAAGTTTCTACATCAACGGTGCCACAAGCCCAATTGTCATCTGATGAATAAAATTCAGGTTCATACCATTCATCGCGGAAGTAACTGAAATCAATTTCTGGCCATTCTTCATCTAACATCAGTCCGCTCTTAAAAACTTACACAATTCTGAACATTTGTTCTTAATTGATGTTTTATTCCTGTTTCTGCGACGATAGTTTCGTTGCTGGCAAAGCCAGCAACCAGAGCT
>Ga0214921_10005105_pt1 | contig 18787 bp, 18 predicted proteins | sample LL1505_MetaG_FD_177992 | JGI IMG/M metagenome (GOLD analysis project Ga0214921, IMG submission 177992) | Freshwater microbial communities from Lake Lanier, Atlanta, Georgia, United States - LL-1505 | ecosystem: Environmental > Aquatic > Freshwater > Lake | place: USA: Georgia | collected... | reverse complement strand
GAACTCAAGGGGGTTCCTTCCGAGACGGCCGCAGAAGGGTCCCTGGAGTCCATGATTCAGACCGAGTTCAGTCCTGTAACAATCGCCGACTATGACTGCGAGTCGTGTCGGCCGACGAGACAGGAGGCTGTTCAGACGGTGTCAATCTGGCGCCTCCCCTTCTATCTCATCGTACATTTGAAGCGGTTCACTGCCGACGGAAAGAAGATTCGTACGCGACTGGCGCCCCTGCCACTTCTCGGCGAGGAGCCGACCTCCTTCGGCCAATTCTTCTCTCCTATCTCTCCCGAGTACAATGAAAAACAGTCTTACAGGCTGATTTCCATTGTTGATCATCATGGGAGTTCAACAGGAGGTCATTATACGAGTCAGTGTCGGTCAACTGGCGATCCGACCAAATGGAGATTGTATGACGATGATAACTGCCATAAGATTGCGAATCCGATGTTTGGCGAGTCTTCATATATGTTGTGGTTTGAGCGTACCTAGCGTACTGGCCATTGCTAAAGCAATGAGCGTTGCTAAAGCAATGCGGCTGTGCTAAAGCACTGAGCGTACCTAGCGTACTGGCCATTGCTAAAGCAATGAGCGTTGCTAAAGCAATGCGGCTGTGCTAAAGCACTGAGCGTACCTAGGCCTTTAATGCCCTCTCATAATAATCCTTACAAATCATCTGTTCCCTATCCGACAAACTGATTTTTCCCTGCTCATGAGATGTCCAGAGAAATTTACAGGCATTTAAGCAAGTGGCCCAATCTCCCGCCGTAGCCGACTTGGGAATCACAAGGCTAAGCGTAATCGCCGGATTTTCATAGATGTAACGATAATTCGTGATCATCTGTTGGTAATCGCCATAATACAAATCAAAAATATCGCGGTTCTTGAAATACACCGGGCTGAAGAGTTGTTCATCGGCATGCCCGTAACCGGCCTCCAGATACTCCAGGAATTGCTCCTCAACCAGATTACAAAATTTCGTAAAATAATCCTGTCGTCCCGTGAAGAATCCGCTACAGAGTGTACAGCGCCCGAATTCAAAATACACAGGAAGATTCTCTATGAATTCCTGCGGGAGATAATCAATATACGCAGTGGATACCTTGTCGCGAGGAGTTCCCGCGAAGACTTCATCCAGATGAACAATATTACTAAAACCCATACGTTCAATACACAGATTCAGCCAGGCAAAATGTGTGGAACCAAACGGATTCTCCTCCATGGTCCGCTTCAACAGGGCATAGCGCGCCATACAGAGCAAGTAATACGAAGGCGTGTTTCTCGGGTCAGGAGCATAGGAACGCCGAACCCGATCTTCCGCGATCTTAGAACGATACTTTGTCATCGGTAGGCTCTCAAAATCAACCGTGTAGAATTTGGTTCTTTCAAGAAGGTGCGCCGGTCTTAGCGCCTTCAACTCTTCCAGAGTATCCTCCTCGCAAAACACTACAAGGTTCTGTTCAAGATTCATCGTGGTCCGGGCCGACTCCAAATAATGTGTCCTGTCCCGGTTGCGAATGGCCGGCGTCGCATCCGGCATCTTGGTGAGATCAAAATACGCCGTCACGACAGTCCAGGAGCTCGGGGCAGACTCCTGGCCGATCCACCGAGGACCCGTGTAGGTTTCCCAGATGAGATCCGGTCTCGGCTGAAACGAGATGATGCCTGAACCTGACCAATGTCCTATGGCAGTTATATCAACTTTTTCAGATGAAGGAATTTTGTACCAGAAATTGTCCCGCATTTCCTTGAAATAGTGGATATCATCGCAAAAAAGAAGGCCCTTGTAACCATTTTCTTTCAGCCACAGATAGAATTCATACTCGGGTGCTCCAGAATGAGGATCAATGTCCAAGACAATGAGAGCCGATCCGAGAACAGTGGGGGCCCAGAATTCTCTCATGGCAGGATTCCAGAGATCGGCAATCTCAAAATTCACATTTGGTAGATCGGACAGAGGTGTCTTTCGCACGATATCAAAAGAGTATACGGTGTTTAAAGGATTTACAGAGAGGGCGAGTGCCGATGAACCCATATGAGTTCCAATATCAATAATTGTGGAATTGTAAATAGTGGTGGCCAGGTAACTTAGAAGATTATAGTGTTCCTTTCCAGGAACCCCATAAAATTCTGTGGCATCAATTGGAATTTTCTGTAGATTCGTACCATCATACAAAATCTTTGCCCCCAAAATGCTCTGTTTAGAAATCATCTCCAGAAGATTTGGTTATTTTTCTTTAGCCCAAGCTAGAATGATGATCCGCTGCAACCGGCCAAAACGCTTCGGCCTCAGTGCGGCAGCGGCAGCGGTAGCTCGGTCCGAGAAGTCCAATCCCGAAATGGAGGACCGTTTTAAGCAGGCTATGGCCCTGAGGGCTCAACAGGATGCCGAGCTTTCTTTTGGGGGCACTGACGACTCTGAACCCCTTATACAAAAGAGCCCGCACGGGTCTAACAGTACATCCTCTGAACCGAAACATCAATCTTCGGCTCGTTCTTCTTGAGGAATAGGTCAATGTGGTGCTTCTTCACCACAAAGGGGAGCTGGAATTCCGGAATATGAAAGGGCAGGTCCTTCGTGTTGAAGATGCGCAGCATATTCACCTTCTGTGTGATCTGCTCAATACAGCGCTTCAGTTCACGGACACCGGCCTCCTTGCTCGCATACTCGGCAATCACATACTCCAGAACTTCCTTGCTAATGGACACCTTCTCCTGTAGGCTGACGTCCTTCAGCGCCGACGGCAACAGAAAGTTCTCGGCGATCACGAGCTTGTCCTTCTTCTCGTAGCCCTCCAGCTGAATCACAATCATGCGGTCCAGAAGTACTCGGTCAATCTTGTTAAGATCGTTGCCCGAGAAGACAAACATCGTCCGACTCAGATCCAGCGGAATACCTGAGAGATACTTGTCCTCAAAGTCGCAGTTCTGTACAGAATCCGTGAGATGAATGAGAAGATTCTGTACCTCCTCGCCCTTCGGTGTCGTGGAGATCTTGTCCAGCTCGTCAAACATGAGAACCATTGACATGCTCTTGGCCGTGGCCAACGAATTCACAATCTTGCCGGCGTGGGAACCCTCATAGACCATCTGATGACCCGTGTAGGTTGTGGCATCGGAGTCGCCACCGAGCGAGATGAACTGAAACGGCCAGTTCAGCGCCTTGGCGATACCGTTCTTGATCAGACTCGTCTTGCCGATACCAGGAGGGCCCGTCAGCAGGAGACTCAGACCACGCGCCCCTGTGTTCGCAATCTTGCTGGCGATGAACTGGAGAATCTGTAGCTTGGACTCCTCCTGGCCGTAGATGGCATCGGCCAGATGCTTGCGTGCCCGCTCCATGAATGCCCCACAGGCATCCGAGCCATCGTCCAGTTTCACAGGCATCTCCTTGTAGATTCCGAGGGGAAGGGACGTCAGCTTCTCAAGCCAGGCGCGATGCTTGTAGTACTCGCCTGCTGACGGATCCATGTTCTGTAGGGCATTGTACTTTGCGAGAACGACAGCCTGAATCTCGGGGCTCATATTCATTGTCAGAATCTTGAACATGAGATTCTCCTCGGCCACGGCAGGGCGCCGTTCCAGACTGCTCACGAGCTGTTTCTGCTTGTCGGCAGGGAGCGACTTGAACTGCTCAATCTGCTCGTCGATGCCGCCCATTTCCCGAGGCTCACTGATGAGCTTCACGAACTTGTTCGTGATTTCACTCTCCTTCTTCATATTGTGACGCTTAGGAACCATGCGATCCTGCATTGACTCTCCCATTCCCCCGAAACTGATGCTGATCTCGGCACCACCCCGCTTGGAACCCCGTTGCCACTCCTCATCCTCCTCGTCATCTTCCTCATCGTCGGTATCTTCCTCGTCTTCATCCTCGTCCTCATCTTCATAGTCCTCATCTTCGGACTCAACGTCCATCAGTTCTTCCTCTTCCTCTTCCTCCTCTTTCTGCTTCTTCGGGCTCTTAAGCTTGGAGGATGCGAGACTTGTAGAAGATGTAGCCTTTGACAGCATATTCTTGGGACTTGTCTGTGTGGCCCCGTGTTTCGTCTTACTCCGTGTGAGAATACCAGCGGCCTTCCTCTTCGGAGCCTTCTTTACGGGGGCATCATCCGAAGACATGGTGAGATCCTCGTCGTCCTCGCTGTATGCGATTAGACCACGAATATTTCCATGACTGTCTAAACTGTCGTCATCATCATGATGGCCACCCCCGCCACTACGACGTACACTCTTTATCGGCTTCTTGCGACCGGGAGGATTTTCCTTCGGGTTGCTAGACTCCTTCTTCTCGCGAATGGTGTTCCGAGGCATTCTACGAATACTGGATGATTTGATTTAAAATGTTTGGGCCGATGATTCAAATTTACTTTCTAGGGCATTGGCCCTTAGACTTTAGCGACAAGCTTAGCGCCGACAAGCTTAGCGCCGACAAGCTTAGCGCCGACAAGCTTAGCGCCGACAAGCTTAGCGCCGACGAGTTACATTGCGAACCATCTTGTTCGCGCCATGTACCACGGAGGTTCCAATATTACGCATTCCCTTAAATCCGGTGCTAGCCATTTTTCCAGCCGTACCCGCCACGCCCTTTACAATATGCCCTGTAGAGTTCAGGACAAATCGGACAGGGGCATACGCGCGAGAACCCAAACGTAAGCCGCGACCTTTACGCTTTGTCGCGCGTCTTGATGAGCGACGGGCCATTTCTACAATCTAGAAATATTTTATTCAGCCAAAATATCTTTTATATCCATCAAAATAAACCGCGTCTTGGTGGTCTCACTCGGGTAAACCTTGTAGTTCTCAATGAAATCATCCAGAATCGCCTTAGTAGACTCATACACTGTCTGGCGAGCCTGAATGAAAAACCGCCCATTCTTCTTCTTGAGAACCTTCGCCATCCGGAACAGGCAATCGCAATACTCATCCATTAGCGTCTTCTTATCCTCCTCCAGGCCGATCACCTGCATGTTTTTCAGAATCTTCTGAAACGTGGAATTCAACAGGCCCAGATCCAGAATCTCCAAGCCGGTGAGTTCAGCCAGAAATTGGCTGTATCCGAGGCGATACTGCTTGTTCTTCTGGCTTTCCACGAATTCATTGTAATCATTTGATGTTGATTCCTGAACGTCGTCAAAAATCATTAGATAGTTGGATTGTAGAGAGTTCATCTCCTGTAGAATCACCGTATATCTCTCAGAAATTTCACAGAGAAGTTTGGCATACAGCGGGCAGAAAATCTCCTCAGTGGCAGCCTTCTTAAAGACGAGTTTCATGAAATCGCGAATCATCTGCTGTAGATCCGGCTCACCAGAGCCGAGAATCTGATACAGAAAATCGCGAATCTCATTGTAAGTCTTCGGGCTGAACTTATTAAGTTTTGACAGGATAATATTATTCAGAATCTTGTCGTCCACCGGCTGAGTACTATTCTTGAATTTACTCTGATATTTTGGAATTGGCGGAGGTGTATGCGTAGACACGACATCGGATTTTACAGGTAACTCCATGTTTCCTTTGAAAACCGTCCGCTTGGAAAATGAATCAGCAGAAGAATTGAATCTGTACGAACTCCCTCCGGATTCCTGTGCCGGTACAGTCTTTCTCCACTCGGACTTTATATGCCCCTGTAATTCAATCAAGTCCCGCATACCCTGTATGGAAGAGCAGACCGAAGTGGGGGGCTTCGGAACTACTGACTCCAGGGATAGAATCCCCTTGATATGCTTCTGAATGTTCTCTAATGACTCCATCGTCCCCTACAGTCTATAGGTTTTAACTGTTTAGATACTGGACGCAGCTACGCGCTAAAGAAAAAACCATTCAAACATCTGGCTTAGTAGAACCATAATGCCATTAATAAAGGATGCGGGGCTGGAAAATCTACATGAGATTCTCGGATGCCGCTTGAAACAGACGAAGCCCCTCCTGGAAGATTCCCTGGAGAACGCCCTCAATCTTTCTGACATTGGTCATGGAATTCGTGTGATCGCGATTCGGGGATTTTCCAATGCCGCGCCAGAAATTATCGGCAGTTTCAATGACCGATTCAAGGAGATTCAAAAGATTGAATCGGAACTTGACTCGTTTCTTGCTCCCGAATCGGAGGATTTGAAAGAATTACAGGAGGAGGCACTCTCCCAACTCTCATTCCAGGATTCGTATTTTCGTTGCCTGAATTTCATTCCCTACGTTCTTCTCGGAATGTCCCTGTTCAAAGTGTGGTTTGTGCCTTTGATGGCGATCGTGACTCCGCTAATTGCCTGGTTGATTCCCTATATATTCCTGAAATTCATGTATAAATTGCCCATTTCAACAGGACAGTACAGTGAGATTATGAAGCTACTGTGGTCTGGGAGCCCGATTGACTTTGTTAAATCTGCTAGTGGTCCTCCCAAGTTGAAGGCTCCTGACATGTTTTCTCCTCGGAGTGTCCTACAGGCGTGCGTGATGCTTTTTTCGTTCGCCCAGTCGCTCATTCAGCCTATTCAGAATGCCCGCCACCTGTATCGGATTGACCAGAATATTTTGGAGAATGGCCAGAAGGTTCTCCGCCTCCAGGAACTCTACAGCGGATTTCAGGAGAATTTCAAGCGCCTGAAAATTCCGTTCCGTTATCGGAATTCTCTGCAGGGGTTGGAACTGGATCCGAGACGGGCAATTCACCTGTTAATTGAGGAACCCGAACGCTTCCGAATTACTCTCAGAGAGCTCGCCGATTATGAAATTCTCTGGAGAATTGCCTCCTCCCCCCTCCTTAACAAGAGTGCCATTATCAGCCATGGTAATTATCCTCTTGTGAAGGCCACAGGAATCTACGATATTTCCTTGGGAAATAATGCCGTCCCCTCCAACATGACGTTTACGGATAAAACGCATCACGCCGTTCTCACCGGCCCGAATGGGGGCGGAAAATCGTCGTTCCTGCGCGCCATTCTACAGTGTACCCTTCTCACTCACGCCTACGGAGTGGCTCCCGCCGAACGATTCGTCATTTGGAAACTCGGATGGATCTCCTCTGGTCTCCGCCTCCAGGATAATCCTGGTAATCTCTCCATGTTTGAGGCCGAGGTCTTCTTTGCCTCCAACATTCTTAAGCGCTCACCGGCGGACGGAATGGGGCTCGTTCTGTATGACGAACTCTTCCATTCCACGAACCCCCCAGACGGCATTCGTACGGCCGAGCGGTTCTTGGAGCAACTCTGGGCGAAGGAGACTATTCTAAGTATTGTCAGTACTCACGTGTTTGAACTCGTGGACTCGGCTCCTGATTCCGTTCAGCGCCTCTGCTGTTCGGCAGAAGAAGACGGCGAGACCCTTACGTTTCTCTATGACGTAAAACCCGGTATCTGTAAGGTGAGCAGTGTGAAATCTATTTGGGAGCGGTTCGGTCTAACTGCGGGAAAGCCCCGGTCTGAAAAACAGGTTAAGAATCAGAACCCATCAAAATGAGCGAAGTCGTATTTCTCAGTGCTGTCTTTCTCCTTTTGGTTGGAGCGATTGGATTTTACCTATATTCTCGCCTGGCGTATACGGACCGCAAGATGAACTACCTGGAGTCCATGCTGATTGACATGAGAATGCGGGCCGAGATGGAGAAGCACCAGGGACATCCGCAGCCCCCCCTACCGCCCATGAAGAACCCTGAGCCCCTCACGGAGGAGGATGCCGAGGAGATCAGCGACGAGAAGGCGTTCTATAACTCGGTGATTGACTCTGTTGCGAATGAGGAGGCCGCCGCTCCTGTAGAGAAGCCGGTTGAGGATGCCACGAATGTCGTGCCCAGTTCGGCGGTAGATTACGAGTCCATGACACGCGACGAGGTGGCGGCCATTGCCGAGAAGAAGTCCCTCCGTGTGACAAAGCGCATGCAGAAGGCGGCGATTGTCAATCTGTTGCGAGAATCCGAGAAGAATACTTCTGCGATGAGTGAAACAGGAAAGGATGGTGGTGCTCCCACTGGAACAGCAACTCCCTTCCCTATGGAGGGGTCTGGATCGGGTGCTCCTATTTCTCTGGGGGCTCCTAGCAATTCTCTTTCGGCTTAGAGAGAAGATAGAAGGATGGATTCAAAACTCTTTCGCCTCGCTACAGGACCCAACTTTAATGGGCCGGTACAAAACGCCAGACCGGTTGATATACGAACCGTCGCTAGAAGCCAGACCGTTCCCGCTCCCGACAGCAGATTCCCTGGATGGCCGGCCCCAATGGCGGACGGTCGTATGGTAACAAACTATCAGCCCCACTGTGAGAACAACATTCCTGCTGGAAAACAGTATCCTACTGTACGCTGGATGCAGCGGAATGGCGAGAGCATCATTGATGCAAACCGGACCATGTCAGCACTACAGATGGGTGCCGAGCATGGTCTAGATCCGACGGTGGTTCCTCCTCCTTCGGATGTCGTGAGATGTACACGTTCGGCCTGTGAGCGTAGCTCAACAGGAACTCCAGGAGGAATTGGACTGGAGCGCAGGGAGACCGTCCCGGAATTATTCGGAACCTACACGGTCCCGCTGGTTCCTTCGGAACGGGTGTGGGATTCGAAGCTGACAGGGAGATACGAGGGAGGGCGGAACAGTCTTCGGGGAAGAGTCTAAGGGACTAAGGGGCCCCGACTAAGGGGGCCCGACTAAGGGGCCCCGTCTAAGGGGCCCCGTCTAAGGTGCTACCAATAATTATAGCAGATGTCAGGATTCAAGAGGATATTGACATTTGATATAGGAATCCGCAATCTTGCCTGGTGCCTTCTGGAGAAGGGCACCGACAAATGGAATATTCTCGGCTGGGAGAATTACGATCTGCTCGCCGGCTCGTCTTCGGAGGATGCCAAAAAACGCGAGGCCGCCGTTTTGTGCGAGACCTGTAAGAAAAAGGGGACTCACCTGGCCCAGAACGGCCAGCCCCGTTGCCGAAAACATTGTCCGCCGGAGCTTCCTCCTCTCGCAGATCTTTCTGGAAATATCCTGAAGAAAATTCCGGGCCTGCCGGTTCTGAAAAGTTTGGCCGGACCGGCTGGAAAGAAATTCCGGAAATCGGAATTGGTGGAACTTCTTCGGAAGAAATTTTCCCTGCCGATCGAAATTCTAAAAACCACAAAAGCAATTCAAACCGATCTGGGAATTCTCCACGGAGCTCTCCAAAAATTCGTGGGAGAGCGCGCCGAACTTTTCCGGACGGCCAACAGAATTCTTCTGGAAAACCAACCGGCCTTCAAAAATCCCACGATGAAATCAATTCAGATTCTCCTGTTCGCCACAATTCGGGAAAGAGTTCTCCCCGGCGCCTCCGAAATTGGTTTTGTCCACGCCGGAAAAAAGACGAAGGGGTCCACTGGCGGAGACAAGGGGTACGCCGAACGCAAGAAGGCCTCCGAGACCCGCGTGGAAGAATGGTTTCAGAAGTCCTCCGTGAATGAAAATTTGAGATGGCTGACGTTCTTGAAAGGAAATCAGAAAAAGAACGATTTATGTGATACCCTTTGTATGTGTCTAGACGCCTTCTGAATGCGCACAGAGTCCATTTAAAAAGACCGAACCAAAACGAAGAAGAGATGAGCGGTGGTATAACAATTCATGAGATGGAGTCTGTGGCCCAGAGTATGGACGGAGGTGTCATTAATATTACATCGGACCCTGGCGACAGCATGGGATTCAATCTCCTGTCTAACTCCGGTAATCGTCCGAAGCCTGCTGCGAGCAATAACACGCGACAGATCTCGTTTGACCTGAACAGCGGGCCTGCGAGTAGTGGTCTCGGTGGTGGTATTGCCGAGATTGAGATTGGTTCGGTAGAGCCTATGGAGCCGATCTCATTCAATCTCGGTGGCGGAGGTCCCATGTCGGGTCCCTCTGCTCCTGTTGATATTCAGTTTACACGGTCTGCCAGCACGCCGCCTCCTCCTTCGGGCCCCGATAGCAACATCTTCTCCAACTCCCAGACGGCCTCGGGCCCCTTCACGACCCTGTCCCCGGCACCCTCGGCGCAGAGTCCCGAAGACGAGAAGAAGGAGAAGATTGACCTGCTTAACAAGCTGCAGCGTCTTGAGGCGAAGGGTCTTCCGGTCAACCGTCGCTACACAATGGACAATACGCTGGAGGAGATCAAGACGGAGTATTCTCGTGTGGCCGATGCCCGCAATCTAGAGTCGTCTCTCCGGTTCCAGCGTCAGGCGATGATGAGCGTCGTGACGGGCCTACAGTGGATGAATGACAAGTTTGATCCCTTTGAGCTGAAGCTGGATGGCTGGTCCGAGTCCGTACACGAGAATCTGGAAGACTTTGACGAGATCTTTGAGGAGCTCTATGACAAATATAAGGAGCGTGGCAAGATGCCCCCTGAGGCGCGCCTCATGATGGCGCTGGCTGGCTCGGGTTTCATGTGCCACGTCAGCAACACCTTCCTGCGCTCCAGAATGCCGTCAATGGATGACATTCTCCGCCAGAATCCGGATATGGCGCGGCAGTTTGCTACGGCGGCGGCGAAGCAGGCGGGACCGGGCTTCGGCAACTTCATGTCTATGGCCATGAATGGTGGGGAGGCCCCTGCGGCGCCCGCGGCCGCTCCTAGTGGGCCTGGTGCCTTCTTCGGCTCCAGTGCCCAGCAGGCGGGTGCCCCTCCGATGGCGCAGGTCCCTCAGTCAGTCGCGGCGATGGAACCTCCGAGACAGACGGCCCGCCGTGAGATGAAGGGTCCCAGTGGAGTAGACGACATCCTGCGTACGTTTGAGGAAGTACGCCGCACTGAGGCGGGAGCCCCCATGGGAGGAGAGAACCAGTCGGCGGTACAGGCGGTAGAAATGCAGAGCATGGGTTCCGATGATATTGGCAGCATGGCCGGTTCCACTGCGGGCCGTCGTCGTGGGGGCGCAAGACGGGCCCCTATCGGCAACACAGTAGCCATCAACGTCTAGAAGCATAACAAAATCCCACAAAATGATAGGGATGCGTTCTAAAAATATATATAGAACATTATATACTGTTCTATACATATTTGTTGCTGCAGGATTACTTTATTTAATCGCGAACGCCTCATACACTGAAGGATTTCAAACTGTAGGAAGCCCCCTGTACCCTGTTTGTTTTCTTACAGTGGATCCTAAGGAAGAATACTTGGATTTCCTGTTGAAATTCACTTTGACCCAGCCAGTATTTGTGGTATGTGATAATAATGAGTACGAGCCTCCACAGCAGATCATGTCAAAAGAGTATACCTCTGTTATTATAACAGATGCCGACCAGGGTATCCGTCCTGTGGTTCCGAACACACTTTATTTCATTCAGATTCCAGATGAAGTCTGTGGTAAACGGGGATTCATCAACACAAATAATGCCATAACGAAGACGCCGTCGGCTTGGGACAAGGCCCTGTATTATTTCTGTTTGAAAAACCAGGCAGATTACGTCTGGTTCATTGAAGAGGACGTATTTATTCCGAGAAGTAATATTCTGGATGAAATCAATATGAAATATCCGACGACGGACCTGGTTACGAAGCAACATGTTCTTGAAAAGGATGATCCGGAATTCTACTGGTGGTTTGACGGAGAAGGAAAGATGGAGCGACCCTACTACAGAAGTCTCGTATGCGCCGTTCGGGTTTCCAAACGTCTTCTGGCGCTTGTTACGAAGATGGCCACTGAAAAACGAACAGTCTGCTTTTTGGAGATCCTGTTTAGTACCTTGGCACACCAAAACAGGCTAAGTATTGAAAAAATACCTGAACTACAGTCAATCATTTTCAGACATACTTGGACAAAAGACACCGTTCACATGAACGGTCTATTTCACCCAATCAAAAATATTTCTGAACATACGCAACTAAGAAAACATTTAGAATCAAAGAGTAATTGAGGCGAGATCCTGCGGCAGAACGGTAATCTTGGTAGAGTAATGCGTCTCAATGTCCTTGAGGAACCCCTCTTCCTCCTTGGAAATCAAGTTGATCGCAACACCCTTGCGCCCAAAACGGCCTGAACGACCAATACGGTGAATGTAATTCTCCCGCTGGACGGGTAATTCGTAATTAATAACTAAGCTAATCTGTTGAATATCAATCCCCCGCGCAAGTAAGTCTGTGCTAATCATAATTCGTACCGTTCCACTGCGGAAATCGCGCATGCGTCTTTGGCGCTCGTCGGGCTCCATCTCTCCGTGAATGAAGGAGAGGGGGAAACCCTCAGCCGTCATCTTCTCGGCGAGCCACTCGGCCTTCTGGCGCTTATTCACATAAATGAGCGCCTGATTGATTGTTAGCTGCTTGTATAAGTCGCAGAGCACATCGTACTTCCACTCCTCCTTCTCCAGACCAACAAAGTACTGGGTGATACCATCCAGCGTTACCTGCTCGGGGGCCACTAGAATGCGCACAGGGTTGCGCAGAAGCTCCTTTGCGATCTCAATGACGGAATCGGGCATCGTGGCCGAAAAGAGCGCCACCTGGCAGTCCTTCGGGAATCCCATGTCAAGAATACAGAGCACCTGCTCCTTGAAACGGTCCTCCAGCATCTGGTCGGCCTCGTCAAGAACAAGGACGCGAATGCTGTCGCGGGCAAGTACGCGGCGATTCATCAGATCAAATACGCGACCAGGAGTACCTACTACGATGTGGACACCGCGCTCAATGGCCTTGAGATCATCGCGAATCGGCGTGCCACCGGTGGCCGAATACGTAGTAATACCGAGGTGCTCACCGAGGGCGGTGGCTACGGTCTTAATTTGCTGGGCGAGTTCACGCGTGTGTACGAGGATAAGAATCTGAGGGCGCTTCAACTCCGGACTAATACGGCACATGGAACCGATACAGAATGTGGCAGTCTTACCCGTGCCAGAACGAGCCTGGGCGAGAACATCCCGCTTCTCTTTGATAGGCACAATTGCCTTTGACTGAATATCGGAAGGACGCTCATAACCGTAGGCAAAGATGCCACGAAGGAGCTTATCGGGAAGCCCCATGGAATCAAAGGTGTCATACACCTTCAAATCCGGGGTCGGCAGCAGACCCCCATCATCAACCAAAACCGAAGCACCAGAACAATCAGACTCCATCTTCTCTGTATTCTTCACAAGTCCATAAGCCCCTTTCTTGAACGGGGAGCGGATAAATTTGAACGGCTATTGTTTCCCTATTAAATATAGAAACAATGGCTGACGAAGATGATTTTCAAGTTGATGGTGATGGCGTTGATGGGTTTGCGATCATTGACGAAGCGGAAGTAGTGGCACCGAGTGGCGAGCCGGCTTCAGCAGGGAATGCGGGTGACCCTTTGGAGATCCTGTATAAATTTCACCCGGAAACGATTCTGGATTATGTGGAAAAGGTGACTCCCTTCATTCCGATTCAACAGGTTCCGCCTTCGGCTGATGGGTCGGACAAGGCACACAAGACGCAGCCATTTATGAGCGTGTATGAGAAGACGAAGATACTTGGATTCAGGGCGAATCAACTGGCGCAGGGGGCTCCTCCGTACATTACGCGCCCTGAGCACGTGACCAGTGTCTTTGAAATCGCCCGCTTGGAACTGGAGCAGCGGCGCCTCCCGTATATTATCAAGCGCCCCCTGCCTGATGGGACGTTTGAGTATTGGCGGATGTCGGATTTGATGATTATCTAGCCCATCTGGACCGGCCACCAAGAAGGTAAATGTATGCCAAAACGAGAAAGTAGTTTCGGCAGACTACCTATCATCGCGTTAAAAATAAGGAAAGATCCTGCTGCGGATATAATGAATCTATCGTAATAATCAACGTCGCGGAATTTTTCCGCTGTGAAAAAGATACAGAGAAAAAGACCCAAAGATAGGTTAAATATTAATTCAAATGTGAGATAGTAAACGCTGTTCACGGATTCTTTTTGAGCAAGAATAAGAATAAATTGTAAACACAGAATCGCTTTTAAAATAAAGAAATAAATGTGGTATTTCAACATCTATTTCTACTCAACTTTTTATTACTCGCTGGTAGCAGTAGGCAGAGTACCCTCCTCCATCAGTACCTCAGGTGCCATTGCCGCCTTCACCTGATTTACCAGCTCATCTACGAGCGGATTCACGACATTCGCATTCTCCCAACTACAGGCAGAATACAGGTCGGAATCAACAAAATAATACAGGAATTTCGTAGCTTCCTTGCGTATCAGCACATATCCGCAGTTCTGTAGGTGCCCTGCTGCCATCTTTGTAGGCATATCAGCGTCGGGAGCAGCGCTCCAGTTTACGAGGAGCGTGGACGGACGAAAGCCGGCATCCAGGGTGGCATACAGAATGGCGCGTTCCTTACCATCACCTGTGTCAATCTTCAGAATATCAATGCGCGTGTCCTCGGGCGCAAGTCCGATCGTCTTACATTGACCGGCCACCCAATCATAAAATGACACCCCCTCCAAATGATAGGTAGGCGATATCGTCACACCCCCAGGATGCCACCAGGGCACTGATGCCGCCTCAATACGAAGATTCTTCGGTATGATCCACTTCTCATCGGCTCCTACGGAAAAATCCGACTTCGGGTTCTCAAAGGGCTCATGTGTCTTTATACACTGAGCCACTTCTATCCATCCTGTAAGACCCTTCTCGGAATACGGTACTACAATGAGAGGGCAACCGATCATTTCGGCGATTTCCAAATCGGTAAGGGCCGATTTGGAAGTACCGATACTGATGAAAACTGTCTTATTACCTTTTTTGGAATAGAGAGTCCAGGCATCATTAAAAAATGGAAACGGATCGCTCCCAGATTCATTCAGAAGAACTGTGGACGGGCGCTGCATATGTTATACCTCCTGTTTATTGCCTCCAGTGTTTTCCGCAATTCAGGCAAGTGATAAAGATTGTCATCGGTTCATCGGCAGAACGAGTCTGCATTTCATAGTAAGTACACTCTCTCTTCCAGCACTTTGTACAGAGGAAGATGTCTGTCGCCATGGAACGATTGCCCTCCAGCTGTCTCTTCTCACGGACCTGCTGACTCTCAAACTGGTCCTTCCAACGAGAGGGGAGGATCTCGTAAATATCCATCTTCGCCAGATCGGCGAACGTGATTTCATTATTCTTGTAGCGATCAAACAGTTCCTTGTTTCCCACATAGGTACTAGGGTGGAAATTCGCTGCGATGTGCTTTGCTTGCATGGAATAAATGTGGGCAAAGAGGGGGTAGGTCCAGGAACGAACGGCACCTCTTACCCGGGCTTGTTTAATCGCCCCATTGTAAATACTAGACTCTAGTTGCTGGATATTCAAAGGACTCAGCATTTCGTGAAAGAGGGTCTTTAGAGCCGAGAGGACCTGGATTCTCTGCGGAACCGTCGGCGTGGACTCGGAATCTGGAATAGGTTCCTGTTGAAGTTGCTCATCTTCAGAAAGGATGGGTCGTTCAGGATACGCCGTAGCAGTGCCTGTAAGAATGGAATTTGATGTTGCCTTTGCGGCGGCCTTCTTCTTCTTTACCGCCTTGACTTTCTTGACGGTTTCCTCGGCCTCTGCCTCGGCCTCGGCTTCAACCTCGTCATCGTCATCCTCATCTTCGTCATCCTCATCTTCCTCCTCTTCTCTGAACTCCTTTCCATCTTCTAGCGGGACCTCGTCAACATTATCAGGTTCGGCATCGGCCTCAATATCATCTTCAATCTCACTGTCGCCACTTGTGTAGCCCCCGAAACTCTTCGTGTAGAACGCCTCGTATTCGTCCATTTGAAAGGGGGCCGGATTCGCGAAGGAATCTTCATCCTTTGAGGCAATGAGAAGAATATCCGCAAAGAAGGGAGTCATATCATAGGGAGGAGGGAGTTGGTGTTGATTCTCCTGGCCCTCCTTTCCACTTGTACTGCCAAACAGGAAGAGCGTGTAGGACTTGTATGAGTATGTTCCAATGGGCTCCATAATCTGGCGCTTCTTGTAATGGGCTTGAATGGAGGCCAGGCTCAAGCCAGCCGCCTCTCCCTGAATCGCTCCGACTTCCACCTCTCCCTTTTGTGTAAGGAAGAGGACGGAGTAGGGCTTCGCCAACTGTTTGGATTTGGAAGGAGGCATTCTGTTTTGTAATTAGTGGCTGGGGTTTGAACCTCCAAATTTTGTTCAAGGGCTAAACTGCCCCGACATTTTTATAGTAAGGGGAGCATGTTTCATAGAACCTGGATTCCAACGGCATATGAAAGTAGTACGGCAGAAACAAAGATTGAAATCTATGATGCTGGGGTCTATTGCGGAGAAATGATTGATGGTGTCTGGACTTGTTGGGAAATCCAATCGCGTGTAATGAATGATAAAGGGTGTATTGAGGAAGTATTGAAGGCAATGCCTGAAGACTGGGCCCCTTTTGATTTGATTAAGCGGGAGGTGTATCTTGGGGCAGTTCTGACACGACCTCAGGGGTTTCAGGTACGGGGTTGGACTGTGCTGACGGAACCGGCGCAAGTATTGAGTCATAAATTTCAGGATTGTTTAGGGCCGGCACAGGTACAGGAGCAGCCGGCACAGGTACAGGAGCAGCCACAGGCTTCAAAAATTCAGGCAGTGAGACCGCCACCTTCACGTCATAATGGCTACACGAGACTACAGGGGGCAATGATACCGTCACAACAATCAAATCACTCTTCTCGGATTTTACAGGGGGAAAAACAACAGGTACCGGCTTTGAACCACCAAACCACTTTGAAAACCAGGACTTTGCAGCAGGGAGAGAAACACCAGAAAGATCGGCAACAAGCTGAGAAAGCATTACAATCTACGTATCATAAAGAAAAAAGTTCCAAGCAATTCTGGATTCCGCTAATTCAAGCGGTTCAAACATCTTCTTAATTTTCACCATAGGCTTCAGATGTTTCGGAGTGCCCTTCTAGTTGTGTCGGTCCTTTTGATTGGCTTCATACTCTATAAGATTGGCCCCCTTATCATAAATAAGTATTTTAGTAATAAATCAACTGAACAATTCCAAGCCAGACCGGCTCCTGTTTCTGCTCCGGCTCCTTCGGTTGGAATGGTTGCTCCCGAACCTCCTCGCATGGTTTCTCCTGGAGGGCCGAATCCCCCTAATGCTGCGCCCCCTGCGCCCCTTCCTGCCCCTCTGGAAAAGAAAATCCCGGATGAAAGAGCGAATGATCTGATGGCCGAGACGAACTCGGAAGTTCCGATGAAGGATAACATGAGACATCCTGAGCGTATGTTTGCGCCTGCGGTGTCAAATAAGGGTACAACACAGGGCGTCCAATCGGGAGTCGCGGGGGAGAGTTCGGTTGGTAAATTTACGAATGATTCTCTACAGAATGGTGGGGAATTCATGAAGGGTGTGTTTGCTCATGACCTGGCTTCGTCAGGTGATAACTTTGCTGATTTTTAGACTAAGGGGCATTTCAAAACGCTTCATTTTGTATATACGTAATAGAGAATGGACACTTACACACAATTATTCTGGATTAGTTCGTTGCTTTTCATTGCTTTATCCATGTATTTACTGTGCTGTACAAAGAGAACTCCTGTGTTTTATGCGCAGATTGCCTCGGGTTGTGCTATGTTTGCAACCAGTAAAATTGGGCGTAAGTTTTTAGGATTAAACTAAAAAATTCCGGGTTTTTGGCGCAGTTCCGGGTTTTTGGCGCAGTTCCGGGTTTTTGGCGCAGTTCCGGGTTTTTGGCGCAGTTCCGGGTTTTTGGAAACTTTTTTCCAAAAAGTTTATTTTTTCCAAAAAGTTTAGGTTAAAGAAATCACACTAATATTAACTATAAGAATGGACCAGCCTATACCTGAAGGCAGTGTAAGAAATAGTCATCGCGATTCAAATCCAATCAAAAGAAAGTTTGCCTCCAAGCGCATAGGAGATGCCGCGCGTGAATTGGTGAATGGTTGTTCCCAGTATGGACCAATCATCCGCCAACGTCTTGACCTTGAACGCATGAAACTGCCCCTTCAGAAGAGCATCTTCTATGTGATTGAAAATGATGGGCTCGCTGAGCCCGGATTCTTGGTCTTTCTGCCCGAGCAGGCCCCTGTATTCTTACAGACTAAGACAAAGGCTGCTCCTCCCTGTACGTTGCGTATGCGCGTAAGTCCCACCCTGGGTGAAGGAGGTGGAACAGTTATTGTGGCGACTCTGGATCTAATTCAGCATTCTCTGCGTCTAGAGGATGTATGGATGTGGAAGGGAGAGGCAATCTATGATACAAACACTTTTAGTAAGCGTCGCGAGAAACTCAAGGAGTTTGTGGAGCACTGTTGGATTCCGGATGCTCGCCTACTTGGCGGAATTATGACCACTGTCCTAAATCCAAAGTCGGTTGAGAAGGCATTCACCACGATTTCTCCTTCTGTACATACGTATGAACTGATTCCTGAAATGTCGGGAAAACGCCGAATGTGGTTGGAGTCTAGCCCTGTTACAAAGGCTGCTACGCCTGAGCCTATAACAAAGGCGGCTACGCCTCAGCCAAAGGCGGCCACGCCTGAGCCAAAGGCGGCCACGCGCGTCCTCGCAAAATCCGTGGACAAAATGCCGGATATTTATGATATTTATTCGGAAACAAAAGAGCATATCGGTAAAGCCTCCGTCCAGCAATTCGCCTTATCACAGCGTCTGCGTTCGGAAACTACGGCAGAGGGTACCTGGGTTTTTGTTGAATGGAGGGAGGAATTCAACGGATACGAAATTAAGAAGATTTGCTGAAGGCAACTATTTTTAATATGAATATTTAATAAGCATGCGAATACCATATTTTTTATAGACATTAGATAGAGCAATGCCCAGAAAATATACAATGCGTAAAAGAATGATGAAACAGAGAGGGGGAGAAAGCAATGCCTACA
>Ga0214921_10005104_pt1 | contig 18789 bp, 17 predicted proteins | sample LL1505_MetaG_FD_177992 | JGI IMG/M metagenome (GOLD analysis project Ga0214921, IMG submission 177992) | Freshwater microbial communities from Lake Lanier, Atlanta, Georgia, United States - LL-1505 | ecosystem: Environmental > Aquatic > Freshwater > Lake | place: USA: Georgia | collected... | reverse complement strand
AGATGCCAGTCCGCGACGTCAATCTGTGATCGGCTGGCTTCTCGATACCAACGTGATCTCGGAGTTGCGTCGACCGCACCCCGATCCGAGGGTGCGAAGGTTCATCGAAGGTCAACGGCTCGAGGGTTTGTTTATCAGCGCCGTGACCTTTGCTGAAATTCGTTACGGTATTGAAACCTCAACTGATCCTATGCGTCGCGCTGAGCTCGATTCGTGGCTTCATTATCGGGTTAGACCCATGTTCGATCAGCGGGTGCTCGAGGTTTCCGAGGATGTCATGTTCAAGTGGCGACTTTTGGTCGAAGGGGGCCGCAAGATTGGTCACACGTTTTCTCAACCCGACCTGATCATTGCGGCAACCGCCCTTCAATACGGGCTGACGGTGGTCACCCGGGATACAGGAGACTACCGACTGGCGCGAGTCCCGCTTTTTAATCCTTGGCTCGACGAGTTGGTATAGGGATTATCAGAGCGTATTGACCAGGTGGCCGCCATCGACCGGAATCACGGCGCCCGTCATGTAGGACGACGCCTGCGACGCCAGTAGCAGAAGCGGTCCGTCGAGTTCGTGCAACTGGCCGACACGTTGTTTGGGAATTCTCGAGATGAGTTCCTCTCCCATGGGCGACCTCAGCATCTCGCGATTGATATCGGTTTCGAAATAGCCAGGTGCGATGGCGTTGACCCGGATGCCGTCTTTCGCCCATTCGAGCGCGAGGGCTTTGGTGAGTTGAACGACGGCGGCCTTGGTGGCCGCATAGGCAGCAACCTGGTTGCGTACGCGCAAGCCCAGGATCGATGCAATATTAATAATCGACCCGCCAGTGCGGGCCTCGATCATCGCTCGGGCACTCGCCTGGGCGACTCGGAAAACACCGGACAGGTTCACGTCGACGACGCCGGTCCATTCGCTATCGCTGACTTCGACACTAGGCTTTCGAATAACTGTTCCAGCGTTATTGACGACGATGGTTGCGACGCCTAAGTCGGCGCGCGCTTGGGAAAAGGCCTCTGTCACGCTGTCGGAGTCGGTCACATCAACGGCATAGGCTCGAATGTCGCCAGGTCGTCCAGTTTTTTGGGTGAGTTCTGTGGCGACTTGATGGCCGAGCTCGATCCGACGCCCCATCAACGCGACGCGGGCGCCGCGGACAGCCAACACTGATGCAAAGTGCAGACCGAGGCCGCTGAAGCCACCAGTGATGAGGGCGGTCGCGTGGTTGAGATCGAGCAAATCGTTTTTAGGGATTGGTTCAAAGGTTGTCATGATGGTGGTCAGCATTAAGGTGCAATCCTGAGAGAATAGCGGCTGTCGATTGTTCGTCGCTGTTGTCGTTACCCCTAGGCGAGGTTGTCCATGAAGTATCTGCACACGATGGTCCGCGTGACCGATCTTGAAGTGTCATTGGCCTTTTATCGCGATGCCCTCGGTCTCGAAGTTCTGCGAGTGCAGGAGGTGCCTTCAGGGCGTTTTACGTTGGCGTTTTTGGCGGCCCCGGGTGACCACTCAGCGCAGGTTGAGCTCACGTATAACTGGGATCCGGAGGCGTACACAGGCGGGCGGAATTTTGGTCATCTGGCTTACGCGGTTGATGACATTTATGCGCAATGTAAGCGTCTTCAAGAACATGGCGTGACGATCCTGCGGCCCCCTCGCGACGGCCGAATGGCATTTGTGCGCTCGCCCGACCAGATCTCGATCGAGCTGCTCCAGCGTGGTGGGTCGTTACCACCCGCCGAACCTTGGGTATCGATGCCCAACGTGGGCAGTTGGTAAACATTGTGGAGAACTTCATGGTGGACAACGATGTGGCTAATGATCTAAAACTCGAACAGTCGGCGAATCGATGGCCGGCCCATCGGACGGTGGCAGCCATGCCGGGTTCGTTGCCAATGGGCGGAGTTATCCCCATGACACCGGTCCACGCTTTTGAAGAGTCGCCCCCGTGCTTGCGGTTCGGCGAGTTGCACGAATTGCCGGTGCGAACCGATATCGCCCTGGATGGGTTGCTTGCGTTCTCGATCGCACCCGTCGTGACACCGTCCGAAGCTGATGCAATCATTGAGGCCACGGAGCGGTTTGGTTATCGGGACGAAGCGCCTGGTATCGCTACACCGCCGGGAATGCGGATGAACAAGTCGGTGCACTGGGTCGCCGACGATGCTTTGTTGGGGCCGATCTTCAAGCGCATTGGTCCGTTGTTGCCGGCGGAGATCGATGGTTCGACGCTCCAACCTCAGCTGAGTCATCGTTTAAATATGTATCGTTACGATGATCAGGATGTTTTTAATCGCCATACCGATGGTGATTGGCCTGGTTATGGTTTGACGAATGATCGTCGCGAGATGGTTGAGTGGCCCAGGCTGCGTTCATGTCTGACGATGCTGCTTTATTTGAATGGTCCTGACGATGGCGTACAAGGCGGAGCAACGCGTTTGTACTCCCCAACCGGGCTCTGGGTTGATGTGACGCCGCAAAAGGGCGCAGCGCTGTTCTTCCGGCACGGGTTCGGGCCGGGTTCAGTCCTCCATCAAGGCTGTCGTGTAAGCGGTGACGTATCGAAATACGTGGCCCGCATCAACGTGATGTATGCGCGCAATTAAGATTTAAGCGCTGGGTGCGTTGCCCGCGCTCTTGGGTGCGCTGCCTACGCTAGCCGGTGCGCAAGCGGGTGAGCGGACGCCGATCTATCAGCGGTTGCTACCCGGGGATGGTTTGGTGGGTACCGATGAGTCTGAACGTCCACCTGTATTCGAGGGGCTGTCGGAAAAGGTTTGCAAGGTTTCGGACCATGCGCGATCCGAAGCGGCCGGCGGTGGTCCGTGCGGCCCACCATGGTGTTGGCCCGGCGGCATTCCCGGTGGATTTCCCGGTGGATTTCCCGGAGGGAGGCCAGTTGAATAAGCAGGAGGGTAGCCTGGAGAGTACCCGGGAGGGTAGCCGGTTTGGTACCCGGGCGGATAAACGGGCAGCGGTCCGCGAGGGTCAATCTGCTGACCATATCGAGGATCAAGTCGAGGGTCCATTCGAGGATCAAGCCCGCCGTTGGAGCGTCCCGCGCCTCGATTGCCGGGGTCGGGGCGGGCCCAGATGCTCAATGGATATGCGGGTGGTGGTTGCCATGTCGGCGGAAGTGCGGATGGCCGTGGGAAACCTGCGCGGTCGAGGGCGCCGCCCCACTTGGGTTCTTGAAAGCCGCTGAAGCGCTCATTGCCGACCCCGAGCGCGGGAAATCCAACGCCGAATCCCAATCGCCTGTAAGCGGTCAGGTCAGCCGTGGTTTCAACTCGCGCTTCGAGAAAGGGGACTCCGCGCGAGAGGAGCCAGAATCGCGCCTCGTCGCAGGGTTCGCCGCAATTATCGGGCGTGTAGAGCACGACGGGCGAACGCAGGGCCAGTGACTGCAAAGCGGATGGAACACCTGCGAGCCAGGCGGGGGCTTGCGGAGCAGCGGGGGCTCCTGGCTGACCCGGCTGGCCAGGTGAGCCAGGGGTTCCTGGGGTGTTAGGCGCTCCTGCGGTAACTGGAGTGCCCGGAGTTCCAGGCGACCCTGGGTTTCCCGGGTAACCCGTGATGATCTGGGGGCGTTGCGCGCTCTTGGGTGCGTTGGTGATGGTTTCCGCGGTTGCGGTCTGCGACAACGCGAACGCCGATGCTAAAAGTACTGATGCCCTCAGGACGGACGCACTGCGTGCGTTGTCGCGCGATGATTGAATTCGATTGGGCATCAAAGATCTCCTAAGCCGCGAGGGCGGGGTCTTCGGCCATCCCCTGATGGCGTAGCAGTGCATCGATACTCGGATCGCGGCCGCGGAACGATCGGAAGGACTCGATTGCCGGCCGGCTGCCACCGACCGATAGGATTTCGTCGAGGAATCGCTTTCCGACGAGGGAGTCGACAGGCCCTGTCGCGGTCTCTTCGAAGGCTGCGAAGCAATCAGCAGAGAGCACTTCCGCCCATTTGTAGCTGTAATAGCCAGCCGCATATCCGCCTGCGAAGATGTGCGCGAATGTGTTCTCGAAGCGGTTAAAAGCGGGTGGGACGATCACAGCGACTTCGTCTCGAACGGACTGTATGAGGGCGCGAACGTCGGGGGCGTGACTTTGGCTGGTCGCTGCGTGGAGCTGCATGTCGAAGAGCGAGAATTCCACCTGGCGCAGCGTCTGCAGACCGGCCTGATAGTTCTTGGCGGCGACCATTCGGTCAAATAGAGCCTTGGGAAGTGGCTCGCCGCTCTCGACCTCGGCGCTCATCGCCTTTACGACGTCCCATTCCCAGCAGAAGTTCTCCATGAATTGACTCGGCAACTCGACCGCGTCCCATTCGACGCCATTGATTCCGGCGACGTCAGAGGTGGAAACGCGGGTGAGGAGGTGGTGCAGACCGTGGCCGAATTCGTGGAAGAGGGTGATCACGTCGTCGTGCGTCATCAGGCCAGGCCGATCGCCGACGGGGGGTTGGCCATTGCAATTAAGGTAAGCCACCGGCGTCTGAAGGTGCCCCTCGGGGCGCAGCCAGCGGTTGCGTGCGTTATCCATCCAGGCGCCACCACGTTTGGTTGAGCGCGCATACAGATCGACGTAAAACTGCCCGACAAGGGCTGAATCGAGGGCCGGGCCCAAGTTCGAACTTGGCTCTGAATTGTTGGCGCTAGCGCGCTCGACTCGCCAGAAGCTCACATCGGGATGCCAGACCGGGGCTTTATCCGGGCGGATCGTGACGCCAAACAGTCGTTGAATAACGCCGAAAAGGCCCTCAAGGACTCGAGGGGCCTGAAAGTATCGTTTGACTTCCTGATCGGAGAACGAATATCGGGCTTCTTTGAGTCGCTCGCTGACGAATGCGATATCCCAGGCCTCGAGTGCGGGCATGGCGAGTTCGCGTTGTGCGAATTCGCGGATGTCGGCGAGATCGCGTTCGGCAAATGGCCGGGCGCGCCGGGCCATGTCGCGAAGGAAGGTGACGACCTGTTCGGGTGACTCGGCCATCTTGGGTTCGAGCGACAGCTGGGCGTAATTGTCGAAGCCCAACAACGCAGCTTCCTCGCCGCGAAGTGCCAGAATCTCCGCAATCAGCGGCGCATTGTTTTTTTCAGCTGGTCCGAGGTCGGAGGCGCGGGTGACGTACGCCCGATACATACGCTCGCGAAGGGCGCGGTTCTTGGCGTACTGCATCACGGGGAGGTAGGAGGGCATCCGAAGGGTGAATGCCCAGCCAGGTTTGCCCGCCTTTTCGGCCTCTGCGCGGGCCTCGTCGCAGACGTCCGCAGGCAGGCCGTCGAGTTCCGCTTGGGTCTCTACGAAGATTAATTCGGCGTTAGTCGCATCGAGTACATTTTCGGAAAATTTCTGTGATAAATCAGCCAGGCGCTCGGCGATCGCGGCAAATCGGGTGCGCTGATCGCCTTCGAGTTCTGCGCCACCCAAACGGAATGAGCGGAGCGAGTGTTCGATTGCACGTTGCCGTTCGCGCGCAATCTCTGGGTCCGCGTGGGCCCAACCGGCAGCGGCTGCGAGCGCTTTAGTACGGCTGTAGAGTTGGCGATTCTGGCCGAGTTCGGTCCAGAACTCGGTCACCTTGGGCAGGGCGGCGTTATAGGCCTCGCGCAGGCTGGGTGAATCATCGACGTGGTTGAGATGGCCGACCATGTTCCAAGCGCGGGCAAGACGCTCGGTGGCGGTTTCGAGGGGCGCGACCAACGTTTCCCAGCGCGGTTCCGCGGGGTCGTTTTGCGCGCGCTCGACGGCCGCCCGGGCGTCCTGGAGCAATTGCTCAATGGCGGGGCCAACGAGCTCCGGTTGGAACCGGTCAAATTGGGGCAGACCGGTGAAATCGAGCAGGGCGTTCAAGTCGAGGTTAATCCCGTTATCAAGCATGTCGGTTTTCGTGTTTGATTTGTTGTTCGCTGGCTTCAATGGTGTTCATTAAGAGCATGGCGATGGTCATTGGACCGACCCCGCCCGGAACGGGTGAAATAGCCGACGCGACGCGCGAGACGCTTTCATAATCGACGTCGCCGCATAGGGTGCCATCGGTTTGTCGATGAATACCTACGTCAATGACAACGGCTCCGGGTTTGACCATGTCGCCGTGGATCATTTTGGGCTTGCCAGCGGCAACGACCAGAACGTCGGCGCGGCGAGTCTGGGCCGACAGATCGCGGGTTTTGCTATTGCAGATGGTCACTGTGGCGCCGGCCGCCTGAAGAAGGAGTGCCATCGGTTTGCCGACGATGTTGCTGGCGCCAATGACAACTGCTTCGGCGCCGCGAAGTGGAATCGTTTCATGTTCGAGCATTGCCATCACGCCAGAGGGCGTGCAAGGGCGCAGGCCAGGGCGTCCGGTCATTAGCGCGCCCGCATTGGCGACATGAAAGCCATCAACGTCCTTCGCTGCGGCGATGGATTCGATCACCGTGTGGGCGTCGATGTGGGGTGGCAGGGGCAATTGCACCAAAATGCCATGGACATCGGGTGCCTGATTAAGAGCCTCGACGCGTTGTAACAGATCAGCCTGAGTGATGTCTTCTGGCAAGCGCTCGAGGATTGACCGGATGCCGGCCTCTTCGCACGCTTTGACCTTGTTGCGCACGTAAACCGCAGAGGCGGCGACGTTGCCAACTAGAAGAACCGCCAATCCTGGTTGGTGGCCAGACGCTGTGAGCGTTGCAGCGCGTTGCGCGACTTCAGCGCGGATGGCTTGGGCGAGCCGGATGCCGTCAATCCGGCGGGCGATAGGTTGGGTCATTGCGGGCGCCTCCGAAAAACGTTCGAACATAGCATGGGGAGGGCCTACGGGGGCGTTGAAGCCACTGACAGGTTGCCCCAATTGCAAACCTTGTGTACAGTCTCGCACTCTTCGGTGCTGCCGCAGACGGGGGTATAGCTCAGCTGGGAGAGCGCTTGCATGGCATGCAAGAGGTCAGCGGTTCGATCCCGCTTATCTCCACCAAGTACGGCAGCTTGTTGAACCAGTCTCGCGACCAGATTTGTTTTGCCTCGTCCCGTTCGTCTAGAGGCCTAGGACACGACCCTTTCACGGTCGGTACAGGGGTTCGAATCCCCTACGGGACGCCATAGAGTGATAAAAGACCGCCTCAGCCGGTCTTTTTTTTCGCCCAAAATAAAAATAACCCGCTGAAAACAATGGATTTTTTTTAAAAACCCATCTCAGGTCTTCTCGCGCCGTCTCGGCCAATCTCGGTCAAGGAAGTCGAACAGTTGAAAACCCCTGGCCTGCATACGGTGGGTGGCGTGGCCGGGTTGGTCCTTCAGGTGACACACACCTAGGCCCCTACCGGAGATCGTGACCTGAACGAACCCTTGGGGTCGCCGGTTTTAGTCTGTCGTGATCTGCGCAAGGAGCGCGCAGCGACGAATTTCGTTCAGGCGCTTGCCCAAACTCTTACGGGCGACATGGGTGTCGCGGTGTGACTGAAGCGCGAGCCACCAACCATCGCTCAACCCGAAGTATCTGCAAAGCAGCAGGTCTGTCTCGGCGGTGATGGTGCGCTTGCCGGTCACGATGTCGTAGATGCGGGTCAGCGGCACACCGATGTCTTTGGCGAGCCGATAGGCGGTCAGACTCAGCGGCTTGAGGAATTCGTCCCGCAGCATCTCGCCGGGAGAAACAGGGATAAGTTCGGCCACAGGTCGGTTGGTACATCGCCCGATTGTCAGGAACGGGCTTCAAGCGTAGCGTTTTCCGAGTCGCTCCACTTACCCGCCTACTGACGTGACACAAACTTCAACCACCCTGACCTCGCTGACCGCTACTCAACTGCTGCAGGGATATCGCGCCGGACAGTTTTCCGTCGTCGAGGCTACTCAGGCTTTTTTGAGCCGGATCGAGCGCTTGAATCCAAGCCTGAACGCTTTTTGCCTGATTGACGCGCAGGCTGCGCTCGCCAGCGCCCAACGCAGCGACGCCCGCTGGCAGGCGCACCGTCAGCTTGGGGCTCCAGTCGGCGCCCTGGAAGGCTTACCGGTGGCGGTCAAGGATCTAATTCTGACCCGCGGCTGGCCGACCCTGCGCGGCAGCCGCACTGTGGCAGCGGATCAGGACTGGTCGGTGGATGCACCAGTGGTTGCCAGGCTACGGGAAGCGGGGGCGGTGCTGGTGGGCAAAACAACGACGCCCGAATTTGGCTGTAAGGGAGAGACAAACTCGCCACTGACTGGAATCACCAGGAATCCTTGGAACTTCGCCAGAACTTCCGGCGGATCCTCGGGTGGCTCATCCGCAGCGGTATCGGCCGGCTTGGTCCCAGTCGCGATTGGCACCGACGGGGCGGGTAGTATCCGAATCCCCGCTGCTTTCTGCGGCAATGTGGGGTTCAAGCCCAGCTTTGGCCGTGTACCGGCCCATCCGTTGTCGCCCTTCGGTTCAGTCGCGCACGTGGGACCGCATGCAATCAGCGTTGCCGACATCGCCCTGACGATGAATGTCGCCAAGCAGCCCGACGCACGCGATTGGACTTCGCTGCCCGAAGACCGCAGTGATTACGGGATTGGTCTAAACGATGGTGTCCGTGGACTGCGGATAGCCTACTCACCCACGCTCGGTTACGTCACTAACCTTGATCCTGAAATCCGGGCTGGGCTCGATCAAGTGGCTCTCGTGTTCGAGTCCTTGGGTGCCTTAGTTGACGCCGTCGATCCAGGTTTTGAGGATCCCCTCGAGATCACGACGAGCCTTTGGTTTGCCGCGGCCCGCCAGGTGTTTGACGGCCTCAGCGGTTCTCAGCAGAAACTGACTGATCCTGATTTTCAGGCCCAGGCTGAACTGGGTGGCCGAATTACTGCAGCCGATTTGCATGCGCTCAATCTTCGCCGGGGCCTATTGGGGTCCCAAATGCGGCAGTTCATGCAGGGCTACGATCTGTTGCTGACGCCGGCAATCGCAATACCTGCGTTTGCTGCCGAACCTGCAGGACACCGTCCGATGGACCCGCACGCCATGCTGGGATGGACTCCGTACAGTTACCCTTTCAACCTGACGCAACAACCTGCGATTTCGATCCCGTGCGGGCTGACCCTTGATGGATTGCCAATGGCGCTTCAACTGGTTGGTCCGATGTTTGGGGACGCGTTGGTACTGCGGGCTGCGCGCGCCTATGAGTCGCTTCATCCTGCGACACGGCCCATCCTGTAGTGGCTTTTAGTCGCTTGGAGTGGCGCCCGAGTGACCTCGGGCCTCCGCGTCCGCTACAAGCGCCCCATGACAAGGAGCACAAGCACAACGACCAGGAGCAAACTCAGGCCACCGACCGGCCGATAGCCCCAGCTAGCGCTATGTGGCCAGGTCGGCAGGGCTCCCACGAGCATCAGAATCAGAACGATTAGCAAGATGGTGCCAAGGCTCATGACAGTTCCCGTCGATAAGGGTGGATGAAAAAGTCCTGTCGACCGAACTACGACGGCATTCCGAACCTTGACTTTGCGGCTGAAACGCAATTGGCCTTGGCGTCACCGGCGCGGGAGTCACATCGCTCAAGCGCTACTTTGTAGTCGGCGTCCCGCTTGTCATCCGAGGCGTCCTTTCGGGCCTCAGCCATTTCTTTACCCATCTTGGCGTCCGCCAGCGCTCTGACCTCGAGGGCCTTGGCCTCTTTGACGCAGACGTCCTTGTCGTTACCGGCCTTGTCATCGCAACGTTCCTTTGCGACCGCATAGTTCGATTCGGCCCTTGCCACGAGTGCCTTGTTGCGGTCTTCGGTCTTGCCCGTGAAACTAAATTCGAGGTCTGCGAGTGCCACCTTTTCTTTGGCTTTTGCTTCCTCGATACAGACATCCTTGGTATTGCCGGAAAGCGAACGACAGGCTGATTTTTCAGTCTTGTAGTCGGCGCTGACCCGCGTTTTGCTGGCATGGTATTCGGCCTTTGTGATCATCGCGGCCTGTGCGCTTGAGAGCAGCAAGAGCGCGGCGATGGTGGCGGCGGGTTTGAGGACACTCTGAATATTCATGGGGATCCATTTGAAGATGAGGAGGTGCGATCTTGGAGATGCGCGCCACTGATCCCCGCACACCGCGTACCCAAGTGAGTGAAGCGCCGCACAGGCGATGGACGCCATCCGGGCCAGACTCTTCCCCTTTGTTATCTAAGGAGGTCGTCATGAGTGGTCAACTCCCAGATCCGCATCGGAATTCGGGTCCGTCCAATAACGCCGTCCATGCCAGAGCGATTGCGCAGGACGAAGCGGCATCGGCTACCGTGGGCAGCCTGGAAAAAGAGCCGGCGCCGGCTAAATCGAAAGCCGCTCAGCGCCTCGTACTGAATCTAAAAGCGATCGAAGAAGCAAAGCGCGGCCTCGATCAGGGGGCTGTGACGCCGCACTACGGCCCTTGGCGCAACGACATAATTGAGTTGTTGAACGATTCTCTCGCGACCGAATTAATTTGTTCTCTTCGCTATCGGCGACACCATTTCACCGCCGAGGGCTTGTCCTCGCCAAAGATTGCTGAGGAGTTCCTGGTTCACGCAAACGAAGAAATGGCCCACGCTGACATGATCGCGAAGCGCATCGTTGAACTCGGAGGTATGCCTGATTTCGCACCCGATTCGCTGACGCGACGCAGCCATGCCGGCTATGACGAATCGAAGGATTTGACGTCAATGATTACCGCCTACTCGGGGAGCACGCTGCTCAGAGGTAAATTTTCTGCAGCAGGTCCAGCAGGGTCCTGCGCTCGGCGTCGGTCAGGCGCGAGGAGCTTTCGATTTCCAGGTCGGTTGCGGTCTGCGCGGCTTGCTGCATGAGTACGGACCCTTCGGGGGTCGGGTGCAGTCCCATGGCGCGTCCGTCGGTGGGGTGAGGCCGACGGCTGATCAGGCCGCGCGCCTCCAGGGAATGAATCAGGCCGACCAGATTCGGCGGCAGCAGATTGAGCGCGGCGCATAGCTGGCGAGAGGTAACCCCTGGGTTGTGTTGAATGACCGACATCACCGAAAAATCCACTGGGCGCAGACCGAACTGAGCCATGCGCTCCAGAAAGACTTCGATGATCGTCAGCGCTGCGCGGCGGGCGTTATAGCCCAGCAGGGTCTGCAGATACGAGGTGTCCACCTGGTCAACGCTCGAGACAGTGGGCATACGCCCGACGCGTTTTTTGTCGACGATCATTTCCTGGCGGCACCCAGATAGGTGTCGATCACCCGCGGGTTCTGGGCCAGTTCGGCTGCAGGACCCTTGAGTCCGATTTCGCCCATCTCCAGCACATAGCCTTGATCGGCCACGGCCAAGGCAGCGCGGGCGTTCTGCTCAACCAGCACGATGGTCACGCCGGTCTGGCGCAGGGTCTCGATGATTCGGAAGATGTCCTTGACGATCAGAGGGGCCAGCCCCAGGCTAGGTTCGTCCATCATCAGCACGGATGGGCGCGACATTAATGCGCGGCCCACGGCCAGCATCTGGCGCTCGCCACCGGACAGGGTGCCGGCCTGCTGCGCGCAACGTTCCTGGAGACGCGGAAAGAGATCAAACACATCGGCCAGACGGTCCCGCCATCGACGATTACCAAGGCGCATCTGGCGGAATCCCCCGAGCAACAGGTTGTCTTCCACGCACATGGTGCTAAAGAGCTCACGTTTCTCGGGCACAAGGGCGATACCCAGCATCACGCGTTCTTCGAGCGTGAGTTCTTCAATGGATTGGCCTTCGAACTCGATGCGCCCCTTGCTGGGTAAGATGCCCATCAGGCTGTTGAGCAGGGTGGATTTGCCCGCGCCGTTGGGGCCGATCACGGTAATCACGCTGCCCTTGTCGGCATGCAGGTCGAGGCCGTGCAACACCTCGGCCTTGCCATAGCCGGCACGCAGGTCCCTGACGATGAGTAGCGGTGTCGACATCTCAGTGTTCGGTTCCGAGGTAGGCGGCGCGCACAGCCGGGTTAGCCTGTACCTCGGCAGGCGTGCCGCGCGTGAGCAGCGTGCCGAACTCCATCACCACCAGTTGGTCGCATACGTCCATCACGAGGTCCATGTCGTGTTCGACGAGTAGGATGCTCATTCCTTCGCCCTGCAGCTGGCGCAGCACGGCGACCAGAGCCTGTTTTTCCATGTGGCGCAGGCCGGCTGCCGGTTCGTCTAGCAGGAGCAAGGCAGGATCACAGCACAGCGCGCGGGCGATTTCCATCAAACGCTGCGGCCCCATGGCCAGATTGCCGACCTGCTCGTGCAGATAGTCGCCCATGCCGATCCGTTCGAGCTGGCGCTGGGCCTCCTTCATCAGGCGCTGTTCTTCGGCCCGGTTGGCGCGCAGCATGGAACTGAGCACGCCGCTACGGCCGCGCGTGTAGGCGCCCATGGCCACGTTTTCGAGCACCGTCATGTCGGCGATCATTTTGACGTGCTGGAAGGTACGGGCCATCCCTTTGCGCGAAATCTCCCGCGAGGGCAGGGCAGTTACGTCTTCGCCGAGGAAGGTGACGCGGCCAGAGGTTTTGTTCAGCCCCCCGGTGATCAGGTTGAAGGTGGTGGACTTCCCAGCGCCGTTGGGACCGATCAGGCCAACAATCTGGCCCGCAGTGATTTCGAAGCTGATGTCATTGACAGCGACCAGACCACCGAATTGCTTTCGGATGTTGTTGACCACCAGTACCCGCTCGCCATTCTGGGGTTTGATGCTTACCGGCAAATCATCCGCATCGGCCCAGTCGATCAACCGCTGTGGCTTGGGGAACTTGCGGGCTACCACCGACCATAGGCCCTCGGGCAGGTACTTGAGTACAAGGACCAGAACGATGCCGAACACGATGACCTCGTAGCTGCCGCTGGTGCCGATCAGGGCCGGCAACGCGACCTGCAGCCAGTCGTCGAGCAGCTTGACCAGGCCTGCGCCGACAATCGCTCCCCAGACATAGCCCACACCACCGACGACCGTCATGAACAGGTATTCGATACCCATTTTCAGGCCAAAGGCTGAGGGGTTCACGGTCCGTTGAAAATGCGCCAGCAGCCAGCCAGCCACCGCAGCAAGCAAGGCCGCGATGACGAAAATCGTGACCTTGTAGCGGAAGGTGTTGATGCCCATTGCTTCGGCCATCTGGGTACCGCCCTTGAGCGAGCGGATGGCGCGGCCAGGACGCGAATCCAGCAGGTTGAGCAGCGCCACGGCGCTCGCTAGTAGCAAGGCCCAACACAGCACGAAGAACAACCGACCTTGGCCCAAGTTGATGCTGCCGATCGACAAACTCTTGAGGCCCAGCAGACCGTCGTACTTGCCGAGGGCGTCGAGGTTGCCCATCAGGTAGTAAAGCGAAAGGCCCCAGGCGATCGTGGCCAAGGGTAAATAGTGGCCCGACATACGCAGTGTGATAAGACCGACGATGAGGGCACTAATGGCGGTCAGCGCCAGGCCCACGAATAGCGTTAACCACGGCGACATGCCGGTGTTCAGCGTTAGCCATGCGGTTGTGTAGGCGCCAATGCCTACGAAAGCGGCCTGACCAAATGATGTTAGTCCGCCCACGCCAGTGAGCAGCACCAGGCCCAGGGAGACGAGCGCATAGAGCCCGATGTAATTGAGCTGGGCGATCCAGAAGTCGGGCAGTGGCAGCAGCGCAACCACCGGCACTGCCAGGGCCAGCAGCATGATCGGGAGGCCCCGCTTCACCCTAGTGATCCTCGTCAAAGTGGCCGCTGCGCAGGGAGCGTAGGAGGAGGATGGGCAGGACCAGGGTGAAGACGATTACTTCCTTGAAGGCACTCGCCCAGAAAGCGCCAAAGGATTCGACAATACCCACAAACAGCGCGCCAATCAGGGCGCCGGGGTAGCTGGACAGGCCCGCGATCACGGCTGCTACGAAGCCTTTGAGTCCAATCAGGAAACCCGAGTCGTAGAACACAGTGGTGGTGGGGCCGATCAGCAGACCCGAGAGGCCGCCGATGAGCGCGGCCATCAGAAAGGTGAGTTGGCCGGAGGCGTGAGTGGAGATTCCCATCAGGCGCGCGCCTGTGCGGTTGACGGCAGTGGCGCGCAGGGCCTTGCCGCGCAGGGACTTCTCAAAGTACAGCCAAAGCATCAGGATCAGGGCAAGTGAGACCCCGAAGATGATCACGGCCTGGCCCCCAAGAGTGACAGGGCCCAACGTGAAGCGCTCATCCCAGAACGCTGGGTTGCGGAAGCCCTCCGCACCAAAAAACAGTAGGCCCAGGCCCGTCAAGGCGAAATGCACGCCCACCGAGACGATGAGCAGTACCAGCGGGGTAGCGGCTTCTAGCGACTGGTAGGCCACGCGGTAGACCAGCGGGCCGAAGGCCGCGACGATGGCTGCGCTCAGGGCGGCTTGCACCCATAGCGGAAATTGTTGCGATGCGCCCCAGATGGACAGTAACGCGATGGCCAGGGGAAATGCCAGTGTCTTGAGCCCAGCCATCACGGCGCGTCCGGCATTGCCATGGTGGCGCCAGCGCTCGGCCAGTTCCATCACCGAGGCCACGCCCGCCAGAATCAGCAATAGCCAGACGGTGCCAGGCGTCTTGCCGGTCTGCATCATGGCCAGGGTGAGGGCCCCGTAGGTGACGAACTCGCCCTGCGGGATGAAGATCACCCTGGTGACGGTGAACACGAGGACGGTGGCCAGCCCGAGTAGGGCGTAGACCGCTCCGTTGGTCACGCCGTCAAGCAGCAGGATGCTGGCGATGGAGAAGTCCATGAACGGCCCTGGGAAAACGGGGCTCCCGAAGAAGCCCCAGGCAGGCGTTAGTGGGTCTTCTTCGACCTATTCGACCTACTCGACCTTGAACTTGCCGTCCACGACCTTGAGCATCACGGCCGTTTCCATGGTGTAACCCCAGTGATCGTCCTTGGTCCAGTTCATGATGCCGTGCGCGAACTGGGTCGTACCCATGGTTTCAAATGCATCGCGCAGTGCAGTGCGGAACTCAGGTGTACCGGGTTTGGCCTTCTTGAGTGCTAACGGAATGGCCTTTTCCAGCGCGACCTGTGCGTCATAGGCGTGACCAGCAAACTGGTTGTGACTGCCGACGCCATAGACCTTGTCGTACTTGGCCACGAAGTCCTGCGCAATTTTCTTTGAAGGGTGGCTATCGGGCAGCTGGTCGGGGGCGATCACTGGGCCAGCAGAGACGAAGGTGCCTTCTACCGCTTTGCCGCCCACGCGCATCAGGTCCATGGTGGCGGCGGCGTGGGTTTGATAGATCTTGCCTTTGAAGCCGCGCTCGATCAGACCCAGCTGTGGCATGGCAGCGCCTGAGCCTGAGGCCACGACCAGCATGGCGTCGGGATTGGCGGACACTAGCTTGAGGGCTTGCGGGGTCACGCTGGTGTCGGTACGGGCAAAGCGCTCGGTCGCAATGATCTTGATGCCGGCCTTGTCCATCAGCGGGGTAACTTCTTTGAGCCACTGCTCGCCGTACGCGTCGGTGTAGCCCAGGAAGCCGACGGTCTTGACGCCTTGTTTTTTCATGTGCTCGACCATCGCGTAGCCGATCACGGTGTTGGACTGCGGCAGGCGGAACATCCACTTGTCCTTACCGGCGGGTACGCCCACCGGCGAACCTGCGAGCTGCGCAGTGGAGGCCTCTGCTGCGATGTCGGTCATGGCGGCAGCGACCGCGGTGATGCAAGAACCGATAATCAGATCCACCTTGTCTTCGGTCACGAAGCGGCGTGCGTTGGCGGCGCCTTTGCCCGGATCGGTCGCGTCGTCCAGCACGATGAGTGAGACCTTTTCGCCGGCAATCGTCTGCGGGAACAACTTGAACTGGTTCTGCATCGGGATGCCGAGTCCGGAGCCCGGACCAGTCAGCGCAAGGCTGACACCGATCTTTATTTCGGCGAGTGCGGTCGTGCTGGACACGGCGGTGATGGCCAGGGCCAGCAGGGTGTTTTTGAGTTTCATAATGGTCTCCTTCGGATGGTGGGTCTAGTTCACAGGGTTAAAAAGTTCAGCAGTTCGGTTTTAGGATGTCGTGCAGTCCGTCGTTGTGCAGGAGGGCCACGGTGTCGGCTCTGTGGGTGAGCACGGCGCGCTGGTTGATCGAGCCCTTGTCCGTGATCTCGCCTTTGTCGATGGTGGGATGCTCCGATAGCAGGCACATGCGGGCAATCCGGTTGGCACTGCCGGTGCTGGCGGCAGCGAGCTCGTTGAGCACCCGTTGGAAGTGCGCGCGCACCGGTGCACTGGCCAGCACATCCGCGAGTGGGGCTGTTCCGGGAAGACCCGAGAGTTCCCGCACCTTGTGGGTCGGGAAGACCATGGCGCCAACCTCGCGCATATTGAGACCTGTGAGCACCACGTCCTGAATATAGGGGGCTCCGGCTGCAATGATCTTCCCGCGCAGCGGACCTACGCTCACAAAGGTACCGGTGGCCAGCTTGAAATCCTCGGCGATACGGCCGTCGAATTTCAGGCCGAGGTGCGGGTCCGTTTCGTCGATCCACTTGACCGCATCGCCGGACTTGAAGAAGCCTTCCTCGTCGAACGACTCAGCTGTTTCGCCGGGAGCCCGCCAGTAGCCCGGCGTAATGTTGGGGCCGCGGTAACGCACCTCGGTCTTACCGTCGACGTCGACCAGCTTGAGCTCCAGGCCTGGCGCGGGGACGCCCAAGTCGCCAGCGCGCACATTGGGGTTGGTCACGAAGATCCCGAACGGTCCTGACTCGGTCATCCCCAGGCCGGTCGCCATGACAATTCGCTCGCCGATTTCGCGCTCTTCGCTTTCGTAGAGACTGTCCCACACGGGTTGGGCCAGAGCGGCACCCGCGTAGAAGAACATCTGCACGCGCGACAGCAGTGACTTGCGCAGCGTGTCGTCAGTTTTCATCGCGTTGGCGATCTCCTCGAAACCGGTGGGCACGTTGAAGTACACCGTGGGCGCAATTTCACGCAGGTTGCGAAGGGTTTCTTGAATCAGCGCGGGCGTGGGCTTGCCGTCGTCGATGTAGAGGGTGCCGCCGTGAAAGACGACCATCCCGAAGTTGTGGTTGCCCCCGAAGGTGTGGTTCCACGGCAGCCAGTCGACCAGCACAAGGTCCTGCTCGGCCAGGACCGGCATCGACTGCGCCATCTGCTGCTGATTGGCGCACCACATGCGGTGGGTATTGATGACCGCCTTGGGCAGCTTGGTTGAACCGCTGGTGAAGAGAAATTTGGCGATGGTGTCCGGGCCGGTGGCAGCCATCGCTTGATCCACTGCGTCGGTGACCGGCGTGGCGCAGAGTTCGGCAAAACCAATGCTTTGATGGCCTTCGACGCTGCCTTCAGCCATCACGATCGCCCTACCCTGGTCAACCGTGGCGGCGATCGCTTTGGCATAGCGCGCATCTTGCGCGAACACCAGACCCGGGGTGACCGTACTCAGGATATGTTTGAGCTTGTCGTAGCCTTGGCTTATTAGCGAATAGGGCGGCGATACGGGGGTGTACGGCACACCCGCAATCAGGCAGCCGAGCGTCAGAAGGGCGTGCTCCAGGCTATTTTCGCTCAGGATTGCGACCGGCTTTTCGGCAGTCAGGTCATGGTTGATCAGCCCCTGGGCAATGCTGCGGGCCTTGGTCCAGGCTTGGGCGTAGCTGATGTGTTGCCAGTCGCCCAGTTGACCATCCGCTGCCTTGATGCGTCGGGCGATCAAGGTGTGATCGGGTTTGACTTGCGCCCAGTGCCGCAGGCGGTCGGTCAGACGCTCGGGGAATGGGTTCAGGTCCTGCTCGGCGCGCAGGTAATGAACACCAGACGCGCCGTCGCGCAGCGCAACACGCGTGACCCCAAACTTGAGAGGGCGGAATCGTGGAGCGATCGAGTTGTGCTGGGCGGTCATGTTCTGACGGTCATGTTTTGTTTCCTCTGGGCAACCCTTCAGTCGGCTTGCTTCACCTTGGCGGCCTTACCTTCGAGGAAGGCCCGCACACGGGCTTTCGCTTCGGGAGCTGCCTGCGCAATCGAAGCCATCAGGGCCTCGGTCAGGAAGCCGTGGTCGGCCGGCTGCTCGGCGATGCGCGGCAGCGCGTGCATCAAGGCGTAATTGGTCAGTGGCGCGTTGGTGGCGATGCGCTCGGCCAGCTCCAGAGCTTTTTCGAGCGCGGTGCCTTGAGGCACGAGGTATTGAGCAAAGCCCACGCGCTCGCCGTCGACTGCGTTGTAGACGCGGCCCGTCAGCATCATGTCGGTCATGCGGGCCACGCCGATCAGTTTGGGTACGCGCACCGAGCCGCCGCCGCCCACAAAGATGCCGCGCGTGCCCTCGGGCAGTGCGTAGAAGGTGCTTTCATCGGCCACACGGATATGGCTTGCGCTGGCCAGTTCCAGCCCGCCGCCCACCACGGCGCCATGTAGCGCCGCGATAACGGGCACTCGGCCATACTGCACTGCGTCCAATGCGACATGCCACCCGCGCGAATGGTGTATGCCTTCGCCGGCGTCACGCTCCTTGAGTTCGGATAGGTCCAGCCCCGCGCAGAAGTGCGGGCCTTCGCCGTCGATCACCGCTGCTTTGGCTTCAGCAGGCAGGTTCTGGAAGGTGTCGCGAATGGCTTCGATTAGCATGTCGGACAGCGCATTGCGCTTGGCCGGACGGCGCAGGGTGACGAGAGCGACAGCGCCACGCATTTCAAGAGTGATGCCATTCTTGGCTGCACGTTCGAGGATCGGGTGGAGCATCAAGTTCCTTTTGCTTTGATTGATCGGAAGATCAAACAAGTTATTATCGATAACCATATTGTCATTAATCGCTGCATTTTTCTTCTTGGGACTATCCCTACACCCTGCACTATGAAATACCAAGACTTGATCGCGATCGACATCCACACCCACGCCGAAGTGAG
>Ga0214921_10005103_pt1 | contig 18791 bp, 16 predicted proteins | sample LL1505_MetaG_FD_177992 | JGI IMG/M metagenome (GOLD analysis project Ga0214921, IMG submission 177992) | Freshwater microbial communities from Lake Lanier, Atlanta, Georgia, United States - LL-1505 | ecosystem: Environmental > Aquatic > Freshwater > Lake | place: USA: Georgia | collected... | reverse complement strand
TACCACCGGCTCGGGCAAGTCGGTGGGTATCAACGCCATGATTTTGAGCCTGTTGTACAAGGCCGATGCGCGCGATGTCCGCCTGCTCTTGATCGACCCCAAGATGCTCGAGATGAGCGTCTACGAAGGTATTCCGCACCTGCTCGCGCCAGTGGTCACCGACATGCGCCAGGCCGCGCACGGCCTGAACTGGTGCGTGGCCGAAATGGAGCGCCGCTATAAATTGATGAGCAAGCTCGGGGTGCGCAACCTGGCCGGCTACAACACCAAAATCGACGAAGCCGCCGAGCGCGAAGAACTCATCTACAACCCCTTTAGCCTGACGCCCGATCAGCCAGAACCGCTGGAGCGCCTGCCTTTCATTGTTGTTGTTATCGACGAGCTGGCCGACCTGATGATGGTGGTGGGCAAAAAGATCGAGGAGCTGATCGCCCGGCTTGCGCAAAAAGCCCGCGCCGCCGGCATTCACCTCGTGCTGGCCACTCAGCGCCCCAGCGTGGACGTCATCACCGGCCTGATCAAGGCCAACATTCCCACGCGCCTGAGCTTTCAGGTCTCCAGCAAAATTGACAGCCGCACCATCCTTGACCAGATGGGCGCCGAAGCGCTCCTGGGCATGGGCGACATGCTTTATATGCCCAGCGGCACCGGCTTCCCGATCCGAGTACACGGCGCCTTTGTCAGCGACGATGAAGTGCACCGCGTGGTGGCCTACCTCAAGGAGCAGGGCCAGCCCAATTACATCGACGGCGTGCTTGAAGGCGGCACGGTGGATGGCGAGGGCGACAGCCTGGGTGATGGCGACGCCGCCGGTGAAAAAGACCCGATGTACGACCAGGCGGTCGAGGTGGTGCTCAAGAACCGCAAGGCCTCAATTTCGCTGGTGCAGCGTCACCTGAAGATCGGCTACAACCGCGCCGCTCGCATGCTCGAGGAAATGGAAAAAGCCGGCGTGGTTAGCAGCATGTCCGGCAGCGGCCAGCGCGAAATTTTGGTGCCGGCACGCACTGAGTAGCCGCCATGACTTTGTTTGCCCTGCGTTCCCTGGTTGTGGGCGCTTTGACCCTGGCCATGGCCTGCAGCGTGAGCGCGCAAGACCTCAGCAGCGGCTTGGTCAGCCTGGAGCGTTTTGTGCGCGACACCCGCAGCGGTCGCGCCAGCTTCATGCAGGTGGTCACCGCCCCGGCCCGTGATGGACAGTTGGCCAAAAGCAAAACATCTAGCGGTATTTTTGAGTTTTCCCGGCCCAACCGCTTCCGGTTTTTTTACCAGAAACCTTTTGAGCAAACCATCGTGGCAGACGGTCAAACCCTGTGGCTGCACGATGTGGACCTGAACCAGGTGACGGCGCGCAAACTCTCGCAAGTGATGGGCGGCACACCGGCCGCCCTGATTGCGGCGGCACCTAACTTGCAGGCGCTGCAGGCCGACTTCACTCTGCGTGCCATGCCCGACAAAGACGCACTGCAATGGGTGCAGGCCACCCCCAAAACGCGCGATGGCCAGTTGCAAAGCATCAGCATTGGTTTTCGCAACGCGGGTAAAAGCAGCGAATTGGCGGTGCTTGAAATTATCGACAGCTTCGGCCAGCGTTCGGTCATGCGCTTTGCCGGTTTTGAAGCCAACCCGGCTTTCAATGCGGCGCACTTTGACTTCAAGCCGCCGCCCGGCGCTGACGTGATACGGCCCTGAGACGCCGGAAAGTAAGGGCGTATGGCTGACTTATTTCACAAGGCCCCCAGCGCGCCGCTGGCCGAGGCGCTGCGGCCCAAGACCCTGGACGAGGTCATCGGCCAGTCGCACCTGATCGGCCCGGGCAAGCCGCTGCGTCTGGCCTTCGAGTCGGGCAAGCCGCATTCGATGATTTTGTGGGGCCCGCCCGGTGTCGGCAAAACCACGCTGGCCCGGCTGACCGCCAGCGCTTTTGGCTATGAGTTCATTGCCCTGTCTGCGGTGTTTGCCGGCGTCAAAGACATACGCGCTGCCATGGAGCAGGCCCAGCAAAACCTGGCGCTGGGCCGCAAGACTATTTTGTTCGTCGATGAAATTCATCGCTTCAACAAAAGTCAGCAAGACGGCTTGCTGCCCTTTGTCGAGTCCGGCCTGGTGGTGTTCATAGGCGCCACCACCGAAAACCCCTCCTTTGAAGTGAACTCCGCCTTGCTCTCACGCGCGCAGGTCTATGTGCTGCAAGTGCTCAGCGACGAAGAGTTGCAAACCCTGGTGCGCCGCGCGCAGGCCAGCGAGTTGCCCAATGTGCACCTGGACGACAGTGCGGTCAACACCCTGGTCGGTTATGCCGACGGCGATGCGCGCCGCTTGCTCAACTTGCTCGAGCAGTTGGCCAGCGCGGCGACGGCTGCCGGCGTCACTCAGATTGACGCCGCTTTTTTGCAGGATGCGCTGACGCTCAATGCCCGCCGTTTTGACAAAGACGGCGACAACTTTTATGACCAGATCTCGGCACTGCATAAATCCGTGCGTGGTTCGCACCCCGATGCAGCGCTGTACTGGCTGTGCCGCATGCTCGATGGTGGTGCAGACGCGCGCTATCTTTCTCGTCGCGTTGTGCGTATGGCTTGGGAGGATATCGGCCTGGCCGATCCGCGCGCCATGCAAATTGCCAACGACGCGGCCGCCACCTTCGAGCGGCTCGGCTCGCCCGAAGGCGAGCTGGCCATTGCCCAGGCCGTGATCTACCTGGCCATGGCTCCCAAAAGCAACGCCGGTTACAAGGCCTACAACCAGGCCAAGGCCTTCATCAAGTCAGACCGCTCGCGCGAAGTACCTAACCACTTGCGCAATGCGCCCACCCAGCTGATGAAAGACCTCGGTCACGGCCATGAATACCGCTATGCCCATGACGAGCCCGATGCCTACGCCGCCGGTGAGCGCTATTTGCCTGACGACATGCCCGAGCCGCGCTGGTACCAGCCGGTAGCGCGCGGTTTAGAAACCAAGCTTGCCGAGAAGCTGGCGTATTTGCGGCAGCTCGATGCGGCCGCTGCTCAAGCTGCCAACAAAGCGCCAGACTAAGTCAGCGTTCAACTGCAGGCCCTCACGAGGGTAAGCACCGCAATGTCGGCTGTCTCGGCCCGATTTTCGCTTGAGTCGCGTGGCTACAATTCCTGCTCCAACTTAAAAGCCGGCCAGGTTTCCCGGGCCTGGCCGTCGGCTCTTCAGCAAAGCCGTAGGGGGCTTCAGGCCCTGGGGCCCGGACCTGGAGCCGGCCATCAATCAATTCGGAGAACCACTATGGAAGTCTTGCTACAGCAGATCATCAATGGTCTGGTGCTGGGCAGCATGTATGCCTTGATCGCGCTGGGCTACACCATGGTCTACGGCATCATCAACCTGATCAACTTCGCCCACGGAGAGGTGCTGATGGTGGGCGCGCTCACCAGCTGGACCATCATTGTCTGGATGCAGGAAGCCATGCCCGGCACCCCCGGCTGGCTGATCTTGTTGATCTCCCTGCTGATCGCCTTTGTGGTCTGCGGTGCACTCAACTTTGCGATTGAAAAAATCGCTTACCGCCCACTGCGCAACTCGCCCAAGTTGGCACCGCTCATCACCGCCATCGGCATGTCCATCTTGCTTCAAACCTTGGCCATGATGATCTGGAAGCCCAACTACAAGGCTTTTCCCACACTGCTGCCGGCCGAACCGCTGCACGTGGGCGGCGCCGTGATCACGGTCACGCAAATTTTCATTCTGGGTGCCACCGCGGTGTCGTTGGCCATCCTGATGTACATCGTCAACTACACGCGGCTGGGCCGCGCCATGCGCGCCACCGCAGAAAACCCGCGCGTCGCCGGCCTCATGGGTGTGCGCCCCGACACCGTGATCTCGGCCACCTTCATCATCGGTGCCATTCTGGCGGCGCTGGCCGGCGTCATGTACGCCTCCAATTACGGCACGGCGCAGCACACCATGGGTTTTTTGCCCGGCCTTAAGGCCTTCACGGCGGCAGTGTTCGGCGGCATCGGCAACCTGGGCGGCGCAGTGCTGGGCGGCATTTTGCTCGGGCTGATCGAGTCGATTGGCGCCGGCTACATCGGCCCGCTCACGGGCGGCGTGCTGGGCAGTCAGTACTCGGACATTTTTGCTTTCATCGTGCTCATCTTCGTGCTCACGCTCAGGCCTTCGGGCCTGCTGGGTGAACGCGTGGCCGACAGAGCCTGACGCAGCGGCGGAGAACCCTCATGAAAACAAACAGACTCCTTTATTTTTTGCTGGTGGCGCTGGCCTTGCTGGTTTTGCCTTTGCTCTTGCAGCAGGGCGGCAACGCCTGGGTGCGCATTCTGGACATGGCGCTCTTGTACGTGCTGCTGGCGCTGGGCCTGAACATCGTGGTCGGCTACGCCGGCCTGCTCGACTTGGGCTATGTGGCTTTCTTTGCCGTGGGCGCGTATTTGTTTGCGTTGCTCGGCTCGCCGCACCTGGCCGAAGCCTTCCCCTGGATTGCTGCCTCCTTTCCAGACGGCCTGCACCTGCCCATCTGGGCGGTCATTCCGCTGGCCGCTGCGCTCGCGGGTCTCTTCGGTGTGCTGCTGGGCGCGCCCACGCTCAAACTGCGCGGCGACTACCTGGCCATCGTCACCCTGGGCTTTGGCGAAATCATCCGCGTCTTCCTCAACAACCTGGACCGTCCGATCAACCTCTCCAACGGCCCCAAGGGCATCAACCAGATCGACGGTATTACTTTTTTTGGCATCAAGCTGAGCCGGCCCATCGAGGTCTTCGGTTTCGAAATTGCTTCCGTATCGCTGTATTACTACCTGTTTCTGGCGCTGGTGATCGTCTCGGTGGTGATCTGCCACCGGCTCGAGCAGTCGCGCATAGGCCGCGCCTGGATGGCCATACGCGAAGACGAAATCGCCGCCAAGGCCATGGGCATCAACACCCGCAACCTCAAGTTGCTGGCCTTTGGCATGGGTGCTACTTTCGGCGGCATCTCCGGCGCCATGTTTGCAGCCTTCCAGGGTTTTGTCTCTCCTGAATCCTTCAGCCTGATGGAGTCGGTGATGATCGTCGCCATGGTGGTGCTGGGCGGCATCGGCTACCTGCCCGGCGTTATTTTGGGGGCCTTGCTGCTGGCGGCTTTGCCCGAAGTGCTGCGCCATGTGGCCGGACCTCTGCAGGCCATGACCGACGGCCGCATTGACTCGGCCATCTTGCGCCAGCTCCTGATTGCTCTGGCCATGATCAGCATCATGCTGCTGCGTCCGCGCGGCCTGTGGCCTGCGCCCGAGCACGGCAAGTCTCTTGCCAAACCGAACGCCTGAGGACACATGGCCATGAGCGAAACCATCCTCAAAGTTGCCGGCGTCTCCAAACGCTTTGGCGGGCTGCAAGCTTTGTCCGACGTCGGCATTCATATCGAGCGCGGCCAGGTCTACGGCCTGATTGGCCCCAACGGCGCCGGTAAGACCACGTTTTTTAATGTGCTCACTGGCCTGTACACGCCCGACAGCGGTACTTTTGAGCTGGCCGGCAAGGCCTACCAGCCCAGCGCTGTGCATGAAGTTGCCAAGGCCGGCATTGCCCGCACCTTCCAGAACATCCGGCTGTTTGCCGAAATGACCGCGCTCGAAAACGTCATGGTCGGGCGCCACATTCGCACTCACTCGGGCTTGCTGGGCGCGATCTTTCGCACGCCCGGTTTCAAGGCCGAAGAAAAAGCCATTGCCGAGCGTGCCCAGGAACTGCTGGAGTACGTGGGCATTGGCAAGTACGCCGACTTCAAGGCTCGCACCCTGAGCTACGGCGACCAGCGCCGGCTCGAGATTGCCCGCGCGCTGGCCACTGATCCGCAACTGATCGCACTCGACGAGCCGGCCGCCGGCATGAACGCCACCGAAAAAGTGCAGCTGCGCGAGTTGATTGACCGCATCCGCAATGACAACCGCACCATCTTGCTGATCGAGCACGATGTCAAGCTGGTGATGGGCCTGTGCGACCGCGTCACCGTGCTGGACTACGGCAAGCAAATCGCTGAAGGCGCGCCGGCCGACGTGCAAAAAGACGAAAAAGTCATCACCGCCTATCTCGGCACCGGACACTGAAGAAGCGCAACCATGGCAAACACACTCCTCAAAGTCACCGGCCTGAAAGTCGCCTACGGCGGCATCAAAGCCGTCAAGGGCGTTGACTTCGAAGTTCGCGAAGGCGAGTTGGTCACGTTGATCGGCTCCAACGGTGCCGGCAAGACCACCACCATGAAAGCCATAACCGGCACGCTGCCAGCGGCCGAAGGCGACATCGAGTACCTGGGCCAAAGCATCAAGGGCAAAGGCTCCTGGGATCTGGTGCGCGAAGGCCTGGCCATGGTGCCGGAAGGCCGCGGCGTCTTCACCCGCATGACCATCACCGAAAACCTGCAGATGGGCGCCTACATCCGCGTAGACAAGCCCGAAATCGCCAACGACATCGAGATGGTGTTCGGCATCTTCCCGCGCTTGAAGGAACGCAAGGACCAGCTGGCCGGCACCATGTCCGGCGGCGAGCAGCAAATGCTGGCCATGGGTCGCGCACTCATGAGCCGGCCGCGGGTGCTGCTGCTCGACGAGCCGTCGATGGGCCTGTCGCCCATCATGGTGGACAAGATTTTTGAAGTGGTACGCGACGTTTCGGCGCGCGGCGTCACCATTTTGCTGGTCGAGCAAAATGCCAGCCGGGCCCTGGGCATTGCCGACCGCGGCTACGTCATGGAGTCAGGCACCGTCACCATGAACGGGCCGGCCAAAGAGCTTCTCAATGACCCGCGCGTGCGGGCCGCTTATTTAGGCGAGTGAAGGGGCCGGGCGAGTAGCCCCTACTCAATCCACCTTTGCGCCCGAGGCTTTGACCACTGCCTCGTACTTGGCCAGTTCGTTTTTCATGAACTCGCCAAACTGCTCCGGTGTGTTGGCCACCGGCTCTGCCATCAGCGTGGCAAAGCGGGCCTTGGCTTCGGGTGTGTTGAGCGCCGCCACAAAAGCCTGATTGAGTTTGGTCACCATATCGCGCGGTGTACCGGCAGGCGCCACCAGGCCCCACCAGGTGTCGATCTGGAAACCCTTGAGCGTTTCAGCCACGGCCGGAATGTCGGGCAGCGCCGCGCTGCGCTGCGCGGTGGTCACGGCCAGCGCTTTGATCTTGCCGGACTTGATGTTGGCCGAAGCCGTGGCTAGGTTGTCAAAATTAAAGTCCACCTGCCCGCTGAGTAGCGCCAGCTGTGCCGGGTTGCCGCCGTTGTAAGGTATGTGCAGCGCAAAAATACCGGCCTCTTTTTTAAACATCTCGCCGGCCAGGTGCCCGGCGCTGCCGTTGCCGCCGCTGGCGTAATTGAGTTTGGCCGGGTTCACTTTGGCGTAAGCAATCAGATCAGCCAGCGTGTTGATTTTCAGGCGCTGCGCTGTGTCGGCGTTGATCACCAGCACGTTGGGCACGCGCAGCATTTGCGTGATGGGCGCAAAGTCTGTGGCCGCGTTGTAGGGCATCTTGGCGTACAGCCAGGGGTTGATGGCGTGGGTGGCCACGGCCGCGATGCCGATGGTCAGGCCGTCTGGCGCAGCCTTGGCAATAGCGTCCGCGCCAATGTTTCCGCCGCCGCCCGGACGGTTTTCAATGATGACGGTGCCCAGAGAGTCTTTCACACGCTCGGCCATCAGGCGCGCGGTCACGTCGATCGGCCCGCCCGGCGCGTAGGGCACGATGATGCGGATGGGCTTGGTTTGCGCCAGCGCACCCGGGCCGCCGCAGGCCAGCGCGGCCAGCAAGGCCAAGCCGGAGACCGCAACCGCACGCCGCAGAGAAATGGAAGACTTTGTTTTTTTCATGATGTTTGCAAGTCCTTGGCCTTGTCGGCTTCTGTGGTGAAAGAGTCAGCAAAAAATTCGTCTTCAGGCAATCCGGCCAGCGCCGTGTAGTCGGCCTTGGCTGAGTCAATCACGATAGGCGCACCGCAAGCATAGACCTGATGACCCGACAGGTCGGCAAAGTCTTGCAGCACCGCCTTGTGCACAAAGCCGGTACGGCCTTGCCACTGGTCTTCAGGCAGCGCGTCAGAGACCACCGGCACAAAGTGCAGCTGCGGCATCTCGGCCAGGCGAGCTTGCACCCAGTCTTGCATGTAGAGGTCGGCCGGCCGGCGGCCGCCCCAGTACAGCACGGCAGGGCGCTTGATGCCCTTGAACTGCATGTGCTCGATCAATGCCTTGATGGGCGCAAAGCCGGTGCCCGAGGCCAGCAAGATCATGGGCTTGGCGCTGTCTTCGCGCAAAAAGAAACTCCCGTAAGGCCCCTCAATGCGCAGAATGTCTTTTTCCTTCATGGTGGCAAACACCTGGTCTGTGAACTTGCCGCCGGGCATGTGGCGAAGGTGCAAATCAAGGCCCGGTGTCTCGGTTTGGGTGTGCGGCGCGTTGGCCATGGAGTAACTGCGGCGGTCGCCGTCACGCAGCAAAAACTCCACATACTGACCGGCGTGGTACTTAAAAACCTCACTGGCTGGCAACTGCAGGCGCAGCGCCATGACGTCGTGCGACAAGCGCTGCAAGCTGGCCACGCGCACCGGCATTTTTTTGATCTGAAAAGCGTTTTCTTCCGTTACCTGACGCGACTCCAGCACCAGGTCGCTGTGTGGCACGGCGCAGCAGGGCAGTACAAAGCCGGCGGCTTCTTCTTCGGCAGACAAGGCCTTGGCCTGGTGCGGGCCGTGGCTAACGCTGCCTTCGAGCTTTTTGCATTTGCAGGAACCGCAGGCGCCGTCTTTGCAACCGTAGGGCATGCCGACTCCCTGGCGAATGGCCGCGGCCAGCACGGCCTCATCAGGGTTGACACTGAAACTGCGGCCGCTGGGCTGCACGGAGACTTGAAAACTCATCTTGTTATCCTTGGGGTACTTGGCCGCGAGTCAAACCGCTAATTTTGCCCTCAAACGCATGCCCAACTTTCTAGGCGCTTTATCGTCCCGCTTTCGTCGTCCCCGTCTGCTCATTGTGGGGTGCGGCGATGTCGGTCAGCGCGTGGCTGCGCAGCTGCCCCGCAGCGTGCGTTTACTGGCACTGACTTCTTCGCCGGAGCGTCTGGCCAGCCTGCGCGCGCAAGGCATCACACCCTTGCAGGGCAACTTGGACCGGCCCGCCACGCTGCGCCGCCTGTCGGGGCTGGCTACCCAGGTGTTGCACTTGGCGCCGCCGCCCAACGGCAACTTGATTGACTGGCGCCGTGACCCGCGCACCCTGGCCTTATTGCGGGCGCTGCGTTTGCGCAGCCTGCCGCAGTCTGTGGTTTACGGTTCCACCAGCGGTGTCTATGGCGACTGTGCTGGCGAATGGGTTAACGAGGTGCGCGCCGTCAACCCGGGCACACCGCGCGGCCAGCGCCGCGTGGATGCCGAGCAGCAACTGCGGTTTTTTGGCCGAGCCACCGGCACCCGGATCCATGCGCTGCGCATTCCCGGCATTTACGCGCCGGACCGCGAAGGCGGCACGCCGCGCCAGCGTCTGCTCAAGGGCACGGCCGTGCTGCAAGCCGAAGACGACGTTTACACCAACCATATTCACGCTGACGACCTGGCGCGCGCTTGCATAGCCGCCATGTGGCGCGGCAAGCCGCAGCGCAACACCAACGTCAGCGACGATACCGAACTTAAAATGGGTGACTACTTTGACCTGGCCGCTGAGCTCTACGGCCTGCCCAAGCCGCCGCGCTTGTCACGCAGCCTGGCACAGCAGAAATTGCCCCTGATGCTGCTTAGTTTCATGGGTGAATCCAGGCGACTAGATAACCGTCGCCTGAAGCAAGAGCTGGGCTTGCGCTTGCGCTACCCGACGGTGCGCGAAGGCCTGGCCGGCACTTAAATGCCCGAAGGGCGCTTGAGCGTGAGCAAGCGGTCTTGCGGCGTGACCTGCAAAACCTTGATTTCGGCGCCTTGCAGCACGGTAAGCCGTACAAGGGCGTCCGGTGCGCTGCGCGCCCACAGTTGCTTGTAAAACAGCGCCAAGCTGTTGACCATGATGTCATCCACCGCCAGCACCACGTCGCCGGCTCGCAGGCCGGCCGTTTGTGCAGGGCTTTCTTCGCTCACGCGCAGAATTTGCACTCGCCCGCCCTGGTCGGATGATGTCAGGCCCAACCAGGGCCGCCGGCTTTGCGCACTGGTGCCCGATTTGCGCAGCTCGGCCAGGATCGGACTCAGAAGATCGACTGGCACAAACATATTGCCGGGCACGCGACGGTTTTCGCCCAGTGCGTCGCCCACAAACAAAGAGCCTATGCCCAGCAATTCCCCTTGCTGGTTGAACAAGGGCGCGCCGCTGTGGTTGCCGTTGCCGGCCGACACTGGCGGGCTGGTGAAGATGGCGTTGTCCAGGTGGTATTCCCAGTTCCCCGAAAACGCCCGCTGGCTGACCAGTTGCGTCATGCTCACGTCACTGTCTTCGCCTTTGGTGTTGGCCCCGGTGGCGGTCATCAGGGGCTCGCCGTTTCTCACCCCCTTGAGGCTGCCAAGCGGCACGGGTTTGATGCCGCGCAAAGGCAGCAGCGGCTTGACCAGCCCGAAGCCGGTGGCAATGTCATACGCTACCGCCACGGCGGGGACAGTTTTGCGGTCTTGGGTGACGATCTCGATCTGATCGGCTTCCAGCATCAGATAGCCGATGGTTAACACCAGCCCGTCAGCGTCAATCACTACGCCCGAGCCAACGCGCTGGCGGCCCAGTGTGCGCACAGAGCTTGCCCCTTCTGCCGCTTTGACCTGAATGCCCACCACCGCCGCGCTGGCGACGCTCAGGGCCTGCATTTGGCGCTCAGCCGCACTGCCCGGTGCCGAGGTAGCTGCCGCCGGCGGGGCCCAGGCCATTAGACACAGCGACAGCAACGCCAAAGCCATTACCGCTTGGCAGCGGCCAAAGCGTAGGGCGTCAAAATAAGCAAACGGTGTGCGGCGGCAAAGCATGGTCTCAAGCATGGCGATGTTCCATAACAAAGAATTGCGAGGATGCGCAAGCAAAGCATGCCTTTATTTATAATTTCTTGCAAGTTTTTGGGCGCCAAGCAAACCCCCCTTACTTGGGAGTATGCTGCAATACTTATTTAAAGGAGTGATCCGTTGATCAATTTCAAACTCAATGGCGTCGACGTCAAGTCGAGCGCCGACCAATCCGAGCCGCTGTTGCATATTCTCTCCAATGACTTTCAACTCAATGGTCAAAAATTCGGTTGCGGCAAAGCCCAGTGTGGCTCTTGCACAGTGCTGGTCAATGGCGACCCCTTGCGCAGCTGTGTTGTGCCCTTGTCCGCCGTCAACGGGCGCTCGGTTGTCACGCTCGAAGGTTTGAGCGTCAAGGGCAAACCCAGTAAGTTGCAGCAAGCCTTTATTCAAGAGCAGGCGGCCCAGTGCGGCTACTGCTCCGCCGGCATCATCATGCAGGCCCAGGCGCTGCTCGACCGAAACCCGCAACCCACAGAGTCAGAGGTTCGCTCTGCGCTTGACGGTAATTTGTGCCGCTGTGGCGCCCACAACCGCATTGTCCGCGCGGTGATCCGTGCATCGAAAGGCGCTTGATATGACGCAGCTCAACACCCTTACATCCCGCCGTCGCTTTTTGCAAGCCACAGGCGCGCTGACCCTGACTTTTTCCATCCCTTCGGCAGATGTCTTTTCGCAAACCGCTGCCGTAAAGCCCAGTCTGGTAGGTGACTTGCAAACCAACCGCATGCTCAGCGCCTGGATACGTATTCAAAGCGCTGACAAATCCGTGCTCCTGATGGTCGGCAAAGTCGAGCTGGGACAGGGCATTCTGGGTGCCGTGCGCCAAGTTTGTGCCGACGAGTTAGACGTTGAACTCGAGCGCATTCAAATCATCTCGGGCGATACCTCGCTGGTGCCCAATGAGGGAACGACGGCCGGCTCCTTTTCTATGCCTTACTGCGCCACGGCTGTGCAGCAAGCCTCGGCCGAAGTACGCGCTATTTTGCTCGGCCTGGCCGCAACCAAGCTGGGCCAAACCACCACCGGTATGACCGTGGCAGACGGTGTGGTCAACGCGGCCAACGGCGCCAAAACCACCTACTGGGACTTGCTGGTCGGCGAATCACTGCAACGCGAAGCAGACGGCAAAGCCAAACCCAAACCAATTGGCGAACACCGTTTCATTGGCCGCTCAGTGCCGCGCCCGGACATCGATGACAAGATGTCGGGTCGCCGTATCTTTTTGCAGGAGCAACACCCCGAAGGCATGTTGTACGGCTACGTGGTGCGACCGCCCGCTTACACCGCGCGCTTACTTTCACTGGACACAGCGCCCATTGAGCGCATGCCGGGCGTTGTCAAGGTGGTCCGCAACGGTAGCTTTCTGGGCGTAATTGCGCAACGTCAGGCTCAGGCTCTGGCCGCTTCGCAAGCCATGAGCAGTGCTGCCAAGTGGGATGTCCCCAAGGCACTGCCAACCACAGCCGGTGTCGAAAACTGGCTGCTCAAGGCCCCTATCGACAAAGTCATCGAAACCAAACGTCAGCCGCGAGTGATCCCCGGCACTGTGGCCAAAGTGGTGGAAGCCAGCTACTTCAGGCCTTATCACATGCACGCGTCTATCGGCACTTCTGCAGGCATTGCCAAGCTGGGCAGCGATGGTGTTTTGGTGGTGCAGACCCACAGCCAGTCTGTCTTTGAAACCCGCATGGCCATTTCTAAAATGCTGGGGATGCCGCTTGAAAAAGTACGTTTGCAGCACATGCAAGGTGCTGGTTGCTACGGACATAACAATGCCGACGATGCCGCAGCCGACGCTGCCTTGCTGGCTGTTGCGGTACCAGGCAAGGCGATACGTTTGCAGTACACTCGCGAGCAAGAACACCAGTGGGAGCCCTACGGCTCGGCCATGGTCATCAAGACCAAAGCCGGCCTGGACGCCCAAGGCAACATCTTGGATTGGGACTTGACGCTCTGGTCCACACCCCACGGAACCCGCCCGGGTGGCGAGGCAGGCAATTTGCTGTCGTCGCGCTATCTCGAAAAACCCTTTGCCATACCTAAACCGGTCAACGGTGGTGCGCCCAATTACTCGGCTGACCGCAATGCCATTGCGCTTTACGACTTTCCGGGCCAAAACGTCACCACCAACTTCATCACTGAAATGCCGGTGCGGGTGTCGTCTACACGGGGCCTGGGCGCCTATGCCAACGTGGTGGCCATCGAGTCTTTCATTGACGAGCTGGCCTTTGCCAGCGGTGTAGACCCGGTCGAATACCGCCTGCGCTTCATGAAGGACCCGCGTGCCCGCGATGCGATTGTCAAAGCTGCTGAGAAATTCGGTTGGAGCCAGTGGCGCAAACGCCCGGGCTACGGACGCGGAATTGGTTTCGCCAAATACAAAAACATTGCCGCTTACTGCGCCATTGCCATGGAAGTTCAAGTCAACCTTGAAAACGGTCGTATACGCGTGTTGCGCGCCGTGGCCAGCGCCGACGCCGGCCACATCGTCAGCCCCGATGGCGTGAGCAACCAGATCGAAGGCGGCTTGGTGCAGGGCCTGTCCTGGACCTTGAAAGAAGAAGTTCAGATGGACGACACGCAAATCCTGTCACAAGACTGGAACAGCTACCCCATCCTGACATTCTCTGAAGTGCCGCCCGTCGAAATGGTCTTGATCGACCGCCCGGGCATGCCGTTTTTGGGTGCAGGTGAGGCATCGCAAGGCCCCTCAGGTGCTGCGCTGGCCAATGCGGTGTTTGATGCCACAGGTGTGCGCTTCCGGCGCCTGCCCCTGACGCCTGACCGCGTGTTACAGGGGTTGAAAAAAGCCTGAGAAATCTGTAGGGGGCAAGTCGCAGCCAGACTTCTCTCACTTCTTGGTGGGCTTGATCACTGTGGCTTGTTTCTGCACCCTAAAGTCAGGGCTGCCACTGGAAATACTTGACGAACACCTTCTTGCTGCGACACGAGAAGCGGGTGTGGTCTTGCTGGAATGAAAAACACCGTTTACTACTTGCCAGGCTACGGCGGCTTGCTCGCCACCGGTCTGGGGGCGGGTCTGCTGGCGCGGGGGATTGATGTGACCGGGCGGCAAACGGTGGATGAGTTCAAGGCGCTACCATTTCAAGAGCAGGTCGATCTGGTGGCGCAGGATTTACAGGCGCATTTCTGGCAAGCCGATGCCCGCGTGGTGGCCAACTCTTTTGGGGCTTACTTGTTCTTGCATGCCCAGGGGCAGTTACCGCCTTTTCCTGGCAGGGTGCTTTTGCTCTCGCCTATCGTAGGTGAGTTTTCTAATGAAGATTCGCAGATGAACTTCATCCCGCCACGTGTCGAGCGGCTGCAGGCGCTGGTGCAGGCCGGCCAATACCCCACGCTGGCGCGCTGCGAGGTGCATGTGGGTGAGCAAGACTGGCAAAGCAACCCTGTTCATGTGGCGGCATTTGGCAAGCAGCTCGGGCTGGCGGTGACCATCGTGCCGCAGGCGGGTCACATGCTGGGTAAAAGCTATGTCAGTCCCTTGCTGGACCGCTGGCTTTAGCGGTCAAATTACAGATACTGCGCATGACCAAACCGAAAGTTCCGATGGGCTAAAACTGCCTCAAGGACCTCCCTAGCCGAATGATGTTGCAGCTGCAAATATTTGCCCGGTTTGGGTCGGTATTTGCTTTGTCTTTATCGGCCAGTGCCGGGTACGCAGCTTACAAGCCCGCTTTCACCGAGGTGCTTGATTTCAATGAGTTGTATCGTTTATTCGCCCACTTAAACTGTTACGCAATCCTAAGGTCTAAGGTCTCGACTGGAGTTTTTTCTGCATGAAGCTTTCAACTTTCGCTGCAATCGCACTCACCCTGGGTGTGTACACCTGTGCCAATGCCGATTGGTCTCAAATTCAAAACGAAGCAAAGGGCCAAACGGTGTATTTCAATGCCTGGGGTGGCAGTGAGGCGACCAACGCCTACATCGCCTGGGCTGCAAAGGAAGCCAAAACTCGTTATCGCATTGACGTAAGGCACGTCAAAATCAGTGAAACCGCTGAGGTGGTCAAACGGGTGCAGACTGAGATGGCTGCCGGGCGTACCAGCGGCGGATCTGTCGATCTGATGTGGGTCAATGGCGAAAATTTCCGCAATCTCAAAAACGGTGGCTTGCTGTTTGGCCCGTGGGCACAGAGCCTGCCCAATTGGAGTCTGGTGGATTTAAACAAGCCAGTGCGCACGGATTTTTCGGTGCCCACCGAGAGCTATGAGTCGCCCTGGGGCACGGCACAACTCACGTTGATTGCCGATAGCGCCAAAACGCCCAAACCACCGCGGTCCGCTGCCGACATGTTGGCGTTTGCTAAAGCAAGTCCGGGGAGCGTCAGCTATCCCAAGCCGCCAGACTTTCATGGCACGAGCTTCGTCAAACAGTTGCTGCTGGAGTTGACTCCCAACAAAGCAGTGTTGCAGCAGCCTGTCACCCCGGCGGCATTTGCCGCCGCGACGCTGCCGCTGTGGGCTTATTTGGACCAGTTTCACCCCAGCCTGTGGCGCAATGGCAAAACGTTTCCGGCCAGCGCTGCCGAGATGCACCGCATGCTGGGTGATGGTGAGCTCAAAATATCGATCACTTTCAACCCCAACGAGGCGGCTAATCTGATTGCAAGCAAACAGCTGCCCGCCAGTGCCTACAGTTTTGGCTTCACGGGCGGCACCATCGGTAACGTTCATTTTGTCGCCATTCCCGTTAACTCACGCGCCAAGGCGGGGGCTCAGGTGTTTGCCAACTTTTTGCTCTCTGCTGAGGCACAGACCCGAAAGGCAGATATCACCGTCTGGGGGGACGGTACGGTTTTGGATATCAGCAAACTTGCGCCTGCCTCACAAGTCCTGATTCGCAAAAAGGCACCGGGTGCATTGGCAGAGGCTGTGCCAACCTTGCCTGAGCCACACGCCAGTTGGGTAGAGGCATTGGAGGCAGAGTGGCTCAAGCGTTACGGCTCGCGCTAAAGCGAGCTTTGCGACTGCCCTTTAGCAGCTGCCATAGGCTACCCTGGCAATGGCTGGCTGCTTTGCCGGTCTTGCTGATCTTTGGCCCCCTGCTACCGGGACTCTATTGGGCACTCAGTCCAGCATTGGATGCTGCGGTTTGGCAGGCTCTGTGGCTGGATGTCCAGTGGCCGCTGGCCTTGCGCTCAACCCTGATCTCTAGTGTTGTCGGCACAGTGCTGGCTTGCACCATGGCAGCCTTGCTGGCCACGCTGTACTACCCAGGCCGCTTGTGGATGTCGCTCCAGCGACGTTTGCCTCTGCTCTTGTCGGTGCCACATGCAGCATTTGCAGTAGGACTTTTCTTTTTGATTGCACCCTCCGGATGGCTGGCTAGGGCCGTCGCCCATTTTGCTCAGTGGGTCAGCCCACCCGATTGGGTCACAGTGCAAGACCCCTATGGTCTGAGTTTGGCGCTGGCATTGGCCATCAAGGAAAGTTGGTTTCTGCTGTGGGTGCTGGCGGCGGTCTTGGGTGAGCAGGCCGTTTCCCGTCAGATGGTGATGGCGCGCTCGTTAGCTTACAGCCGCTCGCAAGCCTGGCGCCTGATTCTGTGGCCGCAGTTGATGCCGCGCTTGAAGTGGCCGGTGATGGCGGTGTTTGCTTACGGTCTGTCGGTGGTGGACATGGCCATCATTCTGGGGCCAGGCACCCCGCCAACCTTGGCCGTTTTAATCTGGCGCTGGCTGTCCGACCCTGACCCCGCGTTTCAGGCACGCGGCAGCGCAGCGTCCATGATGTTGCTGATCGTGCTGCTGACTGGCGTTTTAGCGTTGCACGGTCTGGGGTGGCTCTTGAAGTGGCTTCAGTCTTATCCGGGTGGGCAGCGCAAGCCCGCTGCAAGTCGACCTTGGCTCAAGCTGCACACGCCTCTTTTTCTGGTCGGCTATGCGGTGGTGTCTGTGTTGCTACTTTGGTCGGTGGCGCAGGAATGGTTTTTCCCGGCGCTGCTGCCCGCTGCCTTTTCTCTGGAGAGTTGGCAACAGGCTAACTGGGCACCGTTTTGGACGACTTTGTGGCTTGCCATGGCGGCGAGTTTGCTGTGTTTGCCCGCGGTGCTGGTTTGGCTGGAGTGGGGCCCTCAGCGGCTGAATGCGCTGCTGTACCTGCCACTGATCGTGCCGGCCTTGCCGCTGGTGGCCGGGCAATACGCCACCTTGCTGCATCTGCACCTGGATGGCACAGCTGCCGCTTTGGTCTGGAGCCACCTGCTGTGGGTGTTGCCCTACATGGTGCTCACACTCATCGGGCCATACCGTGCGTTTGATCTGCGCCTGATGACCAGTGCCCGGGCGCTAGGCTACTCACCGTGGCGTGCTTGCCTGCGCGTGAAATGGCCGATACTGCTTCGCCCTATTCTGGCGACACTGGCTGTCGGTTTTGCGGTGAGCGTGGCCCAATACCTTCCGACTTTGTTTGCTGGCGGTGGCCGCTTTGTCACCGTCACTACCGAAGCGGTGGCACTGAGTGCGGGCGGCAACCGGCGCGTGCTGGCGGTGCAGGCACTGCTGCAAATCGCCTTACCTATGGTTGCCTTCGGGCTGGCTGCGGCAGCCGCCTATTGGCTTGGACGGCATCGAAAAGGACTGCGTTGACATGCTGAACATCAAAAACCTGACAATTTCAAACGCTGAGAAGTCTCTTTTTTCGGGCATGTCGCTGGTAGTCGATGGAGGGGAGGTCGTGACCCTCACCGGGGTGTCTGGTTCTGGCAAATCGACGCTCTTGAACTGGATGATTGGCGATCTGGACCCCAGTTTTACTGCTACCGGTGAGTTGTGGCTGAACAGTTTGCGATGCGACACCTTGCCCATTGAGGAGCGCCACATTGGACTTTTGTTTCAGGATGATTTGCTGTTTCCAAACCTGAGTGTGGGCCAGAACTTGGCGTTTGCACTGCCGGCCAAGTTCAGGGATGCTGAGGCGCGCCGCCAGCGCGTGGAGCAAACCCTGACATATATTGGCCTGCATGGTTTTCATGACCGTGATCCGGCTACGCTTTCCGGAGGACAGCGGGCGCGGGTCAGCTTGATGCGCACATTGCTGGCGGAGCCACGGGCGCTGTTGCTGGATGAGCCTTTTTCCAAGTTGGATGCCGTGTTACGCACTCAGTTTCGCGTCTTTGTATTCGAGCAAATTGCGCGCCAAAAAATCCCCACCTTATTGGTCACCCATGACCCGGCTGATGTGCCGCAAGGGGGCCGGGCGATTGAGATCAGTGATTACCAGATTTTTTGCGGTGCATGATGTCAAACATTTTTTTTATTACTCTCCGAAATTTCACACTGGCTTTGATGGCTGTGCTAACGGCATGCGCCGCATACGCAACGCCGCCCACCCCTGCGCAATTCAATTTGCCCGATGGGTCCACCTTGGCGGCCCGCTTGTGGGTTAACGCAAAGCCGCAGCACATCGTGCTGGGCGTGCATGGCTTTAACGACTACAGCAAATCGTTTGAGCCATTGGCCAGGCACCTTGTGTCTGAACTTCAGGCCACGGTGTATGCCTATGACCACCGTGGCTTTGGTGCCAATCCGCGGGCTGGCGTGTGGCCGGGGTCGGATGCATTGGTAGATGATTTGCGCCATATCGCAGCGCAATTGCGTGAGCGCCATCCGGACCTGCCATTGACGGTGATTGGTGAAAGCATGGGCGGCGCTGTATTGCTGGTGGCTGCCACCGAAGCGCCCGGTCTTGCGGCAGACCAACTCGTCCTTAAAGCACCAGCTGTCTGGGGCGCACAAAGCATGCCCTTGTACCAACGCCTGGGCTTGTACACCTTGAACCGGATCGCACCC